>JAEEGG010008007.1_pt1 | contig 24144 bp, 19 predicted proteins | sample 9134161 | NCBI WGS metagenome assembly JAEEGG01 (sample SAMN16246543, study PRJNA631951) | gut metagenome | biome: gut microbiome; feature: rumen; material: CR-attached | host: Bos | place: Iran: Karaj | collected 2018-10
CTCGGCCGCGCCCTCATTTTCGGCAAGCTCTACTGCCTCAGCAGCGGCACCGCCCACAGCGTGCAACACGCTATGGCTGCCATGCTCAAGGGCGCCAACGACGGTACCTTCAACTTCGTGAAGGATATCAGGGAGTATGGCGAGAAGGCTGGTATCATGAAGAAACTCTTCACCGACAACGGCTTCTATATTGTGTATGACAAGGATATGGGCGAGGATATCGGTGACGGCTTCTACTTCACCTTCTGCTATCCCGGCTACGAGGGTGTCGACCTGCTGAACGAACTCATCCGCTACGGCATCAGCGCCATCGCCCTCGACATCACAGGCTCGCACAAGCAGGGCATCCGTGCCTGCGTGGCCCTCGTGCAGCGCGACCAGTTCCCCGACCTCAAGGCCCGCCTCGAGGCTTTCCACAAGGACCATCCTGTGAAGTAAAATCAGAGATTGATAATAAAAAAGGCTGGCACGATGAAGTGCCAGCCTTTTTTTTTATTTGTTAATTATTGATTACTTCTTCAGGTTTTTGTATTCCTCGTTGAGGCCTTCGACAATCTCGTCGGTGATGTCCATCCCGTTGTTGATGTAAAGGGTGGCCTGCTTGGTGAGGATGATGTCGAACTGCTGGTTGGCGGCGTTGTATTCGCGCACGAAGGCGTAGATGGCGTTCATAACCTTGGAGGTCTCGGTGGCCTGTTTCTCGGCGACCTTGGCCATAAGCTCCTGCTCGAGGGTCTGCATCTTCTCGGCGCGTTGCTTCAGTTCGGCCTCTTTGGCCTGCTGCTGGGTGAGGGTCATGGTGGAACCGTTCTGCAGGTAGTTGTTGTAGTCTTTCTGGAAGGCTTCGACCTGCTGCTGTCCGTAGTGACGTTGCTGCTCGGTGTAGTCCTTCAGCTGCTGCTCGAGGTCGATGGCGTATTGGTATTTGGCCAGCAGCGTGTCGGTGTCGATATAAGCTACTTTAAGGCCACCTTCGGTCACCATGGGGGCGGTAGCGTCGGGGTTCTGTTTGCTATTGCTGTTGTTGCATGCCACCATTGTGGAAATGAGGATGATGGCGAGGATGAGAATGGTGTTTTTCTTCATGTTCTTTATGTCTTTTTTCATTTTTCAACTTCTCCAATGGTGTCGATGGCGCGTTGTACGCGGCGGATGGTCTCCTCTTTGCCGAGCATCATGACGAGCGTCAGCATGTCGGGGCCAACGGTTTTGCCGACTACGGCGAGGCGCAGCGAGTTCATCACCGAACCCATGTTGAGCTCGTTGCCCTTGATATAGTCTTCGAGGAGGGCTTGGTGGATGGCGTCGTATTCGAAGGGGACGGAGTTGAGTATCTCGATGACCTTGGCCATGTGGACGGTCATGCCGGCTTTCCAGCGTTTCTTGATGGCAGCGGGGTCGTATTCGGTCGGGGCGACGAAGAAGTAGTTGCAGGTGTCCCACAGCTCGCTGGGGAAGGTGATGCGCTCTTTCATCAGGGCGGCGACCTTGACATAGTATTCGCGTGTAAAGCTACCTGCTACCTGCTGCCCGCTAACCGCTTTTTCCAACATGTCAGCAACTTGCTCGTCGGAGAGCTGCTGGAAGTATTCGTGCTGGAACCAGCGGGCTTTCTCGACGTTGAATTTGGCGCCGCTCTTGCTGATGTGCTCGACGTTGAAGAGCTTGATGAGCTCATCCATGCTCATTATTTCTTGCTCGGTGCCCGGGTTCCAACCCAGCAGGGCCAGCATGTTGACCACCGCCTGCGGCAGGTAGCCTTGCTCGCGGTAGCCGCTGCTCTTCTCGCCGCTCTTGGGGTCGTGCCAGTCGAGCGGGAAGACGGGGAAGCCGAGGCGGTCGCCGTCGCGCTTGCTGAGTTTGCCGTTGCCCTCGGGTTTGAGCAGCAGGGGCAGGTGGGCGAATTGCGGCATGGTGGCCTCCCAGCCAAAGGCTCGGTAGAGCATCACGTGGAGTGGGGCAGACGGCAGCCATTCTTCACCACGGATGACGTGGGTGATCTCCATCAGGTGGTCGTCGACGATGTTGGCCAGGTGGTAGGTGGGCATGCCGTCGCTCTTGAAGAGCACCTTGTCGTCCAGCAGGCGGCTGTTCATGGTGACGTCGCCACGGATGAGGTCGTGCACGGTGATGTCAAGGTTCTCGGGGAACTTGAAGCGCACCACGTAGGGCTCGCCGCTGTCGATGCGACGCTTCACTTCGTCGGCGCCGAGGGTGAGGCTGTTCTCCATCCCCGTGCGGGTGGTGCAGTCGTATTGGAAGGTCTTCTTCTGTGCCTCATATTCTTTGCGCTTGGCCTCGAGGGCTTCGGGCCGGTCGAAGGCGTAGTAGGCCCAGCCGTCGGCCAGCAACTGCTCGGCATATTGGCGGTAGAGCGCCTTGCGGTCGCTCTGACGGTAGGGGCCGAAGGGGCCTCCGATATGGACACCCTCGTCGAACTGGATGCCCAGCCAATCGAGAGCCTCGATGATGTATTGTTCGGCACCCGGCACAAAACGGGTTTGGTCGGTGTCTTCTATGCGCAGAATCATCTTGCCGCCTTGCTGACGGGCGAAGAGATAGTTGTAGAGGGCGGTGCGCACACCGCCGATGTGAAGTGGCCCCGTGGGGGAGGGGGCGAAGCGTACTCTTACCATGTAAGGTCTAAGGTTTTGTGTTATGTGATTATTTCATGAAGGTTCCCAGCTTGTAGGCTACGGAGAGCATCACGGCGTTGTTGTTTCCGTTGGGAATCTTGGGGAGGTTGTTGAAGTTGGTGATGATGCCAGCCTGGGCGTCATTGATAATACGTAGCACGTCGACATCCTCGGAGACGGCGATGAAGCCATGGTCGACAAAGATGGAGAATGTGTAGTTGCCATGCTCGTAGCTGAGGCCGAAGATGGCGCTGACATCCAGACGGCTGATGTGGTTGAACAGGGCTCGGTCGTCGGCCGTGCCGCTGAAGTTGACGTCGTAGTTGGCGGCACGTGAGGTGTAGCCGGGGGTAATCATGCGGTCGGCATAGCGGCCGATGAGGCCGTAGCTGACGGCAGGTCCGAGGTAAAGCCCCACAATGTGGCCCGGCTCACGGATGGGCAGCTCCATGTGGATGCCGGCCAAGATAGGCAGCTGTACATAGTAGGCGTGGTGATAACCTTCACGGAACGACAATGTGTTGTCGTGCTCATACACCTCTTGGAACCTGTTTCCGCGACGCACCAGGTTGAGGCCTGTCTGCAGATAGAATATCTCTGACAGCGCCGTGGGACTGTGTTTGAAAGTGTAGTTGATGTAGCCTCCCACGTTGGCTCCCAGAATGGGTGATTTGGTACCCAGGTCGTCGGCGAGGGTGGCGGTGCCAAGGGCGACCTTCACACCGTAGTCGTCGAATTGTGCGTGGGCACCCATGATGCCCATCAAGCCCATTAAGCCTAGTAAAAATATCTTTTTCATTGTCTTATAATTTTCTAAGGATAAAATCGGTCATCAGTTGGTAGAGGTTGAGGCGGGTGTTGCCTGTGGCGTCGTAGATGCTGTGGTTCTTGTTGGGATAGATGCGGAACTCGAACTGCTTGCCGGCATTCTCGAGCTTCTCCACCATCTCGGCGCTGTTCTGGAAGTGCACGTTGTCGTCGCCCGTGCCGTGGATGAGCAGGTAGTTGCCCTGCAGGCGGTCGGCAAAGTTGAGTGGCGAGTTGTCGTCGTAGCCCTTGGCGTTGTCCTTGGGCAGGCCGAGGAAACGCTCGGTGTAGATGTTGTCGTAGTAGCGCCAGTTCATGACGGGGGCCACCGCGATGGCCATCTTGAAGACATCGTTGCCCTTCAGGAGCGAGAGGGTGCTCAGGTAGCCGCCGAAGCTCCAGCCCCAGATGCCGATGCGGTCTTTGTCGACCCAGCTCTGCTGGCCCAGCCAGCGGGCAGCCTCGATGGCGTCCTCGCACTCCATGCGGCCCAAGTCGCCGTAGGTCTGCTTCTTGAACTGAGCGCCGCGTCCGCCGGTACCGCGACCGTCGAAGCAGAAGACCACATAGCCTTTCTCGGCCAGCATGTGGTACCAGTAGTAGTCGCTGTAGCCGTAGCTGTCGGTCACCTGCTGGTTGCCGGGACCGCCGTAGACGTATATCAGCACGGGATAGCGCTTGTTCTTGTCGAAGTTCTTGGGCTTTATGGTGTAGTAGTTGATCTCGATGCCGATGGAGGTGGTGAAGGAATTGAACGTCTTCCTGTAGGTCTCATACTCTGCCTTCATCTTTCTGCTCAACTCCTGATTGTCTTCCAATACCTTTATCAACTTGCCGTTGGCATCGTGCAGCGTGTAGAGGGGTGCATCGTTTGCTGTGCTGAAGGTACGGATATAGTATTTGCAGCCGTTGCTGAAGGTGGCGTTGTAGGTACCCAGCACGTACCGGTCTTCGGTGTTCTTGACATTGCGGGTCACGTCGTTGAGGCACTGCTTCTTCTTGCCGTCGAAGCCGATGACGAAGAGGCTCTTCTGGGTGGGATGGTGCTCGCGGCTGGTATAGTAGAGGCGCTGGTTCTTCACGTCGATACCGAGAACGTCGCAAACCTCATAATTGCCGCTGGTTACTTGACGGACGAGGTTTCCCTTCATGTCGTAGAGGTAGATGTGGCGGTAACCATCCTTCTCGCTGGTGATGAGCATTTGCTCTTGTGCTTTCTTTCCTTTTCCCACGGTGATGAACTGCCATGTGTCGGGCACCTCAACGTAAGTGTCGCATTGTTCGGTGTAGAGGCAGGCACCGTAATTGGTGGATATCTGCATGTGGTTTTGAAGGCGATTCATGCACATAAATGCCAAGCTTCCCCAGGGAGTCCACTGGAAACGCGGAATATATTCCCAACCGATTATTTTGTCCGTATATGCGCACCGTGTTTTTTCGTCGTCATCGAGGTAATAAATCCAGAGTTCCACCTTGCTGTTGTCCTCGCCGGCCTTGGGGTACTTGTAGCGGTAGTCCTCGGGATAGAGGGCGCCCCACATCTGCATGTTATACTCCTTCACCTTGCTCTCGTCGAAGCGCATGTAGGCTATCTTCTTCGAGTCGGGGCTCCACTGGAAGCCTTGGGTGATGGCGAACTCCTCCTCGTACACCCAGTCGGTGGTGCCGTTGATCACCTCGTTCACTTTGCCGTCGGTGGTGATGGCGTGCTCCTCCAGCGTGGCTAAGTCCATCCAGTAGAGGTTGTTGTCGCGCACGAAAGCCACCTTCGTGCCGTCGGGACTCAGGGTGGTCAAGCGCTGCTTGCCGTTGTTGCTTATCTTGGTGAAGGTCTTTGCCTGAACATCATAGATGTAGTAGTCGCTCACACCGCTGTGACGGTAGATGGGCTCGAAGCCGCTGCTGAGCAGTATCTTCTGCTCGTCGGCACTCATCTCGTAGCTCTCGAAAGAGGGGAGGGGCTTGACTTTCTTCTGCTGGTCGGGACCGCCGAAGAGGCAGATGTCCTCCACCTTCTCACCGGTCAGGTAGCTATACTTGGTGATGCCTATGCGGGTCATCGAGAGGTAGTGCTCGCCGTCGGCCATCGAACGGATGCCGCCGATGCCGCGGGCAGAGAAGGTTCGCTTGGTCCATATGTCCTCCAGCGTGATATTGTGATTCTGAGCTGTGACGGCGCCACCGGCTGCCATTGCTGCAAATGCCACAACCATAAAGAGTTTCTTCATTCTATGATAGTAATTTAGGTATCTATAATAAAATGCAAATATACATCTTTTTTTTATTCCGTAAAAACAAAAGTGATACAATCTGCACAATGGCTTATGCTTCAATGTTTTTTTTTGCTCGGTTTGTCGCCATAGCGACGGCGCCGTAAGGCTCCCGTCGGTTTCATCTTTTCTCAACATTTCAAAGAACTCACCCACTATATCGCATTTTCACCCATCTGGGTCTGGAATAGGCTGTCACCGCCTCCGTGCTTGCTCCCTACCTTCTCCCTACATCCTCCCTATCTCTCCGTGTCTTTCATGGAGAAAGTAGCTTGTCGGTAGTGTCCCGCCCTCGTGCCTAAGCCGCCCATCCCCTGCGTCCCCGTCCGAATCACGATGCAAAAGTACAATCTTTGTGTGAATGCCGAGGGTAGGGAGGAGGGTCCCCTCAAAAGATGGAAAAGTGGCTGTTGTGGCTCATTTTCATTTTAGCCTCATAGAGCGACGTTCTCCGTTATAGGGGTATCCAGATATGGTCATAGGGGAAATAATCGCGCAGCGTGGATTTTTGGGAATTCACATTTGTATACTCTTCAAGGTGCATAGTGTATGATTACGGATGTAAAGTTACATATATTCTGTAACATTACAAATGTATTTGCACATTAAGCCGTAAATAATGTTAATCAATTCATAGATTGAATATAATATTGTATTATAAAATTATAATTCAGTATGATACGTGTGTTAATTAAAGTAATAAATGTATTATTATGGAGAACATGTATGATGACATGCTTACGATGTGTGTATTTGTATTTATAATTGATATATAAACAAATACAATCATTAATTAAATCAATTGTATATCATTGGATGCTGTGTACATGTGTAAAATTGTTAAAATTATTTTGCTGTGTAAAATATAATGTGTATTTTTGTAAATCGAAAGAGCTGTGTATTACAAATGTAAGATTATGATAAACAGGATAAATTTGATTTTACGCGCGAAAAATATCACCGCGCGACAGTTTGCGGAAGAGATAGGCATCCAGCCCTCCGGTATGTCGCATATTATGGGTGGTCGTAACAACCCCAGTTTAGAGTTTGTCAGCAAGGTGTTGCGCCGCTATCCGGAGATTGACGCCAATTGGTTGCTTCTAGGCAAGGGGGAGATGTATTCATCGGCGACACCCGCCGCTATGGATGCAGGCCTTCCTGTAAGGGAGCCGGTCGACGTGCCGCAACAGGAACCGTCGCTTTTTGATGACGAACCTACAGGGCAAATGAAGGTAGAGGAGCCGATACAGGATGATTTGTGTCAGCAAGATACTAAGGTTGAAGAAGAGCGTCGCTATGTACCTAGTTACATCGCATCGGCTCCTGAGTCACCAGCCGGTTGTGCACGTCGTGTTGAACGTATTCTCCTTATTTACAGCGATAATACATTCAAAGAGTTGCTTCCGCAAGACTGATTGCCTTTGGGAAGGTGTAATTTGTGTTTGTAAGCTGGCGATTATACTAGGAAACGGCTCTAGGCCGAGGATGGTAGTCTGCTTTCAGTAGATTGAAAGATAGTGTTTTGCATTTTATTTGCAAAATAATTTGGCTATATCGGAAAAAAGTAGTACTTTTGCACCCGTTTTCAAGAAGAGATTTTCTCAAACGATGGCGGGATAGCTCAGCTGGTTAGAGCGCTGGATTCATAACCCGGAGGTCATCAGTTCAAGTCTGATTCCCGCTACAAGGAAGGATGTTCGCAAGGGCATCCCTCTTTTTTTATGTATACACAATCGGCGCGGTGTTTCAGATAGTCGCGCCAGCCGCTGCCTGTTTCGTGCGAGAAACTGCCACAACCGTCGGTTTTGGCTTGTTGTCGATTTGAATAACGGCGTTGCATCTGTTCCGGTGAGCGGTATTGGTAGTGGTCGACGGGGATGCGCTGCTTTGTCACCAATCCCCAGGGATGTGGGTAGCGCCAGCGGCTGAACCAAACCAGGAAAGGCGAGTGGCGCATGAAGCGGCGTTCGGCTCTTTTGTCAGGCAAGCTGTAGCGGATGTTTTGTCGGTCGTGTCCGAAGTCGTTGGTAATCAACCCTTCCTCTATGTCTTCGTGGGTGATGACATAGTCGGTGCTTAGTTTCTTCACCGTGCGGCACCACCAAGGGACATGACGGAGGAATGAGCGCACGTCGCCCGGGAAGAACTCGTCGGCATCGAGACGCACGCACCACCAGTCGCCCAGTCGCATCTCATGTCGGAAAGCATGGAATGCTCTGGCCCGCAGTCCGATATGGAAGGGACCTTCATAGCGCAGGAAAGGTATTATCTTGGGATTTCCGGTGGCCATCTGCTGGATGAGTTCCCATGTGCCGTCGCTGCTGCCGTTGTCGATGACGACGACCTTGTCGCTCCAGCGGCAGGCGTCGTTGAGTGAGAATCCGACAACATCGGCTTCGTCCTTGACAACCAGAAGGCTATACACTTTCATATACGGTCGCGTTTTTTGGTGATTTTCTGCCAATAGTAGCGCAGCGGATGGGTGTATTTCAGTTGCTTCCAAGGACGTGAGGAGTGGGGGCGGTGTATGACTGGGTTGTTGAGCATCAGAAGGTTGTGTAACCCGAGTTGTATTGACTGGTGTGAGATGGTGACATCGTACCAGGCCTTTGTGGGATCCAACAGGTGGAAGTCGTAAGCCTGCAGAAGCCGATTAGTAAGCAGAGTGCAGCAGAAACTGAAGCGTTTGCGGGTATTGACTACATCGCCGTGCAGTCGGCGGGCGTATTGGTAAGGGAAGTTGACGACCCCCTCGTTGTCGACGGTGACGGCGGCCACCATGCCCACTTCGTCGTTCACCATGTCGCTGAGTCGCGTAATGGTGTCGGGCTTCACCAGCACGTCGCTTTCGACGATGACCAGATGGGCTCCATTGGCCAGCGCCCGTTGTTGTGCATCCTGCAGTGTGAGACGGTAATTGGGTGACGGATGGTCGGTCCGGTCGGCCCAGTTGATGAGCCGGAAGCCCTGTTCCTGAGCCAGTTGTTGTAGTAGGGCGGTGTTTTCCGGGCTGCTGAAATCGTTGTATACGGTGAAGTCGATGTCGGGTGTCTGCAACAAAGCCATGATGGCCTCGCGGGTGGTATCGGGCGAGTCCTTGACAGGCATGATGATATGAAGAGGAGCCATGATGACGATTTAAAAGATATGACCTAAGTTGATAAAGAAATAGGGTTTGCGGGTATGGCTGGAGTATCCGATACGTGCATCGACGGGACCGATAATGGAGCTGAGGCTGTAGCCGGCCTGGACTCCTAAGTTGAGTCCGTCGGTGCTCAGCTGAGCCAGGTCGTCGGTCTGATAGGCGCCGGCGACGCGCAACAGCAGGTAATGGTTTTTGAATAGATGGCACTGCATCTGCATCTGTATTGCGGCGAAGTGTCGCTGGCAAGTCTCGGCGTTTCCGATGCCGGCGAAGGGCAGCTGTTGTTCGACGGTATGTCCGAACCACTCGCCACCCACGATATTGTAGAATGCCAATGGACTGTCGCCACCCAGAAGCAACCGGCCGTAGAGCATGGGCTGGAGGGTCCAGTGGTCGCTTAATGGCAGGTTGATACGCCAGTGAGCCATGATGTCGCTGAGACCGATTTCGTTGTCGAATCCGTAGAAGTTGGTCGTGTGATAGGAATAGGCTGCATGGAAGCGGTTGCCTCGTGTGGGGAAGTACCAGTCGTTCTCCGTATTCAGGTCGGCCTTGGCAAAGTAGGAGATGTATGCGTCGTTGTCGACCGACGGCAGGTTGCCGGTGGCCGAAAGCAGTTGGCCATAGTAGTTGTAGTAATCCCAGCGCAACCCGGCACGTATGTCGTAGCGGTGCAGCCGGAAGTCGATGGGCGTGAGGTTGACTGTGTGTTGGCGGTAGCGTACGTTGTAGGTGCGGGTGCCGGCGGTGTAAAGGTCGAGGTCGTTGTTGCGGAAGGTATAGGAAAGGGTGGGGTTGAATCTCGACTGATGGGTGAGCATTGTGGCTTCAGCGCTGGCCATGAGTCGTTTGCCGAGACGGAGGGTGCCGCCGAGTCCTATGGGGAGGTGCTTGTGCAGCGGCATCTTGACAGCCAGCTGGATGGCTCCCATCTCTTCGCTGTCGAAACGGAAGCCCGCCGAGGCAATGGGTGTACGTGTGACTGTGGTGGTGGGCATCGGTCTGTCGCCCATGTCCGGAATGCCGTGTTTGGCATCGGGAAGGGGATAGATTACGCTGTCGATGTGCTGCTGCTGTCGGAGTGCCAACAATCGGCTCCATAGTGAGCGGGTGGCCGCTTCGCCACGACACAGAAGGGTGTCGATGGAGGCGTTGGTGAAGCTGGCCGCGCTATAGCCGCTCACGTCGACATGGATGAATATGTCGCTTAGTTTGATATTGTCGGTGAACTTGTTGCGGCTGTTGATGCTGATGAGCTGTCCCATGACCGCCCCCACGTCGTTGATGTCTTCCGATTGGGTCATCAGGTCCTGCACACTGATACCGATGACGATATCGGCACCCATGTCGCGTGCCACGTCGGCAGGGTAGTTGTTGCGCAGACCACCGTCGAGAAGCACCATGTCGCCCATACGCACGGGGGTGAACACTCCGGGTATCGCCATCGAGGCTCTCATGGCCTGGATGAGGCGGCCGCTGTGGAAGACAACCTCTTTGTTGGTGACGATATCGGTGGCGATGCAGGCAAACTGGATCGGCAGGCTGTCGAAACTGATGCTGTCGAGGTAATCGCGACAGAGTTGGCGGAACAGCATGTTGAGGTTGCGTCCGCGGATGAGTCCGCCGCGTTGGGGTTGCTCGCCGCCCAGTCCGCGTATGACCACATAGGTGTTCTGCTCCTCCCGTTGGCGCAAGGTGAGGTATGCGGGGTCGGTACGGTCGCTGAGCAGGGCCGCCCAGTCCTGCGAGCGCACCAGCGAATCGAGGAAGTCGGTCGAGTAGCCAACACTGTAGAGGGCACCGATGAGAGCTCCCATACTGGTACCGCAGATGATGTCGATGGGTATTCCCGCCTCTTCGATGACCTTGAGGGCACCGATATGGGCCACACCTTTGGCTCCGCCGCCCGAGAGCACCACGGCCACCTTGGGGCGCCCTTTTTGTGAGTGTGCGGTTACGCGGCGCAGGCTGACAAAGGTTGGGGCATAGCTGAAGGTGTCGCTGCAGTAGCCGGGATGGGATACAACGACGCGCTGGTCGATGTCGTTCTTGTAATAGCGTACGGTGAATCGGCCTTGTGCGTCGGATTGGCCGCCGATGGCGTGAGTCACCGTCACATTGGGTAGTGGCTTGCCTGTGGTGGCGTCGACCACGCGTCCTTGGTGGTCGGAGAATTCGACGTTCTGTGATATGGCAGGCAAGAAGAGTGTCGCTGCAAGTAGTGTCAGTAGTGTTTTTTTCATTCTCGTCTCTTCCGTTTGGTTTTCTCAAATAGTTTCCATAGGTATTCCGCCAGGCGGATGTTGTCGGAGCAGGTGTGGTGCGAGCGGTATGAGTCGCCGTGGCGGTATTCGAAGAAGTACCAGTTGCCGTCGATTCCCCTTCGTGGGTCGTCCCACGGCAGGGAGTCGATGGTGTCGGCCAGATGTAGCACCCGCTGCCACTGCTTCTGGGTAATCTTTACTCTGTCTCGTTCTTCAACCTTGGTGCCCCATGTGTGGCTAATTGGATCGTATTTGCCAACAATATAGTAGCGTATCGCCGTGGGTTGGCCTTCTTTTTTTGAGACACGTATCAAGGTGGAGCCGCTGCTGGGTTGATGTTCTATCCGCATGCGTACCGCCGTGTCGCGCGAATGCCACAGGTCTGGCTCGCCGAGGTCACGGTATAGTTCTGTATAGAACTTACAGCTGCGCAACGCCCATTCGGTGTAGAGCAGCAGGTGCTGGCTGTAGTCGGTCTCCCAGCCAGGGCCGAGGTTGGCGTTGGTGCGGCTCTGCATCGGGATGTAGAACTTCGCAGTGTCGGGTGGAACAATGGCTTCGTCGTGCCGCCGGCCGAGGGCGTTCTCTAGTTGAACAATGGGATAGTAGAGATGCTCTTTGCCGTCCTGCCAATACAGTTCATATAGAATGGCTAGTGCGCTGTCGGCACTGCCGGCAAAAGTCGGTGTGCGCAGTTCGGTGTTTTTATTCCAATCAGGGAATGGGAAGTAAGGGTTGGTATATCCGCCGTGGCAGTAGACGAAGTCTTGATAGTAGACTTTTGCGCTGTCTTCAGGTGTCTTGGCACTCCTTAATTTGTCCAGTTGGATTTCATGGATGTTCTTGTCGTTCCGTCGCTGGATGGAGTCTTTCGGTAGTGGGCGCAGACGGACGAAGCCGGGGGCACAACTGAATGTGTCGGAGTAGTAGTCGGGGTGTGAGATGAAAACGCGCAGGTCGCTCTCGGTCGGATGATAGTGTATGGTGTATGTACCGTCGGGTGATGTCGTGCCGCCTATCGAATGCGAGACTTTGGCGTAAGGCACAGGTTCTCCGGTCTCGGCATCGACAACCTTGCCCTTGAGGAAGGAATTGTCAGCGTTTTGAGACAAGGCAGGCAGTGCAATCAACAGCGACAGTATGAACAGCGTTTTCTTCATTGTGCTTGCGAATAGATGTCTTTTCTGACGCGTATGGCTTGCAGCAGGCCGCGGAGAATGAGGAATACCATGAAGGCGGTCCACAGGTTGTTGTTCCACCCGTGGTCGGTGAGGTGTCCCACGTAGTGCAGGCCGTAGTATTTCAGACCATAGTAGATGAGGAAGAAGGCGGCCGTGGCCACGAACATGGCGTTGCGCATGGTGCGCGTGGCTGTAGCGCCGATGAAGATGCCGTCGAAGAGGAACGCCGCGAAGCCGCAGATGGGTATCACCAACACCCAATACATGTATTTCCCGGCGGCCTCGATGACCTCCTGCTGGTCGGTGAAGATGTGCAGGAACTGGTTGCCGAAGGCGGCGTAGAGGCCGGTGAAGACCACCGTCAGCGCCATACCCCACATGATGAGCAATCGCACGGCGAGCTTCAGGTGGCGCTGCTGCTTGGCACCGATGTGGCGCCCCACGAGGCTCTCGCCGGCATAGGCGAAGCCGTCCATGATGTAGCTGAAGAGGGTGAAGAACTGCAGCAGCAGCGCATCGACGGCAAGTATCTGGTCGCTGATGTGGCTTGACGCTGCGGTGATGAAGGTGAACACACCCGAGAGGCAGAGGGTGCGCAGGAAGATGTCGCCGTTCACCTTGAAGAAACGGAGCATGTCTTTCCACTGCAAGGCCTCTTTCAGAGTTGAAAGTTGAAAATTGAAAGTCGAGAGTTGTTTGCACTCCGCTTTCCACCTCCCGCTTTCCGTTTTCCACTTTTTCCGTAGGAAGATGATGCCTAGCGCGAGGCCGGTGTAGTTGGCCAGCACGGTGCCCAGAGCCACACCGAAGATATCCCACTTGAGCACGATGACGAACAGCAGCGAGAGGGCTATGTTGACGCAGTTGAGTGCTATGGCTATCCACATGGGGGTCTTTGAGTCCTGCATGCCGATGAACCACCCCTTGACGGCGTACAACCCCAGAGTGGCGGGAGCGGCCCAGATGCGTACGAAGAAGTAGGTGAGCGCGAGGCTCAGCACGTGGTTGCTGCTCTCGAAGATGTAGGGCACTGCCAGCGATATGGGCCACTGCAAGGCTATGAGCAGCAGGGCTATGGTGAGTGATATTGTGCAGGCGCGGATGAGTATCTTCACAGCCTCGTCCCACCGCCCGGCCCCGAAGGCTTGCGCCGTGAAGCCGCTGGTACCCATGCGCAGGAATCCGAAGTTCCAGTAGATGAGGTTGAATATCTGCGTTCCGATGGCTATGGCGCCGATGTGGTCGCCCGAGAGGTGCCCCACAATGGCCATATCCACCATGCCCAGCAGGGGCACGGTGATGTTGGTGATGATGTTGGGTACCGCGAGGCCGAGGATACGCTTGTTCATCTATCTGTTCAGTTGATGGTTGTCTCGGCGCAGTTGATCACACTTCGGTCGCTCTTGCGCGAAAGCAGGGCTACGATGTGACAGTTCTGCAGCTGAATGTCGTTGTTGGTGACCTTGTAGGAGAACCGCCCCACTTTGTGCTCGCCGGCGAGACCTTCCATCGGGATGTCGTCTCCCCAGGTGCCGGTGATGACGTCGCGCAGCATGTGGTTGTGCACATAGTTCTCGTCGGGGTCGCCGTCAGGCATCGACTGTTTGTACACCAGCGAGTCTTCGGTGAGGGCCAGCGTGAGCGAGAGGCCGCCGTCGAGCTGGCTGTAAAGCTCCACGTCGACGGTGATGCTGATGCTGTCGCCCTCGGCGGTGGCATTGACGGCAACAGCCGCCTGAGGTGTCTGGTTGATCACCTTCTCAATGTCGGACACGATTTCGCTCATGCTGCCCGTGTATTGTTTCGTCCCGCGGTTGAGGTAGGCCGCCGGCAGTTCGCTGATGCCGAAGTATTGCGACCAGGCCGTTCCGTCTTCGGTGCGCAGGTCGGGATTGCCGGCCCAGGGCACTCCTTGGCCGGTGGGGTAGTTCACGCTGATGACAATCAGGTTGTCGCCAAACTGATGGTGGGCGGCGTCGAGGGTGACGTCGGCCTTGGGGCAATTGGTGCACTTGGGCCCCGTGTACTTCTCGACGAAGGCGCGGTGCACGTTGGCGTTGGTCCAGTTGCTGCCGCCGCCGGCACTTTGGGTGTATTCGTCGGGACTTATCTTGTCGCAGCCGGCCATGAGCAGCGCAGCGGCGGAGAGTATGAGGATTGACTTTTTCATCTGGAAGTAAATAGTTAATGGTTTTTCACATCTTACATCTTTAGAAACTGGTGCTCAGGCTGAAGGTGAGACCGTTGCTGGCGGGCACGGGGCGGCAGACGCCTCCGATGCAGAGCAGTCCTTCGCGCTGCTTGCCGTAGCCCACTTGCAGACGTGTGGTGCCCTGCGTGTAACCCACGGCGATGCTGGGGTAGTTGCCTGTGCCGTCGTTGTAGGCATATTGGTCGCTGGCCGAGAGGAACCAGTGGGTGCCGATGCTCCATTCCACGAAGCCCATCAGCCAGTCGCCGGCGCGGCGGTCGGTGAGACCTTCGTCGGGAGCGTAGCGGCTGTCGCTACCCATCCATTCGGCCTTGAAGTGCAGCGAGTGCTTCTTGTCCACGCGCCAGTGCAGGTCGCCCACCACGATGTGGTTGTGGTAGAGGCCCGGTTCTTCGCCTTCGACTGCAGGGTTGAACTCCTGGTAGCAGTATATGGCGGTGAGGGTCAGTTTCTTGCTGAGTTTCTTCTCCACCTCGAGCGAGGCGTCGGTGAAGTAGTGCTGGCCGAGGCCGAGCCACGAGGCGGTATAGCCTTCGGTGCCGGCACCGCCCACCTGCACGGTGTCGAGACCGTAGATGGTCGATGCGTTGAGGGTCACGTCGGTGCCGTATTTACCACCGAGCAGGGTACCTTTTTTGAATCGGTAAGCCACCTCACCCTGCAGACCGTTTTCGCCGTTGACCTGCGTGACATAGGGAAACATCGTCAGCGAGGCGTAGGTGTACTGCTTGTTGATGGCGGGCAGGTAGTTGATGAAAAGCATCTCGCCGGCTTGACTGCGGACGGATTTGAATCCCATGTTGTCGATGTGCTTGGCCTGAAGGCTGGCGCTGAGGCCGCGGCGCGAGTAGCTCATGTTGACCATCAGTGCTTCGCCGGGACGGTAGATGTAGTCGTTGATTTTCGACGGGTCTTGTCCTTTGCGGGCATATTCGGACTGGAGGGTGAAGTGGCCGTAGTCGATGTTGAGTCGTACGGCGGCGGCACCCACGTTGAGCGGCAGGTTGAGACGGCTTGCCGGGTCGGCGGCGGAGGGAATGCTCTCCTCTTCCTCGTATTTGCTCACAAATCCGGCTCCGAGGGTCATGTGCAGCTTGCTGTCGGCCATAGGTTTGAAGAGACTGTTGAGGTCGGCTTCGGCATCCAGGCCGCGCACCAGTCCGTTGCCGTAGTCCCAATACACGCGTTGTTTGCCGGCCAAGGCCTTGACGGTGAGACCGTCGACGGGCCGCAGAGTCACATTGAGACCCAGCAGGGCGTTGTCGAGTCCCAGGTAGCGGTCTTCATAGGCGCGAAGAATCATTCCCGAGCCGAACTGCTCGTAGAAGTGACCGGCTGTGACGCTGATGCGCTTGGCCTTGTAGCTGACAAAGTAATGGGCGATACCTTGACCGGTGTATTGCGCATTGAAGCCCAGCAGGGGAGTCTGGTAGGCTTCGAAGCGCAGACCGGCGCTGAAGTCGCCGTTGGTGTAAAGGATGTCGGCGCGGGCATTGAGTTTGAGGTGCTCGGGCACGTCCTCGGCGCCGATAACGGAGTCGGCGTGGCTCATCTGACCGTCGAGCTGTATGTTGCCTGTCACGTGGCCGCCCATGATTCCCTGGGCGCCGGCCACACCGCTTATAATACAGGCTAATGTCGATAGGAGTAGTCTTTTATTCTTCATCGCTATATATTATGAATTCTTTAGATAAAGACCGTATATGTAAACATCAGATTCTTTTAATGTTCCTTTACCGTTCTTCTGACGTTCTTCTCGATTTCGAGAAGAACGTCAGAAGAACGGTTTGTAATTGTCTGACGATGTGTGTTATGCGAATGCTGGTTTATTTGACCAGTGTGCGTACTTGCTCGAGGAGTTCTTCTTCGGCGCCGGGCTGGTAGCCTTTATGTTGCCACACTATCTCGCCCTTGCCGTTGATTACGAAGGTGTGGGGCGGGTCCTGACCGATGTTGAGGGCTGTGGCGAATTCGCGGTTGCTGTCGAGAAGCACTTCGTAGTAGTGCTTGAACTCATCGTCGCCGGTGTCGCTCCAGCCTTGCTTCTCGGCGACACCTTTGACGCGGGCTGCGGTGCGTGCGTCGTCGATTGAGACGATGAACATCTTGACGCCCGTCTCCTCAACCCATTCGTCGTACTGTTCGCGGATGGTCTTGAGTTCGAGCATGCAGGGACCGCACCATGTGGCCCAGAAGCTGATGATGACGGGTTTGCCATCATTTTGGATGACGGATGACTGGACGTTCTTGCCGTCGAGGGTGCGGAGGGTGACGCCCTCGGGGAGTTTGGCGCCCTGAGCCATGAGGGTACCAGCCATGAGAAGGCCGAGCATTGCAAAGAGTATTTTCTTCATATCTGTATAAGTGTTTAGATTTCTGTTTTCGGTGTTTGGTGTTCAGTGGTTGGACTGGACACTTTATATCTTTACTTCTTTTATAAATTTAGTATGTTATCCAACTGTTTTATTGCATATTCCTCTTGTTCGATGAGTTGGGCGGTCCAGGGCGTGGCTTCGCCGTCGTCGATATCGTCGCGAAGCTGGAAAAGGCGACCGTAGTGGAGACCGAAGTCGCGGTAGGCAGGGTTACCTAGTTCGGCGGCGAGGGCAAAGAGATTGGCTGTTTTGCCGTCGATGATTTTTGTGTAAGTGTTCTGTGTCAAGTGTTGCGTGTCCGGTGTCAGGTTGTCGGGCTGGACATTTGACAGTTCTTGAGCGAGCAGTTCGGCTTCAACCATGGAGCGGACGACGGAGTTGACTTTGGTGGTGATGTCCCGGTCGTTCAGTTCGGAGAGGAGTTCCATGATTTGTGTGAGGAGGTAGTCGCCTACAAGGACGGCGACGGCGTTGTTCCAGCGGGCGTTGACGGAGGGCTGCCCGCGGCGGGAGCAGGCGTGGTCGATGACGTCGTCATGAAGGAGTGAGGCGTTGTGGAGCATTTCGACACAGACGGCGAGGAGAAGTGTACGGCGCGATGTCAGGTGTTCGATGCCGAGGGTCGCTGCTGCGGAGAGCAGCATACGTGGACGCAGCATTTTTCCGATGTGCGAAGCGGTATAGGATTCGACCTGCCGCAGGAGGGTGTTGTCGCCTCGGGTGATGCGGTGCAGGTATTCGTTGCGGACTTCGTCAAGCCTGGCCTCGATATTCATTGTACAGGGTAGTGAGTTTGTTGGTAAGCGGTTTGGAAGCTTTCACAAGGGGGAGACGCAGAGCGTTGGTGATCATGCCTTGTGCTTCGAGGAGCGCCTTGATGCCGGTGGGGTTGCCTTCTTCGAAGATGGCGTTCATCAAGGGCAGCATGCGGTAGTGGAGCGGGAGTGCGCGTTTGAGGTCGCCTTTGAGGGCGAAGTGGACCATATCGGACATTTCCTTTGGGAGAGCATTCGCGATGACGGAGATGACACCGTCGGCGCCGAGGGAGAGGAGGGGGAAGGTGAGGGCGTCGTCGCCGGAGATGACGCGGAAGCCGGCGGGTCGGTTGCGCAGTATTTCCATGACTTGCTGGATGTTGCCGCTGGCTTCCTTGATGCCGATGATGTTGGGACATTCGTTGGCGAGGGTGAGGGTGGTTTCAGCGGAGAGGTTGACACCGGTGCGGCCGGGCACGTTGTAGATGATGACGGGAACGGGCGAGGCTTCGGCGACGGAGCGATAGTGGGCGAGGAGGCCGCGTTGGTTGGGTTTGTTGTAGTAGGGAGTGACGGAGAGGAGGCCGCTGATGCCTTCGAAGTTGGTGCGGGCGAGGGTGTCGGTGAGGCTAAGGGTGTTGTTGCCGCCGAGGCCGAGCATGATGGGTAGGCGACCGCTGACAGTTTCGACGATGAATTCCTGCACGGCGGAGCGTTCGTTTTCGGTCATGGTGGCGGCCTCGCTGGTGGTGCCGAGGGCGACGATATAGTCTACACCCGAGTTTATGATGTGTTCGATAAGTGCTTCAAGACGGGTGAAATCGACGGTTTCCTGTTGCCGGCGGAAGGGGGTGATAAGGGCGACGCCGGTGCCTGAGAAGAGGGGTATTTTCATAATGTGTTAATGTTATAATCTGTTACTGAGTCTCTGAGTCATTCTGTCACTCAGTAACTCCTTTACTACTTTACTTCTTTATCATGCTGAGGTATTCTATGACGTTGTTGAAGAAGCCTTTGAGCTCGACCTGACCGTCGCCGCGGATGATGAGGTCGAACACCTCGGAGGGGTCTTCGGCGGGGGTGGCGTAGACGACTTTGAGACTGGCGGTGGTGCGCAGTGCAACATACTGGGAGAAGAAGTTTTCTTCGCCGATGGTGTCGATGAGGAGGTCGTACTGCTGTTCGACGAAGGGTTTGATGGATTCGTAGCTGGGCAGACCCCAGAAGTTGATGTCGGACTTGCTGCGGACGATGTGGGTGGCTTGGTGCGTGATGACGAAGCCTATCTCTTGGTCGCGTTGCAGCAGTGCGATGATATGGACGTGTTTGCCTTGGTTTTCCATCACTTTGGCAAAGTGGTAGAGGATGTTCCAGTGCTGTTCGTCGCCCAGACGGCAGATGACGCCGATGTTGCGCACTTCGTCGATGTTGTCGATTTTCTTCTCGCGCGGGGCGGCCTTGAGGTCGCGAATCAGATGCTTGCGATGTATTTCTTTGATAAATTCAAACATATTTATATAGGATGCGTTATTGTGTCAGTGCTTTGGTGCGTTAGCTTTCGAAGAGTGTGTGTTGTCGGTAAAGGTTGAATGAGCGGCGGTGGTAGGGGGTGATGCCGTATTGTTCGATGGCACGGTAGTGCTCGAGGGTGGGGTAGCCTTTGTTGCGGTCCCATCCATAGTGTGGGTACTCGCTGTGCAGCCGGACCATGATTTCGTCGCGATGGGTTTTGGCCAGAATGCTGGCGGCGGCGATGGGCATGTAGAGTGCGTCGCCGTGGACGATACACTGGAATGGCAGTGAGGTCTCGTTGTAGAACCGGTTGCCGTCGATGAGGAGGAAGTCGGGCTGGGGGTCGAGCTGCTGCACGGCGAGGCACATGGCGTGGGTGGAGGCGTGTAGGATATTAAGGCGGTCGATTTGGTCGGGTTCGACGACGGCGACGGCCCAGGCGATGGCTTCACGTTCAATCTCTTCGCGCAGGAGGTCGCGTTGGTGTTCGTTGAGTTGCTTGGAGTCGTTGAGGAGGGGGTTGCAGTAGTCGTCGGGCAGCAGCACGGCAGCGGCGACGACGGGTCCCGCCAGCGGCCCGCGTCCAGCTTCGTCGCATCCCGCCTCACGGCGGCCGGATATGAGTCGGGCTTCTAGCATAGCAGGGCGGCGATTAGGATTGCTATCAACAGTAGGTCATATATCCACGTGCGCTGCTTGCGGCGTCGACCGTAGCCGGTGGGGCGTTCGGTGGCGGAAGCGAAGAGCCTGTAGGTGACAAAAGCGAAGGGAATGGCGAGGAAGGCCGTCTGGATTGGCAGCAGTGGGGTGAAGAGCATCATTCCCACGCCGCCGATGGCGAAGAGCATGACGGTGGTGGCATTCTTCTGCCACAGCACGGGTCGTTCGCCGACACGTCCAATGACGGAGATCAGGCTCCAGAGCATCACCGCCGCCAGCAGGATGGAGGCGAGGTCGGAAACTGAAAGTACGGGGTCGGCGGCCGAAGGTTGGAGGCCTGTTTCTGTCTTCCGAATTCCGAGTTCCAAGTTGAGGCGAAGCCAATCGTGCAGGCCATCGGTCATGTAGAGTACCAGCAGGAGGAGCACATAGGGTATGGCAAAGCCCAACAGCATGAGCATCCAGTCTTTCCAGTTGTAGAGGCGGTAGCTGGAGGCGATGAGCAGATAGCTGAGCATCAGTAGCGCGGCAGGTTGGTAGAAGAGCGAGGCGAGGCCGATGAGCAGGGTGGCACCGCAAATCCTCTCGGGCGGGATGGTGAGCAGGGTGCCGCGCAGCACTAGTCGGTCGAGGCTGACGATGGCCACGCCGCTTACGAGAATGGCGGGGGTGAGGGTAGTGGCGCCGGCGCTCATGGCGACGATATAAAGCAAGGTGGGAAGAAGGCTGTTCTGTGAGACCAGATTGACGTTGGCGAGCAGCAAGTTGAGGGTGACGCCTTCCGCCAGTACGAGCAGCATGGCTATTACCACCGTCAGGCGTGGAACGCCTGCCAGCCAGCGGCAGAGAAGACCGTAGAGCACGGCAGGATGGTCGCCCGCCTCCATGGCGGCCGGCGCCAGCAAGGCTCGTCCCCACAGCAGTAGCAACGCCAGGATGATGATAATTGCCTGAGTCAGGATGTCTCTATGGAACAGCTTGACCATGTAAGGGTTAAAGTTTACTTTTTACGGTTCAGATTTACGGTTTAGGTGCTGGCGGCCAACTTGGTTAGCGGACAATGAGTTTCTCGGTGCGGCTGCCGACGCGGACGATGTAGACTCCCGGGTTCCAGCGGCTGACGTCGAAGGTGGCTTCGGTAAGGATGGGCATCTCGAGCATGCAGGTGCCGCTGACGGAGTATACCTGCAGCGACTGCTGCTCGCCGCATCCGGTGTTCACCGTCACGCTGCCGTTGGCGGGGTTGGGGAAGAGGTGCAGCGGCAGGCGCTGAGCTTCGGCTTGGTGGATGCCGACGCGGCTGATGGCCTCGTTGATGGCGGCGAGGGCGTCGATTTTTCCCCAGCCCCAGCGCACGTCGGCACTGTCGTTGGCGTGCAGTGCCCCCGTCTTATCGTCGTTGCGGGCGGTGGAGATGATTATTTCGCGAATTGCGTCAACAGTCAAGTCGGGGTTGGCTTGAAGCAGGAGCGCGACGATGCCCGTCACGGCGGGGCTCGACATAGAGGTGCCGCTCATACGGCTCCATTTGTATTCGCGTATGCCCAGTTGGACGGTGGCGGTAGGGGTGTAGCTGCCTGTAGTCCAGTAGCTGATGGAGGAGTTGACCTGGTAGCCAGGTGCCGAGATTTCGGGTTTCTGCCTGCCGTCGATGAGGGGGCCGTAGCTGGAGAAGTAGGTGAGGTCGCCGGGATAGCAGGTTGTCGAGTCGGCCGACCAAGAGTCGGCTTCGTGGGCAGCGACACTGATGGTTTTCTCGGCGCAGGCGGGCTCGCCGATGCCGTAGTAGACGTCGCCGGAGACGAATCCTTCGTTGTTCCCGGAATAGAAATTGGCTCCTTCGTTGCCGGCGTGGTTGGACTTGTTGGCCACATTCCAGGCGTGGACAGTGCCGTCGGCGGCAGCGACGAAGAGTTGCAGCTGCATGCTGTTGCCCGGGTTGTCGACATCAATCTGTATGTGGGGGCGGTGGTCGAAGGGATTTTCGGCTTCGATGAGCACGCGATAGGGGGCCGCGGCGATGCCGCAGCGGAGGGTGTCGTAGATGATGGTGCTGTCGGCTTGGGCGTCGGTGGAGAACATGGGGCTGGCCCAGACGCTGTCGGTACCTTTGATGCGGAATCCGGCGCTGAAGTGGTGCCCCTGTTCGCCCCAGAGGATGAGGCATTGTCCGATGGCGTCTTCAGCGTAGGTGTAGAAGGCGGCGCAGGTTTTGACGGTGTCGGGGTTGGTGCTGAAGTTGCGACTGATGTGGAAGCGGGCGTCGCCATTGTTGCCGGCGCTGGTGACGAACACCACGCCCGAGTCGCTCAGACTGTTGATGGCTTGGCTGAGGAGGGAGCGGCCGTCGAGGCAGCTGAAGGAGTACATGCCCCAGCTGCTGTTGATGACCAGCCGGCGGCTGCTGTCCTGAGCCACACGTTTCATCCAGGCCACACCGTTGAGCCAGTCGTCCTCGTTGAGGCCGAAGGAGCAGAGGAGCAGATGGGCGCCGGGCGCCTGTCCGCGGAATTGGCTGGTGTTTCCGACACCTTTGCCGGCGCAGATGCCGGCCACGTGGGTGCCATGGGTGCCGTAGCCGTAAAGGTTGGAGGTGTCGCCTTTGGCGTTACGCAGGGCGTTGCGGCCCACGATTTCGGTTCCGTATGTGAAACCATCGGGGGCAGGGCCTTTGAGGCGGAAATGATCCCAGGCGCGTTCGATTTGCGAGGTGGTGAAGTTGGGGTGTGTGTAGTCGAAACCCCAGTCGGTGATGCCGATGAAGACACCGTCGCCGTTGTAGCCGGTGTTGTTCGAGACGCCGTCGCCGGCCTGCACCTTGTTGGTGCGGGTATCAGAGCGGGTGTTGTCCATCAGAGGGCCTCCGACGCGGTGTGCGATGCTGTACTGCAGCACCTCGCGGTTGGTTTCGAGTTCGGAGAGTCTGTCCACCGGGACGCGGAGGGTAACAATTTGTCCGAACTGGGCGCCGATGGTGATGTCGGCCTTCAGGAGGCGGTCACGGTCGAAGTTGGGTTGCATTTTGGCGAGGAAGCCGATGGTGGTGGCACCGGCGGACACCTGTTCGCGCACAAGGGCTTTGGTGTCGATGCCGCATTTGGCGGTCTGTGCTGCGGAAGTGCCTAAAATGCACAATGCCAATAGGCTGAACAATATCTTTTTCATATGTATTGTATTATATACAAGATGCAAAGATACGATTTTTTTTCAAACATGAAAAAAAATAGTGGGTAGTGTGTAGTGTGCAGTGTGTAGCATCTTGATTTTGTGCTACTCACTATCCACTATCCACTACCCACTCAGCGGAACGGGAAACCGCTACGCTACACTTCCCAGGTGTCGCCGCTGTTGAGCAGGTCGTCCATGCATTTGTATTTACCGACGTTCATCTGTTCTTCCATCTGCTCTTCGTAGAGCTGGGTATAGCTGACTTTCTTGACGTTGCGGATGACGCCGAGGGCCACAGGCAGGTTGGATGCAGGACCCATGTGGGCCAACATCATGTGGATACCGGTATCCTCGGTGGTCTCGTCGTGCACCATGATATCGTCGATGGTAATGCCGTTCTCGCCGAGGGTGACCACTTCGAGCTGGCGGCCGTTGAAGCGGAGGCCTTTCTCCTTGTTCTTGCCGAAGAGCATGGGTTTGCCATGTTCGAGCACGATGGTGCGGTCGTCGCGGACGGCGCGGTCGGTGATGGCGGCATGCGTCTTGTCGTTGAAGATGACGCAGTTCTGCAGCACCTCGGTGACAGAGCAGCCGTCATGCTGGGCGGCGCGGGTCATGCATTCGGTACTCAGCTGCGGCACGCAGTCGAGGGTGCGTGCGAAGAAGGTGCCCTGGGCGCCCATCACGAGTTCGCCGGGGTTGAAGGGATAGTCGATGGTGCCGTAGGGCGAGGTCTTGGTCACTTGGCCGAACTTCGTCGTGGGGCTGTACTGACCTTTGGTGAGACCGTAGATCTCGTTGTTGAAGATGGTGATGTTCAGGTCCTGGTTACGGCGCACAGCGTGGATAAGGTGGTTGCCGCCGATGGCCATGGAGTCACCGTCGCCCATGTTGACCCACACGCTGAGGGCGGGGTTGGCGAGTTTGACACCTGTGGCGATGGCGCAGGCGCGTCCGTGGATGCTGTGGAAGCCGTAGGTGTCGACATAGTAGGGGATACGGCTCGAGCAGCCGATACCGGAGACCATGCACACGTTCTCTTTCTTGTAGCCCGTCTTGGGGAAGGTGGCCAGCAGGGCGGCGAGGATGGCGTGGTCGCCACAACCCGGGCACCACTTCACCATCTGGTCGCTCTGGAAATCAGCCTTGGTATATTCTT
>JAEEGG010008009.1_pt1 | contig 24140 bp, 20 predicted proteins | sample 9134161 | NCBI WGS metagenome assembly JAEEGG01 (sample SAMN16246543, study PRJNA631951) | gut metagenome | biome: gut microbiome; feature: rumen; material: CR-attached | host: Bos | place: Iran: Karaj | collected 2018-10
TCTCTGAGTAGTTACGATTAATCTGATCAATCATCGTGGAAATCCAGATTGGCATGTCACTCTGAGAAATTTCCTCAAAAGTAGCATTTAAAAACGGCAATGAATTATTGTTGGCTCTCACCTCCTTCGCTTCCTTCTCTTCGTCATCATGGCTACATCCTGTCATTCCTGCCGATAAAACAAAAACCATTGAATAAAACAAAACCTTTTTCATATTCATAATCGTAAAGTTTTAATTGATTCATGGTGCGAAGTTAAAAAAAGAATCAATATGTTCCAAATATTTTGCAAACAATTTTTGGGACGCGTCCCATTGATTAATAGTAGGCTAATTGACTGGAATACAATAAGTAATAAATAAAATAGACGATGTTTTAAATATGAAAATGGGACACAAAGAGAGCTCTTGTTTCCTAAAGAATGATAAAAATGAGGATATTATTTGTAGTAACAATCTCTTTGTTGTAATTTTGCAAAAAACAAATAAAACGATGAGAAGTAGAAGTTATGCCTTTTTTGTTTCTGTGATGATTCTTTTGGGATGCTCACAGCTTTCAAGCTACCAGCATCAGTTGGAACTGGCCGAAGCTGTGATTGAAGATAATCCAGATAGTGCTTGGGTGTTATTAAGTGACATACCTGCGTCGCTCGTAAGTGATGGTGAAGAGCGGGCTTTGTACAACCTGCTTATGACGGAAGCAACGTATAAGTTATATAAGCCTTTTGGAAATGACTCGTTGATTAACTATAGTATTGACTATTATAGTAAAAGTAATAATGTCAACCGATTGGCTACCGCCAATTTATACAAAGGAGGATTATATTATCACTTGAAGAATATAGACAAAGCGACCTTTTATGCTAAGCAAGCCGAAGAATTAGCAAAGAATTCTGATGACGAATTGCTCAAATGTAAAATATATGAAATGTTAGCGATAATAAACTTTAATACTAAAAATCACCAACTTTGCCAGCATTATGCAAATCTTCTTTTAGAAAGCTCTATAAAATTAAATCGCCCCATGTGGCTGGCGTTGGCTTACGAAATAAATGCCCTTGTCAGCAGAAATCTTGGCGATTCAAAACAAGCGCTTGATGATATGCAGTTATGTATGAATCATGCAGAACAATGCAACGATAGTGATAAGGTATATATCTATACCAATTATGCCAATACATTGTATTCTGAAGGTAAATACTCTGAAGCAAGACCATGGATTGAAAAGGCCATCCAAATTAAGCCTCTTGCCACCCAGTATGTTACATTGGGTAAATTATTCCATCTAGAAGGTGACACCCTCCAGGCCAGACTTAACTGGGAAAAAGCCGTCACAATGGGTGAACCTCAATATACCATCAATGCCTATAAATATCTGGCACGGCTTTATAACGAGCGTCGGAACTATTTCAAAGTCGCCCAGATGCTGGCAAAGGCTGACAGCGTACAGACCATTTTTCATGAGGAGCTACGCACCACGCAGTTAGCTGAAATCCAGCACCGTTACGACAGAGCGATTACCGAGAAAGCTTTGGCGGAACAGAAGAACAAGAACATGGTCATCATTGGTGTCGCGCTCATGGCGCTGATTGTCGCTTTGTTGGCTATCATTTACTATCAAAGACGGGCAAGACGGTTTGAGGGTGTCATCAGCGACTTTGTCGAGAACATCAAAGCTAAAGAACAGAGGTTGGCTCAACTGGAGAATTCCTGCAAGGACAGGGACAATGAGATTGCCTTGCTGAAGGCAAACATTGAAAACATTAAGCAGGCATCAGCAGACAGAATAGGACGTGGAAAGGAATTGTATGAACTAATTGCCAAGAAGGAGAAGCCGATGGCTTTCAACAAGGAAAACGAACAGGATTTCGTAGACTATTATGCATACACTTATCATGAGCAATACGTCCGTCTGGTCATGCCTTATCATCATCTGAGTCTGCGCCTGACCTGTTTCCTGATCCTGCAAGAAATGGGCTATACCTACAACGACATCGCGGATTTATTGTGCGTGAGTGTTTCTGCTGTCCGCAACTATCCCCAGCGTCTGGAATGATTCCACTCCAGGAGTTCTTTTTGACACGTGGATAAGGCTTTAAAAAACAAGAGTATTTCTACTTGAAGTTCATCAGGCCTTGGTTCAGGAAGTCGACGTAGGCCTGGACGTCTTTGTTGTGCCCACGGCTGCCGGTGAGGGGCTTGCCCGTTGTAGGGTCAAGGGCCACATAGAAGGGCTGGGCATTGGCTCCGAACTTATGACTCTGCAGATAACTCCACTTGGCACCAACGGTACGAAGCGTCTTCTCGTTTCCATTTTCATCGGTCACGACCATCGGTGCCTTCAGGGGGGTCTTGTCGTCTACATATAGCGAGATGAGCACGTAGTCGTTGCGCAGCTTGCTCGACACACGAGGATCGGCCCAGACGGTAGCCTCCATCTCACGGCAGTTCACACAGCCATAACCTGTGAAGTCGAGGAATACGGGTTTGCCCTGTGCACGGGCAGTGGCCAGTCCTGACTCATAGTCGTTGAACTCGGCCTCGACCACGTTGTCGTTCAGGTTGAAGTCCTGTGTGCTGATAGGGGGAGCGAAGGCGCTGATGGCCTTGCAGGGAGCGCCCCACAGTCCGGGCAGCATATAGACGGCAAAGGCAAAGGATATGAGGCCGCCCATGATGCAGAGTACGGGCATCGGCTTGTGGGTATTGCCGCCAATCTCATCCTCCTGGAACTTCAGCCAGCCCACGAGGTAGGCTCCCAGCATGGCAAAGATGACAATCCAGAGCGACAGGAATACCTCGCGGTCGAGGATATGCCAGCCGTAGGCCATGTCGGCCACGGACAGGAACTTCAGCGAGAAAGCGAGTTCGATGAATCCCAGGATGACTTTGATGGTGGTCATCCAGGTGCCTGACTTCGGGGCCGATTTCATCCATGAGGGGAACATGGCGAAGATGGTGAACGGCAGGGCCAGAGCCACGGCGAAGGCCAGCATGCCCAGGGTAGGAGCCAACCAGTTGCCGGTAGTCGTGGTCTGCACGAGCAGCATGCCAATGATAGGGCCTGTACATGAGAAAGAAACCAATACGAGGGTGAAGGCCATCAGGAAGATGCTTACCAGTCCGCTGGTTTCGGATGCCTTCGTGTCTACACTGTTCGCCCAACTGTCAGGCAGTTTGATTTCAAACCATCCGAAGAAGCTGCAGGCGAAGACGACGAGCAACAGGAAGAGGAATACGTTGAAAACGGCACTTGTGGAGAGCGAATTCAGGGTATCGCTTCCGAAGATGGCCGTTACCAACATGCCAAGACCTACGTAGATGACGATGATGGAGAGACCGTAGGTGAAGGCATCGCGGATACCCTTCTTGCGGTCGTCCTTTGCACGTTTCAGGAAGAAACTCACGGTCATGGGGATGATGGGCCAGATGCATGGCATGCAGACGGCAGCCAGTCCTGCGAGGAATCCCATGAGCAACAGCCACCATAGTGATTTCTCTGCCAGGTCTTCACCCGAACCTAAGGCGCGCAACTCTTCGGTGACGGGAGCCCACAGGTCGGTTTCAGATGTGAGAGGTGAAAGGTCTGAGGTGAGAGATTTGACTGAAGCAGAATCCGAGGGTAACACCTCAGGATTGACAGTACTATCTTCCTCTATCTCCTTTTTATCTTCTTTTATCTCTTTCTTATCGTCACTTGTCACTGGACTCTTGCCCTGCTGCTTCAGCGCTACCTCCGAGGGGGGCAGACAACTCTCGTCATTACAAGCACCGTACTCCAGATAGCAGTCGATGTCGTACTGGGGCTTGGTAAACCTGATCTTCTGTATGAAGGTGGCCTCGCCCTCAAAGTACTTCAGTTCCATGTCGAACAACTTGTCCATCTTCTTGATGACGTTGCCCCGAGGCTCCAATTTGCCGACGGGCTCGGCACCGTCCATCTTTACGATGTTGAACGTTGCTTCGATGGGACCGTTGTCGCCAATCTCTGTTGAATACACGTGCCAGCCCTTGTCGATGGTGGCATGGAACACAATCTCTGCCTCGGCCCCGTTGCCGGTCTTCAACTCAGAGGTGAAGTGCACGGGGTCGACGATCTGGGCCTGCGTACCTAGTACGAGGACCGTTGCCAGTAATGATAAAAGTAGTCTCATGGCTTTCAGGTGAGCCCCAAAAGTTTATTTGTAGTTCCGGATACGGACATCAATACCGCTACCGTAAAGCTTCATGTTGATCTGGTGGACAGGGGTGTCGTTGTAGTGATAGGGGAATAGCACCTTGGGCTTGATGATCTTTGCGGCATTGACTACCTGGTCTACAGTCATCGTGTAGGGCTGGTTGCAGGGCAGGAAGGCCACGTCGATATCCTTGATGTCAGCCATCTCTGGGATGTCCTCCGTGTCACCGGCGATGTAGATGCGGAAACCGTCAAGGGTGAGGATATAGCCGTTGTCGCGACCCTTCGGGTGGAACTCCTCACGTCCGGGTGTGGTGTTATAAGCCGGCACAGCCTCGATGGTGATGTCCTCTGCATACTTGCGGGTCTCGCCGTTCTGCATGACGAGTCCGTTGCGGAAGTGTCCGTAGACGGCCTGGTTCACGTAGATGCTCGTGGCTGGTGTGCGTATTTCGTGGATGGCAGCACGGTCGAAGTGGTCCTTGTGCTCGTGGGTTACGAGGATGATGTTGGCCTTGGGGAAGGTGGCGTAGTCGGTCTCGGGCTTCAACCACATACCGACGGGATCTACCTCGATCTCAATGCCGTTGTAGTTGATTTGCATACTGGCGTGCTTGATGCACGTGATGGTCACTTTCTTGCCGCTCTTGGTGGTGAACTCATCCACCTTCTGTGCGGCACTCACTCCCAGCGTCATCATTCCGATGGCAACCAGGCAACAAAACAGTCTTTTCATTTCTATATTAATGGTAATGTTACGATGAATCGTGCTCCGTTGGTGTAGGAGGTGTCGAGTGCGACGGTGCCTCCGAGCTGTTCGGCGAGCTTACGGCTCAGGGGCAGTCCCAGACCGATGCCCTCCTTGAAGGAGTCGAGCTTGACGAAGCGGCCGAAGATGTTCTCTGCCTCTTGTGCAGGTACGCCGACACCCGTGTCCTCGACGGAGATGTTCAGGTTCTTGCCGTCGGAGGAGGCCTTCAGCGTGATCAGGCCATCTGCGGTATATTTGACGGCATTGTCAACGAGGGCGCTGATAATGCGTGCGAACATATTCTTATTAGTGAGGATGGTGAACTCGTCGTGCAGCTGGCTATCCATCTTCATCTCCGTCTCATTGGTGACCTTGCCCTGATAGTCGTTGATCACCGCACGAAGCACGCTGTTCACTTGAATCGTGTCGTCTTTGTTGATCTTGTCGGTGGTTTCTATGAGTGAGAGACCAATGATCTCGTCAATGAGGTTGGTAATCTGACCAGCACTCTTCTGCATCATCTCGGCCATGTGTTTGCGCTCTTCCACGGTTTCCGTCAGTTCCGGGTCGGCGATGACCTGCGAGAAGCCGCTGATGATGTTGAGCGGTGTACGCACTTCGTGACTGACATTCTGGATGAATGCGCTCTTCATCTTCTCCGACTCAAGGGCCTTATGATAGGCTTTGTTTAACTGCTTTATGTGTCGACGGCGTGAGAACACGATATAGACTAGTGCCATCACCAGCAGTCCTAACAGCACGATACCGATGGAGAGGGCGATGATGCGGTTGCGGGCAGACTTGTTCTCCATGTCGTTGATGGTCAGCTGGTCGCGGATGCCCTGCATACTGTTTGCCAGTGCGACGTTGTTCACGGAGTCATTGGCGTTGTATGCCTTGCGAAGGGCATCGTAAGCCTCTTTCCAGCGGCCTGCCTTCTCGTAGATCATCGTGACAACGTCGTCACTGTCATCGCCGAGTTCCTTTCTGGCCAATTGCACAGCCTCGTCGGTCTCTCCGATGGTGGCGAGGTAATAGATCTCCATCGTCCTGCCGTGGACGGAACTCTTGCCTTCTGCCACTCCTTTCTTATATTCCTTGTAGCCTTCGAGAAACTTTTGTGTATCGCCCGAATTAAAGTAACTGATGGTGCGCCGGGTTACGATGTCGAACACACGTTCTGGGGCGTATTTCTTGGCGATCTCCTCTGCCTTGGTGAGTAGGATCTTCGCCTCTTCGGGGTCGTCGCCCATCTCAACGTTGACAATGTTCATATAGATGGGAGGCATGCTCTCGTAATAGCCTTGCTTCTCCATCATGTCGATAACTCTGTAGAAATTCCGCTTGGCCGCCTTGTTATTGCCGCAGATGCGGTTGATATGGCCCAGCATGTTGTAGGCCATGTACATCTCACTTTCGAGCCCCTTGTCAGTCAGCTCCATCGACAGCTTCCGTCCCAGCATGTAGGCTTCGAAGATCTTACGACGGTTCATCTGGAAGATGATCTCGTTACACCGCTGGGTGTAGTAGGCATGAAGGTCTCCTTGCTCGAGCAGATAATCCTGCAGCGCCTTCAGAGCCGGGAAGAAACGGGTACTGTCACCGTCGTTGAAGGCGTGGTGCATGGAGTCGCGCAACGCCAGATATTCGGGCGACTGTTTATAATCCTCGGCCTTTGCCGAGGTAACTGCAAGGAGCAGTGACAGCGCCAAAAGGATATGCTTAATACTCATAGTCTGGTTATGTTGATGAATTGTATCTTCTTTTTTTGGGGCAAAGATACGAAAAAAAATCAAATAACCAACAATAAATAGGAAAATATTTTGTATTTTTGCAAACTGATGGAGATAAAGCCCATTGCCAGGTTCCGTTCTCCGTTGAAGTCGAAATTCGGCATACCGCGGCAGAGCGGGCTCGTCAGCAGTCTGACGGGCAGTATCGTCTTTGAACCAGATTACCGTCACATGGAGGCTTTGCGAGGTATCGAGGACTTCGATTATCTGTGGCTGATATGGGAGTTTTCTGCGAATAAGCGAGGCGTGAGGAGTGAGGCGTGTGGAGTGAGAAATCTCACGGTGCGGCCACCAAGACTTGGTGGTAATAAGCGGCTGGGGGTCTTTGCCACGCGTTCACCCTTCCGTCCGAATCCCCTGGGCCTCTCCTGCGTGAGACTCGAGAGGGTGGAGGATGATCCGAAGTTGGGACCTGTCATCTATGTGCGAGGGGCAGACCTGATGGACGGCACACCCATCTACGATATCAAACCCTATGTGGCTTATGCCGATGCCCATCCTGAGGCTAACTGTGGCTTCGTAGACCAGACGGCCTGGGAGCCACTGGAGGTGGTGATTCCTGAGCATGTGGCCTCACGTATTCCTGCTGATCACCTAGAAGCCCTCCGTGCTACGCTGGCACAGGATCCGCGGCCTGCCTTTCACGACGATCCAGAGCGGGTCTATGGTATGCCCTATCTGAATCACGATGTGCGCTTCCGTGTGAAAGACGGAGTTCTAGAAGTACTTGAGTATTTATAGAAACCCCTAGTCCATCTCCTTATCCAGGCAGTTGCTCCAGAGATATTTGCGCGTCTCGTGGACGATGATGCCGTTGAGGAAGAGCAGTGACAACAGGTTGGGGATGGCCATCAGCGCATTCATACAGTCGGCAAGGTTCCATACCAGTGCGAGATTCATCACACTGCCCACGAACACGGCGGCGATATAGAGGATGCGGTAACCCAAGACCCAACGCTTGCCCTTAAGATATTCGATGGCACGCTCGCCATAGTAGCACCACCCGAGGATGGTGGAGAAGGAGAAGGTGAGCAGACCGAAGGTGAGCAGGGGACGCCCGATGACGGGAATCTTCGAGAAGGCGTCCTTCGTGAGTGTGGCACCGTTGGTGAAGTCGATATCAGGGTAGGCGATGATGCTGCTCACGACGACCAGTCCTGTGAGGGCACAGATGACCACCGTGTCCCAAAACGTGCCACTGGAGGAGACGAGGGCCTGGCGCACGGGATTCCTGGTCTGGGCAGCTGCCGCCACGATGGGTGCCGAACCCATACCGCTCTCGTTGGAAAAGAGTCCTCGGGCGATACCGAAGCGGGCGACCATCATCACCGTTGAACCCACGAAACCTCCGCCTGCGGCCTCAGGACTGAAGGCAGCGCGACAGATGAGCTGTATGGCAGGCCACAGGTAGGCCGCGTTGACGAAGAGGATATAGATACAGCCCAGCACGTAGAATATGGCCATCAACGGCACGAGGGCAGAACACACACGGGCAATGCTTTTGACCCCGCCTATCACGACGGTTCCCGTGAGCAGACAGACGAAAGCACCCGAGATCCATGGGGATATTCCATACGACTCGCTGGCAACGGTGGCGATGGCGTTGGCCTGTACGGTGTTGCCGATGCCGAAAGAGGCGATGGCGGTGAAAAGGGCGAAGAGGATGGCCATCGTCTTCCAGCCCAGACCTTTCTCCAAGGCGTACATCGGACCGCCAAGCATCTTTCCGTCAGACGTCTTCTCACGGTACTTGATGGCCAGCAGCCCTTCGGCATATTTCGTGGAGATGCCGAAGACACCCGTGAGCCAGCACCACAGCACGGCTCCAGGACCTCCGAGGGCAATGGCAGTTGCCACACCGATGATGTTACCCGTACCGATGGTGGCGGCGAGGGCCGTGGCCAGGGAACCGAACTGCGACACGTCGCCCGTGGCGTTGGCATCTCGTTTCACCGAGAGACGGATGGCTTTGAAGATGTGCCGTTGCGGAAAGTGCAGACGGACAGTCAAGAATATATGTGTACCCAGCAGCAGGATGATCATCGGCCATCCCCAAAGCAGGTTACTCAACTCAGTCAGAAAATCATTGATCCACTCCATATTTTTTTGTTTTTTATTTGAAACTGATACCGATACGTTTGTAGCCCATGGCTTTCATCATGTTGCCAATCTGTTCACGGGCGTTTTCCTCAGCTGCCGCCAGGTTCTCTTTCGTCAGTCCATGAAGGAGCATATTTCGGTGGGCTTTCTGGTACAGAGCCTCACGCTCCTCAGGTTTCCACGATCCGCTTTCGAAGAAGGGCTTTGTGCGGGCCTCGTCGATGAAGTCACGGTCGAGCAGGCCAATGGTCGGCAGGGTCAGACTCACGGAGTCGTCTTCCGCCACGAACCATCCCGGCTCTACATTGTGCATGTTGACACCCAGCCGTAATGTGCCGTAGTAGATGCGCATCAGTTCGTCGTCTGAGAAGAAGCCTTTCCTGACGGTGTCGGCCAGTTCCTCGACGTTGACACTCAGAAACTCCCATTCGCCGATGGCCTTGATGCTCTGTATCTGTGTCGGCGTTGGGTCTATCTTATCGTCGGCACCTATCTCCACATAGTCGTCCTTCGTGCAGCTTCGCAACCAGAAAAAGGCAACGATGACCAGTGAGAGACAAAACAGTACAATGGCAATTTTAAAGGTTTTCATAGGGCGTCATTTTCAATCGTCAATTTTCAATAATGTTTGAATATCTCCCAGACTATACTGCTGTTTACGGAAGGCCACGGTGACCTGGCTCTCATCGTAGCCCATCTCCGTGAGCATGGGCACGAGCACCTTCGCCGCGTTGGCCTGGGCTGTCTCGATGATGCCCATCTCAGGGATGCTCTGGATGATGGCGGCTCGTCCCTGTTCCAGGTAGTTGGCCAGCTCTGCGTCGCTGAAGTTCGCACGGGCCAGTGCCACGTGCTGTCTGACGTTCTTCTGGTCGATCTTCGAACTGGTCAGCGTCACCTGAGGATCAGGCAGGATGATGGTGATGCGGTCGCCGTGACGCTCAATGTTCTTCTCCGAGAACTGACTGAAGTCGATCCATGCCTTCAGCTTCGCGTCGATGGGAATGGCGATACGGCGGTCGCCAAGGGGAATCTTGATGTTGAACTGTCGCTGCAACACCGATCCCTTCAACCGCAGCACGTCGTCGTGAGTCACGATCTTGTGTACACGGTACTCTGCCGTGTAAAGCTTGGCACATTTCCTCACCTGCGTCACCAGGGAAATGTTGGAGGCTGGTTTTTGGCTTCCAACACCAACTGAGGTGTCTTCGTGATTCCCAGCCCCATCGGAGCTCAACTCGAATTGTCCATCGAAGAGCATCAGCAGACCTATCACGACGACGGCCAGCACCGTCAAAACTATGCGTCTGTTATTTTTCATTCCTGTTCGTTTAGAAAACATGGGCAAAGGTAGTAAAAAAATGGCAATTCGCTGAAAGTTCGGCCGTCTTTTTATCAAAACCTTAAACTTTTCTTCCTTGAAAGCGTCAAAAAGACAGTTGCAACTCAGAGAAAACGAACAAAATGTAGAACAATAAAAAAGAAATGTTTATGAAACGAATCGCAATGACATTGGCCGCCGCCATCCTGATGTGCTCGGCAGCCGTCGCTCAGGAAGAGCAGCAGAAGAAGGGTCCACGTCCAGAGAAGAAATTCGACAAGACGGAGATGGTGAAACACCGCACAGACGAGACCGTGAAGCAGTACTCACTCAATGCCGACCAGGCTGACAAGTTACTGAAACTGAATATGGAGTATGCCGATAAGATGGGACCTGGTCCCCGTGGCCCTCGCGGTCCTCATCATGGTGGACGCCCCGGCATGAGACCGAAGCCCGAGCAGAAGCCTGACGCAGAGACTGGTGCCACCCCTCAGGCACCGAAGGACGGCCAGAAGCGTCCGGAGCTGACAGAGGAGCAGAAGGCCAAGATGAAGGCCGAACGCGAGGAGCATGAGAAGGTACGTGCAGCCTACGATGCCGAACTGCAGAAGATCATGACCCCCGAACAGTACAAACAGTACAAAGCCGACATGGAGAAGCATCGCGGACATGGTCCCCATCAGCCCAGAATGTAGGCAAAAAGACAAAAAATCGCAAAATTATCAGGAATCTTGATGGGATTCCTGATTTTTTTCGTACCTTTGCACAAAATCAAATGCATATTTCATCATGAACCGAATCACACTGATGCTGGCGGCTGTCCTCGCGACAGGACTGCTGAGCGGCTGTAAGCAGAAGAAACAGAGTGAGGATATCATCGTCCGTAAGACGGAAGAACCCCAGCATCAGGGGCCCATCCGGATGCAGGAATACAAGCAGACGAAGGACTTTAAGTGGCTTGGCAAGGACTATCAGGCCGATATCCGCCGGATGCCTGACGACAGTCTCCGTATGGTGAAGGACGAGACGGGACAGTTGTTTGTCGACAACCGCATCACCCTGAATATCTTTCGAAGCGACGGCAGCACCTGTTTCAGCCGGACCTTTACCAAAGCCTCATTCGACGAAGTGCTTGACGACGACTATCGCCGTACAGGCATCCTTGAGGGTCTTGTCTTCGACCGTGTAGAAGATAATTCCGTGCTCTTCGCCGGCAGTGTGTGCCATCCTCAGACAGATGAATATATCCCCCTTGTAGTGTCAGTCAGCAACTTCGGCGACGTCACCATCAAGCGGGATGATCAGATGGATACCAACGGTATCGATGAGGATACTATAAATCAGGAATAATCTGACAGTACCAGTGGTCGCAGAGATCCTGCATGTTGGGGAACACAAGGTTGGCACCTGCTGCCAGCAGTTCCTCATCGGGCAGGGGACCCGTGTTCACGGCAACGGTGAAGATCTTGGCGGCATAGCCTGAACGTACGCCGAGCGGTGCGTTTTCCACCACAAAGGCCTCCCATGGGTTTAGTCCGCCCGCCTTCTGGAGTCCCATCAGGTAAGGTTCTGGGCTGGGTTTCCCGCAGGTGACGTCGTAGGCCGTGGTGATATGGTCTTCGCTGACGAAATCCTGGAAGTCCTTCAGGATGCGTTCGATGAGGGGTCGCTGGCCACTGCCTGTCACGACGCAGCACATCATCCCTGCCTTCTTGATCTTCTCCATCAGCTCCAGCACGCCTGGCATGACGGGCGCTTCAGGCAGTGAGTGGAATATCTGCGTCTTCACATCGTACATCTTCTGGGCTTCCTCCTCGGTGATCTCCCGTCTTTGCTGTCGCAACACCATCTGACGGATGGTATCCACTCCACGGGCACCCTCGGTAGCATAGGCATCGTCAGCAGTCATCTGGATGCCGAACCTTGCCATCGACTCTTGCCAGGCGATGGCATGATTGGGCATGGAGTCGTAGAGCACGCCGTCCATGTCAAAGAGCACGGCCTTGGGGCATAACGCCTCAAAGTCGTGTTCTTCAAGATACTTCTTAACGGAGATCTTGTACATTATTATTCATTTGCCAGACGCTCCTTGATGGCCTTCGAGTCTGCCTCATAGCCAGGTTTGTCGAGCAGTGCGAACATGTTCTTCTTGTAGGCTTCCACACCAGGCTGGTTGAAGGGATTCACACCCAGGACGTTACCGCTGATGCCACAACCGATCTCGAAGAAGTAGATGAGCTGTCCGAGGTAGCGCTCGTTCAGTCGCGGCATGGTGATGCGGATATTGGGCACGCCACCGTCGACATGGGCCAGACGGGTGCCGAGCTCGGCCATCTTGTTCACCTCGTCCACACGCTTGCCTGCGAGGAAGTTCAGACCGTCAAGGTTCTCCTCGTCCTCAGGGAAGAGCAGTTTCTTTTCAGGCTCCTCCACGCTGATCACCGTCTCGAAGATGGTGCGCTCGCCGTCCTGGATCCACTGTCCCATGGAGTGCAGGTCGGTGGTGAAGTCTACGCTGGCGGGGAAGATACCCTTCTTGTCCTTACCCTCGCTCTCGCCATAGAGCTGCTTCCACCACTCACTCATGAAGTGGAGCTTCGGCTGGAAGTTCACCATGATCTCGATCTTCTTGCCGCTCTGGTAGAGACCGTTGCGCACGGCAGCATACTGGGCAGCGGGGTTCTCTGCGAAGGGCACGTCCTTGCCGCAGGCCTTCTCCATGTCCTGGGCACCAGCCACGAGCTCCTTGATGTCGAAGCCTGCACAGGCGATAGGCAGCAGACCTACTGGTGTGAGCACGGAGAAGCGTCCTCCCACGTTGTCGGGGATGATAAATGAGGTGTAGCCCTCCTTGTCGGCACAGGTGCGTGCAGCTCCGCGCTTGGCATCAGTGATGGCCACGATCACCTTCTTGGCCTCCTCCTTGCCGCGCTGGGCCTCGCACTGCTTCTTCAGCAGACGGAACGTGAGGGCGGTCTCAGTGGTTGTTCCGCTCTTCGAGATGTTGATCACACCAAACTTCTTGTCCTTCAGATACTCTGTCAGCTCAAACAGGTAGTCCTCGCCGATATTGTTGCCTGCGAAGAGGATGGTGGGGTTCTTCTTGTCGGCGACGAGCCAGGCAAACGAGTTGCTCAGGGCCTCGATCACTGCGCGCGCTCCGAGATACGAGCCTCCGATGCCTGCCACGACGATAGCCTCGCAGTTCTCGCGAAGCACGTTGGCACACTGCTGCAGCTCGTCGATGAAAGCGGGCGTGATACTTGATGGCAGGTGTAACCATCCGAGAAAGTCGTTACCGGGACATGTGCCGTCCTCCAGAGCCTGCTGGGCGGCCTTCACTTTGGGCTCGAAAGCCTCTACTGCGCCAGCCTCAAGGAAGCAGGCAGCCTTTGTGATGTCAAGACTGATATTCTTCATTGTTTTTGTTATTTATAGGGATTTGTTATATTCTGCCCGCAAAGTTACATACTTTTTTCGAATTAACGCACATTTCTTTCTAAAAACGCACAATTCTCTTTAAAATAGAGTTAAATCACTCTCTTTTCGAATGACTCCCGCACATTTTTATAATTAAGAGGGCCGACAGCCTGTGCTGCCAGTCCTCTTTTCCCTCTTCACCTTTTCACCTTTAGAACGGTCCGTGTCCCATGCATGAGGTCGTGCTAATCGCCGTCAGGAAGGCCGTGAGTGCGGCTACTAGAACCTTCACCGCCAGCTCGATCATCCGTTGCTTCTTCATAATCAAGAATTATAGAATTTGCGAATTAAAGATTTTTTCTGTCTAAGGATTTTAGGATTTTGGGATTTAAAACCCATCATCCTTAAATCCTTAGACTTAAAACTCTCCTTAGCCGTTGCCCTGCTGGTCGGCCTCGGGCGCCAGGACGTAGCTCAGCGGCGTCTTCTTCTGGAAGCGCTTCTGCTTGCCGTTGACGGTGCGCACCTCACTCTCCACGAGATACCCGAAGGTGAAGATGCAGTCATCCTTCAGCGCCCTTGAGGTCAGCTTCTCGCCCTTCGTGTTCTCTGGTACGAAGTTGATGTGGATGCCATTGATCATCGCATCGGGACCACCGGCCACCGCGTTGGCGAGGTTCGCCTTGCCCAGCTTCGCACCATCGACGCTCGGACTGAACGTACCGAATCCGTCGAGCTTCACGGGCTGACCCTGCGTCAGCAGCTCCTTCATGCAGTCCACCACCTGTCCGAGCACCAGCACACACATCTGGTAGTCTGCGATCTTGCCGTGAGCCGTCATGTGGGCGGCAAAGCCCTTCAGGTTCAGGGGCTCTTTCGAATCACACTCGGCAAAGTACTTGCCGTAAGCCGTCGAATCGTCGTTCTTGTTCTGACGGAGGTTAATCACCATAGGAATTTCACTTCTTGCCATAATTTTTCCCTTTCTGTTTTTTGGTATTACATTATTAAGTTTCTTTGTGGCGATCTACATCGGGTCGCCACCTCCCGCGTGTCTTTCCGGATTGACAGTACAAAGGTACGACTTATTTCCGACTCCTACAAGCGTTCCATGTATTACGCGTGTTAATAAATGTAAATTATATTCGTATTCACGAAAAGTTGCGTTTTTGCCTAAAATCAGGCCTTTTTAGCCCCTCGGAGTTTCCTGCCTTGAAAGTCCAGGTTTCATGATATGAAAGTCCGACTTTACTGCCTTGAAACCTTCAGTTCCCAAGGAGCTCTCTCCGGCCCCGATAATCGTCTATATTGATGTAAACAATTTTTCAACTCCGCTTCAAGCTATTTTCTTACAATCTTACATTCTTACATTCTTACAAAGCATGCTATTTTGATGAAATGGAAGATTAATAATAATATATATTATAATATATATTATTATTAAAACTATTCTTTCCCATTTTTTTCTACCCTATGTAAGATTGTAAGATTGTAAGATTGTAAGATTTTGGTGTCTTTTGTCTACCATATTTTTTTGAGATAAAACTTGCAAATCTCAGAAATAATCCTTATATTTGCACCGTGATTGCATAATAAGCAGAGAATATGGAACGAAGCCAACGCGTGCGCTCATTGAGAAGATCAAAAAGTATATTGCCGAGAAACAGGCGCAGTAGTTGCCTGATCTCCTTGCTAAATATAAATAATGTCGAACTCTAAAAACAAATCGCTTATGGTGACATGGTAAATCATTTTGGGGTTGGATTTAAAAGAACAAATAACTAAATAATAAGAATTATGAAGACAATGCTAACTATTCATTCAATGATTGTCAAGAAGGCTTTGATGCTATTCATAGGACTTCTTACGACTACAGCAATTTGGGCTGACATAAATCTGATTGCAGACGGTTCAACCGTCAGTACATCCACTACGTGGACAAACTGCACAGTGAATGTCACTGGCAGCGGGATGCTTACCTTCACCCAGCGCATAACAATCAGCGGCAATGTGACGCTGAACCTCGGTGCCGGCTCAACGCTTGTAGCCACTAAGGGTATTGAACTATCCGCTGGTAATACGCTTACCATTGATGGCAGTGGCAGCCTGACGGCTCAGGGCGAAGACGGAAAATCGGCTATCGGCTCATTACACTGCGGCAATCTCATTGTCAACGATGGCAACATCTCTGCTACTGGCGGCGACGGTGCAGCCGGAATAGGAGGGGACCAGTTCACATACGAGATGGGACATGTTGGGACAGGAAAAACAAACCATGGTATGAATAATGGATCTGTAGCTGGAAAAGTCGGAAGCACCCCATGGGATTATGAACTGTGGTATATGGGTGGCAACAACTCACTGACCTTTTACGACAACGGCACGTTCACGTCCCAATGGAGTTCTACGTCAGATTTCTATTTTACAAGTGGTCTCCGCTATAGTCCTCTGATTGATCACACAACGAAGCATTTCGCATTGGATTACAAATACACCAAGACAGGCAGTGCCTCATATGGTTATATCGGTGTATATGGATGGACTGAAAGTCCTTTAACAAGATTCCAAATTATTGATGATTGGTATACAAAACCTTCTATTGTATCTTCAGGAACTAACTTTGGCACATACGCTGTCGATGGTGCGACTTATACTATCTATGCTATATATCGAAAACAATCTCCTGGCCTAAACGGTCTCCAAGACTTTGTGGAGTTTTACAGCATTCGTGAAACGCCTCGCCAACAAGGACATATTGATATCTCAGCCCATTTCAACAAGTGGGACGAACTCTTCCATGGCCAGACGGTGACACTGGCAAGCATTAGTGGTGACGATGTAAATACTGTGATAAGTTTCGGCAAAATAAACCAAGTGATGTTCATTTGCGAGGTGGGAAGTGCAACAGGAACTATTGACTGTACCTATTTCGACCTGACAGATAATTATAACAGCGGCAGCATCACCATCAATGGCGGCTCTGTCACTGCGGCTGGTGGTGAAGGAGCTATGGCCATTGGCGCAGGTAAAAACTATGATGCTCAAGGTACGTTGGCTCTTGGCAATGGCGTCACTATATATGGTGGCGATAGTAAGCAAATAATGGATAATGTCATCACAGGTCCTACAGACAATGTCGTCAACCGTTTCCGATATATGCAGACGACACCGCCAGAAATCAAGACTTTGAAAGGCCGTTTCTCTGTGGCAGCAGACAAGCAGGTGACATTCTCGCCAGGTAATCTGCAATACAAGGCCAGCACCAGCATTTGGGCTTTTGCCGAGAACCAGTACGATTTCGTCGGAAGTGACAACGCCAATATCTCTTCGACTTACGACGGCTGGATTGACCTCTTCGGCTGGGGCACAAGCGGCTATAACGACAAGCAGCCATATATGACCTCTGACACTGACTATGATTACGGCGACGGCACCAACGACCTGACAGGCACCAACTACGACTGGGGCGCGTATGCCTCGATCAGCAATGGCGGAAACATGGACTGGCGTACGCTGTCTGCCGCAGAATGGGATTATATGCTCCAGACGCGTGACGGCGCTGCCTCCAAGCATGGCAATGCAACTGTGGCAGGCAACAAGGGACTGGTGCTGCTCCCAGACAAATGGCAGCTGCCTGAGGGGTTGAGCTTCACGGCTGATCCCACAGACTGGACCACCAACACCTATACCGCCGACCAGTGGGCTAAGATGGAAGCGGCCGGGGCCGTGTTCCTGCCAGCCAGCGGAAGAAGGGTCGATGGGAGCATCTATAACATCACGAGCAACTGCCGAGGCTATTACTGGACGGTCTCTGCCAGCGGTGAAGACAAGGCGTTGTTCCTCGACTTCAGGGAGGCACAGGTAGCACAGACCTCACCCCAATACAGGTCATACGGATACGCCGTCCGTCTGGCAAGCGATGTCATCATCAAGACCGTCAGCAGTCCGACGATCACGCTGAGCGAGACGACATTTGTCTATGACGGCAAAGCCAAGACGCCGACGGTAACGGTAATGGACGGCGCAACGGTGATACCGGCCTCAGAGTACACCGTCGGCTACAGCAACAACGTGAATGCAGGCACGGCCACCGTGACCATCACAGATAATGAGGACGGCGACTACAACATCAGCGGCTCCACAACGTTCACCATCACGGCAAAGACTGTCAGCACTCCTACCGTCACGCTGGAGAAGACCTATTACTTCTACGACGGCACGGCCAAGACGCCGACGGTGACCGTGAAGGACGGCGAGACGGTGATCCCTGCCTCTGAGTACACCGTCGGCTACAGCAACAATACGAATGTGGGTACGGCCACCGTGACCATCACCGACAAGGACGGCGGCAACTATACCGTCAGCGGCTCGGCCACGTTTGAGATCGGCCTCAAGGGCGATGCCAACGGCGACAACAAGGTGGACGCTGCCGACATCGTGGAGATGGTCAATGAGACGAAGGGCCAGCCTTCTGCGAAGTTCAAGAAGAACAACGCCGACATCGACGGCAACGGCCAAATCACCGACGCCGACATCACCGAGGTCGCTAAGATCATCCTGGCCAAGTAGCATACCTGTGCAAGGTCCGCCTGTGCATGAATAAAGTAATCCCGCTGCTCTGCTGAGAGTCGGCGGGATTATTGTAGAGGACACAAAGGTTCCAGAGAGCCTTTTTTGCACAGTTTGCGGGTTTTGTGCAACGCAACGAAAAATAAAGGGAAAATTATTCGATGAAGAGGATTTTTCTTCTTACCTTTGCAATCTTTTCGGCTCTATTTGCCGGAGTTGTTTAAAAAGGGTAAAAAGATAGGCTATGAAGGAAGAATTAAAGACCGGAGAATGGATGGAGGCGGCGCGCGAGGCACGTCGCCGATTGGAGCGAGAACAAGAGGAATTGAGGGTGCGGGCTGAGCAGCTTGAGAAGCTTATGATTGCCTTTGAGACTACAGAGGATGTGCTACAGGAGAACGAGCGGCTGGAGGAGGAAATTGAACAACAGCACTCGCAACATCAGGAGGAGATTGAGCAGCTTCGCCAGCAACATCAGGAGGAAAAGGAGCAACTGCGCCAGCAGCTCCAAGACGAGAAAGACAAGAACACGAAGCTGGAGATGCAACTGAACGAGATGAGCAAGCTGTCGGCGAGCGTGGCAGGCAAGGCCTCGCATGAAGAGCTGCTGAAGGCCCTGCGCGTGTTTGTCAACAAGTCGAAGCGCAAGAAGCTGGAGAAGCGTATCGCCGTGAAGGAGATGGTTTTAGAGCTGGCCAATGCTAACAGCCTGATGCTGCCTGAGGATCTGTCATCGACCATCGACAGCCTTGACGACGAGCAACTGGTGGAACATTCGCCGGCATCGAACAGTGGTCTGCCCGAGGATTTGACAAGTCTGTTTACTCCCGAGGCGCAGGTGCTATGGCAGCGGCTGAGGGACGAAGGCTTCATCGTGGATGACGGCTATGCCCTTGCCGAAGGCGTGTCGGCCAACCAGGCTGCGTACATAGCCGACCGCATGGCCGAGAAACTGCAGATCAAGAAGAAGTGGAAGCTGTTTCAGCAGTTGTGGGGCATTCCTAATCTGGCCCAATTGGCTGGCACATGGCAGCAGACGGGCAAGCTGCCGCCCAGGAGCAGCGACATCGATAGGTTGATGAAGTAGACTGGAAATCAAGTTGTTAGGGTCTTATATAAGTCTTATAGTAAGTCTTATATAAGACCTTTTCTTTTGCCATAATTCGTACCTTTGCAGCGCATGTTTAACCCTGAGTTGATGTGAGAGTCTCCCGGGAATCAAGTAGCTACACCTCAGCACTGCTCACAAAAACTCAGAAAAGATGGATAATTTACACAAGGAGTTCGTTTATCTGGATGGTAAATGGCTCAAAGGAGATGATGTGCTAACGATGGCTAAGAATGCCGGATGTATGGCAACAGCCGAACACTATCTCTGTGCATATTTGATGAATGCTGTGATAAACGGCAATATGGATGCTATCGCTCATCTGAACGAGGTAAGGGCGATTTATAACCTGAAGCCTATCCCTGATACTGATGTCAACGGTAAAGGTGGCAATTGTAACGGTAACGACGCAAAGGCCGATATGGCCAGGAAGAAGTTTAAGACTCTGACGAAAGAAAAGCGAGAGTCTCTGCTGAAGGCTGGTATGAAGGAGCTGAAAGATATGCACGCGAACCTATTTAAGTCTAAAATAGACTGGAACGGGATATTCCTCGTGGTGAGAGACCGGCTTGATGAGAGCGTCAGAAAGTCTGAGTTCTACACTTTGGCTCAAAAGATGACTCCTGAGGGGTGGCCTACTGATATGAAGATTGCCCTCTCGACGATGACCAACTTCGCTCACTACGTGGAATACAACGACAGACAGGAGGCTTACTATGATATGGAGAACAATCCATGGGAGGATCTCTGCGATAGATTCTGGGAGATTCTGGAAGAGCTGATTCTTACAAGCGATTAACTAAAATACAGCGGATTTACTAAAAGCCTTACTAATTTCTTACGAGTTTACAAATAGAAAAATAGGTTCAGAAATCCGCCGTACCTTTGCATCGTCGAAAGACAAAAAGTATTTCATTAACAATAAAAATTTTAGAACAATGAAGAAAAGAAATCAGATGAGGGTTGCCAACGATTATGGCATCATGGTGAAGAAATGTTGTGCCTCGTGTGCCAACAAGGATTATGACGAGCAGGACTTGCGCTGTTGCCTGTTGTGCGGCAAGCACGTCAAACCAGGCAAGGTCTGCGAGTACTGGGAGATGAGCAACGGTCTGAAGAATCTGGGCCGTGAGCGCGGCAAGGTGCAACGCCGACGCTACCAGCTGTTCCTGATGGACGTCCGCGAGACGGAGCAAGTGGCAAAGGCCAGGGGCCTTGCCGTGGGAGAGACACCAGTAGAGTGCATTCGCAGGGATTTTGAGGAGCTGTTTGGCTCGCGTTATTTAATTCGTTAACATTTTAATTTACACACATCATTAATCGGGCGGAGGTGTCAGTGAAGGAAGTCTACGTAGTGAAAATGGCCAAATTCCGACACAACCCTTCACTCACAAAATTCGCAAGATTATGAAGAAGTTTATTTTTGTTGTAAATGCCATTGAACTGATCGCAAGACTGTTGGCAGGAGAGAGTATCGAGGGTAAGTTGTATATCGACAAGGACACCCATGTATTAACGTTTAAGGCTTGGAACCGCACGGCACCAAAGAACTCTAAGTACCGTAAGACCGGCGACACGGACTTCGGTAGCCTGTGGAAGTCGGACCGGCACCTGCTATGGCGAGAGAAGCTGCCTCTGAGCATGGGACTGGACCGTATGCTTACGGCCATGGAGGCTGACAAGAACCAGGCTCAGAAGAGCGTGGTGGATGAATATATCTTCGATGGTGTATAACAGACTAAAAGATTCAAATATGTCAAGAATTGATTTAGGAGACAACATCAGGAAGCCCAAGACCGTACCAGCCACGGTCGAGGGTTTCAACGAGAGGGCGGACAGCGAGAAGACTGGCCGTATCTGTGCCGAGCTGGCTGATGCCCTGGAGCAACACCTAAGGGGAGAACTCTCGAAGGAGGACTATAAGGCGAAAAAGGTGGAGCTGAAGATCGGAGCCTTTTTCTATACGCCTCATGCACACTTCAAGAAGGGTTATAAGAGCGGTGAGGGCGAGCCCGTGGACTCGGGCAAGGCAATCATCGACGTGGACGGAAACCCTGCCGGGCGCGAGATCTACACGAATCGCATTATGGGACGGGAAAAGGAGCTGGGCATCAATATGTTCAACATCTCCATCGGAGGGGGTGGTTTCGCCGTACTCTTTGATATCCCCGAAGGTCTCTCACGCCAACAGGCTCAGGCATGGATGGCACATGAGTTAGGCGACGTGGATTTTGACAAGGCCGTGCACGAGCCTGAGAGGGCTGTATATATTCCGTGCAGGGAGTATATTCTCTATATCGACGAGGAACTGATGTTCGGGGATGAGCTGAGGCCAGCAAAGCTGAACAACGAAGAGCTTCGGAAATATGAAGCATCGGACAATCACGGACAAACACGGACTTCTTTTCAGACAGATCCCAACAGTCCGAGACAGTCTGTTAAGTCCGATGCCATCATACCTGTCGAGCCGGGCGCGAGGGCACTGGCGGCTTTCGACGAGACGCTGAAAACGACAGAACTGAGCCTGGAGACGCTGAACCGTGAGGGTGTCAGGCACAACACACTGAAACTGCTATTGCCCACGCTCTGCCAGATGATGACACAGGAGGAACTGCTTGGCGTGCTACGGCTGAAGATGCCCGAATACTCGAAGGAACAGGACTGTCTGACGCTGGTCAGCAACTTCTACAACAAGTATGTAGACCTGAACCGTCCGATGAACATGAGGCAGAAGGAGGTGTTCCTGAAGTCGCTGAAGGCCGACGATCTGGGCACGGAGGGTTCGGCTCTGTTGAGTAAATCGCCCATGATTGCCATTGACTTCAACAAGTTGCCGATAGGCCTGAAGGAGAGCCTGAAGCCTTATCCCGCGAAGATGTGGCCGGCGCTGGTCGTGGGACTGATGCCTGCCTTGATGGCCCTGGCCGACGGGGTGTCGTACCGTTATTGCGACGGGAAGACGGGCTATCTGGGCGGTATGGCCATCATCATCGGCGAACAAGCCTCGAACAAGTCGTGCATCGAGGAGGCCGTGGAGCGGTGGCTGGTGGACGTGCGACATGATGACGAACTGGTGCGCGAGCGTGAGGACAAGGTGCGCGAGGCCAACCGTCAGCGTAAGGCCAACGAGCGGGCTCAGGAGGCCCCGAAGGGGGTGGTCAGGGTGGTGCCCATCACCATCTCGTGCTCGAAGCTCCTGAAACGCCTGAAGCAGTCGCAGGGGCATAGCCTGTACTCTATCTGCTCCGAAGCCGAGACACTGTTGAAGTCGAACGGTGGCGGGTCGTGGGCCCAGAAGTGGGATATCTACCGCAATGCCTTCGGACGGGAGCGCTGGGGTGTGGACTATAACTCAGACCAGTCGGAGAGCGGGGATGTCAGGGTGGCTTATTCATGGACCATCCTCGGGACACCGAGAACCACCAAGAAGATGTTCTCTGGCAAGAACGAATCGAATGCCGAGAATGGTCTGTCGAGCCGTATGATGCTCTCGGAGATGCCCGACGGCCTGTTTGAGAAGATCACCGTGTTCAAGGACTTGTCGGATGCCGACATGAGCCGCATCAGTCAGGCCACGGCCATGCTTCGCACGGCGACGGGGTTCTATGAGACTCCAAAATTGCGCAAGGCAATCGACAGGTGGCTGGAGGAAAAGCGTGTGGAGTCGGCGATGGATGTAGACCTCATCAAAGACCGTTTCCGGCGCCGATCGGGAATGATCGGATTCAGGTGTGGCGTGGTGTTCATGCTGTTGGCTGGTAAGGAATCGAGCGCGTGCGTGGACTTTGCCGTGAGGATGGCCGAATATACGCTCCAGATGCAACTGAAAGTGTTCAAGCCAATATTGGCAAAATATTATGCCGACAGTGGCAACGACACACCCGGTAGCTCGATCAACGGCAATATCTTCGGGCGTCTGCCGTCGCCGTTCAACATGCAAGACCTGCGCCAGCTGAAGGGTAACGAGATTGGCGACAGTGCCCTCTACACCATCATCAGCCGTTGGAAAGCTGAAGGTTGGGTGGAGAAGAACGGCAAGAGCTGGATCAAGAAAAAGGTGTAAAATCTTACAATCTTACAATCTTACATTCTTACAAACGATGTGTTTTTAATCAGATAAGGTATGAATAACGTAACAGTTAACAAATCAATCCGTCTCTCCCAGCACTTTACGCTGGGGGAGATGACCAGGACGGGCACGGGGATCCCGAACATTCCCAGTCGTGTGATTATCGAGAACCTCCGCAACATCTGCGAGAACTGGCTGGAGGAGCTGAGGTATGACTACAATACGCTCTACTGCCTGAAGCCGGGTGAGGACTATGAGACCTCGAAAAGCGTGGAGCCCGTCATCATCACTTCGGGCTTCCGTTCGGAGGATGTGAACAGGGCCGTGGGTGGCTCACCCACGAGCAATCATCTTTCGGGCTGTGCCGTGGATATCCGCTGTGCGGGCTTTGAGCAGGCCGTGCGCTATGCCTCGATCCTGCTGGACATCGCTGACGATACACGGCAGGACTACGACGAGCTGTTCATCGAGCGGAAGAAGGGTGGGCGCTACTGGCTACACTTCGCCGTGAGGCCAGAGAATAATCGACGAAAAATGATGTTCCTCCTCAAGTAAAAACAATCCCCTGCCAGTGCGGCAGGGGATCGTTATGTTATCTGAATGAATCTGTGAGCAGCTTGATTTCGATCTGGGGGGAGATACGCTCGTATAGTATGTTATATACGGCATCGAGGATGGGCATGTTCACATGGCAGTGGCGGTTGATTTCCTTCATGCACTTCGTGCCGAAATAGCCCTCGGCAATCATCTCCATCTCGATCTGGGCACTCTTGACGCTGTAGCCCTTGCCGATCATCGTGCCGAAGGTGCGGTTGCGGGAGAAGTTGGAGTAGC
>JAEEGG010008012.1_pt1 | contig 24130 bp, 18 predicted proteins | sample 9134161 | NCBI WGS metagenome assembly JAEEGG01 (sample SAMN16246543, study PRJNA631951) | gut metagenome | biome: gut microbiome; feature: rumen; material: CR-attached | host: Bos | place: Iran: Karaj | collected 2018-10
CTCCAGAGGCCACCGCGGGTAGAGGCCCAGACAGTACCGTCGGGAGCGAGGCAGAGGTCGGTCACGTAATCATCCGGGATTGTGGAGTTGCCACGGAAGTATTTGGTTACCAGACCCGTATCCTTATCTATAATGTTCAACCCGGCCTGCGTGGTAGCATAGACCAGATTGCCTTCCGAATCCTCTATCAACCTGCTGCCCAGACGCGAACTCAGATAGATGGCCGAATCCACCTGCGGGGATGGATAACGGAACGGGCTCAGCCAGCGGGCGGGCAGGGCCTTTCCGGCCTTCCGGTCCCATTCATTAAGGCCCACGCCTTCCCATGTGACCACCCAGAAGCAGCCCCGGCTGTCTTCCAGGAAATCGGAAATCCAGTTGGCTCCGTCATAACTTTGTGCCGCTGATGGCCATTGCTCCATGGGTGTCGGACCCGTGAGGCGCTCCTTGCGCATACGGCCATTCTTCCAAACTTCCCAGCCGGTATTGTTCCAGAGTCCCACGTAAACGGTGCCGGCGCTGTCTTCATAAAGACTCGAAATCCGCTTATCGGCCGTCCCGATCCAGAGTTTTCCGCTACTGTCTTCCATCAGCGCCGTAACGTTGTCCGAAGATACCGTATGCACATGCTGAAGGGCCGGGCAGAGGACGGACAGGCCGTTGTCCCCGCCAACCCATATATTCCCATGGCAGTCTTCGAATATGCAGTAGAGTTCATTGGAGGCCGTTTTATATACCGCGGTTTTCTCCGGTTTCTCCGTATCTACAAGGCCGAGACCGTAAGACCCGGCGGCCCATAAACGGCCTTTGCTGTCTGTGAGAAGCCGCGCGTGGGCTATCGGCAGACGGCCGTGTGGGATGAGAGCCCCGTTTTCATAAGTATATAGTATGGAAGTATGGTCATCGAAGAGAAAGAGGGATCCAGCGGTTTCCGCATAACTGCCGGGGCAGAAACCGCTGTTTCCCAAGGGGTGGATGACTTCCGGGGCCAGCCTGTCGGCAATGTACTGCATTCGCACCAGGCGCCCTCCCAGCCAAAGATTGCCGTCGGAAGCCTCGTATATCTGGAAATAGGGATAATCCCCTTCGTGGTCCCGCTTGTCGTACCAGAAACTGTCTTCCGTTTTAATCTCGTCTGCGAAGCTCATCTTGAGCATAAGGGTATCCCCGACGGTGGCCCATACGAAGCCTTCCGAGTCTGCCAGGAGTGCGCGTACGAGACCGGACGGGCCTTCCTGCACTGTGCCGTCGGGACATCTCACTGAAACCCCTTCCGTCGTCCCGACCCAGAGCCTGTTCTCACGGTCCACGGCCAGGGCGTTCACGCGTCCGAACTCCTTCCAGACTTTGAACCGAGTGCCGTCAAAACGGCACAGGCCGTTGCGGGTGCCAACCCACAGGGCGCCGTCGGCATCCTGCGTGACAGCATACACACTGCCGGACGGCAGCCCCTCGGCACTGCCATAATTGACAAACCTGCCTTCCATGGCGCCCAGGCCCCATGAAAGCAGCAGAAGCAATATGGCAAGATATCTTTTCATCCTCTTACAAATATACTCTATTTCGCTGGGAATCCCATTAGTAATCAGCGGTTTGTGGTGGATTTCACCACAAGAGTCTCATCCATACCGAATAACTTTGCAAAAAACATGTTCATTATGAAAAAGATCTTTATCGGAATCCTTTTGATTCTTTCTGCTTTCCTGTTTGCTTCCTGCGAAAAAGAAGGGAACGGTTCCAAAGCCAAGGTCACCTTCCGCAAAGCCAACATCGCCGGTTCCAATATGCTGGCCCTGGCACAAGGCACAGGCACCGCCACAAAGGCCGAAGGCGACATCTCAATCGGCCCCAAGGCCCTCTACACCGTGTCCGAGGATGGAACGATGGTACAGGTCTCATATGATGTAGATGTGGAAGGTGTCAATGGAGAGGTTGCCGAAACCATAAAGGCCGAACTGATAATCTGCCCCAATTTCATCTTCCCGGTAGGAGAAGGATGGATTTGGCTTGCAAACTGCCACCTGGACGTTAAGGAAGGATGGTCAAACGGCACAATCCCGCAAGGGTCCGCCCGGTCGGCTTTGAGCAAACTAATCAACGGGTTCAGTGAAAAATATCACGAGCGCCACGGCGCCCATTACCTTATCCGCAAGAGTGACGGCGCCATGTTTGAATGGACCCTGGAGGCCGGTGCGCCCGACGGAATGGACGACGGCTTCAAGCAACCCACCTTCCTCAACGGCTGGTTCCACCAGCTGGGCAAGGACCTGTTTGTGAGGACCGGTGGCTGGAATTATGATGGCATTAACGGAGGGCTTCCGTCACTTATCCGTCTGCAGGACAATGGCAACACGCTGGATGCCGTCAACGTGCTAGGAAACAATATCTCCTGCTGGAAACTCTATCCTGCTGGCGGCAGCTGTCTTGGCGGGACTTTCGGCTATCCTGGCGCTAATGGCGGAATGCAGGGAATCATCGCTCCTCCTTCCTTTGAGCCCGTACTCCTCCAGGTGGAAGCTAGCAAAGAGTCTTTCCTTCTTTCTATAGGCGGAAAGCTGTATTATGCTGATACTTATGAGAAAGAAATCGAGGAGGGAGATGGTAAAGATTCCTGGACCAGGACCGTAGCCTGCACAGACTTTTATAATCTTAGCGTATCCGCAAGTTCAGTCTCACTCGGAAACCTCATCTGCACATTTAACGGGAGAATGGACCCGGGCGGGGTTTATATCTCCACAACGGACAAACTCAGCTGGTGGGGCGGAAACGAGTATGACGGTGCTGAGATTCACACCCTGGATCCCAAAGCCGGCACCGTTTCCACCAGAAAGTTGCCCGCCCATTATCCTTCAAATCAAGGTGAGTATGTTGACGGGGTGGCTTATACCATCGACGGCACGGCCGGCTACTGGGAGTGCGACCTTTCCAAGGATGCGGCGGAATACGTGACCCTCGACTGGAGCAGCGCAGCGGAATATCAGGGAAAGATCGTTCCCGGAACCCTCAAGCTCGAACGCTTCGAAGCGGCTTCGCTCACCCTTCAATTCGTGGCCTATTTAACGAACGGCACACAGCTGAATTTCTACACCTCCGTCGTGGGCGCAGACCGCGGCAAGATCAAAACCAGCGTCGGCTCCGATGGCAACGCCGGCATGGTCGTGACCACGATGGTGCGGCTCAATTAGTAGGCGAAGACGGGACGGAGGGTCGTACCTTCATTACGTAAGTACACACGACTGTGGCCCACTACATCGGATCTAAAAAACATTGCCCAAGGGAAGTCTGTGTCGCCATCGTAGAGGGTGGAAGACCAGTATTTACCGCGGACGCCCTCATACTCGAGATAGGAATCTGATCGGAAACCGGCCGCAGGGAGAAAGATTGAGTTGCCGGCGCAGGGGTCTGTGCCGGAGGCATTATTCAAGCGGGTTACGAGCATGCCGTTCTTTCCGGAGCCATTGTAATTCGTCATCCAAACCCATGAGTAGTTGATCGTATTGCGCAGCGCCGTCCATTCCGCGTCCGTGGGGATGCGCCAGTCGCCGCCCCAGAGCTGGCGGGCGGCGTCATCGGCATAATTATAGTCTGCAAACGAGGCCTTGCCGTCGCCAATGAAGTTACCTTCGCCGTCGTACCAGATGCAGGCTGTCTGCCCATCTGCAATGGTGTACTTGGTGATGTATTTCCAATCGGACTGGCCTGCCTGCATAAAGGCATAGTTGTCCCAGGAGTACGTGTCCTTCGTCGCCGTCTCGCCCCATGCGTAGTAGTCGCCGTAGTCCCAGGGGTTGTCGGCCCCTATGTTGCAGGTAGCCCAGTAGAGGTGCTTCTTTACGCCATTGATCTCCACCTCGCCCATGTCCACGTAGTCGTGGACGATCTGCATTATAGCCTCGCCGCCTGGCAAATCCGTCCCGGTCGTCCAGTCGGATACTTCTACTGAGGCAAGGTCCAACTTGTCCTTGCCCACGATAAGGCCCATAGTGGTGTACTGACCTCCAACCAAAGGAATCTCCGTATCCGACTCATACAAATAATTCTTACCGTCGATGGTAACGGTGACCGTGGTCACTCCGGTCTGCGGCACCTGCAGGCCGCTGAAGCTGAGGGCGTAGCCCGTGGCGGGGGTAGCGGCTGCGGGGATATCCACATACGAAGCGTCTCCCGTTGCGGTGACGACTTTTGTGAGGTAGTTCACGGTGGCAGTGTTCTTAGCCTTGACAGTGACGCCGGTCACCGCCGGGGTTCCGCCGAATTCGCTGCGGAATTTGAGGTTCACGTTCAGCTTTGCCATGGCGTGCGTAAAGGCCAGGTCCACGGGGGTGGCCGAGGGTGTGATGCCGTCCAGGCTGGTAGCGATCAGCAGGTCGCTGTCCGTATATTTCGAAGGATTCAGCGTGTAGGGATCGGCAGTGAAGTCAGTCACGGCGGCAACGGGCGAAATGCCAAGGAAGTAGTGAGCCTTAGTCATGCCGTCCCAATCCATCTGGTTGGCGGGAGTCCAGACCGTGCCGTCGAAGGTGTTCACCTCTCCGTTCACCACGCGTTTGGCGGGGACTGATGCAGCGCTTCCCGTCCACGCATACACGGCAATCCGATCCCCGGCGGTGAAGCTGGTGGAGGCTCCGTCGTAGGAAACTTTGGTCATGGTACCTATGGACGCCTGCACGGTGATTCCGCCCGCACCCTCCGGGACCATCCCCTTCCCGCAGCCCGCCAACGCCAGCAGCGCCGCGGCCAGGGCATATATGTAAATCTTTCTCATATCGTCTGAGTCTGATGGGTGCTAAGGGTTAGTAGGCGAAAACAGGACGAAGGGATTGGCCGGTGCAACGTCCGCCGCCGATGGAGCTCATCCCATCCGAGATGAAGATCAGGCGCTTCGCGCGGTACGAGTCAACTTTGTAGATGGAGGAATACCAGTAGTAGCCACCGAAACCAGCATCGTTTAGGGAGGCATTGTACCTGAGTCCAGCAGCAGGAAGGAAAATGCTGTTGCCCGCGCAAGGGTCGGTGTCGGAGCCATCATCCTTGCGGGTCACCAGCATACCATTCTTGCCGGAACCTTTGTAATCCGATGTCCAAACCCAAGAGTAGTTCGTCGTGTTGAGTAGCGCCGTCCACTCCGCGTCCGTGGGAATGTGCCAGTCGCCGCCCCATAGCTGGCGGGCTGTATCGTCGGCGTAACCGTAGTCTGCAAACGAGGTTTTGCTGTCGCCGATGAAGTTGCCGCCGCTGTCATACCAGATGCCGTCGGTTTCTCCGTCGGCGAAGGTGTACTTAGTGATATGGTAATAGTCGGACTGGCCCGCCTGCATAAACGCATAGTTGCCCCAGGAATACGTGTCCTTCGTTACCTTCTCGCCCCAGGCGTAGTAATCGCCGTAGTCCCAGGGCTTGTTGGCCCCCATGTTGCAGGTAGCCCAGTAGAAGTGCTTCGTCACACCGTTGATGTCCACTTCTCCCATGTCTACATACTCGTGGCCGTTATGCTTTAATATCAGCACGGCATCGACGTCGGGAATGGTGGTTCCTGCCTCCCAGTCGGTGACGGAGATAGAGCCCAGTTCCAGCTTGTCCTTGCCCACGATGAGGCCGAGGGTGGTGTACTGGCCGCCCACCAAAGGAATCTCCGTAGTGGACTCATACACATATTCCTTGCCCGCGATAGTCACAGTGACTGTATTCACTCCCGTCTGCGGCACCTGCAGACCGCTGTAGCTCAGTGCATAGCCCGTGGCGGCGCTGGCAGCTTTGGGGATGTCAACCTCCGACGCGTCTCCAGTAGCGGTAACGGCCTTGGTGAGATAGTTCACCGTGGCAGTCTTTTTCGCCTTGACGGTGACGCTGGTCACCTCCGGGGTGGCGTCCCACTGGCTGCGGAACTTCAGGTTCACGTTCAGCTTGGCCATCGCGTGATCGAAGGTGAGGGGCACTGTTCCGGCGGATGCCTTGAGGCCCGCATTGCCCGTGCCGAAGTTGGTGGCAATCAGCAGGTCACTGGCCGTGTAAGCCGCGGCCGCGGGATCCAGCGTGTAGGCATCGGCAGTGAAGTCGGTGATGTCCTTGGCGGGATAGACGCCCAGGAAGAAGTGCGGGTCGGTGACCGTCTTCCAGCGCATCTGCGTGGCAGGGGTCCACTTGCCGTCCGTGCCCAGGGTGTTGCGCACTCCGTCCACCACGCGGGTATCCGGCACGGCGGCTGCACTGCCCATCCAGGCATACACAGTAATCTGGTCACCGGCGGTGAAGCTGGTAGAGGCCCCGTCGTAGGAGACCTTGGTCATAGCGCCGATGCTGGCGTCAATGGTGATGTCGCCCGCTTCCTTAGTGGCGATCTCTTTGTTGCAGGCCGCCAGCGAGAGAAGCGCCGCCGCAGCTGCGAGGTATATGTTGTTCTTCTTCATAATCATATCGTTATTCTGTGACGGGACGGATGGAGTTGCCGTAGTAACGGCGGTCGTAGGAGCGAATCACCCCACCCGAGTAGAAGCCCACGACCCAAGCTAAGCTCGAGTCGACCGTATAGAGAGAGGAAGACCAGTAGTAGCCGCAGGAACCCACAAGGGTCAGGATACTACTGCCCCGGCAACCGGCCGCAGGGAAGAAAATCGAGTTGCCGGCGCAAGGGTCTGTGCCGGAGCCGTCGTCATTGCGGGTCACGAGCATGCCGTTCTTGCCGGAGCCAAGGTAGTCCGTTGTCCACACCCATGTGTAATCGGCTCCGAGCAGCGCTTGCCACTCCTCGTCCATGGGGATGCGCCAGTCGCCTCCCCATAGCTTGCTGGCGGCATCGTCAGCATAATTATAGTCTGCTAACGAGGTCTTGCCGTCGCCGATAAAGTTGCCGCCGCCGTCGTACCAGATGCCGTCGGTCTGCCCATCGGCAACGGTGTATTTGGTAATGTAATTCCAGTCGGACTGGTCGGTCTGCATGAAGGAGTAATTCTCCCAATTGTAGCCGTCCTTGCCGTCAATCCAGTCGGAGCAGGGATTGTCCTGGGAATGGCCCGCCTGATAGTAGGGCGTGATGCCGCCCCAGTCGAAGTAATCGCCGTAGTCCCAGGGGTTCTCCGCCCCGATGTTGCAGGTGGCCCAGAGGAGGTGTTTCTTCACGCCATTGATCTCCACTTCACCCATATCCATATATTCGTGCCCATTGATGAAGGGTGATGCGGGCGGAGCCGCGGTGACGCTGACGGGCAGGTTTACGGTTTGGCCGGCGGTGAGGGTAATGGCCTCGGCGTTGGTCCAGATGTAATCTTTATCGCCCACCTTGAAAGAAACGGAGAGTGTGCCTGCAGTGAAGGTCTGGGGCACCAGGATGGCCTCATAGGTGGCTACGGAAGTCTTGGCCGTGGCAGTGCCGGGGGTGTAGCTCAGTGCGAAGGGAGTAATGTTGGCCTTCGTGTCTGCCGTAACGGTTACGGCTCCGGTGGCGGGCTTGAAATTGAAACCCAGGTTGGCCCCGGTCACGGTTAAGGCCGTAACTGGATTTGCCGTGCGCCCGTATCTGTTATTGTAGAAGTTTCTTCCCAGAGAAAGCACGATGTTCACCTTGGTAAGGCCGTGGGCCAGGGCCACGGGGAGTTCCCCGGCAGGGTCATCCGTATACTTCTTGCTTGCACCGGAGAGGGTGAGCAGGTCAGCTGCGTTAAGAACCGCCTGTGTGCTCTGGTCGGCCGGCACGGAGAGGTCTACGCCGTCCGTAAACTCAGCCTTTGTGAAGTCGTGGCCGTTGAAGTAAGCGGCCGAGTAGCTTACGGCCGTGGTTTCATCTTTCCACAATAGCTGCTTGTCGGGGCTCCAACCTGTGCTGTTCTTCGATACCTTGCAGAAGTAACTGTAGAGAGCATTGGAGGGGCAATCCACCCGGAGCCAGAACTCCGTCAGGTCGGCCGTGGTGATGCTGGCCTTGACACCCTCGCTGGCGAGGGAAGGAACCACCCGCATCTGGAGGCCACCGCCGTCCGGCACGATCTCCTTGGAGCAGGAGGCCAGCAGAATGGCCGTCGACAGTATTATGATGCTTTTGATTCTCATACTATTCATCGGTTTGGGCCTCGCCATTGTCTATGGTTGAACCTTCTATCCAATTGGAAATGTCCACCGATCCCAGGTCGATCTTGTCCCGACCTACGATGAGGTTCAGTGTGGTGTACTTGCCGTTCGAAAGCGGGATGTCCTCGGTGTGTGTGAACACGTAATTCTTGCCCTCGATGGTGATGGTGACGGTGTTCACGCCAGTCTGGGGAACCTGCAGGCCGTTCCACTTGGCGTTTTCCTCCTTCACGAGCGCAACCTCTTCCGCTGCGCCGGTGGCCGTAATGGTCTTGGAAAGATAATCCACGGTAGCCGTCTTCTTCGCTTTCGCCGAAACGGCGCTTACGGTGGGATCGGAGGCCCACTGATTGCGGAACGTGAGGTTGACGAAGAGTTTCGCCATCATGTGGTCGAAGGTCAGCTCCACGGGATTGGCCGATGCTTTCAGGCCGGCCGTGTTCACGGCAACCAGCAGGTCGGAGACCTCATAGTCCGAAGGGTTGAGGGTAAAAGCGTCGGCCGTGAAACTGGTGACTGTGCGATAGGGATATATACCTATAAAATAATGGTCGGTTACCATATCCGCCCAGAGCATGGGGGCGACCGGAGCCCACTTGCCATCGGTGCCCAGAACGTTCTTTACCCCGTCCACAACCCTGGTGGCGGGAACCGCGGTCTTGTCGCCCGTCCAGGCGTAGAGGACGATCCCGTCGTTCACATCGAACTTGGCGGTGTTGCCCGTAGTGGTCACCTTGGATATGTCTCCGATGGTGGCCTGGATTCTGATGGCATCTGCGCTGCCGGAATTTAGGGACTCGCGGTTGCACGCCACAAGGGCGACCGGCAACGACGCAGCAAGGATGAATAGCTTGATGATTCTCATATGACGTTCTTTTTAATTCTGGGGATTGAGGATTTCTCCGTTCACGGTCCAACCATCCTCCCACGGGCTGATGGTTACCGTGCTGATATACATGTAAGGCTTCAAGGTGTTGAAGTCCAGGTTCAAGTTGCAGACCTTGCCCAGGCCGATACCCGGAGCGTCGCATTCCACGGTAAGCTGAGGGACTCCGGGAGGAGTGATATCGAGGGTGAGCTTGCAGCGGTCCTTTCCGGAAACGGTAGGAAGCGTGTTGAACGGTCCGGCGGGCAATACCAGATCACCTACGCTTTCCACGGACGGAAGGCCGTACACGCCACCGGCATCCTTGGTCGTAAGGTCTACGTTGCCGGCAACATCACTCAGCGTCATGGTTATGTCCGTGCCGGCCGGCATGTTGGCGATATTCACCTTCAGTGTGGAAAGCAGGCGGCGGAGTACAGGGTCCACCATTGTGATAGCATCCTGCCTGACGCTGGCATGCATAACGCCGTACCAGGCCTGTGCCTGGGATGATGCGGGATTCTTGAGAGATACCTTGACGCTTCCCATCGCGGCATCCGCCTTAGTGGGCGGAAAGCCGGTGAGGATGAAGCCGTCGGCTTCCGTCATGTTGGCGGTCACCAGGATGTCGTATTCGCCTACGGGAAGCTGCACGAGTTCGAAAGATGCTTCCTCGACGCTCGAGAAACTCTTCGTGAAGGTGGCTCCGGTGCCGCCTACCGAAATCGTGAGGTTGTGGATGACCGCGCCGGCATCGTCCGCCTGGTCCCACTGGAGAGCGGGCGCTATGTAACCCACGGGCACGTCTCCGTACTCCGACGGCCGGAATTCGTGCACCTCGTGGAAACATCCTGTAATCAGGAGTGCTGCCAATATAATTGCATAATTTCTCATGGCCATCGTCATTTAACAAATTTCAGTTCTGCGCGGCGGGCTTCCGCATCGCTGGGCGCGTCATAATCCACTCCGTGGAAATATGCCCGGCCGATTCGCTCCTCCCCGATGCCGTGATTCACGAACCAGTTCCGCACCTCTTCCATCCGCTCTTTCGAGATCTTGCGGTTGTATTCTTTTGTGCCGACCTTGGAGGCATAGGCATGGATCTCCAATTCGAAGTCGGGATATTTATTAAGGATGGACAGGGCCTCCTGGAGCGATGCGCCAGACGCTTCGTCCATACGGCTGCTATTGTTTAGGAAGTACACGGTCGGAATCGGGGTCTGGAAAGCGGCCTCTTTTTCAGCAGCGGCCTTTTCCGCGGCAGCTTTTTCGGCCGCCTCCTGCTTTTCGGCAGGTTTCACTTCTTCGGCAGGTTGAACTTCTTCGGCAGGTTCTTTCACTTCGCTCGGAACGACAGTGGAGGGCTTTCCAAAATAGGGTTCGGCGACCTCCTTGGCTACGGGGGCGGAGCCTACAGGCTTGACCTTCTTACTGCCGCCAAAGCCGAAACTCAATTTGATGCCGGCATCCCAGATGAGGTTGCTGATGTGCCCATGCTCTGGCATATTGTCGAAGCGCCGGCCGGTCAGGCAGGTAATGCCGCCGTAGAGGGCTGCGCTTATCTTGTCGTTGATCCTGTACCCGATGCTTGACTGCCCGCCAAGTCCAAAATGCCACTGGCGGTCATGCGCAATCTTTTTGTCCGGGGTGACCAGAGTGGTTTTGGTGGTGACGGCCGAAACCTGCGGCGATGCAAGCAGGGACCAGCGGCTGTCCGGCCCGATCACAAGGCTCAGCAGGTCGAAATTCGCCTGAAACGCAAGTTTGCCCCACTTGGAAGCCGCCCGCAAATCGGTGTAAGGCCAGCCCGTCTGCCCTATCACAGGGCTCAGGTAGCGGACTTCCGCATCCGACAGCCAGTAGGGGCAGCAGTCCAGCGCGTACTGGCTCTGCCCTCCGAATTGCACTCCTGCCTCCAACGAAACCAGAGGGTTGAAACGATATCCTCCGGACACGGCGCCCTGCAGGCCCCAGTGAATCTGGTGTTCCGTGATGCTGCGGAAGGTGCATTGCCCGAAGGACGTTCCCCCTCCGACGCTCACGTACCAAGGCTGACCTGCCGTGTCGACAGCCTGGCCCGATGATTCCGCCGGCGCCAACACACACAAAGCCAGCGCCACCAGAATGGCTTTAAAAGAAAAATTATTCATACGATTTGTACTTCTCTCCCGAAATCTCTTCAAAGATATAAAAATTATGAGTATATTCGTGCACGGATAGTGAATTACCTGAAATGAAAGCTCTGATCCGTACCGATTTCAACCTCCCCGGACAGGTGGCCAAATACACTGGCAAAGTCCGCGACGTATATTCCATAGGCAAAGATTATCTGGTGATGGTGGCCACCGACCGCATCTCGGCGTTCGACGTGGTGCTGCCGGAAGGCATCCCCTTCAAGGGTCAGGTCCTCAACCAGATAGCCTCTAAATTCCTCGACGCCACCGCCGACATCATCCCCAACTGGAAGATTGCGGAGGTGGATCCCATGGCTACCATAGGCTGGCGCTGCGAGCCCTTCAAGGTGGAGATGGTCATCCGCGGATACCTAACCGGCCACGCCTGGCGCGAGTACAAGGCCGGCAAGCGCAGCCTCTGCGGAGTTCCGCTCCCGGACGGCATGGTGGAGAACCAGCGCTTCCCCGAACCCATCATCACCCCCACCACCAAGGCGGCCGAGGGGCACGACGAGGATATCTCCAAGGAGGATATCATCGCCCGCGGCATAGTCGGCAGGGAGGATTACGAGCAGCTCGAAAAATACACCCGGGCCCTGTTCGCCCGCGGCACCGAGATGGCGGCCGGGAAGGGCCTCATCCTGGTGGACACCAAATACGAGTTCGGCAAGCGCGACGGCCGCATCATCCTGATGGACGAGATCCATACACCCGATTCTTCCCGCTACTTCTACGCCGAAGGATACGAGGAGCGCCTCGCGAAGGGCGAGCACCAGAAGCAGCTATCCAAGGAGTTCGTGCGCGAGTGGCTGATGGCGAACGGCTTCCAGGGCCAGGCCGGGCAGAAGGTTCCCGAGATGACGCCTCAGGTGGTTGCAGGCATCACCGACCGTTACGTTGAACTCTACGAAAACATCACCGGAGCACCCTTCGCCAAAGCGGAGGACCCGGATCCCGCGGCACGCATAGAAAAGAACATCGAAGCATTCCTGAAAACCCTATGATAGAACGCTACTCCCGTAAAGTGATGAGGGACATCTGGACCGAGCAGAACAAGTTCCAGGCCTACCTCGAAGTGGAAATACTCTCCTGCGAAGCATGGAGCAAGCTCGGCGTAATCCCGGAGGAAGACGTGCAGAAGATACGCGCCGCCGCAGGCTTCAGCGTAGACCGCATCAAGGAGATAGAGGAGGTTACCCGCCACGACGTGGTTGCCTTCACCCGTGCGGTCAGCGAGACCCTCGGCCCCGAGCGCAAGTGGGTCCACTACGGCCTCACATCCACCGACGTGGTGGACACGGCCAACGGCTACCTCCTGAAGCAGGCTGACGAGATCCTGCTGAAAGACCTTCAGGACTTCCTCGCAGTGCTGAAGAAGCGCGCCCTGGAATTCAAGGGCACCCCCTGCATCGGCCGCACCCACGGTATTCACGCGGACATCACCTCCTTCGGCCTCAAATGGGCCCTCTGGCACGAGGAGATGAAGCGCAACATAGAGCGCTTCGAGTTCGCCCGCAAGGGTGTGGAGGCCGGCAAAATGAGCGGCGCGGTGGGCAACTTCGCCAACATCCCCCCGTTCATCCAAGACTATGTGTGCGAGCATCTCGGCATCGCCTCCGCCGACATCTCCACCCAGGTGCTCCAGCGCGACCGGCACGCCTTCTACATCGCCACTCTGGCAGTCATCGCCTCCACTCTGGAGCAGATGGCGTTCGAAGTGCGGAACCTCCAGCGCACCGAGGTGCGCGAGGCGGAGGAGGCCTTCGGCAAGGGGCAGAAAGGCTCGAGCGCCATGCCGCACAAGCGAAATCCCATCAGCTCCGAGAACATCTGCGGCTGCGCCCGCGTGATGCGCGGATACATGTCCGCATCCTGCGAGAACGTGGCCCTGTGGCACGAGAGGGACATCTCCCACTCCTCCACCGAGCGCATCATCCTGCCGGACGCCACCGAGCTGCTGGACTACATGCTCTGCCGTTTCAAGGGCATCCTGGAGAACCTCACCGTGTATCCCGAGAACATGCTCGCCAACATCGGGCGCACCCACGGGGTCATCTTCGCCCAGCGCGTGATGAACGCGCTGATAGGCAAGGGCCTGACCCGCGAGCAGGCCTACGATACCGTGCAGCCCATAGCCATGAAGGCGTGGACGGAGGGCCTGGACTACAAGACCCTGCTGCTGGCGGACGCCGCCGTGATGGCGCAGCTCACTCCGGAGGAACTGGAGGGCTGCTTTACCCTGGATTACTATTTCAAGAACGTGGATTATATCTTTAAAAGAACTGGCATACTATGAAGAAGGTAGACGTGGTCCTCGGCCTCCAATGGGGCGATGAGGGCAAAGGCAAGGTGGTCGATGTGCTGACCCCGGATTACAAAGTGATCGCCCGCTTCCAGGGCGGCCCGAACGCAGGCCATTCCCTCGTTTTCGACGGAGACGGCTTCGTGCTCCACACCGTCCCCTCAGGCATTTTCCGTCCGGATTCGGTGAACATCATCGGCAACGGCGTGGTGGTGGATCCAGTCATCCTCCAGGACGAGATAGAGGCCATCGAGGCCAAGGGCGTCGACATCACCGGCAAGCTGCTCATCTCCAAGAAAGCCCACCTCATCCTTCCTACCCACAGGATGCTAGATGCCGCCAGCGAGACGGCCAAGGGTAAGGGGAAGATAGGCTCCACCCTCAAGGGCATCGGCCCTACATACATGGACAAGACCGGACGCAACGGGCTCCGCGTGGGAGACACCCTCTCGCCCGAGTTCATCCAGCGCTACGAGGCACTGAAATACAAGCACTTCGGCATCCTCGCCCAGTACAAGTTCCCCTTCGACATAACCGACTACGAAGTGAAGTGGTTCCAGGCGGTGGAGAAGATGAAGAGGTTCACCTTCATCGACAGCGAGTTTGCGGTCAACCGCTATCTCGACGACGACGTCCCCGTGCTGGCGGAAGGCGCACAGGGCTCTATGCTGGACATCGACTTCGGCACCTATCCTTTCGTGACATCCTCCAACACCATGAGCGCCGGCGTCTGCACCGGCCTCGGAGTGGCCCCCAGCCGCATAGGCAAGGTGATGGGTATCTTCAAGGCCTACTGCACCCGCGTGGGCAGCGGCCCGTTCCCGACCGAGCTCTTCGATGCCACCGGCGAGCGTCTGCGCCAGATCGGGCGCGAGTACGGTGCCACCACCGGTCGTCCCCGCCGCTGCGGCTGGCTGGACCTCGTGGCCCTGAAGTATGCCGTGATGATGAACGGGGTCACCGAACTGATAATGATGAAGGCGGACGTGATGAACGGCTTCGATACCGTGAAGGTTGCGACCGCATATGAGATTGAAGGCCAGACTGTTACCGACTTCCCCTTCGAATGTCCCAACGATGTCACTCCCGTCTACACCGAGTTCCCCGGCTGGAAAGAAGACATCACTAAGGTCCGCCGCTACGAGGACTTCCCCGAAGCGTTCAAGAACTACGTGGCTTTCATTGAGAAAGAGACCGGATGCCCCATCCGCATCATCTCCGTCGGCCCCGACCGTTCAGAGATAGTTATTCGCTAAGGTGCCTCCGGGCATTATAAAAACTCTGACGTGTGCCGAAGCCTGAGGCCTCGGCCATCTCTTCTATGGATGCTGCAGGATGCTCCACCCTGTACCTGGCGGCATGGGCCAGTCGGCAGCGGTTCACATAGGCGAAGAATCCTCCCAGATACTCACCCATGACCTGCGACAGATAGGTGCGGTTGACTCCGCAGCTGCGGGCAAGGCTGATCAGGGTAAGGTGGCTGTCCAGATAGGCCTTCTGCGTCTCAACCTGGTAACGGATGAGTTTAAGTATCTCCTCTTTCTTTTCCACAGGCATTATTTCTACCGGTTCGGGAGCCTCGACAACCGGTTCCTGCGGAGCCTCCACCTTTTCTACCTGTTCGATGTCCATCATCCGGTGAGGAGACAGGGCAGACACGATGAAGACCAAGACCAGGGCGGACAGTATCAGCATGCTGATCGAAATAACCGCTGGCGTGCCTATGATGGTGGCCGTCCAGCTGACAGCGACGTGCAGAATTGTGATTCGCAGTATGCTTTTGGCATAGTTTCGCGGGAAATCTGAGACGTTGGAATAGTTCTCCTCCGAAAAGCGCCTCACTGCCCGGGAAGTCATCGTGACTGCCATGATGAAACATAGCATGTAGATGATGGCCAGGATGCCTATCGTGCTCATAATCCAAACCAGACGGGACCCTTCTATCTGGGTGCCGGGTATTATCGCCAGGATGGTGACGATAGAGGCCATTATGGCGAAGGTGATGGAAAAGGCATATACTGGTTTACGCCACCAGTCCTTTTTCAGCACTTTGCCGAAATAGCTGAACATCAGCCTTGCACAGAAGAACGGCGACCCCAGCACCAGGAACATACGCAACAGGAGGAAGGCGTCCGTATCCGACGGAGAGAACACCACAGGAAGGTAGATCAGGTTCGTAAGGAAACAGAAGATGATAGCGCGCCACGCAGGATAGTAGTAATCCATTTTCTTGGCGTAGGGTTCGCAGCGATGTCCCCACCGCACATACGCAATCACCACGCTGACAGCGATATAGACTGCCACCGAGACGCTCAGCATCATATCTTGGAAAGTATACATCATAGATTCCGTGTTTTAAAAATAGACGTATCCGCCGGCATCGTAAGCGAAGATGATTTCATCCAGCCGGGCACGGGCTTCCGGGGTCCAGTCGCCCTTGAGGCGGATGTTCATGATGGCGTGGCAGGCCAGCTTTGCCATGATGGGCCTCAGCACAGACTCCCAATCGGAGGAGGCGTCTAGGTCGAAAGCGATTTCCTGCACGCCAGTGGCGACCGCGGCGCCGAGGGTGGCGAGGTCGTTGCTATAGACCGTGGAGCGTTCTTCCGGCTGCTCGGAGAGCGGGGGCACGATGGCGCTGCCGCCGGGACGGTACTTCCAGGGCCTGCGGCCTATCTCTATATACTCCGAATGCATAGCGGGCGGATTGCCGTATCCCGCAGGCTTCAGGTATTTCGCCTTGGGGTCGAAGGTCACGTCCAGATGCTTCACCTTGGAATAGAGGTTGCCGAGTATCTTGCCGTCCGGGCCGACCACGCAGGAGCATCCTCCGATCTTCGACTTCTTGCCCATGGAGACGGATGCGCGCACGAGGTACGCGCCGGTGTTGTAGGCGCAGAACTGGTCGATTATGTCCAGCACGTGATGAGGGTCGCTGCGCTGATGCGAAGCGCCTATTATGACGTCCGGTTTCCAGCGGGCGATGTTGGAGTAATTCTCGTAGAAATAGAAGTCGTAGCAGATCAGGAACATGTAGCGAACACCCTCTATATCAAGCAAGTACGGCTCGTTCCACTGTTCGGTATAGCTCTTGTCCAGCCCGTACTTCTGCCACTCGCCGGCGGTGAGATGTTCCTTATAATACTTGCCCAGCAGGGATCCGTCGCGGCCGTAGACGAACACGGCGTTGCGGGGTTTTTCGCAGGAGGTGTCGATCGCTCCGCAGAACACCAGGGTGCTGCAGCGGCGGGCAGTCTCCTCGCAGGTCTCGAGCAACTTCGGCCCATACTTGTGCACGGTCTCCAGGAAGCCTTCGTTGGAGGTCTTGCCGGGCACCTCGCTGAACTCCGGCAGCACAACTATATCCAGGCTAGGGTCGCAGTCGCGCAGCTCGCGAAGCGTCCATTCATAGCTCGCATCCAGCCCGGCCTCGTCCATGGCAAACAGGGGTTGGATTACTCGGGCCTTCATCTGGCCTTCGGTCTTGCCGGGGTTCTGGGAACAGGCCACGGCTATCAGCGCGACGGCAAGTATGATTCTTTTCATTTCTTCTTGAACAGTTTATCTATTATTATAGATATCGCTCCGTCGCCGGTCACGTTACAGCCAGGGCCGTAGCCGTCCAGGGCCAGGTAGAGCGTCATCACGAGGGCCGTCTGGTCGGGGGTGAATCCCATGATGGATTCCAGCAGGCCGACCGAGGCCATCAGCACTCCGCCCATCACGCCGGGGGCCGCGACCGCGGCTATCCCCTGCATCAGCACGAAGTTCACATACACCGCAAAGGGCACCGGCACCCCGAAAATGTAGGCCACCGCTATCGCGGATACCGCCAGCTTGATGGTGGATCCGCACATGTGCACGGTGGAGCAGAGGGGGATGGTGAAATCCACTATATCATCCTCCAGCCCGTTCTTCTTCGCGCACGAGGCGGTGACCGGGATGGCGGCGGAGGAGGAGCAGATGGAGAATGCGGTCAGGTAGGCCGGAATCATGTTCCAAAGGCACTTGAAGGGGTTCTTCCCGGCTATCGCGCCGGCGATGCAGTACTGGATCACCAGCCAAATCAGCGTCAGCACCACCCCGGTGAGAATAATCTTGGCGCCGGAGCCCAGCACCACGGAAATCACCCCCTTGGCACTCATCTCACACATCATGGTGAAGATGTACCAAGGCAGCAGGGGGATGATGGCCTTTTCGATGGTGAGCTTGATGATCTCCCCGAACTCATCGAAGCCCTTCTTGAGGGCGCCCGAGCCGATGAAAATCATTCCCACGCCCAGCATGAACGAGAGCACGAGGGCGGTCATTATGTCGCAGAGCGGAGGGATCTTGAGGTCGAAATACGGCAGGAATTCCTTCGCGGACATAGTCTCGGCCGAAAGCTCCCCGGCCTGCAGGTAATGCGGCATCAGGTTAGATCCGCACATATGGGCGAAGAAGCCCGAGCAGATGGTGGACAGGTATGCGATGGCCAGCACTGCCAGCAGCATCTTGCCCGCACCGCGTCCAACATTGGCGATGGCTGGAGTCACCAGCCCCAGGACCAGCAGCGGCACTATGAACTTGAGCAGCTGAGCGAACAGGGTGTTGAAGGTCTTGAAAATGCGCACCAGCACCTCCGGCGCCACCATTCCCAGCAGCGCACCGCATGCTATTGCTATGAGGACTTTGACGAAAAGGCCGAGTTTGAGTTTTTTCATATTTCAAAGATAGGTATTTTTAGCGTATGGCAAACTTATACTATTTAAGTTTAGGCGAAACAGAAGATTTATTTTATGGTCAAACAAAAACACACAATCGTCAGCAGAAACATATATTAAGGCGAATGTTTGGCGATATTATTTGGCGGATGTCCCATTCCGGCATATCTTACCGGCATGAATACTCTGATAGAAAACAGTATCTGGCCGGCAGAGCTGGTGCGATACAAAGAAATTATTGACAACGATCCATTTCTCGCGACTCTTCCCGAAGAAGATAAGGTGCGAGTGGCTGACAGGATCATGAATTCAACCTATGCGGACCTCACAAATGACTGGGCGTTCAAATGGGTTTTCCTTAACAATCCCGACCTCCTGATCATGCTTCTTAAGGATATCCTGAACGAAGATATTGTGGAGATTGAATACCTACCGAGCGAAGGACTATCGGCTTCCCTTACCGACAAGAAAGCAACGATGGATGTTACATGCCGGACATCGGATGGACGACAGTTCGTGGTGGAGATGCAGACCAACCGCAAATCCGATTTCCGGAACAGGATGTTTTACTATGGTGCAGCTGCCATACACCGTCAAGTTAAAGCAAGGGACAAGAAATATATTTACGACTCCGTCCGCGTTATCGCAATTCTAGATTTTGTGACCAATCACGGCAAAACGCAAAAAGACAAAGTGCTGTTTCAGTACGAATTCCGGGAAATCGAAACGATGGAGCGCTATGGCACTCAAATGATGCTATATATGCTTGAACTCCCTCGTATGAGAAAAGCAATCAAAGACCAGAACAATTTGGAGGAGTGGTGCTACATGTTCAGGAATTTTCCTAAATTTGTCGGTATGCCAGAAGATATCAACCCTAGATTCCACAAGCTCATGGATGCCTTGCGTTTAAATAATATGACTGAAGAGCAAAAACAAGCTTATTTCAAGTCCAGTATCTACGAAGAACTCGCAGACATTGCCGAGGCCAACTATGAATACTACAAGGAAGAAGCCAGCCGAGAAATTGCGGCAAAATTACTGTCCGAAGGCGTTGCTATGGAGATAATTCTACGTGCCACCGGCTTAAGCGAAGAAGATCTGAAGATTCTTAAGCAATAGAAAGGACTCGTGCAATTCAATACAACACATTCTTTAAAGGGGCCGAATTCGGCTCCCTTTTAGTTTAATTCCTTTTCCATGAGTCCTTCCCGATAGATGGAGGCCCGGAAGAGCAGAATTGTCTGCTGCCGTACTGAAACAGGGGAAAGCCTCCACTTTTTATTCTTTATTTCAAAAACAATCGTATATTTGCACCGTTGCGATGCAGCATTAATTTGTGCTTTTGGAATGGATAAACTGAAATCCTTCGCAATGCCATTTTGAAAGCCCTTTATCAAAGTAGCGAAGGTGGACATATGACTAATTTAAAGGTAAAAGATTCTTTTATCGTTAACGCCCTTCGTAATTGTGGCTACAACAATTATTCAGCGCTCGCTGACATCATCGACAATTCCCTTGAACCTGAAGTGGGAAGTTCTTATGTAAAAGTCGATTTTGAGACGGAAGGGACGGGAGCAGCAAACACAATTATTAAGAGCATTCTCATTATCGATGACGGTAATGGAATGACTGCCGATGTACTTGACGAGGCCATGAGTCTCGGTTCCGAAACAGGGAAAAATGGCACTAGCAACCTTGGAATGTACGGTGCCGGTATGAAAACCGCATCCTTCTCCATCGGACAAAAGATGGAGGTATTCACGAAATCTGCGGATGATTCTCTGAACTATGCCATCATCTCTCTTGAATCCGCTATACAAGAACATGGGTCGATTTTTGTTAGCAGTGCATCCTATCCTGACAATTCTAACGAATGCAAATGGTTTAAGAGCATCGTAGGTAAAGACCATGGTACAATCGTCAAGATTTCCGTATTAGACAGATTATCTAACAAAAATTACCAGAACTTCAGAGGCACCCTTAAAAACAAAATCGGCGAGTACTTCAACAAGTTCATATATGCCGATGTGGTGAAATTTTACGTCCGCAAAGACGATGTCCCCTATACCGACCTCATGGGGAATAGTATTGAAAATGATCTCATGGGTGAAGGCAGCTTTGATGTTGAAGGCCATACCATTTCCTACAAGGCTTGGTATATGCCAAAGATTGGCGGAATGGATAGCAATATGGAGAATAACGAGCACCTTACCGCTAAAGATGGAACCGAGTATACCGCCAGGACCCTTAACAATCAGGGCCTTTATATCTATAGACAGAACCGTCTGGTAGGTAAGGGGTTGGTTCTTGGCCTGTGGTCAAAGGACAACTGGAAGAACGGTTTTAGATGCGAAATCTTTATTGACGGCACCTGTGATTATCTTTTCGGCTCCACTTTCACAAAAATGATTGGAGAAAAGGCTCAGGACACAATGTCTCAATCCCTGTGGGATAAATTAGCCGCAAACATTGGCCCGTATGCAACCGAGGCCAACAAGAGAGACAAAAAGGATTTGCAGGCTAGGAAAGAAAATGACCCCGCCGAAAAGAAGGCTACAGAGGAGTTTTATCGTAGAGTGACTGAGAAGCAAAATAAAAATATGATGCTGAAAGCCAACCGTAAGGGTATCAATAAACCGAAACCGGAGGAAGATGATAAGGAGCATAAAAAACGTGGACCTCAACAGAATCCTAACCCAGTAAAAACACGCACCAATAAGTGGCTCGACGGATTTGAGGAAAGGCCTTTAGGAAGAACGGCTGAAATGTACGGAATGGAAAGGACCAACGGGAAAAGAATTATTGTTATCAATACCGATCATCCCTTTTTCCAAAAGTTTTACTGCAGACTTGATAACGACCTCAAGTTCACCATGGCTCAAATAATCTCATGTGAAGAGATCGCCAAGCAGAATGTGAATTACTACGGAGCGGAAGAAGTGCAGAATATAATTGACAGTTTCAATGCCTTCCAGTCCAGCGAAGTAAGTAAGTCGCTTTGCTTCTAGAATAGTTCTACCTCCCTGTAATAAATACACAAGCCCCCTAGCCAGAGGGCTTGTGCTATATATTAAGTGTCCTTCTGGAGCAAATCCTTGTCAGCCTTTTAAATATATCTCCAGCACGAGTTCGCCGAAGAGGGTGTTGGCCCAGGCGAACCATTTGCGGGTGAAGCGGGAGGGGTCGTCCTTCCAGAAGGCTTCGTGCATAAAGCCGGTGTCTGCATCGGTGGACATCAATGTCTGGAGGCACGCGGCGATTTCAGCATCGTCGGTGGAGGTCAGGGCCTGCATGATTATGCTCATGGGCCATATCCAGCCGAGGCCGACGTGGGGGCCACCCACTCCGGCACCAGCGGACCCCTTAAAGAAGCAGGGATTGTCCTCGCTCAGCACGAAGCGGCGGGTATTCTGCCACACTGGGTCATCAATGGGGACGCAGCCCAGATAGGGCAGCGACAGCAGGTTGGGCACGTTGGCATCATCCATCAGCATGCTGCTGCCGAAGCCATCCACCTCATAGGCATAAATCTTTCCGTATTTAGGATGCTCCACAACCGCGTATTGCTCAAGCGCAGCAGCAACTTCATCGGCCAGCCTGGTGCATTCTTCAGCCAGCTTCCGGCACTCGCGCTTGCTTCCGCAATTTACCGACGAAAGTATCTCCCCAGCCCAACGCAATGCGCTGACAGCAAAGAAGTTGGACGGCACCAGAAACTCCAGCACCGTAGCATCGTCCGAAGGGCGGAAGGCGGATGCTATCAACCCGCAGGGCTTCACCGGGGCGCCGCGGCCATCCCATCCCTTGGTGTCGAAAGCGCGTTCGGTACGGCGCATGAAACGGTAGGGCCCGGGGCCGTCGAAACGCTGCTGCTCGCGGAAGGTGCGGAGCACGGCCTTCACGGCCTCCATCCACTCCTTGCCGAACACGGACGTATCTCCCGTGGCCTTCCAGTAACCGTAGGCGAGACGCAGCACGTAGCAGGGTGAATCCACCTCCCACTTGCGCTCGTGGAGCCAGGGGGTCATGTCGGTGAGGTCCTTCTCCCACTCGCTGCCGGTCGGGCCCTTGTTGAACGCATTCGCATAAGGGTCCAGCGCCAGGCAGCGGAACTGCCGCATCAGCACGCCAGCGATCATCTTCCGCAGGTGCTCATCCTCGCCGGCCAGGCGGAGATAGGGCCAGACCTGCGCGCCCGAATCCCGTAGCCACATGGCGTGGATGTCGCCGGTTATCACGAAGGTGTCGCCGGCGGACTCGTCGTATTCCACGGTGGTGTCGAGGGTGTTTGGGAAGCAGTTGGCGAACATCCAGGCCAGCTTGCCGGAGCCGAGCTTGGCGCAGACTTCGTCGATGGTGCGTTCCACGGCCTCCGAACGGAAGCATCGATTCTCCGGCGCAGGCCGGCAGGACACATATTCCTGGGCCCTTCCGCATTGGCAGAAAAGCAGGCTGGCGGTCAGAATGAGCAGCGTCTTTTTCATTTCTACAAAGTTATGATTATCTTTGTTAATATGAAAGACCGTCAGTCGCAAATCATCGACATAATCCACCGGGAGGTAAAGCCCGCCCTGGGCTGCACCGAACCCATCGCAGTGGCTCTGGCCGTTGCCAAAGCGGTGGAAATAATCAAAGATAACTGCCCCTGTCTCTGCCCGGAGGGCTGGAGGCTGGGTGCGGAGTTCGGCATCGACGTAGCCGTGAGCGGCAACATCCTCAAGAACGGGATGGGCGTCGGGATTCCCGGAACGGGGATGGTGGGTTTGCCGGTTGCGGCGGCCCTGGGGGCCGTCTGCGGGGATTCTGCCCGCGGGCTCGAGGTGCTGGCGGGGCTGGACGGAGCGGCGGTGGCCCGCGCCAAGGAACTCGTAGCCGGCGGGCGGGTGCACATCAGCGTAGCCCCGACGGACCGCTTGCTCTACGTTAAGGCCACGGTGTCGGTGGACGGCAGGGCCGAGGCCAGTGCGGAGGTGGATCCTCATGCCTACGCGGTGATCGAGGACGACCACGACCGCATAGTCGAAACCAGCTTCGCGGACCGCATCCTGATGAGTTCCGAGTCCGGAGCGGCAGCTGTCGAGCGCGCTGCGGATGACGACGGCCTGACCATACGCGAGATCCTGGAATTCGCGGAGAGCGTGCCGTTCGAGAAAATCGCATTCATCCTTGACGACCGCAAGCTCAACCTCGCCCTGGCCCAGGAAGGCCTGAAGGGCGACTACGGACTCAAGGTGGGCAAGGCCATACGCGAGAACCAGGCGGAGGTGTTCGGGGACGACTTCATGTCGTACGCCATGGGCATGACCGCAGCGGCATCGGACGCCCGCATGGCGGGATCCACCCTGCCCGCGATGAGCAACAGCGGCAGCGGCAACCAGGGCATCACCGTCAGCATGCCCGTAATCGCATATGCCATGCGCTACAAGGTGGATGACGAACGCCTGGCGCGGGCGCTGATCCTGAGCAACCTCGTAGCCATCCACATAAAGAGCTACCTCGGCAAGCTTTCCGCCCTTTGCGGCTGCGTGGTGGCTTCGACCGGATCCGCCTGCGGCATAGTCTGGCTGCAGGGAGGTGGATACGACCAGGTCTGCGCGGCCATCAAGAACATGACCGGCAACATCACCGGCATGGTCTGCGACGGGGCCAAGGTCGGCTGCGCGATGAAGGTCGCCTCCGGCGTGTCCTGCGCGGTCCAGTCGGCCGTGCTCGCCATGCGCGGCACATGCATCCCTTCCACGGACGGCATAATCGACGACGATATAGAAAAAACCATCCAGAACCTCGGGGCCATCGGGTCTGCCGGCATGAAGGCCGCCGACCGCATGATCCTCGACATAATGCTTTGCAAATGAAAAAGATAGCTTTTATTCTTTTGATGGCCCTGGCCTTCCTGCCCCTTAGAGCCGGGAAGGTGGTGACCGACAGCCTTTCCAGCCGCGTGCTGGGAACAACCGTAAAGTATAACGTATATCTGCCCGACGGATATGGCAAGACCGAACGCCACTATCCCGTTGTGTAT
>JAEEGG010008013.1_pt1 | contig 24124 bp, 10 predicted proteins | sample 9134161 | NCBI WGS metagenome assembly JAEEGG01 (sample SAMN16246543, study PRJNA631951) | gut metagenome | biome: gut microbiome; feature: rumen; material: CR-attached | host: Bos | place: Iran: Karaj | collected 2018-10
TATGGGTTCGGTAGAGAACATCTCCGTACTGAAGGACGCCTCGGCAACTGCCGTCTATGGTGTGAAGGGTGCCAACGGTGTGATCCTTGTCACCACGAAACGTGGTCAGGAGGGTCGTCCACAGATCAATGTGAGCGCCAATGCCATCATGAAGATTCCTTCAAAGCTCCCTGGCAAGTATGATTCGTACGATGCCCTGATGGCACGCAACATGGCTGCCGAGCACGAGTTGAACCTTAACCCTGACTCTTGGGCAGACGTTCATTCGATGGACTTCATCAGCAACTATCGCAACCAGACCACTCTTGAGCAGCAGGAGCGTTATCCAAACGTCGATTGGCAGAAGGCCATGTTCAAGGACTACACCATGTCGTACAACGCTGCCGTCAACGTGAGCGGTGGCACGAAGGACGTCAAGTATTTCGCTGCCGTCGATTTCGTGAACGAAGGTGACCTCTACAAGACCTATGACTCTGGTCGTGGCTACAAGGCAGGCTTCGGTTACAACAAGCTGACCGTGCGCTCGAACCTTGACTTCAAACTCACTCCTACCACTACCTTCAAGGTAGGTCTCTCGGGTTCTTACGGCGTATCGGAGGCTCCATTCTCCTATGCACAGTATGCCGATGCCGGCGACAGCTGGCAGTTGCAGCAGCGCTGGGCAGGCGCCTACAACATTGCTCCTGACGTATTCATTCCACAGTATGCCGATGGCTCGTGGGGCTTCTATCCTCTCGTTTCGAACGTTTCGAACTCCATCGAGGCTGTGACCTTGGGTGGTACCAACAAATCGACCACTACACGTATCTATACAGACTTCGCTCTCGAGCAGGATCTCTCGTTCATCACCAAGGGCTTGAGCTTCCGTGGCATTGTTTCATGGGACAACTCCTTCCGTGAGACCAACCGAGGCATCAATGACCTCTACAAGTCGGCATCGCGCAACAAGTGGGTTGACCCTGAGACGGGCATCGTCCAGTATAAGAACAGCTACGATGCTGCCAACCACTTTGACGAAGTGACCACCGTGACCTGGACCAACAACAATGGTAGTGTCAATGACTGGAACACCTATCGTAATCTCTACTATCAGCTGCAGCTCAACTGGGCACGCAAGTTCGGACGTCACGACCTCAGCGCCATGGGCGTATTCACCCGCAACGAGGGTGCAACAGGTCTGATGATCCCCAGCTACCGTGAGGACTGGGCCTTCCGTGTGACCTATAACTTTGCCGACCGCTACTTCGCCGAGTACAACGGTGCCTACAACGGCTCGGAAAAGTTCGGACCAGACAATCGTTTTGCATTCTTCAATTCGGGAGCCCTCGGCTGGATGATCACCAATGAGCCTTGGATGAAGCGTGTCACCGACTTCAAGTTGTTCGACAAGCAGTTCCTCGATATGATGAAGTTCCGTGTATCGTATGGCGAAATCGGTGATGACTCGTACGGCAAACGCTTCCTCTATCTCACCACCTGGCAGTACCTTTCGAACAATGCGGCCCGTATGGACAACAGCGATGGCAAGAGCAACTACAAGTTCTATCGCGAATCGCAGGTAGGCAATGCCGATATCCATTGGGAAGTTGTTCGCAAGCTGAATGTTGGTGTCGATTATTCGTTCCTCAGTGGCATGTTTGCCGGCTCGCTCGAATTCTTCCAGGATAAGCGTAGCGACATCATCATCGCTGGCGATGTACGTTCGGTACCTGCTTACTTCGGACAGGAAGCACCTCCTGCCAACTTGGGTAAGGTGACCACCAAGGGTTACGAGCTGGAACTTCGCGTGAACCACACCTTCGAAGGTGGACACCGCGTATGGGGTAACTTCAACATGACTCATGCAGCCAGCTTGGTTAATTACCGCGAAGATGCCCAGCTGTTGCCCAGCTACCGCAAGCAGGAAGGTTATGCCATCGGTCAGCAGCATGCTGTGCTCAATGGTGACTACCTCAACACGCAGGATGAACTCTATGGCTCACCCAAGCACGATTCGGCTGACGGACAGAAACTCGTCGGTGACTATCAGGTTGTCGATTTCGATGGTGATGGTAAGATCTCGAGCGACGATACCGTTCCTTATGCATTCACTGGTATTCCTGAGAACACCTACAATGCCACTATCGGTTACGAATGGAAGGGCTTCTCGTGCTTCGTTCAGTTCTATGGCGTAAGCAACGTGACCCGTGACGTGAACCTCACTTCGTTCGGCAGCAAGCTGAATACAGTCTATGACCAGGGTTCGTGGTGGAGTGAAGCAGGCAATGGCGCCGATGTCGTTACTCCTCGTCTGAATACTACACCTACCTATTACTACGGCACTCAGATGTTGTATGACGGATCATACGTCCGTCTGAAGAACGTCGAGATAGCTTATACCTGGAGCAAGAAGGACTGGATCCGTCATCTTGGTATCTCAAGCCTGAAGCTTTTCGTCAGCGGCAACAACCTCTGGATGTACACCAACATGCCTGACGACCGTGAGACCAACGGCTCGTACAGTGGTGGCGGTGGTGCCTATCCTACCGTGAAGCGTATCAACTTCGGTCTTAAGTTCAGTCTCTAATCCTTGACATAACGAATTGAAACTCTTAATGACGATTCATCAATATGAGACATACATTATATAATATAGTATTAGGAACGGCGATGGGTGCTCTGACCGTAATGGGCAGCTCTTGCACCGACTACCTCGACAAGGAGCCCAGCTCGGAGGTGTCGGCTGAAGTCGCCTTCCAGAACTTCACCAACTTCCAGGGATTTGTCGAGGAGATCTACAACTGTATCCCCGATAAGGAGAGCTGCTACTGGTGTACGACTTTCAACTGGGGTGAAGATGAGATCATGAATTCGGGCGAAGGCGATTCGCACTTCAGCCACCAGATGGACCTGGGTAACCTGAAGAACTGGTATGGCAATGCACAGACCTACTTCGGAGGTTCTGGTGTAAATTCGACTTCTGACAATAAGTTCGACCACAAGATCTGGGGACATGCCTTCTATTGCATCCGCAAATGTAACCTGGGTCTTGAGAACCTCGCACTGATGACCAGTGCCACACAGGAGGAGCGTAACCTCATCGAGGGTCAGCTCTACTTCTTCCGTGCATGGTGGCACGAGGAGCTGGTGCAGTATCTTGGCGGTCTTCCCTATATCGACAAGGTACTCGACGGTGGCCAGGCTTTGACTGAGCCGCGTCTCTCTTACCGCGAATGCTGCGAACGCATCGCTGCTGACTTTGCAAAGGCTGCTGAGTTGCTTCCCCTTAACTGGGAAGAGACTGCTCCAGGCAAGGCCAATTCGGGACACAACCAGGTGCGCGTTACTCGTGCTGCTGCTTTGGCATACGCCGGCAAGGCACTGCTTTGGGCTGCATCTCCACTCACCAATGGTGATCCCGATGCCATCGCTCCACAGCCAGGTTCGTCGAACACATACGCTTATAATCAGGCTACTGCTGCCAAGGCTGCCGAGTATTTTGGAAAGGCATTGGTTGCAGCCAACGACTCCAAGAGCCCATATGCGCTCGTGAAGTTTGACTATAGCGACATCTACAACCACACAGAGACCAGTGCTTCGGACAACAACTACCACGAAATCTTCTACACCGTCAGCCAGAACTGGATGCAGCCCGGCTCGACAGAGTGCGTCTTCCGTGGTCCTGGTCACGAAGGCAATGGTACCAACTGGAACTTTGCCAAGCTTTGGGGTTCGAAGATCAACTCACTCGTTGAGCACGACAAGATCATCCACATGCCTACGGCCAACTACGTGAACTATGCCTACGGTATGGCTAACGGACGTGCCCTTAATGATCCGCAGTCTGGTTTTGATCCGGCACATCCTTTCAAGGACCGTGACCCACGTTTCTATCATGACATCATCTTCGACGGCTTCCGCTTCGTGACCACTACCATCGGTGAGGAGGGCGACGATGCCCAGTTCCGCGAGCAGCAGTACTGTGACTTCGAGACCAATGGCACCATGCGTGACAACAACCTTGGTTCGCGTACGGGTTACTTCTGCCAGAAACTCATTCCTCACCAGTGCAACAAGTACGACAACTACTATGGTTGGTCGTTCAGCCTGCAGGCTTATCTGCCCTACATGCGTCTTGCAGAGATCTACCTGCTCTATGCCGAGGCCTTGGCTGCATCGGGTCAGAACACCGCTGGAGGCTGCGCCCTCACTGCTGTCGACGCCATCAACGTGCTGCGCAACCGCGTAGGCTGTGCTGAGGTGGCTGACGACCAGAAGTCGGGCAATGCCCTGATGGAGACCATCCGTCGCGAGCGTGCCTGCGAACTTGCCTTCGAAGGCTTCCGCTGGAACGACCTGCAGCGCTGGTGCCTGCTCGACAAGGCTCCTTACAACCTGAAGCAGAGCGCCGAGTTCTCGCGCGTCATGCCTAACGAAAACATTACCGTCAAGGATGCCAGCGGCAACACCCTTAACATCAGCGTTGAGAACGAGTGGTATCGCAACAACGACCCACGTGATGCTGAGGTTAGCGGCTGGAGCCTCAAGACCATTGTTGAGCGCCCATTCACAGCCAAGCACTATTGGTTCCCCTTCCCCGACAGCGAAGTTTATCTCTACGAGGATTTCAAGCAGAATCCCGGCTGGTAATAGATAGAGAAAAGAAAGACAAAGTTTTTCCTAATAAAAAATATTCATTCGCATGAATACAACATATTTCAAATACCTGCTGCTGCCTGCAGCGTTGCTCTCGACCGTCAGCTTTGCACAAGAGCTTGACGAGGAGGACGCAGCACAGAAGGTGAACGTCGCCTTCCGCAGTGTGCCACAGGAGGATTTGTTGGGTGGTGTGTCGGTGCTCGACTACGAGGAACTCGCCGCAAAGAACAACAACACCTACAGCCTCGACAATATGCAGGGCTATGTCTCTGGTTTCAACGGAGCCTCTCTGTGGGGCCAGACCGATTATCTGGTGCTCGTTGACGGTGTGCCCCGTGATGCCGACAACGTAAAGCCCGACGAGATTGCTCAAGTGACCTTCATGAAGGGCGCCCAGGCCGTGGTTCTCTATGGTAGCCGTGCTGCCAAGGGTGTGATCCTGATCACCACCAAGCGAGGCAACGACCAGGATCTGCAGATCAAGGTGAGTGCCAACACCGGTTGGAACGTCGCCAAGTCGTTCCCCGAGTATCTGGGTGCTGCCGAATACATGACCCTCTACAATGAGGCCCTCGTGAACGATGGCAATGCCAGGAAGTACAGCGATGAGGCCATCTACAACACCTTTGCAGGTGTGAACCCCTATCGCTATCCCAACGTCAATCTCTATTCGAGCGATTACCTCAAGAAGGTTTACAACCGCTCGGAGGTTGTTGCTGAGTTCCGTGGTGGTGCCAAGCGTACCCACTACTACACCAACATCGGTTACATGCGTTCGGGTGACAACCTGAACTACGGTAACACCAAGGATGACTATACCGACCGCCTCAACGTACGTGGTAATGTCGATATGCAGATGGCCGACTGGATCAGCGCTTTTGCCGATGCCAATGTGACCTTCTACAGCGCACGTTCGGCTGCCAACACCGACTTCTGGGATGCTGCTGCCAATCTGCGTCCAAACCGCGTGGTAGGCTTTATCCCGATGTCTTATCTGGATCCGCTCAACCCGACGACATCCGACCTGATGAGTACGGCCCGCCTGTTTGACGACGCTTTCATCGGAGCTCCATCCGACCCCGTCGAGAGTGAGTACACCAACGTCATTGCCAACGGTTTCGCCGCAGGTACAAGCAAGTATAACAGCCGTCACTTCGAGTTCTCGCTCGGTATCAACCTTGACCTCGACCGTGTGACCAAAGGTTTGAGCTTCTCGACGATGTTTGCTGTCGATTATGCTACTGCCTATTCGACCAGCTACACCGATACCTACGCCATCTACATCCCACAGTGGGGCAACTACAATGGCAAGGAAGTGATTACCTCGATGGTGAAGCAGAACAAGGATGAGCACACTGGCGAACAGGGTGTAGGTGGTTCGGCATACAAGCAGACCATCGACTTCAATGCTCATTTCGACTACAACCGTACCTTTGCCGATGTGCATAATGTGAGCGCCATGCTGCTTGCCAATGGTTATCAGCAGTCGCAGTCTGGCCAATACCACAGGACCAGCAACGTCAATGCCGGCCTTCTCGCTTCGTACAACTACGCACACAAGTACTATGCTGAGTTCGGTTCTGCATTGATCCACAGCGCCAAGCTTGCTGAGGGTAACCGCAAGGGCTACAGCTACAGTGCTACCGCTGGTTGGAACATTGCACGTGAGGCATTCCTCGAAGGTTCGATTTTCGACGACCTCAAGCTCAGTGCTTCGTACAGCGTCCTCAGCCAGGATATCGATATCGAAAACTTCGGCATGTATGCTCCTGACTTCAACAACAACCACGACGTATGGTGGGGTTGGGGTGTAGGCGATTCCCAGCAGGCTACCACCTCAAAGCGTGGTTCGAACAAGGACCTCGACTTCATCAAGCGCAAGGAGTTCAGCGTGACCCTGCAGGGTGCAATGCTTGAGAAGGCTCTCACCTTCGAGGCTTCCTACTTCCGCACCACGACCGAGGGTCTCATCATCGTGCCCAACAACCTCTATCCAAGCTATTTCTCGACCTATTGGCCCGAAGCTTCGTTTGTACCTTACACCAACTACAATAACGATCTTCGCTACGGCTTCGAGGTTGGTGTCAACTACAAGAAGCAGATCAACAGCGATTGGATGGTGGGCGTAGGTGCCAACATGACCTGGTATGACACCGAGGCTACCAAGCGCGACGACTCGCAGTATGCCGATGCCTATCAGTATCGCCAGGGTACGCAGCTCGATGCCATCTGGGGCTACGAGTGCCTCGGTCTCTTCAAGAGCGACGACGAGGTGACTGGTGCTCCCGAGCAGAAACTCGGTGAGACCCCCAAGGCCGGTGACCTCCGCTACAAGGACCAGAACGGTGACGGTGTGATTGACAACAAGGACCAGGTGAACCTGGGTCGTGGCGGCTGGTATGGCTCACCACTCACCCTCGGTGCCAACTTTACTCTCAAGTATAAGGGTCTGAGCCTCTTCGTGCTCGCTACTGGTGGCTTCGGCGGCCAGGCTGTCAAGAACAACTCCTATTGGTGGATTCATGGCGACTCGAAGTACAGCGCTGTGGTTCGCGACCGTGCCATCGTCGATCCTGCCACCCGTCAGGTGACCAATGCTTCGTCGGCTACCTATCCTCGCCTCACCACCGGCAGCGGTGCCAACAACTTCGTGACCTCCGACTACTGGCTCTACGATACCGACCAGATCAACCTCCAGAAGGTACAGATCACCTACGACTTCCCCGCTTCGATGTTCGAAGGCAGCAAGGTGGTCAAGGGTATCAGCCTCTTCGCCAATGGCAACAATCTGCTGAAGATTGCCAAGGAGAAAGAGCTCCTGGAGATGAACGTAGGCTCTGCTCCCCAGAACCGCTTCTACCAGATCGGTGCTTCGGTTAAGTTCTAAATTAGATTGTAAGGTTTTATCAAAACCCAAAAAGATATAAAGAAATGAAAACTATCAAACATATACTGTCCGTAGTGCTTATGGGTGTAGCCCTTGCCTCTTGCGACGACCTCTTTGAGCCTGCTCAGGAGAATCTCAAGGACGTCAGTTCGATGTATGGCGACGCCAGCTATGCGCAGGGTATTTTGGGCAATGCCTACATTCTGCTGCCTTATTCCAACGCTCCGCAGACCGACCTTGCCACCGATGATGCTGTTTCGAACGACCAGACGAACAGTTATCTGCAGATGGCTACCGGCGCGTGGAGTTCCCAGAATGACCCCACTTCCCAGTGGAAGAACCGTCTGAATGCCATCCAGTATGTCAACATCATGGTGGCCAATGCCGAGAAGGTTGCCTGGAGTACCGACGAAGGACTGCAGCGCCTCTTCTCCGACCTTTTCAAGGGCGATGCCTATGGTATGCGTGCCCTCCAGATGTTCTACCTCCTCCGTGCCCATGCCGGCATGGTCGAAGGTGTCAGTGAGATGATGGGTGTGCCCATCCTCCGCGAGTTCCAGGAGGCAGGTGCCGACTTCAACCAGCCACGCGCCACCTTCCGTGCCTGCATCGACTCCATCATGGTCGATATCGACCGTGCCCTCGAGTTGCTGCCTTACGAGTATGAGGACGTCACCGACGACAACGCCGTGCCCGCCAAGTACAAGAGCCTTGGTATCTCGGCCGGCAAGTACACCCGTGCCTTCGGTTACCACCAGAAGGGCAAGATCAATGGTATGATTCTTCGTGCCCTCCGTGCCCAGGTGGCTCTGTTTGCCGCTTCTCCCGCCTATGACAAGTATTCGGGCATTACGATGGAGCAGGCTGCCAGCTATGCTGCCGAGCTCATCAACACCAAGGAGATGCCAGCCGACGGCTACAAGTGGTTCGCCAACACTACCGAAATCGGTGGTTTGAACAAGGGCTACAACTCGAGCGAGAGCATCTGGCAGACCAACGTCAGCGAGCGTCATAGCCTGGAGGGTGATTTCTATCCTCCGTCGATCAACGGTCTTGGCCGCTGCAACCCTTCGCAGAACCTTGTCGATGCTTTCCCGATGACCAATGGTTATCCTATCACCGACAGCCGTTCGGGCTACAACCCACAGGCTCCCTATGCCGATCGTGATGCACGCCTTGCTGCCTACATCCTCTATGATGGCCAGGCTATCGGTTCGGGCAACACCACCATCATCACCGGCACCTACGGCGACAACAATGTCAATGGTCTGAACTATACCGTTGGTTATTCTACCCGCACCGGTTATTACATGCGCAAACTCCTCCGTCCTGACGTGAACCTCAATCCTTCGAACATCACCAACCAGAAGAGCTACGACGCACGTATCCGCTGGACCGAGATCTTCCTCGACTATGCTGAGGCTGCCAACGAGGCCGTAGGAGCTAATACTGCCGTGGCAGGAAGCAAGTGGACCGCCAAGAGCGTTATCAAGGCGTTGCGCGAGCGTGCTGGCATCTGTGCCGGTGTCGATGACCCCTATCTCGACGAATGTGCGCAGGACCCGAACAAGATGCGTGAGCTGATCCGCAACGAGCGTCGTCTGGAGCTTTGCTTCGAGAACCATCGCTTCTACGACCTTCGTCGCTGGCAGGTGGACCTGAACAAGCTCAACGAGACCGTCAAGGGTGCCGAAATCAGTGCTCCGAATGCAGGATTCAAGACCATCGACGTCGAGGCTCGCCAATACAAGGATTATCAGTTCTTCGGACCCATCCCCTATTCCGAGATTCTGAAGTATGATGCTCTCCAACAGAACCATGGATGGTAATCCCCAATTATTAATTGTTAATTATTAATTATTAATTGAAATGAAAAGATCAATCTATATGTCACTCATGCTTCTTGCAGCTGTCGCTACGACCAGCTGCGAGAACGGCGACCGGGATTTTGATGATTTCGAGGGAGGCACCACCGTGTATTTCCCCTATCAGTATCCTGTTCGCACCATTCTGCTGGGCGACGGTGTGGAATACAGCACCGAACTCGACAATGCCCACCGCTTCAAGGTGATGGGCTACGGCGCCGGCACCTACGATTCCTACGAATTCACCTTCAATGTAGCTGTTGACGAGAGCCTTCTGCAGGATGTCACTTTCAAGGATGGCCGTCCCGTGACGGTTCTTCCATCGAGCTACTATCAGCTGGGCAGCACTACATCGACCTACGCGGGCAACCGCATGAGCGGTGTGGAGGTGCAGCTCACCGATGCCTTCTTCCAGGATCCAGCTTCCATTTCCCAGACCTATGTCCTGCCATTGCGCATGAGCGGCGTGAAGGGTGCCAGCAAGATTCTCGAAGGCATGGACTATACGCTCTACTGTGTTCGCTATGTCAATCCTTGGGAGGGCTATTACCTCGTGAAGGGAACGAATGCCGATCTTGAGAAGTGTGCTATCGTACACACGGCCACCACGTCGCTCACCACCTGCAGCTACACCAATGCCGAAGGCGTTTCAATGACGCTAAGCTTTGGCAGTGAAAAGGACGACAACTGCACCATCACGGGCGATGGCGTCTCGGGCAGTGGCAGCTACGGACATGGCACCGAGGCCAAGGCCTGGGGCAACAAGGACCGCAATGCCCTCTACCTCAAATATACGGCGGGTGGCAAGTCCTACGACGAGACTCTCGTCCTCCAGCGTCGAGGCGAATTTGCCGGTACTGTCATAGAGTTCAACTAATAAAAACCTACGAAGATGAAAAATAGCAACAAATGGCTGACTGCTGCTGCAGGTGTCCTGCTGCTGAGTTCATGTGCCGACTTCCTCGAGACCAACGACTACGCTGTCTCCCGTCCCGGCAATGCTGAACTGTATGATTACCTCAACGACTACCAGCCCCTCAAGGAATATCTCGACCGCTCCGCTCACCCAGGTTTCAAGGTGAGCGCAGCGCTCACAGCCTCCGAGTTCAACAAGAAGGAGATGCTCTATGCACTGACCACAGCCAACTTCGACGAGATCGTTGCAGGCAATGCCATGAAGATGGCGTCGTGTGTCGATGACAAGGGCAATATGAACTTCTCGACCGTTTCGGCATTCGTCAATGCGGCCGAAGATGCCGGACTCACCGTCTATGGCCACACCCTGGCCTGGCATTCTCAGCAGCCCGTCAAGTGGCTCAATACGCTCATTGCCGACATCGAGCTTCCCACTCCCGAAGGCGAAGGCAACCAGTGCCTCAAGATGACCACCACCGGACCCAGCGAGAACGTCTGGGACTACCAGCTCAACTACACCCTGCCCCAGCCCCTTCAGGCGGGCAAGACCTACAACGTGTCCATCAGCGCCAAGGCTACCAACGGCCTCGAGTCCGTTCCCTTCTGGCCCTGCGACGCCCAGGGTGCCGTGCTCTACACGGGCTTTGGCGGACTGGCAGCCGATGGCGACATGACGCCCCTTTCCCTGACGTTCACCGCCGAAGCCGACTACAAGTACCTGCAGTTCTCGCTCGGCAAGCTCGATGGCGACTTCTTCCTCGACGACTTTGTAGTCACCGAGGCAGGTTCGGACGAGAACCTGGTTGCCAACGGCAGCTTCGACGAGGAGGTCAAGCTCAAGGACGTGGGCTGGCAGGAGGACGGCAACGTGCCTGGCAACACCTGGTGGAAGTATTCGTGGGTGAACTTCATGGTGGGCATGGAGTCGCTCGGCGGAGCCAGCTACACCATCGAATGGGTCGATCACCTTACCAACGGCGAGATGGCTGAAGGCGGCTCGATGGAGAACTTCATCGTCCGCGAACCCGGCAAGGGCGACGTCTTTGGCGCTCCCATCCCCGGTGGTCCCGAGGGTAAAAACTGCATCAAGATCACTTCGATCGACAACCCGACCAACTCATGGGATACCCAATTCTTCATCTACACGCCCGACAAGGAATGGGCAGCAGGCGAAGCCTACAAGATCTCGTTCTGGTATCGTGCCAGCCAGGATGCCGGTTGCGAGACGCAGTGCCACAACACCCCGGGTGCCTACCTGCACTGGCAGATGCTCCCCAGCACTCCCAACTTCACTCCCGAGTGGCAGTACTACGAGGCGCAGGGCACCATCCCCGGCGAGGGTGACGGCATGCACGCCATCGCCTTCAACCTCAACGTTTCGGCCGTAGCCACCGACTATTACTTCGCCGACATCCACTGGTGCACCCAGGAGAAGAGCTTCGCTCCCACCACCTATTGGGTGAATGCCATCAAGAACAGCGACATGACGGGCGACGACTTCGGCAACTTCATCGTGCGCAATGGCGGCGGCGGTGGCGACACCCAGGGTCCCGGCTATCCCGGCGAGGGTCCCGATGGCGGCGTCTGCGTCAAGGTCACTTCGATCGACAATCCTGCCAACACGTGGGACACCCAGTTCTTCATCTACACGCCCGACAAGGAATGGGCAGCCGGCGAGAAGTATCGCATCTCCTTCGACTACAAGGCCGACAAGCCTGCCGGTTGCGAAACGCAGTGCCACAACACGCCTGGCGCCTACATCCACTGGGCAATGCTCCCCGGAAACCCCAACTTCACCACCGAGTGGCAGCACTACGAGGCCGAATCGACCATCCCTGGCGAGGGCGCAGGTATGCATGCCATCGCCTTCAACCTCAATGTGCTGCCCGAGGTCAACACCTACTACTTCGCCAACATCAAGTGGGAGTATGAGATGTCCTCGACCGGAGGCACCCGCCCGCAGACCGACGAAGAGAAGCACGACACCCTCACCTACGCCATGAACCTCTGGGTCGGCGGCATGATGAATGCTACAGCCGGCAAGGTGAAGGCCTGGGACCTCGTCAACGAGGCTATCTCGGGTGGCGGCAACATCGACGGCTTCTACGACCTGCAGCACGCCACCGGTTCGGCGGGCAACGACTTCTTCTGGCAGGACTATCTGGGCAATGTCGATTACGTGGTTGTCGCCGAGAAGGCTGCACGCGATGCCTATGCTGCCATCGAGGGTACCAACCCCGCCGACCTGAAGCTCTTCATCAACGACTACAACCTCGAATCGACCTGGGACAACAACCACAAGCTCGAGTCGCTGATCTACTGGATCGGCAAGTGGGAGGAGGCCGGCGCCCGAATTGACGGTATCGGCACGCAGATGCACATCAGCTACTACCTCGATGCCGAAAGCCAGGCACGTCAGCAGGCTGCCATCACCCGTATGCTCGAACTCATGGCGAAGACGGGCAAGCTGGTCCGCATCTCCGAGCTCGACATGGGTATCTGCGACAAGCAGTTCGGCACAGCCCTCAAGACCGAGGAAGTCACCTTCGACCAGCTGAAGGCGATGGGCGAGTACTACAAGTGGATCATCCAGGAGTACTTCCGCGTCGTTCCCCAGGCGCAGCAGTATGGCATCTGCCAGTGGTGCCTCACCGATGCACCTGCGTCGAGCGGATGGCGAGGCGGCGAGCCCGTCGGTCTCTGGTTCGAGGACTACACCCGAAAGCCCGCCTATGCCGGATGGGCTGAAGGTCTGCAGTCGAAATAATCGGGATTCCTCTTTGGGAAATTCCTCTTAACAGTACAGATTAATCGGTGTATGCCGACGCGTGTCAGGACTTCGTAGCGATGATATCCGTCGTGCATACACCTTTTTCCAAAAATCATTTCAATCTTGTCACAGCATGAAGCACGTGAGTCATTTGGTTGTCGTTCTGCTGATATTCCTGTACCCGGGGATCCTCTGTTCGCAAACTGCCGAACTGCAGGCCTTGCATGTTGAAGGTCGTTACCTGTGCACTCCCGATGGAACTCCCATCAATCTGCATGGATTTGGACAGACCTACTCTCCCTGGTTCAACGAGCAGGGCAGAGGCTGGGGATGGAGCTACAACACCGACGACTGCCTGCGCTACAACCAGGGTCTTATTGACAAGATACTGGATGCCGGTTGGGAAATGCGCTGGCTGCGCCTCCACATGGATCCGTATTGGAGCAATGAGCCGGGAGTCTCGACAACGGGCGAAAACGATATTTCGGCATTCCGTCTCTCGCGCTTCAAGAAGTACCTTGACGAAGTCTTCGTGCCGATGACTGAATATGCCACAAGTCACGGCCTGTATGTCGTGATGCGTCCTCCAGGAGTATGTCCAAAGGAACTGTTCATTGGAGGCGAATACCAGAAGTATCTGCTTACCGTCTGGGGTGTGGTGGCATCGCACGAGAAGCTGCGCAACAATCCCGCCGTGATGTTCGAGCTTGCCAACGAGCCTGTCAATATCATGGGGACCAATGGAACCATCGGTTCGTCGGGCGATGCGCATGCCGAGGCTTGCTCTCATTTCTTCCAGGCCATCGTCGATAGCATCCGCAGCTGTGGCGCCGACAACATCCTTTGGGTGCCGGGTCTCGGCTATCAGTCGCAATATGCCGGTTATGTCAAATATCCCATCCAGGGCGACAACATCGGCTATGCCGTGCATTGTTATCCCGGCTGGTACGGCTCGGACAGCGAGAGCGACACGGGCAGTGCCGAACAAGGCGTAGTAACTAAGGGCGCCGGTTATCTCGAGTTCCAGTCGGGATGGAATGCCCAGGTGGCCCCTATTGCTGAGATTGCTCCCATTCTCATCACCGAGATGGACTGGGCTCCCCAAAAGTACAATGCCTCGTGGGGTAAGGCTACCACAGGCACAGCCGGTGGAGTAGGTTTTGGCGCCAACTTCCGCTACATCATGGACCGCACGGGCAACGTATCTTGGATGCTGTTTACAGGTCCTGAACTATTGGCCAAATACGATGACAGTGTCCCCGATGGACAGACTTTCCTCACCGATCCTGAGGCGTGTGCCCGTCCCTGCTACCGCTGGTTCAAGGAATATGCCGATCCAAACTGGCAGTTCGAGGACACTTTGGCTATTCATACCCTCTCGTTCCCGGGTAGCGATGCACTTTTCAATCCGTCGATATGGGAAAAGGGAAGTTTTGATGCTTCAACGGGATGCCTCATTACAGGGCAATATGGATTTGGTGGCTGGAATTTCCCGCTCGGCATTGATTTGTCGGCTTGGAAATATCTTGTGGTTGTGATGCGTCAGCCCGCAGCGTCGAGCAGCTGGTCATTCCGTCTGTTTGACGAAAACAACTATTGGACGGGCTGCTATCAGAATGACTTTGGTCGTGCCGAACGCTGTGTTGTTCCCCTGCATGAGATGTATCGTGCAGGCACCCATGTGGCCGTCGATCCAAGTCATATCTATATTGCAGGATTCTGGAGTTATGGCAACACTCCAATCTATATCGATCGTCTTTATCTGACCAACGATGACGACTATGCCGAGCCCGATGCCTTGGAGTCGATTCCTGTTAATCCGTCGGAGGCGTCTCGGTATTACACGCTGCAAGGCCTTCCGGTAAAGCATCCTCAGCCGGGTGGAATCTACATCAAGGCCTCACGACGTTCCTCGTTGAAGTAACGCTTCTACTCGAGCCGATTCATAGGCTCAAAGACTTATTCACATTACCTTCTATACCCTTTTATGATACGACGCTTATCTATCATCGTCGCCGCTTTGTTGCTTACCTGCAACACTTTTGCACAGAACCCGGTCCAGGCCGATAGGGTGTCGCCTAATACGCGTCAGCCTCTATCGCCCTGGAACCAGGGTGGAATGGAAACCGGAAAGTATCGAAACCTTTTGCTCGAAGCGGGCTATTCCCAGACTCAGATTGACCAGAAGCTCGAAGAGGTGTTCAATGATGTCTTTTCTGGCCCCAACAAGGTCTATTTTGAAGTAGGTGACACCATGGCCTACATCAGCGATGTCAAGAACAACGATGTACGCACCGAAGGCATGTCATACGGCATGATGATTGCCGTACAGTTCGACCGCAAGGATATCTTCGATCGCCTGTGGCGCTGGTGCAGGAAGTACATGCAGATGGAGGATGGTCCGATGCGCGGGTATTTCCGTTGGAGCTGCAAGGTCGATGGTACACCCAATGCGCAAGGCCCTGCCAGCGACGGCGAGCTTTACTACATCACCTCACTCCTCTTTGCCTCCAATCGCTGGGGTAATGATTCCGGCATTGACTATCTCAGTGCAGCTCAGCACATCCTTGATGCTGTACAGCCCAGAACCATCGAAGTCAAGATCAATCGTGACCAACAGGGCAATCTTTTAGATAAGCCCATTGTCATGAGCCGTGTCGTGAGTCTCATCGACACTACTACCAACCTTATCACCTTTGTTCCAGGAGTTCCCTTTACCGATCCCTCTTATCACTTGCCAGCATTTTATGAGGTTTGGGCACGTTATGCACAGGACGGACGCAGCAGCTATTGGCAAGAGTGTGCCCGGGCAAGTCGCGAATACCTGCATCGCAGTATCGATAGCAAAACCGGCCTTAATCCCGATTACAACAATTTCGATGGCTCACTGCTCCACAGCGGACAGATTATCGGCGATGCCTTCCGATTCGATTCCTGGCGTGTGCCTATGAATATTGCCCTCGATTATTCGTGGAGCTGTGCCGACCGTGAATGGCAGCAAAATTATGGACACCTCTTCCAGAACTTCCTTTATTCCCAGGGTATTGACACTTTTGTGGACCAATACAATGTCGATGGCACCCGTCCCGAACGTTTGCTCCGTGCGGGCGATTTCCCCGAGGCATTGCGCCACAGTATCGGACTTGTTGCCACCTCGGCGGCTGTTTCGCTGGTTTGTACCCATGACAAGGCATACGAGTTCATTGATGCTTTCTGGAAAGCGCGACATGAGCCTGATTCGACAGGCTACTTCGATGCCTATTACGATGGTCTGTTGCGCCTCTTTGCCTTTATGCATCTCAGCGGGCGTTATCGTGTGATCGAACCTTCGAAGCCACACGTTGCGTGGGGCAGCCAGCCTGCCACACGAAATGAGGTGACAAAGTCGAAAATTGTCGAAGAGGGCGGTACGGGACCTTATAAGGCCGTGATGCAGGAGATGCAAAGTCTCGAGGCTCACACCCTCTTTCTTCCCACCGACTTGAGTGCCTTTGGCCCCAACAACCCATTACCCCTGCTCGTATGGGGCAATGGTGCATGCACCAACTCACCATGGGAACATTTCAAGTTCCTCAACGAAATAGCTTCACATGGTTATCTGGTCATCGTTACGGGTTATTTCCCCGAAGAGGAGGAGCCTTATCGAGGCCCCATGTCAACACCCGAACAGCAGACGCAATCCATCAATTGGGCTATCGCCCAGAACCATGATCCGCACAGCCCGCTCTATCAGAAGATAGATGAACACGCCATTTGTGCCTCGGGTATGTCCTGCGGAGGTCTGCAGACGCTCTACAACTGTGCCGACACACGCATCACATTGCTGATGATTTGCAACAGTGGTCTCTTCATTGATCCTTCCATCGCCATGCCCAACATGCCGATGCCAGGAAAGGACCAGCTGCTTCGTATCCACACGCCGGTCATGTATCTCCTCGGCGGCGAAACTGACATTGCTTATGCCAACGGTATGGATGACTTCCATCGCATCAACCATGTTCCAGCTATTGCTGTCAACTATCCGGTGGGTCATGGTGGCACCTATCGTCAGCCTCATGGCGGCGAGTTCAGCATCCCTGCCCTTGCTTGGCTCGACTGGCAACTCAAGGGGAAAACTGAAGCTCGACAGATGCTGTTTGGGCAACCTTGTGGATTGCAACAACGTGAGGGATGGACGGTCGAGACCAATCAGTTGTTCCAGCAGTTGTCCGACCGGCCAGCAGCCTATTTCCAACAGTCGCCCAATGGTCGTTTCTCCAGCATTGCTCGCGATGGCAAACTTAGTATCTCCTATCTTGGACAAGGCGATATCCTCACCATCGATGCCGATATCATCTCGGCCATCTCGTCAGGTTACGGCACCGAGGACTATGATATGATTATGGGCAAGCGTAGTCATTGCAGCAACCGATATACTGAATGGAACTACCTGTTGTCGGATGGAAAGACTATCGCCTTGCGCCTTTATGACGATGGCTTTGCATGGCGTCAGTCGGGTGCATCGACCATAGGTGTGGCCTCTGCCCGCAAAGGCTGGCTTATGAAGTGGTCGGATGCCTACGAAGGCTTTTTTGAATGCAATCCTTCTCAGCAGGCTGGTGACCGTTGGGGGTATCCCGCCCTCTTCGAGATGAGCGATACGTGTTACATGCTGCTTTCCGAGTCGGACATGACTCGTCAGAGTGCTGCCTCCAGCCTCTATTCGACCGAAAGTAATGCCGTCTTTGAAATTCGCCCCGATGGTGAAGAGGATGGCGGGTGGCAGGTAGCAATCGTAGGCAGTTTGTCGGATGTGGTCGAGAGCACCCTTATCACCGATGTCGCTGCACCTTGCAAGTTGGACGATACTTCGTGGATTCATCCAGGTTTGGCCAGCTGGGTCTATTGGGCATACAACCATGGCTCAAACGACTATGACATCATCAAGCGGTACACCGATATGGCTGCAACTCTACATCTTTCCTATGTTTTGATTGATGCCGAATGGGACGAGATGAAGAATGGAAAGACCATGGAGGATGCCGTGCGTTATGCTGTCTCGAAGGGTGTCAAGCCCTTGATATGGTATAGCAGCAGCATTGGCTGGATCGATGGCGCCCCAGGTCCTAAGTTCCGTCTCAATAAACCTGAAGACCGCGAACGCGAATTCGCATATATCGCTGGGCTTGGTGTAACAGGTGTCAAGATTGATTTCTTCTCGGGCGATACCAATCAAAATATGGCCTTTATGATCGACCTGCTCGAGAGTGCTGCTCGTCATCACCTCTGTGTCAACTTCCATGGAGCCACTATACCGCGTGGTTGGCAGCGCACCTATCCCAACCTGCTGAGCACGGAGGCTGTCTATGGCGCTGAGTGGTACAACAATCGTCCCACGCTTACCAAGCGTGCTGCTGCCCACAATGCCACATTGCCCTTCACGCGCAATGTCATCGGTTCGATGGACTATACTCCTTGCGCCTTCACCGATTCGCAGCATCCGCACATCACCACCCATGCACACGAGTTGGCTCTCACCGCCCTTTTCGAATCAGGCATTCAGCATTTGGCTGATCGTCCCGAGAGTTTCCTCGCTCAGCCACAAGAGGTGAAAGATTATCTGGGTACACTTCCTACGGCTTGGGACGAGACGCTTCTTCTTGCAGGCTATCCTGCACAGTCGGTCGTTATGGCACGTCGCAAGGGTACTACCTGGTATATCTGCGGCATCAATGGAACTGACAAGAAACAGAATCTCACGTTCTCGACAGCAAGACTCCAGAACCTCGGGACCGACATTACCTTCTTTGCCGATGGCAAGCCGTGGAAGATCACCCATCCTGCCAATGTCCCTACCTTGGTATCGTGCCTTCCTCGGGGAGGTTTCATCATCGTGATCAAATAGAACAAAGAGAGAAATAACAAGAATACAAATCACATTTTTCATTATTAATTTTAAATTCATTTAGTATGAAGAATCGTTTTTTATCACTCCTCTGTGTGCTTTGCACACTTGTTCCTGCCACCTTTGCCCAGGGCCTCAAGGATGCCTATAAGGACTACTTCAAGGTGGGTGTAGCACTCAACGTCGGCAACCTTACCCCCGAACAGGAAGCCATCGTACTGCGTGAATTCAACAGCGTCACCTGCGAGAACGCCATGAAGCCCGTTTCGGTGCATCCCGCACCTGGCGTCTGGGACTGGGCACAGGCCGACTCGATTGCCAACTTCTGCCGCCGCAACGGTATCCCGATGCGCGGTCATTGTCTGGTTTGGCACAACCAGTTCTCCGATTGGATGCTGAAGGACAAGAAAGGAAACCCCGTGAAGAAGGAAGTTTTCTATCAGCTGATTCGCGAGCATATCCATACCGTTGTCAATCGCTACAAGGACATCGTCTATTGTTGGGACGTTGTCAACGAGGCGATGTCGGACGATGGTCGTCCCCGTCGTTGGGGCGAGGCTCCCAACCCCTATCGCGAGTCGGAACTCTGGAAGCTTTGTGGCGACGAATTCATTGCCAAGGCTTTCGAGTATGCCCGTGAGGCCGACCCCAATGCCCTGCTTTTCTACAACGACTACAACGAATGCGACCCCGGCAAGAGCCAGCGCATCTACAACATGGTGAAGAAGATGAAGGAAGCAGGTGTACCCATCGACGGCATCGGCATGCAGGGACATTACAACGTGTATGGCCCCTCGATGGAAGATGTTTCGGCTGCCATCGAACTCTATGCTTCGATAGTCGATCACATCCATGTCACCGAACTTGACATCCGCGCCAACGAGCAGATGGGTGGCCAGCTGCAGTTCAGCCGTCAAGGCATGGAAATCAAGCCCTATGTGCGCACCTTGCACGAGGACCAGTACAACTCGCTCTTCCGCACCCTTCGTCGCTACAAGGACAAGATTGACGTTGTCACCTTCTGGAACCTCTCCGACAAGGATTCTTGGGTAGGCACATCGAACTATCCTCTCCTGTTCGACAAGGATCTGAAGGAAAAGCATGTATATTATACTGTTCGTGATTTCAATCCAGCGCTCGACAATGCTGTTGTCCTCGAGGACTTCAAACCTTCTGAGCTCAATCAGCCCGGACAGGAATACCCGATGGTGAATTCGCAGGGCTATGCACGTTTCCGCGTCGATGCTCCTCAGGCTCGTTCGGTGATTGTCAGCTTAGGCTTGGGTGGCCGTGGCGGCACCGTGCTCCACAAGGACAAGGATGGCGTATGGGTCGGCACTACCGAAGCCCCGATGGACGAAGGATTCCATTACTATCATCTTACTATCGATGGTGGCACGTTCAACGATCCCGGTGCCTGCAACTACTATGGATCGGTTCGCTGGGAGTCGGGCATCGAGATTCCTGCCCACGACCGCGACTTCTATGCCTTGAAGAACGTTCCTCATGGCCGCATCCAGGAGGTACTGTTCTGGAGCGAGAGCACCCAGACCGTACGTCGCGCCATGGTCTATACGCCTCCGTTCTATGGCGAGCAGGTGGGCAAAAAGGCCAAGAAGCCCACGCGGTATCCCGTGCTTTATCTGCAGCATGGCTGGGGCGAGGATGAGACTGCCTGGAGCCGTCAGGGTCATACAGGTCTGATCATGGACAACCTCATTGCCGAGGGTAAGATTGCTCCCTTCATCGTAGTGATGACCTACGGTATGACCAACGAACTGAAGTGGGGACACATGCAGGAATTCGACTGGACTGCCTTCCAGCGCGTCCTGATGGATGAACTTGTTCCCTATATCGACCAGCATTTCACCACAATCGCCGATCGCGACCATCGTGCAATGGCCGGCCTGTCGATGGGCGGCATGGAGACTCGTATGGCTACGTTGGCACGTCCCGAGTTGTTCGGCTATTGGGGTCTGCTCAGTGGCGGCATCTACGAGCCAAAGGATCTGGAAGGTGTTGCTGCTCCCAATCATATCTTCATCTCTTGCGGCAGCAAGGAAGGCCCCGACCGCGTGAATGCAGCCGTCGAGAGCCTCAAGGCTGCCGGCTTCAACGCCACCAGCTACATTTCGGAAGGCACGGCACATGAGTTCCTCACCTGGCGCCGCAGCCTGAAGGAGATGGCTCCGCTTCTGTTCAAATAATTCCTATTTATAACGCTATCTCTCGTGGCAGGGTTATTTACCGGTAAATATCCCTGCCTTTTTTGTTCATTTTTATTTCATTTAGTCACGGTAAATCAATTATTTTCAATCGTGTAACAAAGTAAAGGCTAAAATGGAACAGTTTTTTTTGTCCATTCAGATGAAAGTCCCTATCTTTGCATCGTGAAAAATGAAGAAATTTGATTATAAAGATGTGTTAAGAATTTTATGATAATGTGTGTTAGAGGTGCAGGGAGGCCGTGAGGTCTCCCTGCGCTATTTTCGGCTCGGAAGGTAGTGGTTTGAAAAAAATGATTAAAATTTTGCATCAAACTCGGAAAAAATGATGCTTTTTCTTTTTTGTGTCGAACGAAATCGTTATCTTTGCACCTGAAAAACAATAAAACACCCTTTTAGTCATCTTCCTGTTTATGAAAAAACTTCTCCTTATCATCCTGTTGGCTGTTGTCTGTGTCCCAGCCCCGGCACAGTGGATGCGGAAGCCAACGCCCAACGACACCCTTCAGTCAGTTCGTGTTCTTGACAACGGGAATGTAGTCTATAGCATCTATGCTCCCAAGGCTCATATTGTTTCGCTTGCGGGCGATGCGATGCCCTGGGGACAGAACATCGAGGCGAAGGAGCACGACAATGGAGTGTGGACCATCGAGGTCCCCAACGTCAAGCCGGGCGTCTATCGCTATCACTTCGTGGTGGATGGTCTGCCGGTCTATGATCCCAAGGCACCTGCCACCACCGAACTCACCGCCACTGCTGTGGTCGCTCCTACCGGCAACGAGTTCTTTGCCTACCGCCGCGACATCCCGCATGGTGCCATGGCTGTGCGCAGCTATGAGTCGAGAACCATCGGCGAGACGCGCACCATGCGTGTCTGGACTCCCGCAGGTTACGAAAAGGGCAGGCAGAAGCTGCCCGTCCTCTATCTGATCCACGGTGGAGGCGACACCGATACCAGCTGGCCCAATGCAGGTGCCGCCGGCAACATCCTCGACAACCTGCTGGCCGAAGGCAGGATCCAGCCCATGATTGTCGTGATGCCCAACGGCACCATCGCCGGCCCCAACGTCCAGGACGAAGTGGCTCCCTTTGCCAAGGATATGGTCACCGACATCATCCCCTTCGTCGAAAGCAACTATCGTGTGCTCACCGACAAGGACCATCGCGCCATCGCTGGTCTGTCGATGGGCGGCATGGAGACGATGGAGACGGCTTTCCAGAACATCGACCTTTTCTCGTACGTATGGGTTCTGAGCAGCAGCTTCAGTCCGATGGCCAATCCTGCCCAGGAGGCAGAACGCCTCCAGGTTGCCGCTCGTGCTGCCAAGATGAATAAGAGCTTCAAGCTGCTCGTCTTCACCCAGGGCGGTCCGTCGGACATCGCCTATCGAAACTGCGAAAATACCCGCAAGGAGCTCGACAAGGCAGGCGTCAACTATCTCTATGAGGAGAATGCCCAGGAGGGGCATAGCTGGGGAACCTGGCGCGCCGACCTCTACAACCTGGCTCAGCGTATCTTCAAATGAGGCATGCCGATTCCACTTTTCACCTCATGAACAAACAATTTGCATCGATGAAGACAAGATTTCTTCTGTTTCTTCTGCTTGGATTGACGATTGCGGTCGGCTGCAGGCAAAGCAGCCCGAAGCCGAGCAGCCCGTCTGCCGAGCCTGCCGACAGCGAGCCTGCCGACAGTGTGTTTGTGCCCAAGCAGGAACCTCAGTCCATCCCCTACATCTTCGGCGGCGACCTTTCGAACTACTATCATGTCCGGAGGTGCACGATGACGCGCCTTTCGCGCCTTGAACTCGAATCGCTGGGCATCACCCCTGCCGATGATCATCATTACTACCTCGTCGCGGTGGGCCTGATGCGCAACGGTGTGCCATTCGACTTCCCGATCGAAGGGATTGAATGCCTGTATGACCTGTGGCTGGTGCCCACCAGCTTTCCCGACGGGCGGTTCAACGTCAACGCGCAGGTGCTCAATTCGAACAACATCCGGGTGGGCGAACTCACCTTCAGCCGCGCCGACAACCTGAAGGACCTGCTGCGCAAGTGCCCCAACCAGGGGGACTTCATGGTGATTGAGGACCTGCTCGACATCGAACGCTTCTTCGACCATCCGTCGAACAAGCTCGACATACGCGGATACATCAAGCCCGTGAAGGAAGTGCCTGCCAGGAAACGAAGAAACAGGAAGTCGTGAACAGAATGCTGTCGGCAGTTGGCTATTGGCTGTTGGCCGTTGGCCTGGGTGCATGGTTCCAGCCTCTCGGTGCGGAATACGTGCTGCAAAGCCGTCACCTTACCACAGCCGACGGCCTTGCAGCCAATACGGTGCGCCATATCTTCCAGGACGAGGAGGGATACCTCTGGTTCGGCACCAACAACGGCCTGAGCCGATACGATGGCTACAGTTTCCGCAACTATCGACAGGAGGCGGGCATCGGCGACCTGCGCATCCAGGAGGTGAAGGAGGATGCCGAGCATCGGATCCGGATCAGTACGATACAGGGCGGGTCCTATTGTCTGGACAAGGCGACGGGGCGTGCAGTGGCTGCGCCGAGGAACGAGGAGTCTGCCGACAGCATCACGCGTGCCGACCTGCCGACGCGCAGCGACCACCTGCAATCGGAAATCAGGGACGAAAGGGGCAACCGGTGGCAGGTGTGCCGCGATGGTTCCCTGCGGTTCGTCTGGACCGAGGAGGGGAAGGAATTCGTGCTCCCTCAGGTCATCAACGACCGGATTTCGTTCGGGAACAGCTTCATCTTCCGCATCTGCTACACCCGTCGTGGTCTGATTGCCATTGCGACCACGGGCAACGGCCTGTTCTTCTTCGACCCGCGGGACGGACATCTGGAGCATCATGTCTGTGACGAACAGAACCCTGCTTCGCCGCTGGCGAGCAATCATATCATTTCAATCATGGAGGAC
>JAEEGG010008014.1_pt1 | contig 24124 bp, 23 predicted proteins | sample 9134161 | NCBI WGS metagenome assembly JAEEGG01 (sample SAMN16246543, study PRJNA631951) | gut metagenome | biome: gut microbiome; feature: rumen; material: CR-attached | host: Bos | place: Iran: Karaj | collected 2018-10
GTAAGGGTTCGCCCTTGCGCTAATCGCCTGTGTGCCAGAAAGGAGGTGCCCGAGTGGTTCCGTTCCGCGCTTCGCGCTCCACTCCATCCCTCCCACTGTCCGGCTCGTCCGCTTCGCGAACGGCCAGCCAGCGGGTCCCTCCCTCTAATGTGGCCGAGGGTGGCCACACCCTCGGGCACCTCCTTCCCGGCACCCAGGCCGGCGCAAGAACAGCTGCGTGAACACCAGAGCCCTCCAGCGCTTACCGAAACTGTTCACGCTGCGGAATTGAAAAAAAATCGTATCTTTGCGCCAGGATTCGTCGAAGGGGAATTCGTGTAAGGGATGACAACCTTTTCAAGGCAACTTGATCCGAGCCCCACTTTCTAAGCCGTTACCTGACGGCTTTTTTCTTTTTCTCTTTGCAAAATCAGGGAAAAGAATTAACTTTGCACCATAATTAAGCGATTCTACGGATTCGTGCTGCGGGGGGAGGTAATACTCCCTACCGCTTTTTTTCTTTTTCTTTTCGGAATCAGAAAAAACAATTATCTTTGCATTAGAATTAAGCGATTCTACGGATTCGCTGCATACTGGGCTAACGAGAATTCGTTAGCCTTCAGTTTTATATAGCACCCTTAAGGTTTCCCCGTCAAATACTAGTACTGTGGATATGGAGCTTCCATTTTGGATGTACCCTCGTATGGCGCGCAGCATATATCCATCGTTTAGGCCACAGAAGCGGATAATAACGCTATCAGATTGTTCCAAACCGCTATGCATCATATTCCTAAATGCATTTTTGGATTGCGTTGTCGTATACGATTCATACTCAACAAAATCACCATCAACGAGGAGGTCTGGGCACTTACGATAATAGCGTGTTCCTATAAGTTCCCCAAACACCTCCCGATAAAGGGGATCCTTATAATGAACGGCATGAAGCGCTTTTACTTCATGTCCTTTTTCTGCCAAGCATTCCGCTATGGTCAGTATATCGTTATAGTCCGAGCCTAAGTTGTCCAAACCCAACATCAGCCAAATCTCTCCCCCGCTCGGATACTGTTTGTACAATACAAACGGATCACAAGAATCCACCATATGTCTGAAGGATTTAAAAGATAGTATTCATTGTGAAGGGAGCGCCTTCCGGAAGGGAATGGCCCTGCTCCTGGTTTCATTACCGGCCGAATTCTGATGTGACCCCCAAAAGTTGGACGGTTTAACGTTATTTACGAGGCCTTCGATTGGAACAGAGCTCGGTATTGCACCGGGCTCTTTCCTTTTAGCCTCAGTTTGATTCTGTCGTTATTGTAATACCGGATGTATTCTCGGATGGCCGTTTTGAACTGGTCGACAGAGTCCCACTCTTGCAAATATAGCAATTCATTTTTCATCAGACCAAAGAAGTTTTCCATCATTGCGTTGTCCAGGCAGTTCCCCTTTCGAGACATACTTTGGGTTATATGTCTATCTTCCAGCGCTTTTTGATATCGTTTATGTTGATATTGCCAGCCCTGGTCTGAATGGAAGATAAGGTCCCCATGTATGTCTCTTTTCCTAAAGGCCTTACTCAGCATGTTCATCACCATTTTCAAGTCTGGCCTGTATGAGATTACATATGATACAATCTCTCCATTGAACATATCTAGAACTGGGGAGAGATATAGCTTCTGGTCTTTTATCTTTACTTGAGTGACATCTGTTGCCCATTTTTGGTCAGGGGCATCGGCATGAAAGTCTCTGTTTATTACATTAGGCGCAATCTTTCCCAAATCGCCTTTATAGGAGTTGTAGCGCTGCTTTTTGCGTTTTGCCTTTAAGCCCATTTGCCCCATGAGCTTTTGGACAGTCTTATGGTTAATATCAACGCCATCAGCATGCAATTGGTCTGTGATACGCCGATATCCGTATCGGCCATGATGCTTATGATATATCTTGCAGATACGTTCCCTTATGGCATCATAACCATCAGGTTGCCCCAGTCGCTTCGCGTTATAATAGAATGTTGAACGAGCCATCTTCCCGAACTTTAGAAGGAGTTCGAGATTGCATTCTGGCCTTAGTTCTTCGATGGCTTTTGCCCAGTCTCTCGCAGATGGGCGTTCCTTTCCTCGACTAAGGCCCTCACTTTTTTTAACAGAGCATTCTCGGTCCTAAGGCACTCATTCTCATACCTGAGCCGCTCCAGTTCCGTCATTTCCTCTGGTTTCTTTTTCTTGGGCCTTCCCATATCTTTTGACGGGCGGCCAGCCTTATGATATAAGTACAATGCTTCATACCCACCTTCCCGAACCTGACGTCGCCATTGTCTAATACGTGCCACGCTCACATCGTACTTTACGGCCGCCTCGGACAAAGTTACATGATTTTTCTCGATGTAACGTAATACTTGTTCACGGTATGCGCCGTCAACACGAATGCTTTTCTTTCTTTTTACTATCGCACTTGGCCCTTCTAGCTGATACTTTTGCCATAAGGCAGTTAGAGTATCCACATCGATACCGTACTTGATGTGAATAGCGCGTACGCTACTTCCCGCCTCAAGCATTTTAATAAACTTGATGCGATCTTTAAGTAAATGTTTTTTTCGCATAACAAAACCCCGAAAGTATTTTGTCTAACTTTCGGGGTTCATGTCAGTACGGAGGCCGGTTATGAATATCTCCCCGAGGACTATCCCTGGGGCCCCGGACGCGTTTACTGTCACACGGAGAACGAATCGTTCAAGAAAGTCGGAAATCTAAGTTACAACGAGGCCTGCCGATTGTTTCGGACGCGCGTGAAACTTCCCTCCGATTGGGAATATGATGAAAAAGGAATGCTGATTCCATCCACGTATATCAATAAAGACTATTTGCGTAACGCCGTATTTCGCTCTCCTCGTCAGTTCATAGCATTCCTAAGTGTCAAGAAGAAGGATTTGGCGGAGATGGAGGCGGCCGATGCCCGTCCATTCCTGGAAAGAAGGGATGAAAGTAAACTGCTAAAGGAAGTGGAGCAGGCCAGCCTGGCCTTCCGCGGCGTCCCCGTGAAAAAACTGTCCCAGGCCGACAGAATTGCTCTCGCTACGCGCTTATGGTCTGAACGGAAAACAACATCAATCAAGCAATTGTCCCGCTTGACAAGAAGCAATGTGGATGTGCTTCGGGAAGTGCTCCACGTCCCGAAAAAAGAGTAATCTTTACTGCAACAGATACCTTCGCCAGAAGTCCTGGTTGGCCGCGTCGAAGTGGCGGCCCTGGTAGCCGCGGTAACCGTGCATCCCGTCCGGATAGACCATCAGTTCGAAATCGGCCCCCTGCTTCTGGAGGACGTCGATCAGCTGCAGCGTATTCTGGTAATGGACGTTGTCGTCGCCACTGCCGTGGGTGAGTTTGAGCATCACGTCCTTCTTGCCGAAATCGCCCTTATAGCCTGCCATACGGCCGATAACGGCGGTCTCCCGATAGCCCTCCGGATTGTCTTCCGGCGTGGACATAAAGCGCTCGGTGTAGTGCGTGTCGTAGAGCATCCAGTCGTAGACGCCGCCGCCCGCAATGCCATAGGGGAAGTATTCGGGGGCTTCGGCCACCAGAAGGGCGGTCATCGTGCCGCCGAAGCTGAAGCCTTCCACGCCGATTTTATCGGCCTTCACATACGGTAGGCTCCGGAGCCACTTCGCCCATTCGACGAAATCGGCCACCTCCACCGTCCCCAGGCGCTTGTAGATGGCATCCAGGCCGATGCGCCCGTTGTGCCCCGCCGCCCGGCAGTCCGCGACGAGCTGGATGATGCCGTTCTGAGCGTACCAGCGGAAAGATTCAGGCCGAACCCAGCGGTCGTGCACCATCGGGGTGTCGGGGCCGCCGTAGATGTCCACGTGTACGGGATACTGCTTCGAGGGGTCGAAGCCGTCGGGGTAAAAGATGATGCCGGGGAGTTCCAGCCCGTCCACGGCAATGGAAACCAGCTGGCCGATGGAACCGCCGGCATCTCCCTGACTGACAATCACTTGCCGCCCGCCCCTGAGGTCGTAGAGCGCCCACTCCCAGGGGGTCCGGAGGTTGGATTCGCGCGTGACTAAGTGCTTCCCGTCGGGGGCGAAGGAGGCGCCGGCGACATTCATTTCCGGACGGGTGAGACAGGTGACTACACCCTTCGGCGACACTTTGTAGAGGCCCTTCCGCACGTGGGAATCCCGCTCCGCGAGGAAATAGACCGTGCCGTTTTTATCGGCCTTAAGGAGCTGGATGCGCCAGTTGGGGCCGTCGGTGAGGCGTCTGAGGGTGCTGCCGTCGTAGCTCAGGAAGTAGATCTGCTGCCAGTTGCCCTCGAAGCTCCGGACCATATATAAACCCTTGTCGCTGAACAGCATTCCGTCGATCCAGTCCAGCCAGGTGGGCACCTCTTCGTGATAGATGGCTTTCTTGATGCCGTCGGCCGGATTCACGGCGTAGAGGTCCAGCGTATTCTGGATGCGCGGCTCGCGGGCCACGTAGAAGGTCTTGCTGTCCGCCCCCCAGAAAGGCGTGCCGAAGTACTGGTCCTCCTTTTCGTTGAAATCGGCCCAGGAGAGGCTTCCGTCTGCGATTTTTACAAAGCCGATGCGGACCTCCGGATTCTTTTCGCCGGCCTTCGGGTAGTGCGTTTTTCTGAGTTTTCCGTCCTGGCCGAAAGGCGAATAAATGGGGAACATCGGGACCTCGCTGTCGTCGAAGCGGTAGAAGGCGAGGGTTTGGCTGTCCGGGCTCCACCAGAAAGCGCGGTAGTGGGACGCCCGGCCGAAGATTTCTTCATAATAGACCCAGCTGGCATAGCCGTTCATCACCGTTTCCGTTCCGTCCGTAGTAAGCCTGGTTTCCGTGCCGGAAGCGATGTCCGCCACCCATAAATCATTCGCGCGCGTGAAAGCCAGTTTGGTGCTGTCCGGGCTGAACGTGAGGTTCACGGCGCCTTCGGGCTTGATGGGAAAGTCCGCGTATTTATTGGGGGCTTTTGTGGGTTTTGTGGACAACGGTTTATTTAAGCGCCTGGGAATGAGCAGCTTAAAGCAGGCGGAATCTGCGAAAGTGCCGTCATATGTGAAGGCCACTTCCTTGTTGTTGAGCCATTTGCACGCTACGGGAATGGGGGTATACTCCTGTGCCTGCGCCACGGTAGCTGCCAGCAGCAGCGCCAAAACGATGTGGGTCTTTTTCATAGCGTAAAGGTACGATTTTTCAATCATATCCCGAGCGGTTAAAGCACGGAATCGTGAAATGAGGCGGGTTAGTGTGCTTTAGTGGTGTTATTGGGTGCCGCTAAAGCACGAAAAGTGGCGCAGAATGCAGAAACTGTGCTTTAACGCCCAGACGTGTATGGGCCGATGGATGCAGTTTTGGAGAAGTGCAGGAAAAAAGGTACATTTGTGCTATGGAAAGCGACTACATCTGGGACCCGCTGCGGAAGAAGAGCGTGAAGAATACGCCGGAGGAGGCGGTGCGCCAGTGGTTCATCGGCGTGCTGCACGAGGGGATGGGCGTGCCGGAGCATATGATGGGCTCGGAAGTGGCGCTGAGCCACGCCGGGAAGCAGTACAGGGCCGATATCATCGTCTGGGACCGCAACGCGCAGCCGCTGATGATCGTGGAGTGCAAGCGCCCGGAAGTGACGCTGGACCAGGCCGTGGTAGACCAGGCCCTGCGCTATAACAATGAATTGAACGTGAAATATATAGCCATCACGAACGGCGAAAAGACCTTCCTCTTCGAACACGCCGCGGAAGGATGGCAGTTCGTGCAGAAAGCCCCGCTATGGGAGGAGATGGCCGGGAAATGACACGCAATAAGGAATACTTAAACCACGAGGTTTTCAAACTTGTGAGCGACACGGCGGCGGAACTCGGCGTGCGGGCCTTCGTCATCGGGGGCTACGTGCGGGACTGCTTCTTGGGTCGGCCGAACGAGGATATCGACATCGTGGTGGAAGGAAGCGGCATCGCGCTGGCGGAGGCTATCGGCAAAAAGAAGAGGGCGAAGGTGTCGGTATTCAAGAATTTCGGCACGGCGATGCTGAAATACAAAGGCCTGGAACTGGAATTCGTGGGCGCCCGGAAGGAGAGCTACAGCCACGACAGTCGGAAGCCCATCGTGGAGGACGGCACGCTGGAAGAGGACCAGCTGCGCCGCGATTTCACCATCAACGCAATGGCTTTTTCCCTGCAGAAAGAGGATTTCGGCGCCCTGGTGGATCCTTTCGGCGGCATAAAGGATTTGGCGGCGGGCATCATCCGCACGCCCCTGGAGCCGGAGCAGACCTATAGCGACGACCCGCTGCGGATGCTGCGGGCCATCCGTTTCGCCACCCAGCTCAGCACCCCGGATCATCCCTTCACCATCGTCCCGGAAAGCCTCCGGGCAATGAGGGAAATGGCCGGAAGGCTGGAAATTTTGAGCAATGAGCGCATCCTGGTGGAGCTGAACAAGATCCTCCTCACGCCAAAGCCGTCGATGGGGTTTCAGCTGATGGAAGATACCGGCCTGCTGGAGCAGATCCTCCCGGAAGTCAGCCGCCTCAAAGGCACCGAAACTGTGGACGGAAAAGGCCACAAGGAGAACTTCTCCCATACCCTCCAGGTGCTGGACAATGTGGCCCGGGCCGATGATAAAAACAACCTCTGGCTGCGCTGGGCTGCGCTTCTGCATGATATCGGCAAGCCTGCGAGCAAACGGTTCGTCGCCGGACAGGGCTGGACCTTCCACGGCCACGAGGTGATAGGCGCCCGGATGGTCCCGAAGATCTTCGAACGTCTCAAGATGCCGCTCCACGACGAGATGAAATACGTCCAGAAACTGGTGGGACTGCACCTCAGGCCCATCGCCCTGGTGGACGACGAAGTGACGGACAGCGCGGTGCGCCGCCTGCTCTTCGACGCCGGCGAGGACGTGGATGACCTGATGATCCTCTGTAATGCCGATATCACCTCCAAGCGCCCTGAGAAAGTCGCGCGCCTCAGGCACAATTTCGAACTGGTGAAGGAAAAGATGGCGCAGGTGGAGGCGAAGGACGAACTCCGCAACTGGAAGAACCCCGTGACCGGGGAATACATTATGGAAGTGTTCGGTCTGCCGCCGTGCCGGGAAGTGGGTATGCTGAAAGAAGCCGTGAAGGAAGCCATCCTGGACGGGGTGATTCCGTACGATTTCGCCGCGGCCGATGCCTATATGCGGCAGTACGCCGCAGAATTAGGTCTCGCGCCTAAAGCACGATAATGGCCCTACAGGCCCGAAAGTGTGCTTTAGCGGGGAGAAAAAAGGGCACTAAAGCACGAAAAGTGGCGTAGAGAGCAGAAAGTGTGCTTTAACGAAAAAAGATGATAGAGCGATATGTATCATACATTAGGGACGTCCGGCGGTACTCGCCGCGGACGCAGGAGCTGTATGCCAAGGCGCTGAAGGATTTCACCGAGTGGGGCGGGGACCTGGTGCCGTCCAGGATCCGGGAATATGAAGCCCACCTCATCGAGAAGGGCCTGAAGCCCCGGACGGTGCACCTGCACCTGAGCGCGCTCAGCGGCTACTGCAACTACCTGATCAAAGAAGGCGTCCTGAAATCCAATCCGGTGCGCAGCGTCAAGCGCCCGAAGCTGGAAAAGCGCCTGCCGGAGTACTACACGGAGGGCGCAATGGAGGAATATCTGAAGGATACGGCCCACGCGGCGGGGGAGGAAGAACTGGAAATTCTAAAAAGCACAGACCCGAAAAGCCCCCTCGCCAAGGAACTCTATGCCAGAAGGTTAAGGCGCCTTGTCATCAATATCCTGTACAGCTGCGGCATCCGGCGGGCGGAGATTATCGGCCTGAAAAGAAACAGCCTGGACGAACGGAGGCAGACCCTCCGCGTGAAGGGGAAGGGCGACAAAATGCGAGAAATTCCGCTCATCCCTTCGCTCCTTCAGGAAATTTTGCTATATTTACAAGCAGCAAGTTCCATCGGACTGGAGACGGAGGCGGAAAGCCCGCTCCTCAGGACGGAAAAAGGCGACGCCCTCTATCCCGAATGGGTGGACCGGGCGGTGAAAACGGAACTGGACGGCCGGGAAGGCATCAGCGGGAGGAAATCCCCCCACGTGCTCAGGCACTCGCTCGCGACAGCCCTGTTGGAGGAAGGAGCGGACCTGAATGCCATCAAGGAGATGCTGGGCCACAGTTCCCTCGCAGCCACCGAGGTCTATACCCACAATTCCGTGGAACGGCTGAAGGCACAATATATGAACGCCCATCCCAGGGCAAAAAAGTAGTGAGTTATGATTAACGTCAAGTCCCTCAAATTCAACGCAGACGCAAAGCTGCTGGATTTCATCGAGAAGAAAGTCGGAAAAGTGGAGAAATTCTTCGACAACCTGGGCGACATTGATGTCACCCTGTCGCTCCTTCCGGACGCAGAGAACAAAAGCGTAAAGCTCCAGACCCGTTTCCCCGGGGAGGACCTTGTCATAGAACGTCAAGCCCGCACCTTTGAAGAGGCGGTAACGGATGCGGCCGATGCCCTCAAGGAGCGCATCGTCCGCGCCAAGGAGAAGAAGTTCGCCAAATAACCGTGGCCGGGAAGTCCTACATAGAGACAGCCCGCCAGGTCCAGACTATCCTTGAAGATGTACGAAAAGGCATCTTCAAGGATATTTATTTGCTGATGGGCGAAGAGCCGTACTATCCGGAGCTCGTCTGCAGCGCCATCCTGGAGAACTGCCTGCAGGACTGGGAGAAGGATTTCAACGAGACCGTCTGCTACGGGGGAGAGGTTACGGCCGAGGCCGTGATCACCGCCGCCCGCCGCTTCCCGATGATGGCGGAGCGCCAGCTGGTAGTGGTGAAGGAAGCCCAGCAGATGAAGACGCTGGAGGACCTCTCCATCTACTGCGAAAACCCGCTGGACAGCACCGTGCTGGTGATTTTACTGCACGGAGCATCGGCCGACAAACGCCGCGCCCTCTACAAGAGCGTCCTCAAGAGAGGGGAGGTGCTGGAATCGCCGGCCCTCAGGGATTACGAGATGCCCCAGTGGATTGCGGATTATTATCAGCAAAAAGGCCTGAGCATCCACCCGGAGGCGGCGCGCCTCCTGGCGGAAAGCGCCGGAACGGACCTGGGAAAGATTTCCGTAGAGACGGAAAAGCTCCTCAAAAACCTGCCGGAAGGAACCCGGGAAATCCAGGTGGAGGACATCGAGAAGAACGTGGGCGTAAGCCGGCAGTTCAGCGTGTTCGAACTCACCAAATGCCTCAGTTTCAGGCAGGCGGCCCAGGCGCTGAAGATCGCCGCCTACATCGGCCAGGCCCCTAAATTCGCCCTCCCGATGGTGACGGGCCCCCTCTTCACGCACTTCCAGCGTATCCTCAAATACCACGCATTACTGGAGAAAGGCCGTCCGCAGCCCGCGGAGGCCGCCAAAATCCTCGGCGTGAACCCCTTCTTCCTCAAGGAGTACGACGCCGCCGTGCGGAACTACCCGCGCGCACGGACGATGGGCATCATCGGCCTTCTGACCGAATACGATTTCAAGGGGAAGGGCGGCGACGCCGGCGAGGCCGACGACCCGGCCCTCCTGATGGAACTTATTGCAAAGATATGTCAATAATCGAAGTAAAGAACGTAACAAAGGACTTTGGGCCCAAACGGGCGCTGGACAACGTCTCGCTGGAGATTCCCGAAGGCAAGATCTTCGGCCTCCTGGGGCCGAACGGAGCGGGGAAGAGCACCCTCATCCGCATCATCAACCGCATCACCATCGCAACGGAAGGGCAGATCCTCTTCCAGGGGCACCCCATCACCGAGGCCGATGTCTCCCGCATCGGCTATCTCCCCGAAGAACGCGGCCTGTACCGCAAGATGAAGGTGGGGGACCAGGCGATGTACCTCGCCCAGCTCAAGGGAATGAGCGCCCGCGAAGCCGCCGTGGAACTGAAGAAGTGGTTCGTCCGCTTCGAGATTCAGGACTGGTGGAACAAGAAGATCGAGGAGCTCTCCAAGGGTATGGCGCAGAAGGTGCAGTTCATCACCACGGTGGTGCATCGGCCCTCCCTGATGATCCTGGACGAGCCTTTCAGCGGCTTCGACCCGGTGAACGTGGACCTCATCCGCGGGGAGATTCTCCGCCTGAAGGACGAAGGCGCCACCATCATCCTTTCCACGCACAACATGGAGTCCGTGGAGGAACTCTGCGACAACATCGCCCTCATCAACAAGGCGAAGCTGGTGGTCGCCGGCGGCACGGAGGAGATCCGGCTCCGGCACGGGGAGGACAACGTCGAAATTGAGTATACATCGGCCGATATGGACCGAAAGACCATCGTCGTTCCGCGGGCCGATGCCAACGCCAAGCTGCAGGAATTCATCGACGGAGGCGTGAGGATCAACGGCTTCCGCGAGGTAATCCCGCGGATGCGCGACATCTTTGTGAAACTGGTAACGGAGGAGGAATAGGCTATGAATATCAAGAAGTTAGGTATCATCATCCAGCGCGAGTATCTTAACAAGGTTAAGAAAAAGAGCTTCCTTCTTATCACCTTCCTGGCGCCGGTGTTCTTCGCCGCCATCTGCATCCTCCCGTCCCTCATTATGATGGGCACGAAGGAGGCCGCCAAGCAGGTGGGCGTGGTGGACCGCAGCGGCATCGTCCTGCCGTATCTGGAGGACAACGAGGTGACGCACTACGTGGATCTGGGCACGGCCGTTTCGGTGGACTCCCTGAAAGCGGACCTGAAAGCCGCCGGAGTGGATGTGCTGCTGAGCATTTCGGAACTGGACCCGGAAACCCGTTCGGTGAAGGCCGACTGCTACAGCGAGAAGCCTCTCGGAATGGATACGGGCTCGATGATCGAAGGCCGTATCAACGACGCCGTGGAGGCCTATCGCATTGATTCCTACGGGATTGCGAACCTGGAGGAGATTATGGCGGGCGTGAAGTCCAACGTGAAACTGCACAGCTACACTATCGACGAAAGCGGCAAGGAATCCATCTCCGAGAGCAGCATCTATATGATCATTTCGATGGTGCTGGGAATGGCCATCTATATGTTCATCGCCCTCTTCTCTGGAATGGTGATGAGCTCGGTTATCGAAGAGAAGAGCTCCCGCGTGGTGGAGGTGCTGGTCTCCTCCGTGAAGGCCTCCGAGCTGATGTTCGGCAAGATTATCGGCGTGGCCCTTGTAGCCATCACCCAGTTCCTGCTCTGGATCCTCCTCACGGGGATGTTCCTGGGGATTGCGATGGGTATCATCGGCAAGGACAAGATGATGGGTATGATGGGCGATGAAGCCACCACGGAGATGGTCCAGTCGATGACGCCCGGCGTGCATATGCCCGGGGATATCGCGCTGGACGACGCTGCGCTGGCTGCCGCCACGGATACCACCGCGCTCGCCGCTTCCGAGCCCACGGGAATGGGCGCCATTATGAGCACCCTCGGCAACATCAACCTGGGCCAGATCGGCATCGCCTTCCTCTTCTTCTTCGTCTTCGGCTATCTGCTGTATGCGTCGCTGTTCGCGGCCATCGGCTCGTCCGTGGAGAACGAAGGGGATTCCTCGCAACTCCAGCTTCCTGTCACCATTCCGCTGATGATCGGTTTCTTCGTGGCGCTCTATGCGTTCAAGGCGCCGGACAGCCAGCTGGTGTTCTGGTTCTCGATGATCCCCTTCACTTCGCCCATCGTGATGCTGGCGCGCATTCCGTTCGGGGTGGCCGCCTGGGAGCTGATTCTCTCCATCGTACTGCTCATCGGGACTTTCATCGCCTGCGCGTGGGCATCGGCCAAGATTTACAAGGTGGGGATCCTGATGTATGGCAAGAAATCAACGTTTAAAGACCTCTGGAAATGGCTAAGAATGAAGTAATAGGGCTGGCCTTATTGCTGGCCCTGGTCTCTTGTGGACCCCGCTTCGAGTGGAAGGCCGTCCCGATGGACGGGCACCGCACGGGCGTCGTCCCCATCAACTCCGAAAACGTGTCCACCGGCCTGGGCGTGTTCGAGGGCGACAGCCTGGCACTGCCTTCCGGTGCCCTGTATGCGGTGGACTCCGAGGTGGCCCGCGTCGCCACCGTCCTGATGGAGGTGCAGCCGTATATGGCCGGACTGAAAGAAGTCATCGGCCACAGCGCCTCCCTGATGATGAACGACCGCGACAAGCCGGATCTGCCCCTGGGCAATCTGGTGGCCGATGCCCTCCGCGCATATGCCTCGGACTACTTCAAGGTGCCGATGGACTTCTGCGTGGTGAACTTCGGTGGCATCCGCGTCCCGCTGCCGGAAGGCGCCGTGACGCTGGAGGACATCTCGTCGATGTTCCCGTTCAAGAACTACCTCTGCTGGTGTAAGGTCCGCGGGGATCAGATGAACCAGCTCCTGGAAGACCTCGCTGCCACGCCGGCCTTTATGGCCACTTCCGGGGCCGTAGTGCGGGTGAAGGCGCATCAGCTGGAGTCTGCGCTTGTAGGCGGCGAGCCGGTGGACCCTTCGCGTTTGTACCATGTGGCTACGTTGGACTTCCTGCTGGACGGCGGGGACAAGATGCGCATCGGCGCGCTGTCGGAGGACGTGGTCCTCTCACACGTGCTTATTAAAGATGTGATGCTGTCTTATGTCCGCGGGATGGAGGCAGCTGGCAAGGTGTTGGATGCGACCGCGGACGGCCGCGTAACGATGGAGGACTAGGCTATGAAAAAGAGATATTGGTTCTATTTGATTCTGCTGGTTGCCGTGCTGGTCGTGTGCCGCGGCATCCAGATCGGATACCGTCACACGCATCCGCTGCACCATCTCACCATTTTGCACGTGAATGACACGCACGCCCAGCTGGAGCCCGTCAAGAGCGGGGAACTGGCCGGGCAGGGCGGCGCCATCGAACGCGCGGCGTTCGTGGACTCCGTCCGGGTGGCAGACGGCCCGGAGAACGTCCTGGTACTGCACGCCGGGGATTTCTCGCAGGGAACGTCCTATTTCTCGGAATTCGGCGGCCCGCTGATGGTGCAGGTGCTCAATGCCATCGGCTATGATGCGGTGACCCTCGGGAACCACGAGTTCGACAACGGCATCGAGGCCCTGGCGGAGACCCTCTCCGGCTGCGAGATGCCCGTGGTGGTGTGCAACTACGACTTTTCGCCCCTGGAGATGGGGAAATACATCAAGCCCTACGTGATTGTGGAGAAGGCCGGGCTCAAGATCGGCATCGTGGGTGTCCTGTGCTCGCTGGCCTCGATGGTCCAGGCCGATATTTCCAACCGTCTCATCGAGCTGGATATGGTATCTTCCGTGCAGTCCACGGTGGACGCCATCCGGGACGAGTGCGACCTGGTGATCCTGCTTTCTCACATCGGCTATGAGGAACACAGCGCCGGGGACATCACGGATCCGCAGCTGTGCGCGCAGACCCGCGGAATCGACCTGATCGTGGGCGGCCATTCGCACACCTTTATGGATGCTCCCGCCTGGGCGAAAAACCTGGACGGCCGGAAGGTCCCCATCGTGCAGGCCGGTTACGCCGGCGCCGTGATGGGCGAGTTCCACTGGGCGCAGGAAAGCCGCACGCAGCGGTAGCTCTGCTTGTTTTTGGCGCAGGTTCCCCCGCTGTTTGGCGCAGGTTCCTGATTCTTATGGCGCAGGTCCCTTTTTTGTCGGGGTGCCTGCGCCACTGTATTACACCAGATGCGGATTTGCGGTGCAGGCTTCGGTCCTTTTTGGGAACCTGCACCGCTCGGTCTTGAAACCTGCGCCAGATTTCATTTCCTGCTGATTATGCGCTCTACTTCGGCACGGTCCATCCGGAGGCAGCGGGCCAACTGCGCTGCCGAGGTGCTGTAACTGTGATAGATGTAGGGCAGAAGACGGGTTTTCTGCTCCGGAGTGAGCTCAAAGGGCTTTTTCTGGAACCATCGGCTACAAAGATCTTCCACGATTACCAGGAATTCAGAATCCTTCCGTCGGGTCCGCAGGTTCTGCACCAGTTTCTGCTCCATCTCGGCGCAGTTCACCGTCCCGATACTCTTCAGAAAGAAGGCCTGATCCCCACTGAAGGCAGATTCCAGGTACTGCCAGTCACAGCAGGTGACGGGGACCAGGTGGCCATCGGCATCCAGTTGCCAGGGAACGCGGCTCAGGTTTGCGTGCGTATGAAGAAGCGCTTCTTTCTCCCTGCGTGAAAGGGCCGCCACTTGTTTAACCCCGGCAGAGCTGACTCCACGAGCGAACATAGCCTGATAACTACACCAGGGATAATCTTCTACCCGAATTCCCAGTTCTACCACATTCCGGGGGATATAAGCCAAGGTGTTCCGTACATACCAGTCATTGTCCAGGAGCTGGACATCGGCCTTAGTTCCCAACAAAACGTTGTGTTCTCCGTATTTGTCGGCAATGTACATCGCGCATTTCTGCTTGAGGACTTCGGCAGTCTTCCGGGCCTCCTCCCAGCTGGGTGCGAGGATAGACATATGCCCGTGATTGGACATTACTATATGGATGACTATGAGTGTGTTACTGGTCCAGGCCGAAATGAACATAAACTTTTCGACCACGTCGTAATCCTCGTCATCACGGCACAGGAGGTTACTCTCGAGGCCTTCCAGACTGATGTGAAACGGATACACCCTGGCTGTTTTCCCGTTCGGAAGCGTACGGATTACAACTCGCTGGAAGGGCATAATTCGGCGGTCATTTTCAGAATGTCCATTCCGTACTTTTCAAACAGGAGCGGGCCGAAGCCGGGGATATTCTTCAGTTCCCCTTCGGTCTGGGGAGCTTTGTCGGCGATGGCATAGATGACGTGCTGATGCAGGATGAAGTAGGCGGGGACATCCAACGCCCGCGCCTGGTTGCGGCGCCAATCCAGCAGTGCTTCGGCCAGCCGGCGATTGGGCCCACTGTAAGAAGGAAGCCGGCGACGCAGGTTCGGCATCATCGTCTTTAAATAGGGAAAGACCTTGGTCGCGAGTTCATCGGAGAAAGGGGCGGGTTCATCGGTGAAGAAAGAGAGCGTTCCGTCTTCGTTCAGGATTAATTGCAGTAAGTTTTTCATAACGTTTGTGATTAAATGTGAAACAAAACGGGCCCCGGCAGAAAGCCGTGACCCGTCACAAACATAGAATAAGGAATTGGTCGAATCAATAATCGGCTGAAAAAAAGCGCGGTTTTAGCCGATTATTGATGAGTTTTTTATGATTTAGCCGAAGAATCGGTCAAAAAATAATATTTTTGAATGATGTTCAGGAGGGGGACCTGCGCCGCAAGAGAAAGTAGGTTCCACGCAGGGAAGGGAGGTGAGGAGTCGTCACCCGCGGGAGCGGAGTACCTTCGATCCGGCATATATTCCGCAGCAATTCCTCCGTTAGGGGGGCCAAACGGAGGAACTGCCGCGGCGGGATAGGGGACGTATGCTTCTGCGGAGATGCGTTCATCGGAGATATCACCCACTCGAGCGGCGTGGGATGGCACAAATTCATTCAGGGGTTGCGGTGCCTGCGGGCTGCGCCCGCTAGAGGGAAAAGATCCAAACGGGCGAAGCCCGGCGGCACGCGAACGCTTGAATTTGTGCCGACCTACACCATTGGGGTGGGAGATGAGGATGGAATGGGGCACATCGGCTGAGGCATAAGATTCTACATCCTCGGCGCGGCTTTTCCTGCGTTGTGGAACATGGCCCAGCGGGCCATAGGGCCACAAATGCAGGAAATGCTGCGATTAAAAAAAACAGTGCCCTCGTCAATACGATGGACACTGGCGAGACCCTTCCGGGCAAGAGGAATGGCACAGCTACTCCTCAAGACACTGTTTCCTAATGCAAAGGTAATACTTTTCGGGAAAAACCTAAAGGATATTCATCGACTGCTCGCGGATTTTTTCCAGTTCGTCCTTCATACGGACGACGAGCTGTTGGATTCCGGCGTGGTTGGCCTTGGAGCCGGTGGTGTTGATCTCGCGGCCCATTTCCTGGATGATGAAGCCCAGCTTTTTGCCGGGGTAGGGCTCGGAGTCAATCACTTCCATAAAGTATTTGCAGTGCTGGCGGAGGCGCACCTTTTCCTCGTTGATGTCGTATTTTTCCAGGTAGAAGATCATTTCCTGTTCCAGGCGCTCGGGGTTGGGCTGGGGGGAAAGATCTGCGAGGGCCTTGGTAAACTTTTCCCGGACGGCGCGGATGCGCTCGCCTTCCAGGGCCTCGACCTGGTCATAGAGCGCGAGGATGCCCTGCACGCGCGCGGTTACGTCTTTATAGAGCGCGCGCCCCTCGGTGGAGCGGTAGTCCAGGACCTGGTCCAGGGCTTCTTTCAGCGCCGCGGAGACCTTGGGCCAGTCGTCGGGGCCGATGGCATCGGCCCGCTTGGAATCCACGACGTCCGGGAGGCGGAGGATGGCGTTCGCGAGGACGGTTCCCACGCCCGGATCCTTCAGCGTCGCCCTGGTCATAAGGGTCTCTTTATCCATCGCCGCGACGGTGCTTCTCCAGTAATCATGGAAGGCGTCGGCGTTGATGGAATGGCCGTTTCCGGGGGCGGGCTCGAAGTTAAGGAATACGTCAATTGTTCCGCGTACAAGTTTATCGGCCAATAATTTACGGACCTCCAATTCTTTGTCCTTCGGGAGGAGGGAACTCTTGATGTTGATGTCGGCGCTCTTGGCGTTGAGGGTGCGGATTTCCAGGGTGAGTTTGCCGCCCGGGAGGAGGGCTTCGGCCTTGCCGTAGCCGGTCATGGACTGAATCATGGTGCGCGTAGTGTTTTGCTGTACAAAGTTACGATTTTTCGCGGAAAAAGCGTATATTTGAAAATTGTAAATTACTAAAGCATGCAGCGATCCATCATCATCACGGGCGGAGCCGGGTTCATCGGCAGTCACGTTGTGCGCCTTTTTGTGAACAAATATCCTGATTATAAGATCATTAACCTGGATAAGCTCACCTATGCGGGGAACCTTGAGAACCTCAAGGACATCGAGGGCAAGCCCAATTACCGCTTCGTAAAGATGGATATCTGCGACTTCGAGGGTGTGCTCAAACTCATGCAGGAGGAGCGGGTGGACGGCATCATCCACCTGGCGGCGGAAAGCCACGTGGACCGCTCCATCAAGGATCCGTTCACCTTCGCGCAGACCAACGTGATGGGTACCCTGAGCCTGCTGCAGGCCGCAAAAGCCGCCTGGGATGGGAATTATGAAAGCAAGAGATTCTACCATATTTCCACAGACGAGGTATACGGGGCGCTGGAGATGACCCGTCCAGAAGGGATTGATCCGCCGTTCTCCACGAAGGCCTCTTCCGGGAAGCATCATCTGGCTTATGGGGAGAAGTTCTTTACCGAAGACCTGAAGTATCAGCCGCACAGTCCGTACAGCGCGGCGAAGGCTTCGAGCGACCACTTCGTGCGGGCGTTTCACGATACCTTCGGCCTTCCTACCATCGTCACCAACTGCTCCAACAACTACGGTCCTTACCAGTTCCCGGAGAAGCTCATTCCGCTGTTTATCAATAACATCCGTCATCGGAAACCCCTGCCGGTGTATGGTAAGGGCGAGAACGTGCGGGACTGGCTGTACGTGGAGGATCATGCGCGGGCCATCGACCTCATTTTCCACGAGGGACGCATTGCCGAGACCTACAACATCGGCGGGTTTAACGAGTGGAAGAACATCGACCTCATCAAGGTGCTCATCGGCACGGTGGACCGGCTGCTCGGACGTGCGGAAGGGGAGGACCTGGGCCTCATCACTTATGTGACGGACCGCGCGGGGCACGACCTCCGCTATGCGATCGACTCCACAAAACTGCAGCGTGAGCTGGGCTGGGAGCCGTCCTTGCAATTCGAAGAAGGCATCGAAAAGACGGTGCGCTGGTATCTGGATAATCAGGACGGGTTGGACAACGTGACCAGCGGGGACTACCAGAAGTATTACGAGAATATGTATAAAGGGCGATAAGGAAGAAAAAGTAGGGCATCTCCCATTTCTGGGAAATGCCCTATGTAACTTGCCCTTTCTCAAGGGGCCTCCAAGATTAACACTACAAAGATAGAGCATTCTATTTCAATTTCCAAGTCTTTCGAGGTACTTATTTTCGGGGGGATTCTTTTAGAATCCCTTTTTTTTTCTTACCTTTGTGTTTGCAAACCCCTGAAAACGGTACGCAAGGCGGCCGGAGCGCCTGCTGGATAGCGGCAATCCGGAGAAGGATAAACCCTTCGTCCGCCCCTCTTTTTCTCCGGCCTGCTAGTGTCTTGCGGGCAGGGGAATAGGAGTAGTATGTACAAATCAACCAATTAAAGATGAAGATAGCAGTTGCCGGGACCGGCTATGTGGGAATGAGTATGGCCACGCTGTTGGCCCAGCATAATGAAGTGACCGCGGTGGATGTGGTTCCCGCGAAGGTGGAACTCATCAACCGGCGGAAGAGTCCCATTCAGGACGAGTATATCGAGAAGTATCTGGCCGAAAAGGACCTGAACCTAAAAGCGACCCTGGACGGCGCCGAAGCCTATAAGGATGCCGAATTCGTCATCATTGCCGCCCCCACGAACTACGATCCGCAGAAGAATTTCTTCGATACGTCGCACGTGGAGGAAGTGATAGACCTCGTATTGGCGGTGAACCCGGACGCGACGATGGTCATCAAGTCCACCATCCCCGTGGGGTACACGCGCAGCCTGTATGTCAAGTACGCGAAGGAGGGCGTGAAGAAACTCAACCTCCTCTTCTCCCCGGAGTTCCTGAGGGAAAGCAAAGCCCTCTACGACAACCTCTATCCCAGCCGCATCATCGTGGGCTGTCCGAAGATGATGGACGGCTACGAGGAAGAGAATGCGGCCATCAAAAAGCTCGTCACCAATGACCTGGAGGAGCGTGCGCACACCTTTGCGCAGTTGCTGCAAGAAGGCGCTATCAAGCAGGACATTCCCACCCTCTTCATGGGTGCGAAGGAGGCCGAGGCCGTCAAGCTTTTCGCAAACACCTACCTCGCCCTCCGGGTGAGCTATTTCAATGAGCTGGACACTTATGCGGAGGTAAAAGGTCTGGATACGCAGAACATCATCCGGGGCATCAGCCTGGATCCGCGCATCGGCGACCATTACAACAACCCCAGCTTCGGCTACGGCGGCTACTGCCTCCCCAAGGACACGAAGCAGCTACTTGCCAACTACAACGACGTGCCGGAGAACCTCATCCAGGCCATCGTGGAGAGCAACCGCACGCGGAAGGATTTCATAGCCGATCAGGTCCTCAGGAAGGCCGGCTATTATACGGCCTCCAGCGATTATTCGGCCGCCCGCGAACAGGAGGTGACCATCGGCGTGTATCGGCTCACGATGAAATCCAACTCCGACAACTTCAGGCAGTCGGCCATCCAGGGCATTATGAAACGTATCAAGGCCAAGGGCGCCGCGGTGATCATTTACGAACCTACGCTGGAGGACGGGAGCACCTTCTTCGGCTCGAAGGTCGTCAACAATCTGGAAGATTTCAAGGCGCAGGCCCATTGCATCATCGCCAACCGCTACGACCCCGCCCTGGACGACGTCAGGGACAAAGTCTACACCCGCGACATCTTTAAACGAGACTAGTTATGCTTTGCGAGAACAGATTCCGTGAGACATACGGCCGCGACCCGGAGGGGCTGTCTTTCTGCCCGTACCGGATCTGCCCCATCGGCGCGCATTCGGACCATAACCTTGGAAAGATCACCGGCCTTGCCATCGACAAGGGCATCCACATCGCCTACGCCCCCAAGCAGAACGGGGTGGTGGAGATGGCCTCCCTGCAGTTCCCGAAGCGGGCGCAGTGGCACATCGCCTCCGTCCCTTCGCAGAAGCAGGGGGACTGGGCCGATTACCTCCGCGGCGCCACGCTGGCGCTTTCGCGCAGGCACCGCCTGAACATCGGCCTTTGCGGGGTGATTGAAGGATCGCTGCCCATCGGGGGACTTTCCTCCAGCGCGGCCGTCATCATTAGTTTCCTTACGGCGCTGTGCAAGGTGAACGGCATCCGGCTGGAGCAGCAGGAGATCATCGACGTAGCCTACGACGCGGAACTGAACTACGTGGGCGTGAGCGTGGGCAAGCTGGACCAGAGCTGCGAAGTATTGGGCCGAAAGAACCATCTCCTCTATCTGGACACCCTGGACGGGCAGTATGAGCTCATCCCGCAGCCGGCGCAGATGAAGCCGTACAAAATCGCCATCTTCTTCAGCGGGCTGGAGCACAGCCTGGCGGGCTCCAAGTACAACATGCGCGTGGACGAACTGCGCTCCGGGGTCTATGCCCTGCAGGCCTTCGCCGGAATGGAGTACGGCAAGTTCAAGGATGCCAATGCCCGGCACGTCCCCCGCGAGGTTTACGAGCGGTACAAGAGCCGTCTTCCGGAGCCCTGGGCCAAGCGCTGCGAGCATTGGTATACGGAGTTCGAGCGGGTGCAGAAGGGGGCCGATGCCTGGCGCCGCGGCGACATCGAGGCCTACGGAAAACTCTCGTTTGAGTCCGGCTGGAGCAGCATCCATAACTGGGAATCCGGCGCGCCCGAGCAGATCCGCCTGTATGAGATCATGACGCAGACGGAGGGGATTTATGGCGGACGGTTCTCCGGCGCAGGCTTCAAGGGCTGCTGTATGGCTTTGATTGACCCCGCCTACGAGGAGTCCGTCTCCCGCCAGGTAAGCGAGCAGTATTTGAAAGCCTTCCCCGAAATGAAGGGGAAATATGACGTTTATATTTGTGACAGCGCCGACGGAGTAGTGTTATGAAGTGTCTGATTCTGGCCGCGGGCTATGCCACCCGCCTGTATCCGCTTACGGAAAACTTCCCGAAGCCCCTCTTGGAAGTGGCCGGGAAGCCCATCCTGGACTGGCTCATCGAAGATTTGGAACAGAGCGGCCAGGTTGATGGATACATAGTGGTCTCCAACCATAAGTTCGCCTCTATCTTTCAGGAATGGATAGACAAGCATCCCTGCAAGGGCAAGATGTCCTTGGTGGACGACGGCTCCGTCTCCAACGAAACCCGCCTGGGCGCGGTGAAGGATATCCAGCTGGGCATCCGGGAGAGGGGAGTGGACGACGACCTTCTGGTGATGGCCGGGGATAACCTCCTCACCTTCAGTCTCCGGGGCTTTCTGGACTACTTCCGCGAGAAGGGAACCACGTGCATCATGCGCTTCTGGCAGCCGGACCTGAACAAACTTCACAAGTCCGGCGTGGCCGATGTAGACGCCTCCGGCCGTATCCTCTCCATGGAGGAGAAGCCCGCCCAGCCCAAAAGCCACTGGTGCTGCCCGCCGTTCTACCTGTACCGCAGGGAAGACCTGGGACTGGTGGATGTGGGCATTGCCGAAGGCTGCGGCACCGACGCGCCGGGCAGTTTCATCGCCTGGCTCTGCGGCCGCACGGCGGTCCACGCCTGGGAGATGCCGGGCGAGCGGCTGGATATAGGCAATCTGGAGAGTTACGAGCTGGCGAAAAAGACATTTCAAGGGAATGGAAAAGAGTAAGACTATACTGGTGACCGGCAGCGCCGGATTCATAGGGGCCAACCTGGTGAAGCGTCTCTTCAAGGAGATGAAGGAGGGGATGATTGTGGGCGTGGATAACCTCAACGCCTACTATGATCCTTCGCTGAAGGAGTATCGGCTGAAGGAACTGGAGGCACTGAAACCGGCGTCTGTCGGGTATAAGTTTGTGAAGGGGAGTATTGCCGATAAGGAGCTCATCAACGGGCTCTTTGAAGAATACAAGTTCGACGTTGTGGTGAACCTTGCCGCTCAGGCCGGGGTCCGTTATTCGATTGAGAACCCGGATGTTTATATCGAGAGCAACATCATCGGCTTTTACAATATCCTGGAGGCGTGCCGGCACTATCCGGTAGAGCATCTGGTGTATGCCTCGTCCAGCTCCGTTTACGGCGGCAACAAGAAGGTGCCGTTCAGCGTTGATGACCGCGTGGACAACCCTGTTTCGCTCTATGCCGCTACCAAGAAGAGCAACGAGCTCATGGCGCACTGCTACAGCAAGCTTTATGACATCCCTTCCACGGGCCTCCGGTTCTTTACCGTGTACGGCCCCGCCGGCAGGCCCGACATGGCCTACTTCGGCTTTACGAACAAACTGCTTGCCGGCAAGACCATCCAGATCTACAACTACGGCAACTGCCGCAGGGACTTTACTTACGTGGATGACATCGTGGAAGGTATCGTGCGGGTGATGGCCAAGGCGCCTGTGCGCAGGAAAGGGGAGGACGGTTTGCCCATCCCGCCCTACGCCGTGTACAACATCGGCGGCGGGCAGCCGGAGAACCTGCTGGACTTCGTCCAGACGCTCCAGGAGGAGCTGCTCCGCGCAGGCGTGCTGCCGGCGGACTATGATTTCGAGGCGCACAAGGAACTCGTGCCGATGCAGCCGGGCGACGTGCCCACGACCTACGCTGACGCCACCGCGCTGGAGCGCGACTTCGGCTTCACCCCGCGCATCACCCTGCGCGAGGGCCTGCGCCGCTTCGCGCAGTGGTACAAGGAATACTATCAGTAGGGGACCCTACCGCCGCGGATGGTGCTCCAGGATGGAGCGCTGCCAGGTGGCGGCGTCGATGTGGGTGTAGATTTCCGTCGTGAGGATGGATTCGTGGCCCAGCATCTCCTGCACGACGCGCAGGTCGGCGCCGTTCTCGATGAGGTGCGTGGCGAAGGAATGACGGAATGTGTGCGGGGAGATCTCCTTGTTGACCCCCGCCAGCAGTGCCTGCTGCTTGACCAGGTTGAAGATGGCCACCCGGCTTAACGGGCGGCCGTTTTTGTTTAAAAAGGCCACGTCGTCGAAGGCCGGCTCGGCCGCGGGCGGGCGCGCGTCGAGATAGCGCGCAAACGCTTCCGCGGCCACCTCGCCGAGGGGAACGAGCCGTTCCTTGTCGCCCTTGCCGACCACGCGCACGAAGCCCTCGCGGAGGTAGACCTGCGAGATGAGCAGGCCGCAGGCCTCCGAGACACGCAGGCCGCAGCCGTAGAGGATCTCGAGGATGGCGCGGTCGCGCAGGGACCGCCAGTCGCCGGCGGCCGTGTCGACGGAGTCGATGATGGCCGCCACCTCCTCGACCGAGAGGACCGCGGGGAGGTAGCGCCCCAGCTTGGGCGCCTCCACGCGGTCGCAGGGATTGTCCTTGCGCTCGCCCTCCAGGATCAGCCAGTCGAAGAAGGAGCGCAGCGCGCTGAGCAGCCGCGCCTGGCTGCGCTTGGAGAGGTCGGCGGCGCGGGCCGCTAGGTAGCGCCCGACGTCGTCGGGGCGCACCGCGCGCGGCTCCAGCTCCGCCGCCGCCAGGAACTCCGCGACGTCGCGCCCGTACGCCGCCACCGTATTCGGCGACAGCTTGCGCTCCATCCGCAGGTAGTAGCGGTAGTCCTTGAGTATCCTGCTCTCAGCCGCCATCAGTCGTCCTCAAAGAGCTTCGGCGAACATTTCTCCTGCTCTTCCCGGGCCCGGGCGGCGTTGTAGCAGTCGCGGCAGAGGGGCTCGTAGACGTCCTTCTCGCCGAGCAGGACGAGGTCCTCGCTCTTGCTCAGGCGGTGGGAATGGTTGGCGAGGGAGCCGCACTTGACACAGATGGCGTGGACCTTCTGGACGTCCTCCGCCACGGCCATCAGCCGCGGCATCGGGCCGAAGGGAGCGCCGAGGAAGTCGGTGTCGAGCCCGGCCACGATCACGCGGATGCCGCGGTTTGCGAGGGCCTGGCACACGTCCACGAGACTCTCGTCGAAGAACTGCGCCTCGTCCACGCCCACGACCTGCACATCGGAGCTGACCTTGAGCATGTCGGCGGGGTCCTTGATGGGGGTGGAGGAGATTTTGTGGAAGTCGTGCGAGACGACCTCTACGTCGGAATACCGGTTGTCGACGGCGGGCTTGAAGATGGCGATCGCCTGGCCGGCGAACTGGGCGCGCTTGAGGCGGCGGATGAGCTCTTCGGTCTTGCCGGAGAACATCGAACCGCACACGACTTCGATGCAGCCGGATTTTCTATGATTCTCGGAAAACATTGCTTACTTTTGTGGTTACAGTTCTACAAAGATAGCAAATTAAAGCAGGATGAAGATGAGCGCAGCGGGAATTTTATACATCGTGCCGACCCCCGTCGGGAACCTCGAGGACATGACCTTCAGGGCCGTCAA
>JAEEGG010008023.1_pt1 | contig 24108 bp, 16 predicted proteins | sample 9134161 | NCBI WGS metagenome assembly JAEEGG01 (sample SAMN16246543, study PRJNA631951) | gut metagenome | biome: gut microbiome; feature: rumen; material: CR-attached | host: Bos | place: Iran: Karaj | collected 2018-10
CCGCGGTGTGATCGCCGGGATCATTCCGACGACGAATCCGACATCCACGGCGATCTTCAAAGCGCTGATCTCGCTGAAGACCCGCAACGGTATCGTGTTCAGTCCGCATCCGCGCGCCAGAAAATGCACCTGCTATGCCGCAAAGATCGTCCTGGATGCCGCGGTCAAGGCGGGCGCGCCGAAAGACATCATCGCCTGGATCGACGAGCCGACCGTCTCCATGAGCAGCTATCTGATGAGCCATAAGGACGTCGCTCTGATCCTCGCCACCGGCGGTCCCGGCATGGTGAAGGCCGCTTATTCCAGCGGCACCCCCGCGATTGGCGTCGGCGCGGGCAATGTCCCGGTGATCATGGACGACACCTGCGACGTGGAAATGGCTGTGAACTCGGTCCTTCTCTCCAAGACCTTCGACAACGGCATGATCTGCGCCTCGGAACAGTCCGTCACGGCACTTGCGCCCATTTACGACAAAGTCAAAGCCGAGTTCCTCAAACGCGGCGGCTATATCCTGAACAAAAAAGAAGCGGCAGCGGTCGGAAAAGTCATTCAGATCGACGGCAAGCTCAATGCGAAGATCGTCGGCCAGACCGCGGTCACGATCGCCAAACTCGCGGGGATCAAGGTCCCGCCCGAGACCAAGGTCCTGATCGCCGAAGTCAAAGGCGTCGGTCCGGATGTCCCGTTCTCGTGCGAAAAGCTTTCTCCGACGCTGGCGCTTTACAAGGCGGACACGTATGAAGACGCCATAGAGAACGCAAAAGCGCTGCTGAATTACGGCGGTCTCGGACATACCGCGGTCCTCTATACCAACACGCAGAACGAAGAACGCATCCGCGAATTCGGCCACGTCATGCTGGCAAGCCGCGTCCTGATCAATACGCCGAGCTCGCAAGGAGGTATCGGCGACCTCTACAACTTTGCGCTGACGCCCTCCCTGACGCTCGGGTGCGGCAGCTGGGGCGGCAACTATGTCAGCGAAAACGTCGGTCCGAAGAATCTTCTGAACATCAAATCCATTGCGAAACGGAGAGAAAACATGCTGTGGTTCCGTATCCCGCAGAGAGTTTACTTCAAATACGGCTGTCTCTGCACGGCGCTGGGCGATCTTGCGGGCAAGAAACGCGCCTTCATCGTCACCGACAGATTCCTTTACAGCACGGGGCTTCTCAACCCGATGCTTCAGCGGCTGGTCGACATGGGCATTTCGCCGCGCGTTTTCAGCGACATCGCGCCGGATCCGACGATCCAGACGGCGAAACGCGGACTCGAACAGCTCAGAAGCTTCGACGCTGACGTGATCATTGCGGTCGGCGGCGGATCCCCGATCGACGCGGCCAAGATCATGTGGCTCATGTACGAACTCCCGGACGTCAAGTTCGAGGATATCGCCATGCGCTTCATGGATATCCGCAAACGCATCGTGAAACTGCCGGAGCTGGGCAAAAAGGCGATGATGGTCGCCGTTCCCACCACCAGCGGCACCGGTTCGGAAGTGACGCCGTTCGCCGTGATCACGGATGAGGAGACGCACCAGAAATTCCCGCTGGCGGACTATGCGCTTACGCCGAGCATGGCGATCATCGATACCGAGCTGGTGATGAAGCTGCCGAAGGGGCTTACGGCAATCTCCGGCCTGGACGCCCTGACCCATGCCCTGGAGGCGCGTGTCTCCTGCATGCAGAGCGACTATTGCAACGCGCTGGCAAACGAGGCGGCCAGGCTGATCTTCAAGTATCTGCCCGAGTGCTACAAAAACGGTACGATGAACGAGATTGCCCGCGAACGCATGTTCAATGCCTCGGCGATGGCCGGCATGGCTTTCGCCAATGCGTTCCTCGGTCTCTGCCACTCCATGGCGCACAAACTCGGCGGCATGTATCACGTCCCGCACGGACTGGCAAACGCGTTCCTCATCAGCCACATCATCAAATACAATGCCGTGGACTGCATGACCAAGCAGGCGGCATTCCCGCAGTATCACTATCCTAATGCAAAAGCGGATTATGCCGCCGTGGCCCGCTATATCGGACTGGAAGGCGGGGACGACGATGAACTGGTGACCAGGCTGATCGCGAAAATCGAGGATCTGAAGGCCGAACTGGACATCCCGAAAAACATGAAAATGTGGTTCGATGCGAAAGGCATCCCCGAAAAGACGTTCCTCAAGCAGCTGGACGATCTCAGCCTGAAGGCATTCGACGACCAGTGCACCGGGACCAATCCGCGTTATCCGTTGATTTCCGAGATCAAGGAACTCTACCTGGCGGCGTATTACGGGAAATAAAAAAACGATCTCCGTCTCATGTCCGGCACGAACCGGACATGAGGCGGGAGGTCTTATGCTTTTTCAAAAAACAAGTAAGGAGAACAACCCCAATGAAAAAAATGACGCTCGAAATCTGCTGCGGCACGGCTTGTTATACCATGGGAGCAAACCGGCTTCTGAACATCGAGAACGAGATGCCGATCGAGCTCCGGGGCAAGGCGGAAATAAAGGCTTCGCCCTGTCTGGGACTCTGTTACAAAAAAGAACTCAAGGGCGCGCCGTACGTCAAGCTCAACGGCATGGTCATCGAACAGGCCACCGCCGAAAAGATTTTTGAGAGGATGAAAGAACTGCTTGATTCGTAAGGTAAAAATCTGCTTGCGATTGATTGTCAGCGTATGGGCGAAAAGCCGCCGGAATTCGATTGATAGAGGGTCCCTGAAGTCAATCTGTGGAGTTATTGATGAAAAAACTATTCGCATGGTATGTCCGGACAAGGCAGGATTCATCACGGGCGAGAATATCTGTATTGACGGCGGCATGACCAAACAAATGATCTATCACAACGATTTCGGCTGGAAGCTTGAAAGAATGGAAGAATGAGGTGAACGCCATGACCAGATTATTGACCATATCCATCCTCCTGTTGACCGCCGTCGCGTTCTGCGACGAGCGGGAGACAATTCGCGACGCAACGGGAAAGGTTGTTGGGACAGCCACGACCAACGGCAATCGAACCGTCTACCGCGACGCCACGGGAAAAACCACGGGAACCGCGACCACTGAAGGCAATCGCACGATCTACCGCGATGCCACAGGGAAAGCCGTTGGAACGGCCACCGAGTCCGGCAACAGGACGACGTACAGAGACGCCACAGGCAAGACCATTGGCACCGCTACTGAATCCGGCAATCGTACAACCTACCGCGACGCTACAGGCAAGACCTCCGGCACTGCAACTACATCCGGAAGCGGAACAACCTACCGCGATGCCACCGGAAAGACTGTCGGGACGAAAAAGTGAGGTCGAAAAAAGCAGGGTTCACGGCCTTTTGATTCTTTACGCTACCACCCAGCCGTAGCCCTGAACAGCCATATCGACAAAATGCGTCAGCAGAAGATCCGTTTTTGCGGCAAATGTCTCTTTGTCGTATGACAATGGCAAATCGTTGTTCAACGATTCTTCAATTGCCGATTTTACTTTTGCGCGTGGTTGTTCGTCACGGTACCAATCAACCACCATCAGCTCCGATTTCTCTTCGGTGAGCTTTTTGAACAGATTCTTCGCAGACAGTTTGACCTTTTGCTCTTCAACCTTCGTCAGTTTTTTTCCGGCGATCAGCAAATCGAATATCTCCAGTTCTTCCTCAGACAGTCCCTCGACCTCTGGACGCTTTTCTTCCACCTTAAGGTCTTCTATGAGTTGCAGAAGCTGTTCGTAGTAATCTTCATTCTCTGATCCACCGGCATTGTAACGGTCGATGATATTTCGGAAACGTTGTGAAAACATCTGTCGAGTGCAGTTGCGGCTCAACATCTGCTGCAGCGCCTGTTCAATGTATTTTTTCAGATCATCGATCTCAATGGCCTTATATTTTGCGAGCTTGATTTCCTTCTTCAGCCCCTCTATATCCAACTTGGACAGATCGATCACCTTTCCCTGATGAATCACAAAGTCATCGTCGTTATCCGCAGCCTGCTGGGACGAAACACTGGTATCCAGGACTTGTGCCATACGAAGCCGCGCCCGATTGACTTTTTCATCATCAATGGTGTGGCAGAAAAGACCATACAGGTATGCAAGCGGTGAAAACTTCTCATTGCTCCAGTTCTTTTCAAAGATTTCCGGACGGGATGCCTCGTACAGGTTCATCAGCGTATTCAGGATCACTTTGAACTTATCTTTGTTCTCATCGTTTGCAATAATGGTGTTGTATGCATCCCGCAGTTTGTCAAGCTGATCTAACGTTGAGGTTTCCGCGACAATCGATCCGATGTCGATGCAGATCCCCTGCAGAAACTCATCAGATTCGTCCACTGCGCTGTTGATCAGCACAATCAACTGGTCAATATCCTTGGCGGGGTACTCGGTTCCATCGTCTCCGGCGGCATACTCTGTCAATGCTCTCTTCATGTACTTGAATACATTGACGTAATCGACAATGATCCCGCAGGGTTTGCCGGGATAAACACGATTGGCGCGTGCGATAGCCTGCATCAGCGTGTGTCCCTTCATGGGCTTATCGAGGTAAAGCGTGGAAAGATTCTCCACATCGAAGCCGGTAAGCCACATGGCACAGACAAAAACGAGTTGCAAAGGGTTATCAGGTTCTTTGAAGCGGTCTTCGATATCCAGCCCTTCCGGCGTGACTTCGTTCATTTTCTTCCGGTGCATGGAGATATCCAGCCCCTGCTTTTGAAACTTCACATCTTCGTCAGCTTCTTCGGAAACGATTACCGCCATTTCCACGCGGTTCATGTAATTCAGAATTCGCGTCAGTTCGTCGCGCTTTTCTTTGCTGGCAGCTGCATTGCGTTCCTGCATGATACTCTGCTTTTCAATCGCCCAGTAATGCTGCACTTTGTCATACATCTTCACCGTCGTGTACTTGTCAACGGATACGACCATGGCCTTTCCGAGAAAGCCTCGACGCGGGAAGTGATGTGCGATATCCTGTGCAATTTTATCAATGCGGTCTTCGCGTTTGATAACTTCCAGAATCCTGGAAGACGAATTCTCAAGCAGTCGTGTTTCGTCTTCGTTCAGATTCTCCTCTTCGATGATATCCACCACGTCATCATCCAGGAAGTCGTTCTCAAGCCCGACCTCCGGCACACGGCGGGAGTAGAACAGCGGCACAGTGGAACCGTCCTCCACCGACTGCGCGAAGTTGTATTCGGAGACATAGTTGCCGAACCATTGATTGGTCAGACGTTTCGCGCCCAGCAGCGGCGTGCCGGTAAAGGCGATGTAATTGGCATTGGGCAACGCGGTACGCATGTTCTCCGCCAGGTCTTTATACTGCGTCCTATGCGCCTCGTCCACCAGCACGATAATATCGTCGCGTGTGGTAAGCACGGGATACTTCTTGCCTTTGTCATAGCGGAACTTGTGGATCAGCGTGAAGATGAATGATTTGTTGGTCTGCAGATACTCCCGGAGTTTCTGGCTGTCTTTAGGCTGACACTCTTCCTTTTGCCCGATCACCTCGGTCTTCACGAAGTTTTTATGAATCTGGTCATCCAAATCCTCCCGGTCCGTGATGACGAGGAACGTGAAGTTGCCTGGAATCTTCCGCCGTACCTTGCGGGCAAAGAACACCATGGAAAAAGATTTGCCGGATCCCTGCGTATGCCAGAATACGCCCAGCTTGCCCTGAAGTTCCGCCCGGTTCTTCACCGATTCCATCAGATTGTTCACGCCGAAATACTGGTGGTTCTTGGCGATGATCTTGTTCTTCTGGTTGCGGAACAGGATGAAGTTTTCAATGTAGTCGATCAAGTGCTCTTTGTTCAGCAAACCATCCACAAAATATCGCACCGAGCTTTCGCCTACAGTCTTGGCTTTCCTAATCGCTTTCCGGTCCGGGCGTTCTTTCTCGGATTCCACCTTCAGCCATTCGAAGAAATGATTGTATGTGGCGTTGAATGCCCCGAGCCGCGTCTCCAGGCCATTGGAGAGCACGCAGACTTGATTGAATGCAAACAGATTCGGGATATCCGACAGGTAATCCTTCAAATTATCTTTATAGGCTTCTTCTACCTTTTTGATGCTGTTTTTTAGCTCAATGAACACCATCGGCAGTCCATTGACAAAAACCAAAACGTCCGGTCGCCGCCAGTAAATCCGCCCCTGAATCCACATTTGAGAAACAGCTGTGAATGTGTTGTTCTCCGGTTGATCGAAGTCCACCAGCTTCACAAAGGCAAAATCCTCTTTCCCGTTCCGGCGAAGCGTGACCTTGATCCCATTGCGGATTTGGTTGTAGTATTTATAGTTGGTGGCGGTCATATCCGAAGCAGAGAAATCCCGACAGAGATCCTTTGCGATCTCCTCCAGTTTCTCCTGGGGGATGCCGGGATTCAGGCGCACCAATGCCTCCCGCAATACCAGCGGAAGCACGCATTGTTTTTTGTTGTTGCGCCCTGTTCCGTCCGGCAGTGCCTCCCGTTTATCCGGCGAGGCATCGCATTTTACGATATCATAGTAGAACGGAGCCTCCTGTAGCTTTTGCAGGATCGCCTGTTCAATATCGTCTTCGGATATGAAGTTACGCATCAAGCCATCTCCGTGTTGACATTAAGCTCTTTGAAAGATTACGGCCTCAAGTTCTCTGAATACTTCCATATCGCTATTAATGCAAGCTGCAAGATTCCTTTTGAAAACCTCCGCATTGATGCTACCGACAATACTGCAAGCATTTTTTATTCTTCCAATCTCATCCTTTACATGCTGGTTTATTATGTCGGCAACAAAGGAATCATAGGTTGCTTCGTCAAAAGTCTTCCCGTTTTGTGCACAATATTCCGAAAGGACTTCTTTGTCGAACAAGTAGTTTTCTATTTCAAATCGCTTCAAAACTCTGTGGTTTTCCAGATTGTTCTTTAAATAATCCCGTCGATCCGCTTCCGTTGTTTCTTTGCCTGATGCCATATCCCTGTCTTTCAAAACGAGGATTTCAACATCCAAGACCTTTGAGAGAATACTGATAGCGATTGCGCTTCTTTGATCAAGTTCGGTATTTCCGCCGCTGGATACAAACAAGGTGTCTGGATACTTTTCTCCGAAAATAGTGTTGTACACCTCGGCATCAAACCCTCGTTCGCTTCCGTCTGCCCGGGGGTCTGCTCGGCCTTCACAATACACAATTTGTCTGGGAGAAACCAACCCGGTCAAATCATCAAGTGCGGTTTGGAAAAGGTCGCGCCAATTATTCCTGCTCTTTATCATTGGAACAAGGGTATATACTTTTGATGCCCATTCATTCTCCTCTTTAAATTCAATGATCTGCGAATCATTGTTCAAATCCTCTTGCAAAGCGCGCAAAAAACCAATGCTGTGAGTCGCGACCCATATCTGGCAGTTTTCAGGGATCATCTTATTGATTTCAATCAACAACTTTCTCTGAATAGCAGTATTTAAATGCAACTCTGGCTCATCAATGATGTAGATGGAATCGGTATATTCGTCTTTTCGAATATACAAATCCAGCAACAGATCAATGACTTCTTTTTCTCCAGACGAAAGAACATTGTAGGAAAACGTATTAGGCGTGTCATCTTTCTTGAAGAAAAAAGTTCCTTGTCCTGATTCAATGTTTCCAAGATTATCTATTTTAAGATTCAGGCACTGGGTGATAGCAGCATTTAGTTCTCCAATTATGTGTGCTTTAGCCTCTGACGGCCTGCAATCTTTTTCATTAAGATATTTGTTATATTTAATATTTAGGCGCCGATAATTCTGTTCGATTCTCTGATCAATATCAGAAGCGGTTGATGCACCGAAATCATTGTTTCGTAATTCTGAAACGGCCCTGCTTTCCCTAACATTTAGTAAGCCGTTATAACGGAACGAGCTGCGAAAAGAAAAAATGGTTCGTTCCTTTCCTTCCTTTCTTTTTTGTTCCCAGATGTCAGCAAATGCACCGCCATTAAAAAAAATATGAGTATAATTAATATCGTAACTCGGATTTTTATCAAGAGAATGATACAAATAATCTCTACCACCAACATCCCCTATGGGGTGATAGCAATTGGTAAGAAATAGCATTCCATCAAACACACTGCTTTTACCGCAGCCATTGGGGCCAACTAAGGCGACAATACGTTTGGGATCATCGCCGAGGTCAATCGTCAAATCATGAAATCTTTTATAACCAACAAGATGAATCTTTTTAATTTTCATTGTATGATACCTCCAGTTTGTTTCTTATACAGAAAGGAAGAAACATGTTTCATGTTTGGATATGAAGTTGCGCATTATGGTCAACATCCCATGATTAATTCTTTTATAAATTCTCTTTCAGTTGCTCAAGCCTGCCTTTGCGGTCCAGATGATCCAGTTCAAGGAATGCGAGCAGAATCATTTGGTAAAGATCATCGTACCACTGTTCGAGTTCCTCATCTTTCATGCTGGCGACATATGGTCTATAATTATTGCCGGGATCCGTATTGTTATGTCTCAAATTCATGTTGTTTAAGAGACAGAATATATCTTTTTTCAAAGGCTCATTAGCTTTTTCCAGCTTGTCACGCAGTGGTTCAAGTTTGTCCCCTAACGCGACCAATGTAGCTTTTTTTCTCTCAAGATCGCCTTTCATGGAGTGATGATTATATTCTATCGTCTTGTACGACAGGTTTGGATCATTCAGAATTTCCGCCACGGAAATCGCCGCCGGATCTTTCGGAACGAAGTCTGTGAAATTATCCTGTTTATTCGCCATATACCCTATTTTTTCAACAACCTTTTCGATCTGGCGAAGATAGAATTGTATCGCAACCTGCATTGCTATCGTTTGATCCCCACGGCTGATTAAATCAACATGATAGACAAGATTATACGAATATTCGCAGAAGCAAATCAAATAATTAAGGTCAAAATCACGAGGAAACTCCCTAAATATGAATTTGTGAGAAACATCAAAGTCATTCAAAGAGACGCATGTTCCAGCGAAAGGGATTTCTTGAAAATGTTTATCACAAATACTTCTCAAGGTTATGATGCAATTCATCCCCTCATATATATTTTTCAAAAAGAACAGGTTATAGAGGCGATCATATTCCCTACGAATATCAAGCTTTGCATTTTTCAGAACTTGTGAAAAAGGAATTCTTTTCATAAAGCAATCTCCAGTTTTCCACTCATTAGGCGAGGGAGAAGTAAGTCGCGCTGTTTGATAAGGTTTCTTTTTGTTTCTCTTTGCTTTTGCATAGCGGCATTAATTGGAGACACAAAATCCACAAAAAGCTTTTGCAAATCGAAAGGAGCAACAAGAACCTTTTTAGCTACAAACTCTGTCCAATGGCGTTTGTATTCTGTGGTTTCTACTATTCCATGAATCAAGTAGAACAAATATGCCGTCAGGACATCTTCGTTCCCAACAAAAGGAACAACATTTTCCGACAATGAAAAAGGTGTTATCATTAATTGATATTTGCAGGAATGATCACCAAATAAAATGATTGGGGTCTCCATCGTAGCAATATGCGATGGTTCGTTGTTGTGAAAGCCAACATATTCATCTTGGGATTGATCAATTACAATAACTTTTCCCTCTTTTTCGGTATTCTCTGCTTTATAAAGCGTACCAAATGGTAGTCGCTTGACAATTTCCCGTACTTTCTTAACACTCCATCCTTTGGGAATACCATTTTCAAACTCAGCATTTTCATGACCGGGGAAGCGGAAGCGAACAAACCACTCCTTATACAGGTTTTCTGCCATCTGCTCCAGAGCCTTGATTCGGTTAGTATTGACATCGATCAAGTTATCATAGGCAGAGAGGATAGATGCAATACGCCTTTGTACTTTAACATTAGGGAAAGCCCACTGGATACGTTTAATAAAATCCAAATCAGCACGTTGCCGCCCGCTTGCTCCTGTCATACTGTTTGCTGCCAGTTGCCGAATATGTTTCATGCACAAAAGATAATAGATATAGTCAGTATCAGAAACACCATCTATTCCGCGAAAAACAAAAAGCTCTGTTGAACCGATTCCTTTTTGACCGTCAATACTGGAAATTGCAAGTTTCCCGTTTTCAAGACATGGAGTTATTCGCGCAAATAAAATATCATGGTCCTGAAACTTTGATCCTCCTTGTCCCATATACTCGACTGTTTCTTCGCTTCGAACAATCTTGTACCCTGGATTGATTTTATCAATATCAATAAGAGGATATGACTCTCGTTTTTTTAGTTTTACTGTCGGATTGCAACAGACCTTTTCGCCAAATCTATCCATACTCACTCACCAAACAGTCTCTTCATCCCGCTCGAATCCTGCATGAATTGTGCTGAATGCGCCTACGGTGGTCGTTGTAAGGCAGCACACAGGAAGGTGGGCTGAATCATGGGACTGATTATGCAGGAAGGCAAGTTCGTCAGTCGAGATGAAGTCGCACGTGTCGACACGCCCTGTTCGACCAACACCTGGCGGCCGGTTCCGCACATCGACGTGATTGAGGCAGTGACCAAGGTTGTCCGAGCTCACGACTGGGAAATTGATGGCGAAAAGTTTGGCCTCGCCCGTGAGGGACAGAAGATGTTCGGGGTAATGGAAATCGCCCGTTCATCTTCGCCTGAGTGGCATCGTTGCATCGGCATCCGAAACAGCCACGACAAGTCTTTCGCGGTCGGCCTGTCTGCGGGCATCGTGGTCTGCGTCTGCACGAACATGGCGTTCGGTGGCACAACGGTAATCAAACGTCGCCACACCAGCGGCATTGACCTTGCCGAACTGATCGACCATGCCGTGGCATCGCTGGAGGACGACTTCCTGATGACCGAAACCGTGTGCGAGGATCTGAAGGACATCCAGCTCAAAAACGATGATGAAGCCCGGAGCAGTATCGTGCGTGCTGCCGAGCTCGGCGTCATCAATTCTTGCGACATTCTTCCGGTCTACCGTGAGTTCAAGGAACCCTCACATGTCGAGTTCAAGGAACCGACACGTTGGAGTCTCCTGAACGCGTTTACGGAAACCGTCAAGAAATACTCGCCTCAGCGCGTGGATCACAGCTACCTCGCCCTAAACCGTGCGTTTGGCCTGGACGGTCGTCAAGCAGCAATCTTCGCCTGAAACAAGCTCAGATTGAACAAACAGAAAACAATCATGGTGGAGGCGTTCCAGCCTCCACCGCTTTCAACAAATCACAATAACAACAGGAGGGGACAATATGTCCAAAAACAACAACACGCAGAACCAAAACCCGAACCCGATTTTCATCATGGATCCGCCTCAGCCTCAGCCTCAACCGCAGGACAACGGCATTTTCGGCGGACTTGGCGGAATCGTCTGCTCCGTCCTCGCTGGACTCGTTCTCAGCCAGTTCGGCGTTCCGCATCTGCCGGGCAATATCAAGTTCTGAAGATGCAGCAGGAAAACGCATTGTCCGAAGCGACGTTCGCTCCGCCGTTCGATCCACCGCTGAATGTCGGCAGGGTCGCTTTGGCTGTCATCATCGCTGTTGGGATCATCGGTCTTGCTCTCTCGTCAAGCAATCCGAAGATCGTCAAGTAACAGTAATCTTGAAAGACCTGGGGCCATGTCCCTTTAGGGGACATGGCCCCAGATACCCATCCTAAGCTCAATTGCTCTTTTAATAAGAAAGCACTTTGGCATCATTTGACGACAACGGAACAGCTCATGTCTTTTTTTGTTCTTTTTCAAGAGAAACGAGGCGTTTTTGGTGGCGATATTTTCAGTGGTTGGATAATAAGCCTGAGCTCAGGAGTTTTAGGGGATTTTTAGGGAATTTTCATCAAAAAACCGTGAAATATCACGAGTTATCATAGATTGTTAATCTTTATCAATCCTACTCAATTTACCCTCACTTTAGGACAAAAAAAGTGGTGCTCCGGGCGGGACTCGAACCCACGACCCTCTGCTTAGAAGGCAGATGCTCTATCCAGCTGAGCTACCGGAGCATATTCTAGTATTGACTGCGCGTCGCAGCGTTCAACCCTGCTGAACACTGGATTGTGACACGTTTCTGAGAGATCGTCCTTCTCGCCGGATACCCCAGCAGAACGACCGGAAAGTCCAGCAGAACAACCGGACAATCCAGCAGAACAACCGGACAATCCAGCAGAACAACCGGACAATCCAGCAGAACAACCGGACAATCCAGCAGAACAACCGGACAATCCAGCAGAACAACCGGGACAGTCAAATAAAATAATATATCATATATGGATAAAAAATCAAACTGTTTTTTGAAAAAAGACCTGTTCTAGATATTCATCAGACGATTGGAAAGGAAATTCAATGTTCAGATGAAGTGCATATAACGGTTCATCTTACTGAAAAAGAAGATGCGATTCTTTTTGCAAAGAAGGAACAAATTGCTTACGGGATGCCTGCGATTTCTACTAAAAACAAGATACCAGACAGCAGACAACACATTCCAAAAAGAGCAAAAGCTTTTGTAAAGCAACGGGATACAAACAGCAAGCCGCGACTTTGCGAAAATGAGGCAAAAAAAGGCCATCCGTGACGGACAGCCCTAAAAAATCATTGGTAGCGGGGGTTGGAATCGAACCAACGGCCTCCAGGTTATGAGCCTGACGAGCTACCTCTGCTCTACCCCGCAATAACATGTATCAAATACTATACCACACATTGCAGTAAAATCAAGTCAAAAACTGGGGAAAAACCGATTTTTCCGTTGAAAAAAACATTTTCGTCTGCTTTTATCCCGCCCAGACCGGCGACCGCGGCGTTACGGCTCGCCTCGAGGCCGCGCGGGGCGGCAAGTATCATCACCAGCGACCGGAAGCTCCGCCGCCGCCGAACGATCCGCCTCCGCCGCCGGAAGAATGCGAACTGGAGCTGGAATACGAACTGGACGAACCAGACGAACTGGACGAACCGCCACCGCCGGAATAAGTGCGGACCGCGGTCGGATCCACGATGACCAGATGCGGAGCGGACGTCCCGACGATGCGTCCCCAGTAGGCCAGCAGGATGGCGATCAGGCAGCCGAAAACACCGATGCCACCCCACATGGAATCAGCGGGATCAAGCATGCGCGGATCGTGTTCCGGCTTCGCATAGGCGATGTTCTCAAATTCGCGCACCTGCGGCACGTAAGCCGTTTTCGGCGCGACCTGCTGGCCGGGTTCGACACTCAGGCTGTTCGGCCGGACGCCCGTTACGAAAAACTCGACACCCTGCACGACTTTGATCGCGGCCTCGGCGTATTTTTCTTCGCGGAGTTCCGGCACGATCTCGCGCAGCAAATCACCGGCACGGGCGTCGTTGATGGAGCCTTCCCATCCGTAGCCGATCTCAAGGCGCGACAGGTGATCGTTGATCGCGAGCACCAGCAATGCGCCGTTATCTTTGCCTGCTTTGCCGATCTTCCACCGTGAAGCAGTCTCGATGCCGAAATCCTCAATGGACGTCACCCCGATGGTCGGGACCGTCAGAACCATCATCTCGCCGCCGGTCTGCGCTTCCAGGTGCCGGATGGCCGCCGCGACTTTTGCCGTGCCGTCCTGCCCGAACACGCCGGCCTTGTCGACGATCCGCCAGCCGTCGAGCGGCGCGTCGGGAATATTGCTGTTTTCGGCGCGGGCGACGTCCTTTGCCGGCGGCTCGCTCAGCGTCGAATCGACAAACCCGAGGCCGAAAAGGATGCCGAGCACGGCAGCCGTGATCCGAAGGAATGAGTTATGCAAAAATCCGCTGCCGTCGAATTCGTTGGTATCCACCAGTTCAAGACGGCTGCAGCTTTTGCTCTGTTGTTTATATTTCGCCAGCACCTTCGGGCCGTCGGTCAGGTCTTTTTTTCGCTGGACTTTTCCCACTTTGAGCGAAACGACCGCGACCAGCGCGCAAAGTCCCAGAAAGACGAGCGCGTAATTCTTCGCGGAACCGTCCCCGCCGCGATCCGTGGTGGACGAATACAGAATGCCCGACGGTTTCCGGTTTTTGTTCTTCTCGGCGTACGCTCTCATTCCGACGGACTCTTCATCTTCGTAATCCTCGTCGTCGAACTCTTCATCGAGTGCGGCTTCGGCAGCCCTGTCCTCCGCCTCCATCTGCTTCTCGAGTTCCTCGTCGGTCATATTGGCGGGATTCTTCGCCGGGGCCGACCCCGCCTGCTGCGCTGCCGCCTGTGCATCGGCGTTCGCCGTCCCGGCGGGGATCTTCGCCGCCGTCTCCAGAGAATACTTCAGGCGTTCGAGCAATGCGATCGCCTTAGCGCCGCGTTCCTGGATTTTGAACGCGCCGGCTTCTTTCCGGACTTTATCATAATCCCAGTCCGCAAGGCGCCAGCCCTCGCCGATCAGGCCGAACCGGATCGACGTGCCGCGGACGTCCTGCACCAGCAGCACGCCCTTCCCCGGAGCCCAGTCCGACGCGATCTGATCGAAGACCACAGCCGGAACTGCAAACCGTTCGTCAATGAACATCAGCGCCACGCTGCAATCCGCCAGCTTCGCGATCTCGCCCGCGAGCGATTCCAGCCTCGTCTGGTCTTCCTCCAGCAGCACGCCCGCCGGGTCGGACACCGTGACGCGTCCTTCCGGGATCTCGAAAGAAGTCGGCACCTCGCCCACGGAATGATAGAACCCCGTCGCAAGCGCTCCGGCGAAGAACAGGAAGAGGAAGAAAATCCAGATGCAGCCGAGGCGCGGCAGGCGCACGCCCGGTTTCTTCGGAGATGCGAGTTTCGCCTCGTAATCCGCTACGGGGTCGTATACAGGTTTCGCGGGGGCGGGGGATACAGGATTTTTTTGTTTTGCCATGGTATTTTCGTGTATTTTGAGGAATGGTTTTTATGGGAAACAGCATCGTTCCGGCGGACGAACAAAAAGGGGTCGGACGCCCGCCGTTCTGCCAACATAAATATAAACCCGCGTCACGCGGAAAACAAGCCGCGAACGGAAAAAACACGTTATTTTATATGCGGGAAACCGGAGCGCCCGTATCGTTCAGCCTTCCATGATATGCAGTTCGCGGATCTCGTGGTCGCGGATGCCGGACTGAATGGAAAACGCGTGAGGTTCCAGGTAGACGTCGTCGCAGTCCGAAATCCCCTGCGCACGGAGTTCGGATGCGATTTGCGCGCAGATCGCCTCGATTTGTTCCAGCTTCGCCTCGCCGGAGCCTGAACCCGTCAGCAGGTCCGCCAGCGCGCCGGAAAAACCGCCGAGCTTCGGCAGGTCACGCATCGCACGCAACACCCATTTGTAGTACGGCGCGAACCTCCGGTTCAGCAGGAACACCATGTCTGCCGCGTTCCGCACGAATTCGCCCAGCGCAAGCGACGCCGCGCCGGGTTCGCCGTGCTTCAGACAACGCATATAGTTGTACTGTCCGCTCTGCGCCATAAAGACCGCCCGCGCGGCGATCTTCTTGCGTCTTACATCCTCCGGCATGCCGTTCAGAATCGTGTCGCGGATGCCGGAAAACACGCCGAGATCGTCGCGGAACACCGCGCCGTTCGTGGCTTCGGCGAAAGCATGGGATGGAGTGTAAAGCCATTGCCGCCAGTTCTCCGGCGCGCCGGGGAACCCGAGATGGCGCCGGTAGAAATCGGAGATCAAAATCACGCCGTCCTCGGCATCGCCGAGCCGGCTGCTGCCCGGATTGCCGCCGCCCTCCCCGTCCGGCGGAAACTCCTTCCGCAGCCGGGCATAGGCGCGTTCCAGCCGGAACCCGAATTCCCGTTCATCCTCCTCCGTGATCCAGAGGCAGAAACCTGTGAAAAAATCGTGGTCGCGCGAGACATCGTCGTCGTAGCCGAAACACTCCGAGCCGTGCCCTGCCCTGCCGACCGCGATCCGCGAGACGACGTCCCCGAATTCGCGTTCGAGCATCGGAGCGCCCGCCGATTCGTACCACCGCCGCGCCGCGTCAATTCCCCGCATAGTATTCATCCGCGCGCCAGTTGAGTTCTTCCTCGACCTCCGGGTATCCGAGCGGGCCGAACGCCGAGGCGCATTTGCGGCAGGTGTGGGCGTAGTAGGCGTCATGCACCGCCGACGGATCGTCGAAACACGCCACAGCCAGGTCGAGTTCGGCGGAAATCCTCGGGTCCTTCCGGTCCTCCGCCGCGTACATCTGCGCCAAGTTCACGTGCGTGACTGCCGCGTCCATCAGGTTTCCGCAGGCTTTCAGCACGTCCAGCGCCTTGCGGTAATACGCCTCGGCATACTTCACATCGTGTTTCGCCGCGTACGCCGCCGCCATATTGTTCAGCAGTCCGGCGAACCGCCAGTCGTTCGGGTCGAGGAGCGACGCATAGCACCGGAACGCATCCTTGTAATAATTCAGCGACTCGTCGATCTCGCCGAACGCCTGAAGCGCGGTCGCGCCGTTGACGAGGATCGTGCCGGCGGTGACGCTCCCCGCGATCCCGAGCTTGCCAAGCAGCGTGAAGCCGTCGCGGACCGCAGCCATGCCGCGTTCGTGGTCTCCCAGCATGCGGTAATGCCCCATGAGCTCGCTCAGGATTCCAAGTTCGCCCTCGCGGTCACCGATGCGATGCGCTTCCTCACGCCACTTGCGGAGGTGTTCGCCAAGCTCAACCATCTTTTCCGCATTGAACAGCCGGTCGCACTCCGCGATGACCTCCTGCATCGGGATCCGTCTTTGCTGATTCCGGTGCGGCATGGCGTCGTGATCGTGATCGTGGTCATGGTCGTGGTCGTGACAGCCGCAGTCGCACGGTTCGCCGTTGCCATGGGTAAACTCCGTGCTGGGGCCGCTGCCGTGCGAGTGTTCATGCTTGCAGCCGCAGGGTTCCTCCAGCGGGCATTGAGGCTCCAGATAATCTTCGGGATCGATGGTCATCTTGCGTTCTCCTTGTCTGTTGTCCGCTAAACAATACAGCGGATTTCCACATTTGTCAACCCCGGAGGGAAAGAAAAAGGGGGGAAACGGTCATTTTGCCGGGGGCCTCAGCAGGGAACGCCCCATGTGTTTCCGGCTGAACCGGATGAACTCGTTGATGAACCGCTGGTCGCCGGACGCGGTGTAAATGAAGTCGACACGCCGCAGGAGCTCCCCCTCTGTGAACGCCCCGGACCGCAGCACGCCGGCCTTGACCTCGTTTTCCACAACGAGTTCGGACAGCACCGAAATGCCGCCGCCCGCCTGCACCAGCATCTTCACTGCGTCCGGCGAACACACCTCCGTGATCTGCGCCGGGTCGATTTCCGGCAGGCCGTGTTCCCGCACGAAACGCTCCAGTTCGGCGCGTCCGCCTGCCCCCGATTCGTCAAGAACAAACGGCCCGCCCCCGCGGATGTATTCGCCCAGCGAAAACATCCGGTGTTTGAGGTAGCCCGGCGCGAACACCGGCACGAGGCGGTCCAGGCAGTACGGCTCGGACAGGAAATAGGCGCGGTCGTACGGGGCATCGGTCAGCGCCAGTGTGAGCTCCCCCGCCGCAAGCATCCTGTAAAGCGCCTCCGGGCGTTCGATCTTCAGGTGCAGCACGCGGTTCGGATGTTCCTTCTGGTACACCGCGTTCATGCCGATCAGCAGGAAACTCCCCGCCGTGGCCGTCCCTCCGACCGAATACGACCGCGTCCGGGCATCCGCGCTCCGCAGTTTCCGCAGGATGTCCGCCTCCACGGCGAACAGATGTTCGCACTCGTCCCGCAGGAGTTCGCCAGCCGGTGTCAGCTTCACATTGCGTCCGGTGCGCTGAAAAAGCTGAACGCCAAGACGCCGCTCCAGGTTCGCGATCTGCTTCGTGACGTTCGGCTGGGTCATCCCGTTCAATGCGGCGACCTCGGTGAAATTGCACACGGCGGCGGCCGTGCGGAAAAGTTTCAGACTGCGTTCGATCATGGCGGATTCCTTTTTTTACTGTTATTGCAGGTTATTACTATACATCGATAACTTATATTTATCAATCCATGCCGATTGATTATTTTCGGTTTTCCGTCATGCGCGCTATATTTTATGGGTATTTTTTGTTTTCACACCTCAATTCAGGAGACTTTCCATGAACGATCCCATCCACCCGCTCATCCGCACCGCTTATGCCGTCCTCGACGGCCGGCCCATCTCCCGCGAGACCGCGCTCGCCATTGCGGAAAACATCCACGGCGCCGACCTGCTCGACCTGGTCTCCCTCGCAAACAAGGTCCGGCTGAAGTTCGCCCCGCCCATCCAGAGCTGTTCCATCATCAACGCCAAGTCCGGCAGATGCCGCGAAAACTGCCGGTTCTGCGCCCAGAGCGCCGCCTACGGCACCGGAATCGATACTTATCCTATCCTCGCGCCGGAAGCCGTACTGGAAGCCGCCGGAAAAGTCTATGCCGAGGGGGTCCGCACGTTCGGCTACGTGACCAGCGGGCGCGGCTGGGAGAAACCGGACGCCGAGTTCCGCACGATTCTCGACACGCTCGACCTCCTGCATGAGAAATACCCGGACATGCGCCTCTGCGTCTCGCTCGGCATTCTCTCCGAGGAATGCGTGAAGCTCCTCGCCGAACACCACGTCTGGCGCTACAACATGAACATCCAGACAAGCCCGGCGCGCTACGGCGATCTCATCGCCACCACGCACACGATCGAACAGAAGCTCGACACCATCCGCCTCATGAAGAAATACGGCATCACAAACTGCACCGGCGGCATTTTCGGCCTCGGCGAGAGCTGGCCCGACCGCGTGGACATGGCGTTCGCGATCCGCGAGCTCGACGTGGAGGCGTCGCCGCTGAACGTGCTGCTGCCGATCCCCGGCACTCCGCTGGAACATCAGGCGCATATCACGCCCGGGGACGCCGCGAAGACGTTCGCGATCTTCCGCCTCGTGAACCCGACGAAGACGCTCAAATTCTGCGCCGGACGCGAGACCGTGATGAAGGATTTCCAGGGGCTCCTGATGCTGTCCGGCCTGAACGCCCTCATGACCGGCGGCTACCTGACCACCCGCGGACGCGACATCGCGCAGGACCGTGCGTTCGCCGCATCGCTCGAAGCCTTCGGCGTATCCGGCGGGGAAATCTGAGGCGGGAAAACAGTCCGAGACAAAAAGGAGGAGCCTGCGAAGAACGCCTCGCAAGCTCCTCTAACTTTAACGGAAGGATTCGGTCAAAAGGGGGATCACAGGCTGGCGATGATGCCGGTGTCCTTCGTCTCGAAGATGTTCTCCGAGGTGAGATCGGCGAACGCGCCCATGGCGGACAGTCCGGCGAACGTTTCCGTCTTGTCGTCGCCGAATTTGAGCGTGACCCGGTCGGCGGTGACGCCGGAGACCGCGACGGAATTATTGCCGTCGGTGTAGGTCAGCGTCGCGGCGTTCCAGTTCGCCTCGCTGCCGGACGCGAACCACAGGGTCACGGAGCCGTCCGCGGACTGTTCCACGGTGTCCGCGCCCCAGTTTTCGCCGAACGCGAACGTATCGTTTCCGCCGCAGCCGGTCAGCGTATCGTCGCCGGAGCCGCCCGCGATCACGTCGTCTCCGGTCCCGCCGGAGATCGTATCGTTTCCGGCGTCGCCGAAGAGGTTGTTGCCGCCGGCCGCGCCCCAGATCACATCGTCGCCGGAGCCGCCGCGCACGGTCATGCCCGCGAGCTCGGCGGTGTAGCGGCCGCTGGTCATGTCGACCACGTCGGCGCCCGCGCCCGCGCGGACCTCGCGGATGAGGCTGATGCGCGCGGCCTCCCCGAACTCGGAGTAGATGTCGTCCATGAAGAGCGCGTCGCCGTTGGCGGGGTCGGAAAGATACAGGATGTTCGCGTCGGACGCCGATCCGCTGAAGGTGTCGCGGATGCGGTTCAGGCCCGCGATGGCGACCTTCTCGCCCGTCAGCATGTTTTTCGCGACATAGGCGGACGTCCACACGTCGTTCTCACTGACGGAGGCGAAGAAGATGTCCGCGCGGCCGTTGGCGTTGGATTCGACCTGGCGGAAGCCAGTCTCCGCGACGCTCCACGCGGTGGAATCCGCCTCGAACACGCCGCCCTGTTCCGCCGTACGGCAGGAATAGTCCCCTGCCCTGCCCGCGACGTCGAAGCCGGTGCCGTCCGTGGCGATGCGGATGGCGCTTTCGAATGAACCGGATGCGCCCGCCGTAATCTCGAACCGATAACCGTCCGCGGCAGACCCGTCGCCGGTCCAGACGATCAGCGAACTGTCGCTCGAGACAACGGGAACGAACGTTTCCGGCGTTTCCTGTTTGACCGAGAGCACGCCCTGCACGTCGTTCAGACGGAGCACGGTGTTCCCTGCGACCGCGAGGTCGTTCCCGATGACGCCGCCTTTCAACGTGAAGGAATCGGCAGACGCGACGTCGCCGAGCTTGACCGACAGACTGCCGGAGAACGTCCCGGCGGACGCGGCAAGCACGGCCCCGGACGCAGCGGCGGCAGCCGTAAGATTCAACTGGCAGCTTCCGGCACCGCCGACCTTGCCGAGGTCGTCGACGACGGCGTCGGTCGCGGAGGCCAGGCTGAACGTGATCTTTCCGGCGTTGACGACGTCCGCGCCGAGCTGATTCTTCCCGGCGAATACGAGCGAACCGGCGTTGTAGACGGTGTCGGACGCGGTGGCGAGCGTCACGTTTTCGAGACGCATGCCGCCGCCGTTCCAGGCCGCGCCGCCCTCGCCCGCCGCGTTGCCGCTGAACGTGGACCCGCTGATCGTGACGCTGCCCGAAGAGTTCGCATCGTTCCAGACCGCGCCGCCCTGAAGCGTCGTGTCGCCCCCGTTGCCCGTGAACACGCAGCCGGAGACCAGCAGCGCGACGGACGCCCAGGTGTGGGAAATCGCGCCGCCGTACGCCGCCGTATTGGAATCAAAGGTCGCGCCGGAGACTGACGCCGCGGTCTTGCCGGAATCCCACACGGCGATCGCGCCGCCGTCGTTGCCCGCGCTGTTCGCGGTGAACGTGCCGCCGGTCACGGCAAGCGCGCCGAAGCACTGGCAGATGGCTCCGCCGCCGTAGGACGCCGTGTTGCCGCTGAAGTCCGTGCCGGAAACCGAGGTCATGTCCTCCGTCCCAGTCTGGATGTAGATGCCGCCTCCGTACATCGAAGTATTGCTGTTGAACGCCGCGTCCGCGACCGTGAGGTTCGCGGTGTCGCTGCTGCCGTAGTCGATGAACGTGGCGATCGCGCCGCCCTGGACCGCGCTGTTCGCGGAGAACGTGCCGCCGGTCACGGTCAGATCGCCGTTTTTTGTGTTCACGACCGCACCGCCGAACGACGTCCATGAATTCGTTTCGGTCTCGACGACCATATTCCCGGTGAACACCGAGCCGGTGACGCTCATGACGGCATAGTTGTAGATCGCGCCGCCCTGGTAGCCCGCGGTATTTGCTTCGAAGACCGACGCATCGACCGAGACCTCGCACACCGCGCCCTCGAACGTGTCGTTGCAGATGGCGCCGCCGGCATACGCTGTGTTGCCGCCGAACGTGCTGCCGCTGATGGAGGCAGTCGCGCCGCTGTGGATCTCGATGGCGCCGCCGCCCGGCATGAACGTGCCGGAGGGATCGCCCGCCGTCGCGTTGCCGAAGAATGATGCCCCGGTCACGGTCATGGTCCCGGCGTTCTGCTGGATGGCGCCGCCGAAATACGCGGCATTGCCGCTGAACGTGCCGCCCGTGATCGTATTCGCGGAGTACATCAGCGCCAGTGCGCCGCCCGCGGCCTTGAACCCGTTCGCGCTGTTGCCCGTGAAAATGCTGTCGGAGGCAGAAAAGACGCCGCCGTAGGTCTCGATCGCGCCGCCGTGCCCGGTGTAGCCGTTCAGCGGGTTGACCTCGCACCTGGTGAACGTGGAGCCGGAAAGAAAGACTCCGCCCGCCCCGTTCGACGCGGTCAGGCAGATGCCCGCGCCGTACCAGCCGGAAGCGTTTTCGCAGACCACGGACCCGCTCAGTGTGCCGCCGGTGATGTTGATGCCGGAGATGATTCCGCCCGCGTCCGCAAAGACGCTGCCGTCGTCGGAAACGTTCGCATTGAGCAGTGCGCCGCCGTTGCCGACGACCGCGCTGTCATAATCGGCATCGGAGCGGGTGACCGTCGAAAACCATTCCCCCGTTTCCGGGTCGCTCTCCCATTCCTCGTTCACATACGATCCGATGGTCAGGCCGTACTCGAAATCGTACCCGTTGATCACGGCTTCTTCCAGCTTGAGCGTGTCGCCCAGATACAGCTGCACGGATCCGTCTTTGAAATTCACTTCGACCATGTTGCGCGTCCTTTCTTTTTCTGTGCCGGAACGCGGACACGGCGGCACGGCGGAGCATCCGCCAGCATCCCGCCATGCGGCAGGAAACGACAGTCCGCCATGCTTTCCCCGTCTTGTGTTTCGGGCACAATTCCGCCGTCCGGCGGAGGGAACTTGAACGGAGCGGGGATCTGGCTCGCCGCACCATGCGGCTCACAGTTGCGCGACAGTCCGTGAATTTCACACGGTTCACCCGGATTCCGTCCGATGAATAAATGTTATTTTAATATACCTTCCGAATCGTCTTTTTCAAGCCGGACGGACGGAAATACCGGGTAATAGCGGAGGTTTCCGCCATCCTCAGCGGGCCGCCCCCGAAAAATCGCCGCAAAAACTCCGCCGCCGCGGTTGAAAACGGTCTATTCAGTATTATATTATAGCAGAAACTAAAACGATTCACCCCGATTCGCCTCGAAACGAGGTCAGAAAGGATTGCCAACATGAATTCACGAATCATCCGCCGCGGAAAATCCGCCCTTGTGCTGTTCGGCGCAGCCGCGCTCCTGGCAGGAGCTTTGAACCAGGGATGCGTCAGCGATTCCGAAGAAACAATCGCCGAACTCAATCTCGAGCCCGTCGCGGCCGCCGTACAGGAGATCAAGACGCTCGACTTCAAGCGCCCCCGCGACCCCGACTACGCCCCGGTCACGCTCCCGCACACCATGAACGCCACGAACGGCACCGGCGTGATCCCGCTCGAACGCGGCGACGCCTTCTACCGCTACAGCCTCGACCTGAAGGAATCCGACCTCAACAAGGATTACATCCTCCAGTTCGAACAGGTCGGCCAGACCGCCGAAGTCTCCCTGAACGGCACGGTCCTGCACAAGAACTGGTGCGGCTACACCCCGTTCGCCGTGAAGCTGGACGGATTGAAAGCCGGTGAAAACGAGGTGATCATCCACACGAACAACCGCATCGACAACAACATGATCCCGAACAGCGGCGACTTCAATTTCTGCAACGGGGTCTACGGCCGCGCCTACCTCCTCAGCGGCAACGTGTATTTCGACCCGCAGGTGTACGGCATCGACAAGATGCACGTGGTCCCGGTCTCCATCAAGCAGGACCAGGTCCGCTTCGGCATCGCCACCTCCGTCTTCAGCAAGGCCACCAGAAGCGCCGCGCTCGTCACCACGACACTGAAAGACAAGGACGGCGGCGTGGTCCTGACCGAGACCTCCGCGCTCGCCGTCGCCCCCGGCGGCAACGAGTTCTATCGCGAATATTCGTTCGACTCCCCGATCCTCTGGCAGGGCAAGGAGAACCCGTACCTCTACACGGTCGAGGTGACGCTGAACATGGACGGCGAGGACATCGACCGCATCAGCATCCCCTACGGCTTCCGCGACATCCGGCTGCCGTACAGCGCAAATGACAATCTCCTGCGCCTCAACGGCAAGAAAGTCTCCCTCCGCGGCGTCTCCTACCATCAGGACTCCCCCGGCGTGGCCGTCGCCATGACCGACGAGGACCGCGCCCGCGACCAGAAGATCATGCTCGAGCTCGGCTTCAACTGGCTCCGCTGCGCCCACTATCCGCACAACGTGCGCGAATTCGCCGACTACGACCGCATCGGCATGATGTGCCAGACCGAGATTCCGTGGGTCAACGGCTTCACGAACACCCCCGCGTTCGAGAAGAACGTGATGCAGTTCACCCATGACATGATCAACAACCTCTACAACCACCCCAGCATCATCCTGTGGGGCCTCTCCAACGAGATCTTCTACTCCTGGAGCGGCGAGGAATGCGTCCGCGTCCACAACGACGCCTACACCCTCGCCCGCCGCCTCGACCCGTACCGCCCCGTCGGACACGTCGAGCGCGAACAGGAAGTTCGCAGGGGCGCCAGCAACGGCCTGATCTCCGACTGGTTCGGCAACAACACCTATCCCGGCTGGTACTCCCC
>JAEEGG010008025.1_pt1 | contig 24105 bp, 18 predicted proteins | sample 9134161 | NCBI WGS metagenome assembly JAEEGG01 (sample SAMN16246543, study PRJNA631951) | gut metagenome | biome: gut microbiome; feature: rumen; material: CR-attached | host: Bos | place: Iran: Karaj | collected 2018-10
CGGAAGAGCAAAGCGAATTAGCGGCTGAAGCAGCAGACGAATCCGGCGAAGCTGACGAAGCGGAAGAGATCACGCAGAACGCGATTCCCGAGGACTACTCGTTCCAGCAGTCCGACGAAGGCGTGTCGTACTTTAAAGTGATTCGCGCCTGATGTGAGGAGAATGGAAATGGCTGAAAACAGTGGAAAAAAAGACCGCAAGATCGACGGAAAAAAGCTTGCGGTGCGCATTCTGTGCATCTTCCTCGCATTCTCGATGGTCGCGGGAACGGTACTATTCGTGCTGTTTACCATATTCCAGTGACGGACGCGCGAGACGCGGCAATTTTTGCGAAAACAGTCGCGAAATTCGCGAAAAACTAAAGAAAAACCGGGGAAAACCGCAGAAAAAAGCGTAAAGGCTGAAAAAACCGGACAAACACCGGATAAACACGGGATAAAACCCGGATAGAAAAATCGGAGAAACAAACTATGAGAGCGCTGCTTGCGTCGTCCGGAAACGGATTTGCGACATTCATAACCGAATATTTCGGAATCGATTCGTGGGTCGACGTGCTGCTGATCGTTCTCGACATCGCGATCATAACGTTCCTGATTTACGAGACGATCAAGATCTTCAAGGGCACGCGCGCGTTCGCGTTCCTGAAGAGCATTCTGATCATTCTCGTCTTTTCGTACATCGCCAAGCTGCTCAATTTGAGCGCGGTGTCGGCGCTTTTGAACGTGATCCTGAACGTGCTGCCGGTGCTCGCGGTGGTGCTTTTCGCGCCGGAGATCAGGAAGCTTCGGGAGGAGCTCGGCAACAAGAAATTCACCGACATTTTAAGGAACGTGTTCCGGTCCAAGAGCGCGGACGAGGAAGAGCAGCGCAAGGAGACCGCGCGGATCGTGAACGAGACAGTTACGGCCGTCATGCACATGTCCGAGTCGGCAACAGGCGCGCTGATAGTTTTTGAGCGCAACAACAGTATCGCGGAGTGGGAGACCCAGGGAACCCGGCTTGACGCGGAGATCACTTCGCGCCTTCTCGAGCAGATTTTCGTGCGCAACACGCCGCTTCACGACGGAGCGGTGCTGATTATAGACGGCAGGGTCTACGCGGCGCAGTGCGTGCTTCCGAATACCAAGAATAAAAACGTGAGCCGCGAGCTCGGAACGAGGCACATGGCGGCAATAGGCGCCAGCGAGGAGGCGGACTGCGTGGTCGTGGTGGTCTCCGAGGAGACGGGAACCGTTTCGTGCGCGAAGGGCGGCCAGATCGAGAGAGGGTTCACGGCGGATACGCTTCGCGAATACCTCACGAACGAGCTGATGCCCGACGACGGCGACGACGGCGAGAAGAGCGGAATCAGGAGATTTTTCCGGAAAATATTCAAGAAGAAGGAGGCGGAGAACGATGCAAAAGTTTCTGAATCTGATCAAGAAGATAGCCTCTAAAAAGTTCGTTCTTGTGATAATTTCGCTGCTGCTCGGAATCGTGGCGTGGCTGCTGGTTATGGACGCGACCAACCCGGTGGAAGAGATGACCGTCTCCGTCGACATTTCGTTCGAGAACTTCAACGCGCCGGCGCAGAAGCAGCTGACGCTCGTTTCAGACCTGGGCGTCGTGAACGCGGAGGTCAAAGTAACGGGCCGCCGGAATCTTCTCAACAAGCTCCTGCCGCGCGACTTCTACGTGAAGGCCGACTTTTCGTCGATAGAAGGCACCGGCAGCACATACCTTAAAGTGGAACAGCCTGTCTGCTCGAAAATGGGCGTCAAAACGGTGGACTACTACCCCAAGGAGATCGCGGTCTCCTACGACAGGAAGACGGAAATGTACCTGCCGGTGAAGCTGGACTTTTCCGAGTCGATTCTTAAAGCGGGGTACGAGATCATCTCCGTGACTGCCGAGCCGGATTCGGTGCCTATAAGCGGGTTCGCGACCCAGCTCGAAAACCTCGAGTACATCAGTGTGACGCTGTCCGAGAACGTTGCCGACAACTCGGTGGAAAGCGACAGGACGATCACGTTCATCGGGCGCTACATGACTTCCGGGGGCGACGACGTGACCGCGAATTTCGACACCGAAAAGGTGGTCGTGAAAATCGACGTGGCGAAGCGCGTTCCGGTCATTTACACGCTGAAAGGCGAGCCGGGCGAGGACGCGTATTTCATTTCCGACACCGCCTCGATCACGAACATTCTCATCGACGGCAACTCGGCTGACCTCGTGAGGCTGAAATCGATCGATCTGGGAACGGTCGACATCGCCGGGGCGACTGAGAGCTTTACGAAAACGTTCGAAATTTCTAACTTCATTTCCTCGCAGCTTTACCCGGCCGACGCCGAGCAGAGAGACGCGAAGGTCACCGTTACGGTCGAGATCGGCCAGTACGAGACCCGCGTATACAAGATTGGGTTCGACGACATCACCCAGGCGGGAAGAAACGACGAGACTTACCTCTACACGATTTCGTTCGCGGATGAGATTCTTGACGAGGAAGGGAACCTGGTCGTGACCGTGAAGGGCAAGTCGGAGCAGCTGGACAAAATCAGGGCGGCGACGCTCAAGCCGACAATCGAGCTGCCGAACGAGGGAATTTACCGCAACAGGAATATTCTTTTTGAGGTGCCCGAAGGGGTCGAACTCGTGGGAGACTATCTGTACGATATTATAGTGCAGTTCGTGCCGCAGCCGACCGAGGCGCCCACGCCTGTGCCGACGGAAGTGCCCACAGAAGTGCCCACCGAGGTGCCGACGGAGGTGCCCACAGAGGAGCCGACGGAAACGCCTGAAGAGACTGAGGAACCCACTGCGGAGCCGACAGAAACGCCTGAAGAGACGGAAACGCCGACAGAGACTCCGGCCGAGACCGAAGGACCGGAAGAAACCGGGGAGCCTACGGAAAACCCAACCGGTGAACCGGAGCCCACAGACGGACCGGACGTGTAAAGCGCGCTTCCTTAAAAACGCGAATCCGGCGCATGCCGCTGCTATTGTTCGGAAGATCTTCGACCTGCGTGCCGTGAGAAAACGGTTTACAAGCGGTTACGGAATGTGATATCATACCGTGCGGCGTCAAAAACGCGCCGCGGAGCCCCTGCGGGGGTAGCCGGTTCTCATGCAATGAAATTTTGTGAACCCCGTCAGGTCCGGAAGGAAGCAGCGGTAAGCAAACCCTTTCGTGTGACATGACCAAACCGGCTGCTTCCCCGCAGGGGCTCCGGCTTTTATATTTGGACTTCCCGACAAGGAATCGCCGAATAGCCATTAAATCAGCACTTCTTTAGGGAAGAGCATTCACGATTATTGAGCACGATTATTTGAAAGACAGAGTAGGTTTGAGATGGATTACATTGCCCTTTACAGAAAATGGAGACCGATGACCTTCGACGAGGTCGTCGAGCAGAGAAGCGTCGTCACGATTCTGAAGAACACCGTGAAGAGCAGACGGATCGGCCACGCCTATCTTTTCTGCGGAACCCGCGGCACGGGCAAGACGTCGGTGGCGAAGATCTTTTCGCGCGCGGTGAACTGCCTCTCTCCGGTCGACGGCAACCCGTGCAACCAGTGCGAGATCTGCAGGGGAATCATTGACGGAAGCATGCTCGACGTTTCTGAAATAGACGCGGCGTCCAACAACGGCGTCGAGAACGTTCGCGGCATCATCGACGAGAGCTCCTACCAGGCCGCGCGCGCAGAGTACAAGGTGTTCATTATCGACGAGGTTCACATGCTGTCGACTTCCGCGTTCAACGCGCTGCTGAAGACGCTTGAGGAGCCGCCCGAGAAGGTCATTTTCATCCTCGCGACGACCGAGCCCCAGAAGCTGCCGGTGACCATCACTTCCCGCTGCCAGCGGTTCGACTTCAAGCGCATCTCCCGCGAAGGCATTACGGCCAGGCTGGAGGAGATTTGCCACGGCACGGGAATCGAGTACGAAGAGGCGGCGCTCACGTTGATTGCGGGAAAGGCGGACGGCGGACTTCGCGACGCGATAAGCCTTCTCGACCAGACGATTTCGCTTTCGGGCGGCAGGGTGACGGTGGAAGAGGCGCGCAAGGCTTCAGGCTCGATAGACGCGGACACGCTCGAGAGTTTTGCGGGTGCGTTGATTTCACGCGACGCGTTTTCGGTGCTCACGTTTACCGACAAAGTGTTCGCTTCGGGAATCGACCCGTCCAATTTCATCTGCGAGCTGATTGACGTCATGCGCAAGATCATGATTCTTCTGTCTACGCGCAACCCGAAGCAGTTCCTGTACGACAGCGACGCCGACATCGAGCGCCTCAAAAAGCTCGGCAGCGCCACCAACGTTAAAGAGATCACCATGATCGTTCGCGAACTCTCGTCCCTCGAGAACGACCTCAAGTGGTCGGTGCAACGCAAAATTATTTTCGAGGCGGGAATGCTCTCGCTCTGCGACAGAAGCTGGGGCCGCGACACGGAGCTGGCCGACAGGATCCAGGTGCTGGAGCGCGGCGTTGCCGACCTCGTGAACGACGGTCTGAAAGTGACCGTGCGCGGGGCGGGGCCGGTAAGGTACGAGGCAGACGGCGGAAATAACGACGCGCGCGAAACGCAGCCGCAAACCACGGAGAATGACGGAGCGGACGTTGGAAGCCTTTTCGAAGAGCCGGACCCGGTGTCGGAGAAGGACCTTACGCGGGAAGTGCTCGGCTCGCTGGAGGCGGTTCCCGAGGCTGACTGGAAGGAGTACATCGCGACCGTTTCGGAGAAGTTCGGCGGCGTGGGCAGCCTCATCGCAACCCAGTGCTCGCACGGCTACATTGTGGGCGGAACGCTTTTCATCCCACTTGCGGGCCGGCAGTTTGTGAGAATGATTACCGACGGAAAGCGCCGCGAGGCGGTCGAAAACGCCGCGAAAACGGTCTTCGGCAGGCCGCTCAGGGTGACGGCGCTCACCGAGGAGGACTTTTTCGAGCAGGCCCCCGAGCTTATGAAGAAGGCTGCGAGCGGCGAACCCGAAGAGGAGGATCTGTTCGGCAAGACCGCGGAGGCGTTTGAAAAATTTGCCGAAAACAAGGGAATTTTGTTCGAGGCGGAAACAGACTCTGACGTGAACGGACGCCGCGACGAAGGCACGGGACGCGAAGACGATTCTTTCGGCGGACTCTTTGAGGACGACGAAAACGGAGAAGGCGGCGAAGTCGGGGAAGACGCCGGGAACGTCAGCTTCGAGGACGACTTTGACGCGTTCGAGCCCGAACCTGCACCAGCCGGAAACAGAACCGCCGCAACGTTGCCTTTTACAAACGCTGCGGAAACGTACAGGCACGAAGAACAGCCCGCGCCTCAAACGCAATCCGGCTTAGGCGACTACAGCGAAGCGTTCGGATACGAACCGCCGGGAGACGACGAAGCACCGCCGGACGATTCTGAATCCATGTACGGGGATGACGAAGATTAACCGGTGGAATCGCTGATTTTCGGCTCTTTACGCAGTCCGCGAGGGAGCGTGAATAAACCAGTTCGTTTCCAGTACGAGGTAATTATTTCGGCAAAGTACGGTTAATAACGAGGTGTCTGCGGAGAATTGTTGCGGACTGCTTTTCGAGAGCTCCCCTCTTGCAGTACCCCTGTACAGCTTCGGGGTCGCGCTCGAAAAAATAGCTCGAAACTTAGCGATTCCTAAATAAAGAACAAACGCTTTGTAAAAAGCAGGCGGCCCCGGCGCGGACAAAAACGCGCCGGGGGCCGCCTGTCTCATTATATCAAGTAATAATTCTTAGAAGTACAACCCCCAGGAGTCGTACAGCTTGAGGGTTCCGTTTTCGTTCACGTAGGTCGTGAAGACGATCTTCTCGCCGTCGACGCTGACGTAGGAGAGGGACGCGCCCTTCATTAAAGCGGAGTAGTCGGTCAGGACGTCGGCCGTTCCCGGAATCGGGTTGTCGTGTTGCCTGCAGCCCGCGGATCCGTTAACGAAATAGACCGTGCCGTTTCCGTTCACGCTGAACATTTTTGTGTCGACGCCGCCGACGTTCACTGTGGAGACATTGTAATCCGCCGCCGCGCCCGAGCCGTCGACAGGAACCGAGCGGAAGAAGTAGTGGTCGTGGCCCTCGAGCACCGCCGCGACTCCGTAATCGTTCGCGACGGGAAGGATCTGGCTTCTTATTGCGACTATTTCCGCGTCAAAACAGTGGTTCGCGTCGGAGTAGGGCGCCTTGTGAATGAGGATGATCTTGTGCTTGTCTGCCGCCGCTTCGAGGTCGGCCTTGAGCCATTTCAGCTGAGCCTTCGGAAGGTCCTTGTCGCCGTCGCCGGTGTTGAGCACGGAGAAGTGAACGCTGCCCACGTCGAAGGAATAGTACCCGGAGACGAGGGCGGTGCGGTTGCCGTCGGCGCCGTTCGTGAAGTGCGAAAGGGCGTGCTTTTTGTCCTTGTTTCCGACGACGGAGACGGTCGGGATTTTCCCTAAAATTCCGGAAGAACTGTTGTAGTACATCTGCCACTGGTAGGCGTTTTTGCCCTCCTCGACCGTGTCACCCATGTGGACCGTAAAGTCGAAACCGGGAAGCTTTTCAAGTGCCAGCGAGAGGAGCGAACCCCACACGTCGTAGTTACGCTGCGTGAAGCCCTGCGTGTCCGCCACCAGCAAAAAACTGAACGTGTCGCCTTCGGGAACGGTCCTGAACACCGCCGGCTCGCTCTCGGTAATGGTGCCGTCCGGAAGCGTTCCGCCGACAGTGTACACATACTCCGTTGCGGGTTCAAGTCCGGTCAGGTAGACGCGGTGGAGAACCGCGGGAACGTCCTGAAGCGACGGGTTTTTGTAGTCAAACTGGCCGTCTACGGGCACCGAAAAGGTCGTGTTCTCGGAGTAGGCTTCGACCTTCGCAGTTTCAGCCGGAAGAGTAACCGCGGAACCTTCTTTTTTCGCGTAGCGGACAAAACCGTCCGCGATCCCGTTGTACGTCTGCCAGCAGAAATTGACGGCTGTGGCGGGGTTCGCGCCTGCCGCTACAGTTACGCACGAAAACTCGTCGAAGCGCTCGAGGTACTCGTGTCCGCTGTCCGGTCCGGGCGTGGAGTCCGGGTCGTGACGGTTTTTGACAGAGACAGAAACCGCGATGACGACCGCCGCCGCGACGCATACCGCGAGGATTATTCCAAGAAATATGAGCAGGTTCTTTTTATTCACAGAATGCCTCTTTTCGTAAAGGACGCGTTTCTCAAGGTGTTGCGCGCCTACGCTTCCTGCTGAAAGTTTATCAAATTGCGCCGCGCGATTCAACTTTTTTAAAGAGTCGCCTGTTTTTTCAGTATTTTTCAAGGAATTCCAACGTCTGTGGGCCTGCCGGCTTGACCGGTGTTTTTGATTGTGAGGGCCGGCCCTTTTCGTGGATTCTGCGCGCATTTTTAATTCGCCTCGCAGGTTGAAAACGCGCGCAAAAAGAATTATAATATGACGTGATAAAAAAGCGCGGGTCCGGCGGCAATTGCGGGACCTTTTCGAAAGGCGGAGTTGAAAATGTACGCAATCGGCAGCGATCACGCCGGAATCGATTTGAGGAATGAGATCAAGGCGCACCTTGAGGCGAAAGGCGTCGAGGTCAGGGATTTCGGAACGTTCGAGAGGAGCGGATGCAACTACCCGGATATCGCGGAGGCGGTCGGGAAGAGCGTCGCGAGCGGCGAGTGCGAGGCGGGCGTTCTGATTTGCGGAACGGGTCTCGGAATGTCCATCGCGGCGAACAAGGTCGCGGGCGTGCGGGCGGCGTGCGTGAGCGAGCCGTTCTCGGCGAAAATGGCGAAGCAGCACAACAACGCGAACATAATTTGCTTCGGCGCGCGGGTGGTCGGCAGCGAGGTCGCGAAAATGATCGTCGACGAGTGGTTCGGCGCGGAGTTCCTGGGCGGCAGGCATCAGATGCGCGTGGATATGATTTCAGAAATAGAGAAAAAACAGCTTTTGAAGGCGAAAAAGGCCTCAAAGACGAAATAAACGGAAGCGGCGACTTACAAAATGCGAGGAATCCCGGCATGAAAAGATTCGATTTCAGTAATAAGTTAACACGGTTCGCGGCGCTGATTCTGGCGGCGATGCTTGCTCTGTGCGCTGCGGCATGCGACGGAGGAAAGGGGCCCGCAAAACCGACGGACGTTCCCGAACCGACCCAGGCGCCGGCGACCGAGGAACCCACCCCGGACATCAATTCGCTCGACTAGCCCGAACACAGGATTGGTGCGGACGAGCTTTTCGACTTCTGCAAAACCCAGGGCCGGACGATCAAAACGCTCTACACCGCGAAAAAGTCGATAGGCGAGCGCATGGGGATTCCCCTTGACTACACCGCGGCCTCGATTGAGTTCAGGGCGTACTGCGAAGGAACGGTGACCGCTTCGTTGTTCGCCAAGTCGACCCAGATCGGCGGCAACAAGCTCTACGTGAGCATCTACTGCGACGGCGTGCTTCTGGGCGAACACCGCGCCGACAGGGTCGTCAAAACCGGCAAGGACGTCGACGTGATTCTTGGCGAGAACCTTGAGCGCGGCCTCCACACGTTCCTGATCGAGCGTCAGACCGAGGCGGAGCGCGGCGTCATCTACATAAATTCAATCACTTTAAGCGGCGAGCTCACGACGAAACCCGCCGACTCGAAGTACTTTATTGAGGTCATCGGCGACTCGATTACGACAGGCTACGGCAACCTATGGCCGGACAACGCGGACGGCGAAAAGAGCACCAACGTGGCGGGCAACGAGTACGTCGACGGCACGAAATCTTACGCGGTTCTGGCCGCAAAGGCGGTCGGCGCGGACTACAGTATCGTCGCGCAGCAGGGCATCGGCATCGTCATCGGCTGGCAGCCGCACATCATGCTCGACACCTACACCGAGACGTGCTACCAGTGCGACCGTCACGAAGAGTGGACGTTCCCGCGCAAGGCCGACGTGGTGGTCATCAATCTCGGCACCAACGACATCAATTTCTGCTACTCGGGCGCCTGCAAGATCGACAAGCTCGAGAAGGGCCTCCGCGACTTTCTGACGCTCGTTCGCGAAAAGAACCCGGACGCGAAGATTCTCTACGCCTACGGAATGATGGACACGTCGTTCTTTCCCTATATAGAGGCGGCGGTCAAGGAGCTCGGAGGCGCCGAAAAGGGTTTCTACACGCTCAAGCTCTCGCCGAACGGAGCGGGCGGCAACGGCCATCCGAATCTGAAAGCCCACGAGGACAACGCGGTCACGCTAGCAAACAAGCTGAGAGAGCTTCTCGGTGTTTGATTTTGACGGGAACCTGCGTGTACTGACGGAAGCCTGCGGGAATTGACGGAAGCCTGCGGGTATTGACGGAAACAGACAAATACTGACGAAAATTGTAAAGAAAGCCGTAATAATGGATCTGAAGTATGACAGAGTGTATGCGTGCGTCGAACTCGACCGCATACGCGAAAATCTGAAAAACATAAAGGCGCTTCTGGAACCGGGAACGAAGGTACTCGCGGTTCTTAAAGCCGACGCCTACGGCCACGGTGCGAGGGTCGTCGCGAACTACATTTCGGACGAGATCGACATGGCGGGCGTCGCCGGCGTCAGCGAAGGGCTTGAATTAAGGCGCGCTATGGACGGCGGCAGGTACTATTCCCCGGCGTTCACGAAGCCCATTCTTGTCCTCGGCTACACGCACCCCTCGATGTTCAGGGCGGCGGCGGAGCACGACATTTCGCTGACGGTTTTTGACGCGAAAAACGCCGCGGAGCTTGACAAAGAAGCCGCCGCTATTGGGAGAATCGCGACCGTTCACATCGCCGTCGACACGGGTATGCGCAGAATCGGATTCAGACCCTGCAAAAAGAGTATAGAGGACATCAAAAAGATTTCAAAACTGAAAAACGTCAAAATCGGCGGCATTTTCTCGCACTTCGCACGGGCCGACGAGAAGGCGGGGGCGGAATCTGTTGCCGAACAGGGGCGGATCTTCGCGGAGTTTTGCGACGCGCTCGAGGCGGAAGGCGTCGACACGGGCGTCAGGCACATCAGCAACAGCGCGGCAATCATGAGCCGCAATAACAACTACAAACTCGTGCGGGCGGGAATCGTTCTTTACGGCCACTATCCGTCCCCCGAGACCGACCGTGACGTTCTGCCTCTCAAGCCGGCGCTGTCGGTGAGGACCCGCGTGATCAACGTCGCGAACCTCAACAAAGGCGAGGGCATCAGCTACGGTCACACTTTTGTGGCGGACAGACGATACCGTGTGGCGACGATTGCCGCGGGTTACGCGGACGGCATTTTCAGAACGCTCTCCGGCAAGGGCTGCGTTTTGATCAGGGGCGTCAGGTGCGCGATCCTGGGGCGGATCTGCATGGACCAGATGATGGTGGACGTCTCGAACGTTCCCGGTTGCGCGGTCGGCGACGAGGCGGTCATTTTCGGCGAGTCCTGCGGCGAGGTTTTGAGCTGCGAGGAAGTTGCGGAAACCGCCGGGTCGTTCAACTACGAGCTCCTTTGCGAGATCGGCAGGCGCATCACGAGAATCTACTTTATCAACGGGGAAGCGGTCGAGACCGTTTCGTACCTGTAAAAAAGAAATTACACATTTCGTGACTTATAGAACGCGGCTTTGAGACCGCGGGAACGGAATTAATATGAAAAGTAAATTTGTGCAAGGCTTGAAGAAGTTCATTTTCTACGCGGTCGGCATCATCCTTATCGCGATAGGAATCAACTGCTCGAAGCTGAGCTCGCTGGGCATCTCGCCGGTCAGCTCGGTACCGCGGGCGTGCGAGGTCATCTGGGGCTGGTCCCTGGGGGCCATGACAATCGTGGTCTATTGCATTCTCGTGCTGCTGCAGATAATCGTACTGCGGAAACGGTTCAAGTGGATCAACCTGCTGGGAATACCGATTGCCGTCGCGTTCGGCTTCCTGGTGGACCTTTTCGGAGTCTCCACGAAGACGAACTTTTTCGGCCTCGACACGAGCGGGTTCGGGCACTGGCTGGCGTGGCTTCCCGCACCGCAGAACTATCTTGCACGAATCGGCTACTTCGTGGCGAGCCTCGTCATCATTGCGGTGGGCGTTTTCCTCTACCTCAGGCCGAAGTGGGTCGCGATGCCCGCGGAAGGGTTCGCGGCGGCCATTTCAGAGGTTTCGGGAATGAAATTCGGCAACTGCAAGACAATCGTCGACACCTCGATGATCACGATTTCGTTCATTATGCACTTCGTGTTCACGGTCTTCATCAATAAAGTTCCGGTGCTTGAGTTCTTCAAAGGGTTTATCGGCCTGCCGGTGGGCTTCCAGGTGGTCGTCGGAATCGGAACGGTTCTCTCCGCGATACTCATCGGCCAGCTCGTGAAGCTGCTCACGAAGCTCATGGGCGCGAAGATCGACAAGTTCCTCGCAAAATAAACACATCTCGAGAATAATTTTACATTCCACTATTTTTCCGGAGGTACATATGGAAAGCATGCTGCGACACGTCAACTCCTACATCAACCGGCTCGGGGAATCCGTCCCGCGCAAGGTCATCAAGCTGGAGGACATCAAAATATTCACCACGGGCTACAAGGAGAACAACGATTTCCCGGAAATATCCGCGATGAAGCCCTACGAGTGGGGCAGTCCGTGGGGCGGGGGAATCGACTCGCACGCGTGGTTCTACATTCCCGTGGACGTTCCCGAAGACATGCGGGGCGACGACACGCTGGAGCTCTGCCTGCACACCGACCGGACCGGCTGGGACGCGGACAACCCCCAGTTTTTGTGCTTTGTTGACGGAGTTATGCGTCAGGCGTTCGACACCAACCACCGCGAGCTCGTTCTCGGAGCGTCCAAAACCCGCTACGAGGTCTGGATCTACGCGTACACAGGCCCGCGGATCGAACATTCCTGCATCATGCCCTACCTGCGCACCGTGAACGACGACGTGCGCCAGCTCATTTACGACGTTTCCGTTCCCAGAAACGCGCTGGAGTGCCTCGGCACCAACACGGTGGAGTACATGGAGATCCTGACCCACCTCAGCATGGCCCTCAGGAAGGTCAACATGCTCGAGCCCCGCGGCGAGGAGTTCCACAAGTCCGTGGCGGAGGCCAGGCAGTACCTCAAGGAGACAATCTACAGCCCGAAGCACGAGAGCGAGACGGCGGTGATCTGCATCGGCCACACCCACATCGACATCGCGTGGCTCTGGACGGTTGCGCAGACGCGCGAGAAGGCCCAGAGGTCGTTCGCGACGGTCATCGAGCTGATGAAGCGGTTCCCGGAGTACAAGTTCATGTCCTCCCAGGCCTATTTATATAAGGCGGTGAAGGAGGAGGCTCCCGAGCTTTACGAGGAGATCAAGAAGATGGTGAAGGCCGGCAGGTGGGAGGTCGAAGGCGCCATGTGGGTCGAGGCCGACTGCAACCTGGCGTCAGGCGAGTCCCTGGTGAGGCAGGTGCTCTACGGCAGGAACTTCTTCCGTGAAGAGTTCGGCGTCGAGTCCCGCGTGCTGTGGCTTCCAGACGTTTTCGGCTACTCGGCGGCGCTTCCGCAGATTCTCCGCAAATCCGGCGTGGAGTGGTTCGTCACCTCCAAAATCAGCTGGAACGACAGAAACGTGATGCCCTACGACCTTTTCAAGTGGATCGGCGTGGACGGCACACCCATTAACGCGTACTTCCTGACTGCGCAGGACAAGGGCCGCACCGACGCGTTCACGAAGGGAACGACCTACGTGGGCAACACCAACCCGCGCATGATCGCAGGCTCCTACAACCGCTTCCAGCAGAAGGAACTGGCCCGCGAATCCATCGTCACGTTCGGCTACGGCGACGGCGGCGGCGGCCCCAACGAGGAGATGCTCCAGATCGCGCGCAGGCAGCAGAAGGGCCTTCCCGGGCTTCCCGCGGCGAAAATCGGCTTTGCGGGCGACATGCTGAAGCGCCTCGAGAAGAACATCGAAAACAACCCGCGCTTCCCTTCGTGGCAGGGCGAGCTCTACCTGGAGTTCCACCGCGGCACCTACACGTCCAACGCGCGCAACAAAAAGAACAACCGCGACTGCGAGTTCCTGATGCTTGACTCCGAAATGCTCTCGGTGGCGGCGGGCGTCGCTGCGGGAACGGACTTCCCGAAGCAGATCCTTCACGAATGCTGGGAGACCATGCTCGTGAACCAGTTCCACGACATCATTCCCGGCTCCTCGATCCGCGAGGTGTACGAGCAGTGCGACCGTGAATACGCGGAGCTCCGCAAGATCACCGGCGAAATCAGAAGGAAGGCCTGCGAGGCGATCGTCTCGAGAATCGCCACCGACAAGAAGTACGTCGTCTTCAACCCGCACTCGTTCACGGGAACGGGCTACGTCGACGCCGGCGGCCGCGCGGTCCACGTCGAGAACGTGCCGCCCAAGGGCTACAAGGCGCTCAACCTCAGAATCAAGAAAGGCCTCATAAGCGTCGACACGGCCGCGAAACGCATCGAAACGCCTTACTATTCCTGCGAATTCGACGAAAACTGGGAGATCAAGACCCTTTTCGACAAAAAGAACGGCCGCAGCGTGATCGCGGGCGGACCCGGCAACGAGCTGAGAATTTACGAGGACTACCCGGACGTTTACGACGCGTGGGAGATCCAGGAATTCAGCAACTACAAATATTACAATCTGCTTGGGTTCGAGAGCGTTGAGGCGATCGACCGCGGCGGCAAGGCGGGCGTCCGGATCACGAGAAAGCACGGCGTCAGCACCATCACCCAGAACATCTGGTTCTACGGCGAGAACGCGCGCATCGACTTCGAGACCGAGGCGGAATGGGACAGCCTGCACAGAGTGCTTCGCGCCGCGTTCCCGGTGGACATCAACACCGACAAGGCTTCGTTCGAGATCCAGTTCGGCACCATCGAGCGGCCCACCCACAAGAACACCTCCTGGGATCGGATGAAGTTCGAGACCTGCGCCCACAAGTTCGCGGACATGTCCGAGGGCGGCTACGGCGTCTCGCTGCTCAACAACTGCAAGTACGGCCACGACGTCCACGGCAACCTGATGCAGCTGACGCTCATCAAGCGCCCCACTTATCCGAACGAGGTCGCCGACAAGGGCCACCACAGCTTCACGTACTCGCTGCTGCCGCACAAGGGCATGCTCAGGGACGCGGACACCGTGAAAGAGGCGTATATGCTCAACTTCCCGATGTACGCGGTGAAGGTGCCGGCAGGCGCGAACGTTTCGAAAAAGAACGCGCTTCCCGAGGAGTGGTCGCTGGTCAGCTGCGACGCCGAAAACCTGGTCATCGAGACCGTGAAGGAGGCGGAGTACTCGGGCGACATCATCGTGAGAGGCTACGAGGCGAAGAACATCCGCGGCACTGCGGGGTTCACGCTGGGCTTCGACGCGAAGGAGGTCTGGCTGTCCGACCTGTCCGAGAACAAGCTCGAGAAGCTCAAGCTGTCGGGAAGAACCTTCACGGTGCCCTACAGGCCGTTCGAGATCGTCACGCTGAGGATAGTGAAGAAGTAAAACTGTTGCGGGCCGGCCTCTCAAATCAGCTGCCGGCCCGCGCTATTATGCTAACTTTAGGTAAAAACTAAACTATGGCTTCAAAGAGAAAGAAGATAATAACCGGAATACTCGTCGCCTTCGCGCTGGTCGTGTTCGGCCTGGCCACATATTTCGTGGGCAGGGAGATCGTCCGGTTCGCGTCGGACCCGGAAAAGTTCCGTGAATGGGTGGACGGCAAGGGCTTCGCGGGCCGGTTGGCCTACATGGGTCTGGTAATCGTTCAGATCATTCTGGCGTTCATTCCCGGCGAGCCGCTGGAGATCGCGGGGGGCTACGCGTTCGGCGTTCTGGAGGGAACAATTCTCTGCATCATCGCCTCCGCCATCGGCAGCATGATCGTGTTCCTGCTGGTGCGCCTTCTCGGCAAGCGGATCGTCACCGTGTTTTTCACGGAGGAAAAGCTGAACGAGCTGAGCATCCTCAAAACCTCGCCTTCGCGGGACCTCCTCTACGCGATCATATTCATGATTCCGGGAACGCCGAAGGACCTTCTGTGCTACTTCGCGGGCCTGACGGACATGAAGTTCTGGGTGTGGGCAATCATCTGCTCGGTCGGCCGGATTCCGTCAATCATCACCTCCACCATCGGCGGCGACGCCCTCGGCACGAAGAAGTACACGGTGGCGGTGATCGTTTTCGCGGTGACGCTGGCAATCAGCGCCGTCGGAATCGTGATTTACAGGAAGATCACGAAGAAAAAACAAAGCGTGGAACAGGAGACGGAAAACCCGGAAAATGCGAATAAGGAATAAGGAGTGTTCAACACAATGATAAACATGGCCTGCCTGCGACAAATTCAGAATTGAATTCTTGATTAGCCAAAGGCAGGCTTTTTTAATTTGTTCAAAAACCAACGCAAAAACTTCGATTTAGCAGGAAAACAGGCTTTACAAAGGCGCCGGAAAGTGATAGAATTTCGACTGATACAGAATTGAATTCTGGATTAGTCGCAAAAACAACAGGTTGTGGAGCTAAATGAAGTACATACACAGACACATTGAGGATATCATTCTGAAAACGGACAGTACTTTCAAAGGACTGTTGCTTACGGGCGCCCGCCAGACCGGAAAATCAACGCTTCTTCGGGAATTATTTCCGGAGAAAAGGTATGTAGCCATTGACGATCCGTTTATCGAGGAGCAGGCAAACGAAAATTCCGCTGAATTCATGATGCTTAACCCGCCTCCCGTCATTTACGACGAAGTCCAGAGAGCTCCGGGTCTGTTCCGGTTTATAAAAATCAAATGCGATGAGAGCGGGGAACGCGGGCTGTTCTGCCTGTCCGGTTCGCAGCCGCTTGAGCTGATGGAGGGCGCTTCGGAGTCGTTGTCCGGAAGAGTGGGGGTGCTTGAACTGTCTGGCCTTTCGCTCAGAGAAATCCAGGGCAGCCGCTTTCACGATCCGTTTGTTCCGACCATGGACTACGTTTCCCGCAGGAACCGTGACGCAGTGCCGGTCGACAATATCTGGGAAATAATCCACCGCGGCGGCTTCCCCGAGCTGCAGGATAAGAGCGTTGACTGGAGCGTGTTCTTCTCGAGCTACGTGAAGACCTACCTGGAGCGCGACGTCAGAAAGCTGACGGCTGTTCACGACCTCAATGATTTCCGCAGGTTCATGGTCGCGGTCGCGGCGAGAACCGGACAAATGCTCAACTATTCGAATATCGCGGATGAAATCGGAAAAGACGCAATGACTGTCAGGCGCTGGATGTCGATCCTTGAAGCGACGGGAATCGTATTCATTCTCGAACCCTACGCGCCTTCGGTCCTGAAGCGCGCCATCAAGACGCCGAAAGTTTATTTCAGGGACACGGGACTTGCCGCGTACCTCACAAGATGGCTGACCCCCGAAGCGCTGGCTTACGGAGCGATGAACGGGCAGATGTTTGAGACATTCGCGGTTTCCGAGATCATCAAGTCGTATTCAAACCGCGGGCAGGACTACAGGTATTTTGTCTCCTACTACCGTGGAAAGGACAAAAAGAAGGTCAAAAAAGACGGCGCGGTGGTTGAAGTTGAGAGTGAGATTGATTTGATAATCGAGGAGAACGGGATCCTGTACCCTGTGGAAATAAAGCAGGCGTCAAACGTCAGCGCGGATATGGCCGGAGCGTTCACGGTGCTTGACATGATTCCGGACAAAAAGCGCGGCACGGGCGCGGTGGTCTGCATGTGTCCCGCTCCGGGAATTCTGAGAGAAAACGTGATTGCGGTGCCGGTCTGGTATCTGTAAAAAGGCACAAAGCAGGCGGTTCCGTCTCGAGAGTCCGGGTTGAAAACCGGCCCGGTAAAATGGTAAAATCAAAGCCGCGGAAGAGACTGAGCAGCGAGTAAAAACGGGAGGATAGAAATTGATTTTTGAAGTTCATGTTAAAACGAGTGAGAAAAGTGTAAAAGACGCCAGCAATTTCGTGTTCTGGCGACTTCCCGTGAGAAAAATCAGTTTTATTGTTCTACTGGCTCTTTACGGATTATTGCTGCTTATCGCAGTCGCCACGGACATATTCTACTTTCACTCACTAAACTTTTATACAATACTTCTGGCTGCATTCATTGTGATACTGGTTTTAATTAGAGTTCTTGGCGCGGACGCGCAGGCTAAAACGCTTCAAAAAAGAACTTTGGAGATGAACGGCGGACAGTACCCCGAAATCGTCTGGAGAATGGAGGACGGAATGCTGTCAATGGAAAACCTGACCAGCGGAAATAGTGTTCAGCCGTACAGACCAAGTGTTAAAGCGGTGTACGATACTGTAGAGACCGTATACTTGTTCACGGAAACGAAGGTAGTTATGGATTTCCCGAAAAACTCGTTCACCAAAGGAACGCCGGAAGAATTTATGGACTATTACAGAAGCCAGGGCGTGAAGGTGAGGAAAGCGTAAAGACGTTGCGGCCGGCAAGATGGAGGCATCATACGGGCAATGATTTTTAAATTGCCTATTTATAGACGAAAATCAAAGCCGCGGAAGCATTAATTAACGCGGCGTGAAAAACGACAGGAGAGTGAATTGAAAATGGGTTATTTGTCGGATATCGAGATCGCTCAGAGCACAAAACTCGAGCATATCAGCAGGATTGCGGAGAAGGCAGGCATTCCCGAAGAGTACGTGGAACAGTACGGCCGCTACAAGGCCAAAATCGACCCGGAGTTTCTCAAGAAGGCGGACGGGCCGGACGGGAAGCTCGTTCTGGTCACCGCGATAACGCCTACGCCGGCGGGTGAGGGCAAGACCACCACAACGATAGGCCTCTCGGACGGACTGGCCCGCATCGGCAAAAAGGTGACGGTGGCGCTGCGCGAACCCTCGTTGGGACCCGTTTTCGGAATCAAAGGCGGCGCTGCAGGAGGCGGCTACGCGCAGGTGGTGCCCATGGAGGACATCAACCTTCACTTCACGGGCGACTTTCACGCCATCGGGGCAGCCAACAACCTTCTGGCGGCGATGCTCGACAACCACATCCACCAGGGCAACGCGCTCGGAATCGATCCGGGCAAGATAACGTGGAAGCGCTGCGTGGACATGAACGACCGCCAGCTCCGCTTCATTGTGGACGGCTGCGGCGGCAGGTCCAACGGCGTCACGAGGGAGGACGGCTTCGACATTACGGTGGCTTCGGAGATCATGGCGGTGTTCTGCCTCTCGAATTCCATTACCGACCTGAAAGAGAGACTTTCCCGAATTATAGTCGGCTACACGTACGACGACAAACCGGTGACGGCCGGCCAGCTGAACGCGGTGGGCGCAATGACGGCGCTTCTCAAGGACGCCCTCAAGCCGAACCTGGTGCAGACGCTGGAAGGCACGCCTGCGTTCGTTCACGGCGGTCCGTTCGCGAATATCGCCCACGGCTGCAACTCAGTGGTTGCCACGAAAACTGCCCTAAAAATGGGCGATTACACGGTCACGGAGGCCGGCTTCGGCGCTGACCTCGGCGCGGAGAAATTCCTGGACATCAAGTGCAGGGTCGCGGGTCTCAAACCCGACGCGGTGGTCATCGTTGCCACTGTCAGGGCGCTCAAAATGCACGGCGGTCTCGACAAGAAATCGCTGGCCACCGAAGACCTCGAGGCGCTGGGCCGCGGCGTTCCCAACCTCCTGCGCCACGTTTCCAACATCAAGAACGTGTACGGCCTTCCCTGCGTGGTGGCGGTCAACAGGTTCCCGCAGGACACGGACCGCGAGATCGAGTACATCATCGAAAAGTGCCGCGAACTCGGCGTGAACACGGTCCTCTCCACGGTCTGGGCCGAAGGCGGGAAGGGCGGCGAGGCGCTTGCCCGTGAAGTTGTCAGGCTCTGCGAAGAGGAAAAGGGCGACTTCCGCTTCTCCTACGACCTGGACGAATCCATCGAGGAAAAGATCAACGACGTCGTGAAGAAGGTCTACGGCGGCGCGGGCGTCATCATCACCCCTGCCGCAAGAAAGCAGATCGACCGGCTGACCGCTCTCGGCTTCGACAAGCTGCCAATTTGCGTCGCGAAGACTCAATACAGCTTCTCGGACGACCCGACCCTTATCGGCGCACCCGAGGGGTTCAAGGTGACGGTCCGCAACGTGAAGGTCTCCGCCGGCGCCGGCTTCGTGGTGGTTCTCACGGGCGACATTATGACAATGCCGGGTCTGCCCAAGGTGCCCGCGGCCGAGAAGATCGACGTGGACGAGAACGGGCGCATCTCCGGATTGTTCTAAGGAACCGCACATATCTTCGCCCAACAGCCGTTTTTGATGCAACTAAGGAATATATGGAAATACATTTCACATTTCACATTCAACATCGCTCTTTTAACATTGCGAAGGTCGTCTTCGCGTTGCTTTTCACCGGGCTGATTGCTTTCATGCTGAGCGGCTGTTATTCGCTTATACCGAAGGAGGTGGTTTCGGTCGAATGGGATGAATCTCTAGAGTGGCCGCCTAGGATCGGATCGGATTTTTATTATCAAGGAGTCCGGTTCAATTTCTTTGGGTTTGAGGGATGGAGCATAGATGAAAAAAAGATGACGTATATGGGAAAACTATTCACCGGCGGATCGGCAAGACGGCTCAAACCGGAAACGATTCTGGGCATTCCGGTGGCGAGTTCATATCACGATTTATACGGATATTTTGCGGACGGTGAAGACGTACCTCTGGCAATGACAAACCGTTTCGATAACATTTGGCTTAATTCCGAAGTTGAACTGGATTCTCCGGAAGAAGAGTGGTACCGGGATTATTCCGTCTTTAATTATAACAGCGGCGGTCTTGAGAGTTTCTGTGAAGACACAGCAAGTTCTGTGTTTTCTTATAGCGAGTTGATTCGTTCGGAAGGAACCTACAGCATACATCTTTCGAATGAAGCTATATCAAATTATGTGTGTTGGCATCTAAAATTGTACTGCGACAAGGTAAACTGCATATTCGTTTCACACAGTATTTATTTCATTGACGAATCATATTATATTTTAGATCAGTATGACGAGGAAAATAGTACATTTCTGTTGGTGAAATTAAGCGACATCTGGCAGGAGCGCGTCGGTGAATGTGTGGAAAACCTAAACGCAGGATAGCAGAAAGGTAACCTGCGAAATGAAAAAACGGAGCGGTTCGCGTGGAGCCGCTCCGTTTTTAAATATACGCGCGCGTTAATTCCGCGACGCTTCAGCCTGTCTTTTTGATCCTGAACAGCGCGCTGCTCTTTGGCTCGCCGAGAGTTACGGGCAGGCCTTCCTCGCGGAGGTTTTTCCCTTTAAATAGGGATTTTTCACCGGTGTCTCCGTTCACGGCCTCATAGGTCGCGGCAGGATCCGCGAAGGGCAGGCGCGCCATAAAGCAGGGTTCAGTAGCGTCCTCCATTCTGAATGCCAGAAGCAGGCTCTCGCCGGCGTCGGGGTCGTCGTAGGCGAAGGCGGTCCAGTGGGAACGGTCCAGGTCGTGGCGCCACGGGGTCAGCACGTACATGTCCTTCGTGAGCAGGTGCCGCACCGACTTCCACTCGTTGAAATTGCGGCGGAAAAGGTCAAAGTCGAGCTCCTTGCTGTGGGAAAACGCCTCGCCGAAGTTGTAAATGGGAAGGAAGGACGCGCGGGCCACGTAGACATTGGGGCCCGCGCCTTTGCTGACCTCCAGCTGGCGGGAGGCCTCCCTGGTGCACGATCCATGGAACGGCAGCCAGCGGCACAGCGTCGACGTCTGCGAGAGGCGCATTGACGAGCTGGTCCTGTCGTAGTCGGAGCGCATCAGCGGGAAGCCCCTCCGCATGGATTCAATGTCGTTTCTGCCGCCGCCTGAAGCGCAGGAGTCCACGAAGGTGCACTTCCCGTTCTGCCGGCAGAAGTCGATAATGCCGTCCCACAGCGCGTAGTGGCCGCAGATGCACTTGTTTTCGGTGATTCCTGTTCTGGGGAGGCCGAGTTCCTGTGTTTCAAGGTTGTCGCGGTAGGGCCAGGCGAAGCCGGGGTCGCTGTTGTTGTCTTCGCGGTACATGTCGACCTTGTGCTCGAGCATCATTTTCGTGACGCGGCCCAGGGTCCATTCGAGGCAGTCCGGGTCGCCCAGATTGTTGGTGCGGACCGGCCCGGTGCCGATGCTCCAATCCTCCTTGTAGCCGTAGTTCTTCACGAGGTCGGGAACGTGCGTGACGCGTTCGGGCTCGAACCAGCAAAGAACCTTCATTCCCGCCTTGTGGCAGGCTTCGTTGGACTCGGCGAAGGTGTTTCCCGGCCACTTTTCGCGGTCGAGTTCCCAGCTGCCGACGGTGCCCCACCAGTCTGTCTCAACGGTTTTCCCGGAAGGGTCGAAGTACCAGCCGGCGTCGAACCACCTGAAATCCGCCACCAGTTCCTCCTGAATGATCTTCTCGAGGGTGGGCTTCCACGTGAAATAACGCTCCGAAATGCTGCCGTCCGAGTTGGGAAGGCCGGTGTCGTTCGCGAAACCGACGGTGGAGAGGGGCTTCAAAGGGTTGCCGGCGGCGTCCGCTTTGGGCAGGTTGTATTTCATGAACCATGCGCGCCACAGGTTGGAGGCGTCGTCGCGGTTCCGGCCCTTGTAGGGGAGCAGCACCACGAGGCCTGTGCGGATCTTCTCGCCGGGAAGGAGGACGGTGTTCAGGCCGTTGTTGGTTCCCGCGGTGATCCTTGTGCTGTTGCCGGCGGCGGAGAACATTGCCTCCCAGGTGCCTGCCCAGCCGAGGGCGATCATCGTGCCGCCGTTCCCGTGGACCAGGTCGAAGTACGGGAAGACTATGTGGGTCGCTCTGCCGCCGTCGGACCGGAAGTATTTGTCGCCGTTCGACAGGTCGTGAACGTAGTCCGCGTACCAGTTGTCGTGGTCGCCCATGTTGCCGCGGAGCACCGGGCCCTTCCCCTCGAAGACCGTGTCGAGACAGCGGACGTTCGAGATGACGCCGGTGGGCTTTTTGCCGGTGTTTTCAAAGTACACGGTGTACTCGCACTGGCCGAATTCGTGAACGAGCTTCGCGTCCACGCGGATCGAGAGATTTTCGTCCACTCTCGCGTCGAAAATGACGTTGGTGAAGCCGCCCCCGCCCATGGTTATTTTGCGCGGCGCCAATCCGGCAAGGCCGGCGTGCTTTTTGCCGTCGTAATCGAACGAGAAGGGCATTCTGTCCGGGTCGGTAATGAGATTCGTGAACAGCCTTCTGCCGGCCTGTTCGTTGAGAGTTTTTTTGTTCATCGTATCGCGCTTTCTTTATTTCCGGGAAATATCACGGCTTTATATATGTTACGGTTTTAAAACATTCACGGCCTTAAAACTACCATGCAGCAGCCGTTGGAGTCGATGTCGAACGAGTAGCTGCCGTCCGGGTTTCTGTCCAGCTGTTTGATGCCTTCGGGGCAGAAGGCGGAGAGGGCGGGTGCGATTCCGGTTGTCTCGAACGTGACCCTGCGGTGCTTCCTGTTTTCGCCCTTCCAGTCGTCGGCGGCGAACACGAACAGCGCCCTGGAGCCGTCGCCTTCACGCGAATTCATCTCGCCCACCACCAGCGGCAGGCCGTCGTCCGCCCTGAGATTCCTGAAATAGCCGGTGCTCAGCGACTTGACGGAAACGATCGAGGACCCTTCGATGTCGGCGACCGTGTCGAACCCGACAAAGTGGGTGGCGGTGGAGAGGTACTTCATGTAAAGGGGCGCCATCGCGCGGATTTCGCCGTTGACCTTGCGCAGGCGGTCGTACTGGACGGTCTTTTCGCCCTTTTCGTCAAGAACCTGGTTGTACCACCAGCCGGCGGTGTAGCAGGCCCAGGTGAAGCACTGCGCGCCGAAGGCGAAGGAGGAGAAGGCCTGGAAACGGAGCTGGCCCAGGGACACCCACGCCTTCGGGTCGAGGCTGTTCACCTGGCAGGTGATCCACATGTCGCGGCCGGTCTGCAGGCAGGCGTCCGCCACGATGCGCAGGTTGGCGTAGGCCTTCTGTACGCCGGCGGCCGGCTGCAGGTAGTAGAAATCATAGGAGAGGTAGTCCGCCGGGACGTTCTTGCAGTACCGGTCGATGTAGTCTTCGTAGGAAGACGTGCCCAGGGCGCCTTTCACGGGGAATCCCCCTTCCCGCGGGCCGGGCGCATAGTACGGGTGCAGGTTGATGAAGGCGAACTGGTTCGGGAAGACTTCCTCCGCCTTTTCGAGCACCTTGCCGTAGTACGGGAAATCCCAGCACGACGGTTCGTCGCCGATGTCGATGCCCCAGACGGCCGGGTGGTCTTCGAACTTGGCCGCGCACTCCTCGTATTCGGAGAGGGGATGCACGTCCTTGAGCGTACCGGCGTTGTCGCCCATGCCGCCCCACCATCCCGGAACGATGCCGCTCAGGATGGCGCCGACGCCGTATTTCTGGAAGAGGTCCAGCGCCGGGCGGTCATTGTTCATGCAGATGACGAAGTTGACGCCGCAGTCGGCGAGGTCCTTGATGTGGGCTTCCGTGCGGGCGTAATTCCGCAGGTGGTAGACGCCGATCTGCATCTGGCTCCGGTCCATTCGGCCGGCCTTGGTGGCGTATGCAGGCTTGTCCTGCTTGTCTTGCGCGGACAGGCTTCCCGCGTTCACGGCACCGGCCGCGAGCAGGATCATGGAGAGAAGAAGGAAACGTTTCATGATGGATGATGTGGTTTAACCATCCGAAAGATACGAAATCCCCGCAAATAATCCAAGCGCATCGTCCGATCATTCCACCTGTTGCGGGAAAAGGAACTTTTTCTTGAAGATGTTAATAATTCGGGCTATCTTTGACAAGACTTAATAATACCCGTATGAAAAAGAATACGCTCGCTGTCATCCTGCCCGTGATGTTCGGATTCCTCGCCATGGGATTCATCGACATGATCGGGCTGGTGACGAACAACGTCCGTGCCGATTTCAGCATGTCCGACGGCATGGTCAACACCATCTCCCTGTCCTGCTACCTGTGGTTCCTGCTGCTCTCCATCCCCGTCGGCATGGCCCTGACCAAGTGGGGCCGGAAAAAGATGGTCCTCGTGAGCCTGGCGCTCCACGTCGCCGCCCTCCTCCTGCCCTTCCTGGCCTACAGCTTCGCCAGCGTGCTTGTCGCCTTCTCCCTGATCGGCATCGGCAACACCATCCTGCAGGTGGCCATGAAGC
>JAEEGG010008026.1_pt1 | contig 24100 bp, 19 predicted proteins | sample 9134161 | NCBI WGS metagenome assembly JAEEGG01 (sample SAMN16246543, study PRJNA631951) | gut metagenome | biome: gut microbiome; feature: rumen; material: CR-attached | host: Bos | place: Iran: Karaj | collected 2018-10
CCGTCAAGATTGGTGTTCCATGTGAGCGCGTCACCTGCGCATATGGTGGTGTCGCGCAGTTGCGCGGGTTCGGGGTAGAAAACATTGATGGTGTCGGAACTTGAGAAACCGAAGGCGTTGGTGACAGCCACCCAGTATTTTCCGGGTCTGCTGACATGGATCACGGAGTCGGTCTCGCCGGTGCTCCAGAGGTAGGACGTGAAGTCCGGCCTGTAGGCGGTGGTGATGGCGGTGTCGGCGAAGCCGTAGGGGACACGGATGTCAAGACCGAGATTGACTGAGGACAGAACATATTTGCCGTACAGATAGTTGTAAACCTGATTGCGCAAGGTGGTGTCGACAGAGTTGAAGGCGATGATTTCGGCGATCTGGCCATATAGCGGATAGGTTGAAGGATTTGTATAGGCTCCTATTTTGAAAGTTCCGTTGCAACTCCCCATTTCGGAGTTGAACTTGACGGAAGCCGCGTTCTGCCCGTTGACAAAAATGTTGGAGAGTTTGTCCAAATTTGTGTAGTCGAAAGCTATGATATGAAACATATTGTTCGTTATGTTGCTGCCGAAAGAGACGGATTGAGACGGATTTGCGGTGACAAACTGGTCAATGCCTAGCCTGTATCTGCTGCCGGACTCACCAGCCGCGCCATTGCCGATGATGAGTTGTTCCTCGTTTGATTTTTTTGAGGTTTTTGCCACAGCGAAGAAAGTCCAGTCGTGGTTGTTAAGGGACAATGTTGAAGGGCCTATGAGTTGCTGTCCACCGTTGAAAGTCAGAACAGGTTGTCCATTAAGTGCGTCATGGCAGACCGTTGGCATTGCAGCCGCATTTGTCTGCACAATCTCGTACTGGTTCGGGCTGAGGTCGAACCATCTTGAGACCTTGCCGTCAGTCAGTTCCACGCTGTCGGCGCGGAGCCAGAGTTGGAGAGATGTGTCAGAAGCAAAAGAGATGCTGCCGGCAGCCTTGCGGAACATATACGCGCCGGACTCAAAAGCCGCCAAACAGTGGTTGTAGGCCCTCACCTTCCAGAAGGTGGTGTCGGCGAATTGGGCGGAGGCCAAAGAAATGCTATTGGTCGCGCAGCGGACAGTGTCGGCGTTGTCGAAAGAGGCATTGCCGGATGTTATAAGTTCGTAATAGAGGATGTCGCTGTCGGGATTCCAGAGGAAATCAACATTGTCGGCGGCAATCAGTTGACCGTTAGACGGATAGACGCACGAGACATGTTTGGGTTCGGCATATTCCGCTTTGACCGGCACGTCAACGGTCTTCTCGGCCGCACATCCGTTGTCCAGAGTCAGGGAGTATGTCAGCCGCACATCGGCGCCGAAGGTGCAGGTCAGATTTTCTTCATAGCCTATGACAGTTCCGTCCACTATCCATTCGTACTGAGAGACAGTGAGTCCGTCAGGCACAAGGTTGTCGGCGGTGAAATCCATCGGCAGCCCCGCGCACACGGGAGTGAAGGTGAAATCTGGGGTCGGAATTTCCTTGATGCTGACGGTGAACGTGCTGTCGTTCAGACAGGTGTTGTTCGACGCCACCACGATTCTGACATTGTGAGAGCCGGTTGTTGTGAAACCATATAGGAAATCCTTTGTTTGCACCGAGTCGGCACCGTCCAAAATCCACAGATACGAGGCTATGTCCTCCTCCGATGTCGCATTACCCACAAACTCTGTCTCATCACCGAAACACAGATTGCTGACATTGAAACTGATCTCGGGAGCCTTGCCTTTAATGGTTACGTGTGCGGTGTTTGAAGCCTGGCATCCGCGGGCGTTGGCCGAGACGAGCGTGTAGATGCCCGACTGAGTTAGCGCTAAGCGTGCCGAGGAAGCACCGGTGTTCCATTGGTATGAAGTTGTCACACCCGCATTGGTTGCCAGCCCAAGGGCGTTGCCGCTGCAGAGGGCGGTGTCGATGGTGTGACCATTGGCCTCATCAGCAAAGAATGTTGTGAGCGGATAATCATCCACTCTGACAGTTATTGTGTCGCTCTTCCAAGCGTACCCCGCGGTGTCAGTTATGACAACATAGTACTCACCAGCAGAGGTTATTTCCAGAGAGTTCCCGGTCGAGCCGTCGCTCCAGAGGTATGAGTATGGTCCGTCAAGATTGGTGTTCCATGTGAGCGCGTCACCTGCGCATATGGTGGTGTCGCGCAGTTGCGCGGGTTCGGGGTAGAAAACATTGATGGTGTCGGAACTTGAGAAACCGAAGGCGTTGGTGACAGTCACCCAGTATTTCCCGGGCTTATTGACATGGATCACGGAGTTAGTCTCACCGGTGCTCCACAAATAAGAGACAAAACCGGGCCTGTATGCGGTAGTGATGGCGGTGTCGGCGAAGCCGTAGGGGACGTGGATGTCGAGACCGAGGCTGACTGTCGCGTTCTGCTCGGGAAAGTACCTGTTGGCAAGGTATTCTGTCACCTGATTACGGAGCGTGCTGTCAACCGAGTTGAAGGCGATTATTTCGGCGATCTGGCCATATAGCGAATAGGTTGAAGGATTTGTGTATGCTCCTATTTTGAGTGTTCCATCACAATATCCCATATTCACATCATATTTAACAGCCGCCACATTCTGACAATTGACAAAAACATTACTCATTTTATTGCCATTTGTGTAGTCAAATGCAATGATGTGGAACTCATTATCAATTATGAGATTACCGAAAGAAACCAATTTGGAGGGATTTGCAGTGACAAATTGATCAATGTCGAGTCTGTATCTACTGCCAGTGCCTCCAGCGGCACCATTTCCAATAATCAGTTGTTCAGCATTGGTTTTCTTTGTTGTCTTGGCCACAGCAATGAAAGTCCAGTCGTGATTATTGAGTGACAAAGTAGTTGGACCGATAAGTTGTTGAGCGCCATTGAACACAACCGCAGGCTGTCCGTTCAGTGCCTCGCTGCTGACCGTTGGCATTGCCCCTGGTGTTGTCTGCACAATCTCATATTGATTTGGGCTTTGGTCGAACCACCTTGAGACCTTCCCATCGGTCAGTTCAACGTTGTCGGCGCGGAGCCAGAGTTGGAGATTGTCCGCAGGAAACGGCAACGTTTGGGCAAATGCCACAATGTGCATCGCCGCAAATGTGAATATCAACATAATCCGTCTGCCCATTTCCATCATTTTCAAAACTAATTGCCAATTAAGCAATTTTATTTGTCTTCGCGCGCGTATTTTTTATGTATAGAGCCAATTTGTACGGAAACAAGGCAAAAGTGACGGTTGGGCTCTAACCAAACGAATCAGAATCAAACAGAATTTTATGATTCAATTCGGATATATTCGGTTAGCGACAAAAACCAAATTTGGACCTTTTTACAAAAAGTCGTACATAAAATGTGCAGATTTTACAAAAAGACGTACATAAAATGTGAAGATTTTACAAAAAGACGTACATAAAATGTGAAATTATTGTGTATCAATATGCATTTTGTATATATTTGCTAGCAACTTAAACCGAAAGTTTATGGAACGGAGCATTTTGCAGGATTTGTTGAAATGGAAACAAAGCAAGCACCGGAAACCGCTGATTCTGAATGGTGCAAGGCAAGTTGGCAAGACTTGGGTCTTGAGGCATTTTGGAGAGGTGGCCTACAAAAATGTTGCTTATATTAATTGCGACAGAGAGCCCCGAATGGCTACCCTGTTCACCGATTTCGACGTACAGCGGATTCTAAAAGCCATTGAGGTCATAACCCAAGTGCCCGTGGTTGCCGGTCAGACATTGATAATAATCGACGAGGTGCAGGAGGTGCCGCGCGCCATTCAAGCGCTGAAATATTTCTGTGAAGATGCCGCCGACCAACATATCGCTGTAGCGGGTTCGTTGTTGGGCATAATGCTGCACGAGGGCATTTCGTTCCCAGTTGGCAAGGTCAACACAATGCAGATGTACCCGTTGTCGTTTGCCGAATTTCTGAAGGCGACAGGCAAAGATGCATTCGTCAAAGTGTTGGAAGAGCAGGATTGGCCGACAGCCGCTGTTATCCACGAGCAGTTGCTCGACTGTCTGCGGCACTATTTCTATGTGGGCGGAATGCCAGAAATTGTGCAGGCTTATATCGATGGAGAGCCGATGTGGACTATTCGCGATATGCAAAACGAAATTTTGAACAACTACATTCAAGATATCGGCAAACACGCGCCACCGCGCGAAGTTATGCGCATAAGTATGGTTTTCAGGTCCATACCAGGTCAACTGTCGAAAGAAAACAAAAAATTCGTTTATGGAGTTGTGAAGGAAGGCGCACGGGCGCGTGAGTTTGAGATTGCCCTTCAGTGGCTGTGCGATGCAGGGTTAGTGTACAGAGTCAACCGAGTCAGCAAGCCCGAGGCACCGCTACAATACTATGAAGATTTTTCGGCGTTCAAATTGTTTGTGCTCGATTGCGGGCTGCTTGGCGCTATGAGCAACACCAGTGCCGATTCGGTAGTGATTGGCGATGGTGTGTTTGAGGAATATCGGGGCGCGTTCACCGAGCAATATGTGTTGCAGGAGTTGAAAGCAAAATCCGAACTTCCTATATTCTATTATAGCAAGGAGAATTCGCGCCAAGAGATTGATTTTCTTGTGCAATGCGGACAGCATGTGATTCCCGTCGAGGCGAAATCGGGTAAGAATCTGCAAAGCAAATCGTTCGGCTCGTTCTGCAAAGAGCACAATCCAGAAGTGGCAGTGAAAACATCGCTGCTTCCGTTTAAGCAAAACAGCACAATAATCAACCTTCCGCTTTACGCGGTGCGGGCATGGTTTGATGGAAAAGAAAACTAAATGTGTCAAAAAACGTAACAGATTAATACTGAAAAACGTTATTTTGAAATTTGAAATATAAACTGCGTATACGGTAAACTGAAAAACGGACGCAAGCATTGCGTCCATTATAACTTAAAACTCAGGAACTTATAACTTAAAACTCAAAAACTTAGAACTTAAACATGCCTACCGCAATAAAAATAGAAAACCTATCGAAGCAGTACCGCCTTGGGGTGATTGGCACTGGCACCTTGAGCCACGACCTTAACCGATGGTGGGCCATGAACGTGCTACGCCGCGAAGATCCATACCTGAAAATCGGCGAAACTAACGACCGCGCCACCAAAGGTAACTCAGAGTATGTTTGGGCACTGAAAGACATAAATATGGAGATTGAGCAGGGCGATGTGGTGGGCATAATCGGCAAGAATGGAGCTGGCAAATCCACGCTGCTTAAGATTCTATCGAAGGTTACAAGACCTACAACAGGCACCATAAAATATCGTGGACGCATTGCTTCATTGCTTGAAGTTGGCACCGGCTTTCACTCCGAAATGACAGGCCGCGAGAATATCTATATGAACGGCGCCATTATGGGAATGACACGCACCGAAATAACCCGCAAACTCGATGAGATTGTCGATTTCTCTGGCTGTGAGCGCTATCTTGACACCCCCGTAAAGCGCTACTCTAGCGGAATGACCGTACGCCTTGGCTTTGCTATTGCCGCCCACCTCGACCCCGAAATCCTTGTGGTTGACGAGGTTCTGGCGGTTGGTGATGCAGAATTCCAAAAAAAAGCCATTGGCAAAATGCAGGACGTGAGCCGGGGGGAGGGAAGAACGGTGTTGTTTGTGAGCCATAACATGGCGAGCATAAGGCAGTTATGTAAACACGGATTGCTATTAGAAAACGGAATGACCAAATATTGGGGTGATGTTGAAGATGTTGTAAATAAATATGTTGTTATCCATAAAAGCAATATTACAGAAGACTTATCAAGTTGGAGAAAAAGAGAAGGTGACGGACGTGTAAGATTCCAAAAAGTTTATGTGACAGATGTTGAAGGGAAACCATTAGAAACAATTCTAACAGGTACAGATGTCGTTTTTAATTTTGAAGTATATTCAGAAGAAACAAGCGAAGTCGATTTAGGGTTCTCGTTCTTTACGACGGATGATGTGATGATTAGTAATTTGTATTCAGGATTTCAGCATATTACTTTTAAGATAAATGAAGGCACGCACACTATATCGTGTGTGGTTAGAGATTTTGCCTTCTCGTCACCAGAATTACTTGTTAGAGGAGTTATAAATGCTGACAAGCAATTGTCAGATTGGCCTAGTTGCCATTTGGCAAGATTAAAAATTCAACAAGGCAATTTCTATAATTCAGGAGTCTTGTCCCCTAAAAGCAATATGTTTCTATTTAAAGGAGAATGGTCAATTAAGTAAAAATGAAAAACGAAACTAAAATACGAAACATGAAAAATTCTTCATTGCGAGACAATGAGGATTTGCCTGTACTTGAATACATAGACAGCATAAATAATAATCAAAAAATAACAATGCTTGAAGTTGGCAGTGGCATGTGTCGATTCGTGAAAAAAATTATGGATTTGTATCCAAATGTCAACATAACTTGCATTGAAATAAACCCTGATTTGGCTAGAATCGCCCAAGATTTAGGTTGTATTGTAATTAACAAGAACATATTGGACGTGAAATTGGATAATCAGTATGATATTGTTCACTGTTCTCATGTGATAGAGCATTTTGGTTATCCCGAAGTAACAAACGTACTGGAATTTCTTACAAGCACACTAAAACCAGATGGTAGATTAATAATCCGCTCTCCGTTATTATGGGATAATTTTTTCAACGATATTGACCATATAAGAATATACCCCCCCGAGTCTATTAACAATTACTTTAATAATGAACAACAACAAAAAAAAGGAAATGCCAAAATAAAAGTGGAGAAAGTATGGTATAGAACTAATGCCAAACAATTTGAACTATTATCAACTTGGCATTTTGCATATGGTTTGTTTTTCTGTAGAGGAATGATTAATTGGTTTATTATAAAGATTAATCGCATTTATCGTTCGCTATGGGCTAGGTATAGATGGCCGTCAACAAGACCAAATGGTTATGTCATGATTGTTAAAGTTCTGCAGTAAATTATACTATCAACAAAAACATTAAATGGATAATATGATGATAGACCATCCTTTGTTTTCCGTTCTTATTGCCAATTACAATAACGGTAAATATTTGCGGGAAGCAATAGCCAGTGTATATGCGCAAACTTATACCAATTGGGAAATTATTTTGGTAGATGACGCTTCTACTGATAACTCCAAAGAGTTATACAAAAACTTAGAGAAAGATAGCAGAGTTCATATTTACTATAACGAAGAGAATAAAGGTTGTGGATATACAAAACGTCGTTGTGCGGATTTGGCAACTGGTATGATTTGTGGGTTCCTAGACCCTGATGACACGCTTTTGCCAAAAGCATTAGAACTCATGGCTGAGATTCATTGCAGATTTGAAGATGTATCGATTGTATATTCAAGATGCTATTTTTTAGATTTCCAAGGAAATAAAATTGGAGAAAATGCGTTTCTTAAATTGAAGGAAGGTGAAACCTATTTTGACTATAGATGGTATGGAGCAATGCACTTTGTTTCATACAAGAAAAAATATTATGACAGAACAGAAGGAATTTCTGCAATAATAAAAGCCGGTGTTGACCAAGATTTATACTTCAAAGTAGAAGAAAAAGGCAAAGTGTATGTTTTAAACAAATTTACTTATAACTACTATAGACGAGATAATGGTAATCAATTAACATCCTCTAAAAATGCCGCACAACTTTATTATTGGAATTTGGAAGTAAGACGCCAAACATGTATTCGAAGAGGGTTAGATGTGAATAAAATCATATCAGCGGATTTCGCTTCCATAATGAAAAGTTGCACTCAAAAAATGCTTAATGAAATAGAAAATAACAGGGTGCAATCTCTGCTAGAATCTCATTCGTACAGATTAGGTAATTTTATTCTAACACCTTTAATCGTTTTAAAACGAATATTCAATAAACCTGTTACTTAACCTTTTCCCATAGTGTAATAAAGAGGCATTTGTGCTTCCATAGGAATTCAAATAATTATGCAAAATCTTCCAATTGAATTTGTAATTAAAAGATTTCTAACCCTTTCCGAAGATTGCTAAAATCCAACAACAAGCGTACTTGAAATTGTTACAAAAACACCCCCGAATTTGCTTCGTATTCGTTACTAAAATAGCACGGGATTACAACATTTGGCAACCCGAAAAAAGTAGAGAACACGGCTAAAAGGCAGAATGAAATACGGCCAAACTTTCCAATGAAATACAGCCAAACTTTCCAATGAAACACGGCCAAATCTTCCAATTGCATTTGTAATTAAAAGATTTTTAATATATTTGCAAAGTGTTAAAATGGACAACAAATGTATTTGCCAGAATACAAAAAACGGGTGGCAGATAAAGAACTGCTTGAATTGCTTGAATCTTCAGGCGCGGTGCTGATTGAAGGCGCAAAGTGGTGCGGTAAGACCAGCACTGGCTTGAATGCCGCAAGCAGCGTTATATATATGCAGAATGAGGATAACGCAGGCATGTACAAGCAGATGGCTTCAACAAAACCATCGTTGTTGCTTGAAGGCGAAACACCACGGCTTATCGATGAGTGGCAGGATGCCCCAGTTTTGTGGAATGCTGTGCGATTTGCTGTTGACCAGCGCCAAAAAACAAATCAATTCATACTGACAGGGTCTGCAGTTCCCAAAGACGATGACAAGCGCCATTCGGGAACTGGTAGGATTGCGCGTCTTCGCATGCGCCCAATGTCGTTATGGGAGTCTAATGAATCTAGCGGAAAAATAAGTTTGCAACAACTTTTTGACAATGAACCCGATGTGGCAGAAACGTCTGAAATGACTTTGGAGATGCTGGCTTTCGCTCTATGCCGCGGCGGTTGGCCTGCATCGATACAGAAAACAGGTAAGGTGGCTTTACGCACAGCCCGCAACTATGTTGACGAGGTCGTGGAATTGGATGTCCACCGTCTGGATGGTATTGAACGCAATGCGCAAAGGGTGAGGAAATTGATGCAGTCGTTGGCGCGTAACGTGAGCACAATGGCAAGCAACGAGACCGTAATGGCTGATGTCACAGCCAACGACACAACGCTTTCGCCGACCACGTTTGCTTCATATATGAATGCTCTTCGTCGAATTTTTGTGGTGGACGATGTTGATGCCTGGCTGCCATCGTTGCGTAGCCGGACAGCCATCAGAACTTCGCCAAAGCGACATTTTGTCGACCCGAGCATTCCTGCCGTACTTTTGCGACTGACACCTGAAGGATTGCTGAAAGATTTCAAGACGTTCGGATTTTTGTTTGAGGACCTTTGTGCTCGCGATTTGCGCGTGTATGCCCAAGCAATTGACGGCGATGTGTACCACTATCGCGACAAGAACGAACTGGAATGCGACCTGATAATCTCGCGCCGCAATGGCCAGTGGGCTGGTGTTGAAGTGAAACTTGGAAAAAACGAAGAGGATGATGCCGCAGCAAATCTTTTGAAGTTGGCAAGCAAAATAGATGAAACCAAAATGCAGAAACCATCGTTCCTTATGATACTGACTGGCGGACAATTCGCCTATCGCCGTCCCGATGGTGTTTACGTTGTCCCTATTGGATGTTTGAAACCATAAAAACTAATCTTTATGCTTTCTATTGGATTAAGAAACTTTTACAACGATTCTGAATTATTAACAGAAATTGCATATGAATTATGGATAAAAAACAATTACCGTTAGTTTCTGTTGCGGTTATAACGTATAATTCTTCTAAGTATGTGCTTGAAACGTTAGAAAGTATTAAAGCACAAACTTATCAAAATATAGAATTGATTATTTCCGATGATTGTTCCACCGATAATACAATGCAACAGTGTAAAAACTGGTGTGAACAAAATAAAAAACGTTTTGCTCGAATACAATATGTTGAGGTAGAACAAAACACTGGCGTTTCTGCCAATTGTAATAGGGCTGAAGATGCCAGTGAAGGTGAATGGGTTAAGTTGATTGCGGGAGATGATATGTTATTGCCGAACTGCATAACAGATTTTATGGACTATGTACAGACTCATAACGATGTAGTATATGTGTTTGGAAAAGTTAAATATTTAGGACAACAATTAAAAAATGAAATAGATTATAGTTTCTATCAAACAAATAATCCAGAAGAGCAATTGAGAAAAATAGTTATAGGAACATTTATACCTGCATGTACTTGTTTTTATAATAGAGTAAGAAGCAGAAGAGAAGGGCTCAGATACGATGAAAGAATACCGATGTTTGAGGATACACCAAGATGGATAAATGCAATTAAAAAGGGTTTTCTTTTAAGATTGGTTGATAAAGAGGTATGTGTATATAGGGTGGGTCATAACGAGTCTTTATCTTCAGGAAAGTTGCATTATCAATCATTTATGAGAAGCAAAAGATTAGTTCATTTTTATTATAGATATCCAGAATTAGTCAGAATAAATGAGAGAGATGCTGTTGAATCTGTTGTGGATTTTGAGATGAGGTGGTACAACAACTATTTTGACATTGTGAATTCCACTACGTATAAACTCGGATTGTTTTTATTGGCACCTTTTCAATTTATAAAAAAACTATGGTTGAGTATTATAAATAAAATGAGTCGCAGGTAATTATATATTTATGTTTTAATAAATTGTTGTTTATATATTGAGTTATTCTCTAATAAATGAATAAAGAATCTGAAGGCATATTGGTAAGTGTTGCGGTTATAACGTATAATTCCTCTAAATATGTGCTTGAAACGTTGGAAAGTATTAAAGCACAGACTTATCAGAATATAGAATTGATTATTTCTGATGATTGTTCCACTGATAATACGATGCAATTGTGTAAAAACTGGTGTGAACAAAATAGAGAACGTTTTGCCCGAATACAATTTGTTGAAGTAGAGCAAAATGCGGGAGTTTCGGCAAATTGCAATAGAGCGGATTGCGCATGTCAAGGCGAGTGGGTCAAGTTAATAGCAGGAGATGATTTGTTATTGCCGAATTGCATAACGGATTTTATGGAATATGCTTTAAAGAATCAGGATGTAGTTTGCATGTTTGGAAAAATCGAAATTTTTGATGACAAACAAAAAAAAGTTATAAAGAACGACACCTGGCCCGATTATTCTATTTTCCAGTTAAATAATTCTGAAGAACAATATAAATACTTGGTTAGAAAAGGTAATTGTATTCCTGCCGCCTCTTGTTTTTATAATAAAAGAAAATGTGATATGCTAGGAGTACACTACGATGAGAGGATTCCTTTTATTGAAGACCGTCTCCGTTGGTATCAATTGTTTGAGAAAAAAGTAAAGTTCTATTTTGTGGATAAATATGTGGTTCGTTACAGAACATTTCACAAAGAGTCATTGTCAAGCGGATTGCTTTATAGTAACCGATTTTATTTGTCGCAAAGACTGTTGTATTTTTATTATCTCTTTCCTGAAGAATATGCAAATAATAAAGAAGAGTGCATAAACAAAATTGTTGAAACAGAAACGAAAGTGTATGCTAATTACTGTAGTATTGTTAATTCTCATGCATATAATTAGGTTGCTTTTTGCTTTCCCCATTTTATAAAATAAAAAGGTTGTTCGGTTAATGCCCTTCTTCTCCGTCATAATACCCGTTTACAATCGTGCGCACCGTTTGCCGTATGTGTTGGAATCGCTGAAAAAACAGACTTTTCAGGATTTTGAGACAATTATTGTGGACGATGCTTCTACTGATGATTCGTATCAGGTGGCGGTGGGTTTTGAATTACCGAACAAGATTGTGCTTCGAAATGAACAGAATAGCGAGAGGTGCGTTACCCGTAACCGAGGGATAGATGAGGCTAAAGGCCAGTATATTTGCTTTCTAGATAGTGACGATTATCATTTGCCAGAGCATTTTCAAAAACTACACGATTTTATGGTTTCAAAAGGGAATCCTGTGGCATTTTTCTTTACAAATGCTTGGGATGAGACAGAAGAAGGAATAAGAACTGAGCGTTACTGCCCTGATTTTGAAACCCACAATCCATATACCTATTTTTTGCGTTACACGGTTAATCCCCAACGGTGGGCGGTGCACCGTGATATATTTAAAATAGTGAAATTTGACAAAGACATTACTGTTGCGGAAGATATGGATTTGTCGTTACGGATAGTTGAAAAAGGATTTTCAATATATCAATTGAAAGAACGGACAACCGTGTATGTGGCCGCTTCCGACAGTTTCACGCACGGAGCCGCCGACAAGGCAGAACGTGAGTTGTATTGCTATAATCAGATTTTTGCGAAAAAAGAATTAATTCCACATTTGCCAAAATGTGAAACCAAACGGCTTAAAAGCCAATGCTATTTTCATTTGATGGAAAAGGCTTTTGCTGAAAACCGAAATTGGGGAACCATAAAATATGGAATGAAGTCCTTTTTGTTATGTCCGCAGGGGTATAATGGCAAAACGAATAAAATTGTGCTTGTATCGTGCTTATATTCGCTGCCGTTGGTTGGTGGTTTGTTAAGAAGAATAAAATCCTGACGTTATGCGTAAAAAACAAAAAATACACATTCCCATTCCCACAAATATTGATGATACGTACAAGACCTTGTACGAACAGAAATCGTCTTATATGTGCCCCGAATTGGGTGTGAAAAGATATAAGAATGTTTTTGTATCGCACGAAGGTTTGTGCTTGCAGTATTTCAGGTTACTGCCATATTCAAGTTTCAACATTTGCACAAGTTACGATAAATCATTCGGCTGGCAGTATTACAGACTTGTAATAGAGCAATACTTAGTCAGCACATATGGTAAGAGTCTGAAAAAGATAATTCTTGACGATGGCACCAATTATGCCCTAATTCACACAAAATGGGAGAATTACTCGTTTTGGATAACGTCTTCGCTTGTTCGCTTGTTGATGCTTCAAAATTCTGGCGAGGATTTTACGTTGCTTTATCCCGAAGAATGGGACAATGTCGCGTATATACAAGAAACACTCAAGATTTTTCCGAATCTGAAATACAAACGAATTCCCGAGGGAGTGCATATTCAAGTTAAAAACCTTCTGCTGCCCGAAGTTCGACCATTTACGGCTTGCTTTAATGGCGAAGAATTGCAAATGGTACACGATTATATTGTCGCGCGAATTCCTGAAGAATATAAATCCCGAACCTATACCGAAAGGATTTATGTGACACGCACGAAGGCAAAGTACCGAAAGATTGCCAATGAACAAGAAGTTGTCGCCTTGCTTGAAAAATATGGATTTTCAGTCATAGACTTCGATGATATGACATTTTGGGAGCAAGTGGCACAGATGCAAGCGGCAAAATACATTGTTGCCATTCACGGAGCAGGTATGGCGAACATTGTTTTTGCTAATCCCAAAACAAAGATTCTTGAACTGCTTCACGAATATAAATCACCATCGGCATATCGCCTCCCGTATTGGGTAGCCTCGTCATTAACGGGTAAGGAATATCGCTGTACGTTCAGTAAATTGGTTGGGAATAAGGACGATTCAATAATAATCAGTAATGATTTATTCGTAAATTTATTTATACTAGAGAACCATATTAAACAAATGTTGGCAGAATGAAGTTCTCCATTATCATACCAACCTACAACCGTGCCGCCTTTCTGCCGAAGGCGATAGAGTCTGTGTTGGCTCAGACATACAACGATTGGGAGTTGATTATTGTTGATGATGGTAGCACCGATAACACCAAAGAGGTGGTTTCACAGTACAGCGACAGTCGAATAACCTACATTTATCAGCAAAATGCAGAACGCAGTGCCGCCCGCAATAACGGCATAATTCATGCAAAGGGCGATTATGTCTGTTTTTTGGATAGCGATAACTATATGAAAGCAGACAGATTGCAAAAGTTGGTTGAATATATTGGCGATAAGCAAAGCACGGCATGCTATTATACTGATATAGAATATAATGACACGGCCAAAGGCGAAAAAAAAATAAAAAAAGGCAAAAAATATCCGTTTCCTATGGATGTTGATTTGCTGATACAAGACATAATCGCAACTCCGCAACTTTGTTGTGCAACTGAAATTCTACGGAAGCACCAATTTAATCCAGCATTGTCTATTGGCGAAGATATGGAACTGCTGTTTAGAATCACATCAGAATATCCATTGGTTTATATACCCAATCAAGCGACAGTGGTTGAGGTTGAGCATGAAGGAAGGTCGGTGGCATTTGCTAATAAATCGAAGGCTTCTGAAAAAGAGTTGAAAACACTAAAGTTGATGTTTGCGAAACCATATCCTGCAAGTAAAGTTGGGGCAAGACTTAAACGAGCCCGTATGGCAACTGCATATTTCAATGCAAGCAAAAACTATCTTCTTGTTGGTGAATGGAAGGGATTGAGATATTTGTTTCAATCAATAATTATCAATCTGCGGACAAAACAGTTAAAGTATAAGATTAACATTGCGTTATCTTTTTTGATGTGCAGAAAGGAGAAAATAACGTTGTTATTAGATGAAAAAAACTAACGAATAAAGGAAATGCAGTTTGTCCATTATGTCATAACAAGGTTTAATATTCCAGCATCTGGTTGGCAACATGACAAAAACAATAAAGTTGTTCGTGATGATGCATATTATGCGAAACGCATATCATTATTCGAGCAATTTACTCTGCCTTCGATGATAAATCAAACTTGCAAGAATTTTGTATGGTTGGTGTATTTTGACCCTAATTCGCCAGAAATGGTAAAAGTGAAGATTAAACAATGGCAGTTGGCGTGTCCAAATTTCAAACCTTGTTATTCGCAAGATTACGACAAATGGCAATTTCAAGAAATGTCGGATTACATTAAATCCGAGAATCCTCAATCTGATTATGTTATAACAACTCGTATTGATAACGATGATGCTTTTCATTGTTTAGCGATAGAGAAAATTCAAAAGGCATTTGTTCCACTCGATAATGTTATAATTGATTTGCCTAATGGGTATTGTTACAATACACAGACATATTTGTTTTCAAAACATACATTTGTTAGTGGGCCTTTTGTTTCCTACATTGAATCTGGTGTCAAATCTCATATTGATACAGTGTATAGGGAGGGGCATCCAGCATGGAAAGATAAGGCAGAATTTGTTTCAATTAAGGATAGATTGTGGATTCAGGTTATTCATGATTCTAATATTTCAAATTCGCAGTGTGGTTTTATTTGTTATAATCCTAATTGTCATTCATATAATGTCGCTGGGGAGATAAAAAAACAAACATTTCGAGCAGTTGTGAAAGAACAATTCAGACAACGTTATTTTTTGTTAAAACACACAATTAAAATGATATTATTCTCAAAATGAGTAAGATTTAAATTGTAACAAAAACAGCAACAGGAAATCAATGCTATTTAATTCATTTGAATTTGCCATATTTCTACCGATAGTATTTCTGCTCTATTGGTTTGTATTAAATCGAAATCTGCGGTTGCAGAATGCGTTTGTGATAGTTGCATCATATGTGTTTTATGGTTGGTGGAATTGGCGGCTTTTGATATTGATTGCTTTCACATCGTTGTGCAGTTGGACAAGCGGTTTGCTGATACAAAAGTTCCGTTCAGAACATTGGAAGGCAAAGTTTGTCAGTATTACGAACATTGTTGTTAACTTGCTGATACTTGGAGTGTTCAAATACTACAACTTTTTTGTTCAATCATTTGCAGATGTATTTCTTGACGGAAATGCTGACGGATTGCTGTTGGATTTGATTTTGCCAGTTGGAATCAGTTTTTATACGTTTCAAGCGTTGAGTTACAGCATTGACGTATATAAACACAAAATAGAAGCCACTCGTGATATAATTGCCTTTTTTGCTTTTATTTCATTCTTTCCACAGTTGGTCGCGGGGCCAATAGAACGTGCTACAAATCTGTTACCACAATTTTTGAATAAGCGTAATTTTGATTATGATATTGCGGTCAACGGCTGCCGCCAGATGTTGTGGGGTTTTTTTAAGAAAGTTGTGGTTGCAGATAATTGTGCCATAGTAGTGAATCAGATATTTGACAATTATCAAGAACAAACAGGAAGCGTGTTGCTAGTTGGGGCAATTTTCTTCGCTTTCCAAATATATGGAGATTTTTCTGGTTATTCCGATATCGCTATCGGAACAGCAAAATTGTTCGGTATCAAATTGATGCAGAATTTTAAGACACCTTACTTCAGCCGTGATATTGCGGAGTTTTGGCGTCGTTGGCATATTTCGCTTACAACATGGTTCCGCGATTACGTATATATTCCGCTCGGTGGTAGTAGGTGCTCAAAATGGAAAATCGTTAGAAATACATTTATAATATTTCTCCTTAGCGGCTTTTGGCATGGCGCGAATTGGACGTTTATTGCGTGGGGGGGCTATCATGCGTTTTTATTTTTGCCTCTAATATTAATGGGGAAAAACAGGAAGTATACTAATACGGTTGCTGAAGGGCGGTTGTTGCCTACAATGAAAGAAATAATTCAGATGTCGTTGACATTTCTGCTTGTCGTGATAGGGTGGGTGATTTTTAGGTCCGAGAATATAGGGCAAGCATGGGAATATATTTGCTCTCTTTGTGATACAGACATATGGAAGGTAAGTTATAGGTTTTTTCTATTCCCTCAACACTACGAATCTATCTTTATAATTGTAATGTTGGTGGTAGAATGGTTACAGCGTGGAAGGGAATATGGACTAGAGATGTCAGGTATTAAGGTTTTTAGGCTAAAAGCGGTGCGTTGGATTGTTTATTTTATAATAGTTATTACTTACATTTTAGTTGTTTCTACTATTGGGAAGTCCGATTTCATATACTTCCAATTTTAATTGCTAATCTATATGAGAAAGTTTTTAAAGAATACGATTGTATTCACTATTATGATTGTTGTATTTTGCGTCGGTGTAGAATTGGCTCTTTTAACTAAACCTAATGTGTATTCATACAAGAGAAAGTACGTTGAAAATCATTTGAATGATATATCAGTACTTCTTTTGGGAAATAGTCATATTGAATATGCGTTAATTCCAGAAATTTTAGGAGATAGTGTGTTCAATTTCGCCATAAAAGCAAAAGATTGGTATGTTGATGTTGAATTAGCAGAAAGATATATTCCACAAATGTGTAATTTAAAAATGGTGGTATTGTCTTATTCGTATCATGACTTTGATTTTGGACGCAGTAATCTGAATCGAAATGGAAATAAAAAGGAACTTGTTGTGCGTAATACGTCAAAATGTATGCAAACAAAATACTTGGGTATAAAGCAACATGGTTATAGATATTATTCTGAATTATTATGTTCTGGTGAGAGATTTATGAAAAGGTTTAAATATTCAAAGAATACACGGGATTTTTGTGATTCTTTGGGCTTCGTTAAAATTGATCTGTCGAGTAAAACGAAGACGTGGAAAAAACAATGTGTTCCAGGAATCATAGATACAATTAAACATAGGGATAATATTGCGTTTGCTGATTATATGCATGGGCTTAAAAGAATTACAGAATTATGTCATGCCCAAGGTGCAAAATTGATTCTGGTTTCTGCGCCAGTTTACCAAACGTATCAAAATGCTATTAGTGAAATGGTGCTAAAGGAAATGCGTGGCGTTGCAGATTCATTAAATACATTTTATGGAAATGTTGAATATTATAATTTCTTATTTATGAAAGGACTCGAAGATGACGATTTTATAGATGCTGGTCACCTAACAGAAACCGGGGCTCTAAAATTCTCGGTAGTGTTTAGGGACTCAGTTTTGGTTAGATGGGGTAAAAATTGCCATAAGTAATGTGCTTTTGAGTCAAATAAATTAGTACGTTTATAATTTGTTGTGAGATTGCGGAAAGGAATTGTTAGTAATATTATTACCTATTCAAGATATCACATTGTGGAATTTGAGTGTCCATATCCTTGTGCTTGCTGTAACAATTTTTGTAGTTTGGTTATCATACGAAACGTATGAGCAATTTTTCTTGAATTTTAAGCAAAAGTTTGAAAGATAAAAAAACACATCCTTCACATAATTCCCCGCATACGCAAAGGCACTGCCGAGCGGCTCTGTCTCGACATTTGCAACCATTCTTGAAAGAATTGGTATTTTGTCAAATTTGTTATCCATAACTAACAAAATATATTGATTTTTGTTAGCCGCAACTAACAAAAACGGCCAAATGGCAAAATAGAAAACAGCCAAATGACAAAATATAAAACAGCCAAATGGCAAAATAAAAATTCCTCAAACTACCGAACAAAAATTCCTCAAACTACCGAACGGATTTTATTAAATAGTTGCATTTCAATAAAATACATATTTGTTACTAAGGCTCGCAGATTTTAGAAAGTTCGGAGTAATATTATTAAAAAGTTCGGAGTAAAACGGCCAAAAAGTTCGGAGTGTGTGTTGTAAATCAAAAACAATCAGTATCTTTGCGGGTAAAACAAAATAAAAGATGGCTTATTTTGAACGCATACACGATGGTATTTTGGCGGGAAAATTGCAGAGTAGTGGTGCCGTGCTGATTGAGGGTCCAAAATGGTGTGGAAAGACGTCGACTGGTGTCCATTTGGCTAAAAGTGTCATTTATTTGCAAGATCCCGACAAGCGGAAATCGTATGAGCAGTTGGCTGATACAACACCGTCGTTGCTGTTGCACGGCGAAGCGCCACATCTGATAGATGAGTGGCAGACACTTCCCGTAGTATGGGATGCGGTACGTTTTGCAGTTGACCAGCGACAGAAAATGGGACAGTTTATTTTGACTGGCTCGGCAACACCGCTTGACGATGCCACTGCCCAACGAGAAATATTGCATTCTGGAACAGGTCGTATTGCGCGTATGCGTATGTACCCAATGAGTCTTTGGGAATCGAAGGATTCCAACGGAACCGTTTCGCTTTCCGATTTATTTGCTGGAAAAACTGCCGATTTGTATGCTGAAAGCCAACTAACCGTAGAAGATATAGCATATTTGATGTGCCGTGGAGGTTGGCCAGGAGTGCTTTCGCTCAAAAAGAAGCAGGCGTTGGATGTGGTTTACAACTATGTTGACGAGATAATCAATCTTGATATTCATCGTGTTGACGGAACTGAGAAAAATCCCGAACGTGTTCGGCAGGTTTTGCGAAGTCTTGCCCGAAACATATCAACAATGACTACGGCCACAACCATAATGCAGGATGTGCAAGCCAATGATGTTTCGATAACCGATAAGACTTTGACCAATTATATGTCGGCTCTGCGGCGATTGTTCATTACCGAAGACCTTAAAGCGTGGCAACCTTCGTTGAGGTCGAAAACGGCAATCCGAACAAGCCATAAACGGCATTTTACCGACCCAAGTATAGCGACAGCATTGCTTGAACTCAATCCCAATAGTGTTATTGACGATTTCAATTTGTTCGGTTATCTGCTTGAGGATATGTGTGTGCGCGATTTGAGATGCTATACACTTCCTTTGCGTGGCGACGTATTTCATTATCATGACCAGGCGAACATGGAATCCGACGCGGTTATCCGACTTTACGATGGGCGTTGGGCACTGATAGAAGTAAAAACAGGAAGCAAGCAGATTGAAGATGCCGCAAAGAATTTGCTTAAATTGGCTTCAACCATTGACACTGACAAAATTGGAGAACCTTCGTTTTTGATGATTCTTACTGCGGGTCAGTTTGCCTATTGCAGAAAAGACGGAGTGTTGGTTGTTCCCATAGGATGTTTAAAACCGTAAGTCTATGCGTATCCTTCACATAATACCGAGATTGAACAAAGGCGGTGCCGAGCGGCTCTGTCTCGACATTTGCAACCAGTTGCAAAAACGTGACGGTGTGCAGGTGCGGCTGATAACTTTTTCCGATGAAAACCATTATCCGTTTCTCGCCGAAAACCTTGATTGGCAAGTCATTCCCGCTTCTGTTCAACTCTCAATATTCCACCAAAATGTGCTGAATATTGATGCCTTGCAAAAGGCGATAGAAGATTTTGCTCCCGATGTGATTCACACTCATTTGTTTGAGGCAGAGATTGTTTCTCGTTCTTGCAATTATCCGCAGGCAAAATGGTTCTCGCATTGCCACGACAATATGCGGCAGTTCCGCAATTTTGATATAAAAACACTGTTTAACAAACAATTGCTGACAAACTATTTCGAAAAACGCTACTTGTTTTCACGATACCAAGCCAATGGCGGCAATACGTTCATTGCCATTTCGCGCGATACCAAACAATATTTTCGCAAAACAGCAAGACAATATGATGTGCAATTTTTGCCAAACGCCATTGATTATGAGGGATTTCACCGCGACAACGACCGTCAACCGAGCGCAAAACTTCGGCTTGTAAATGTCGGCTCGTATCAAGCGAAAAAGAATCAGCGTTTTTTGGTTGAGGTGGCAAAAAAACTGCACGAGCGACATATCGATTTTGAACTCAACCTTTTAGGTGATGGCGAAAAATTTGGCGAGATTACAAGTCTTATCAAAAATAATTGTTTGGAGGCAAACGTAATGCAGCGCGGCAATGTTGAGAATGTTACCGAATATCTTTGGCAATCTGATATTTACGTTCATTCAGCCTATTACGAGCCCTTTGGCCTTGTTTTGGTTGAAGCAATGGCCGCAGGCCTGCCCGTAGTAACCCTTGACGGCCGTGGCAACCGCGACCTGATTGTGCAAGGCAAAAACGGCTATATGCTCAATGAGCAGGATGCCGAGCAGTTTGCCGACAGCATTCTCGAAATCTGGGACAACAAGCAGAAGTACCAGGAAATGTCGGTCTTCGCGCAGGAATTTGCACGGCAGTATGACATTAAACCATACGTTGACAGGTTGTTGGAGTTGTATAAAACGAATTGATTGTGATGAAACAAAAAAATCTCTTACTTCTCTGCGACAATTACCCGCTCTCGGCGCGTGAGTTTTTCATTGACGATGAGATGCGCGTGATTGCGCCAAAGTTCGATAAGGTGCTGATATACACCGCCTCGGCTGATTCGGGCGAGAATCTGAACCGTTTTGTGCCAGCGAATGCCGAAATAGTCTCATTTTCACGCCAAAAAATGGAAATAGGCAAACTGAAATCGATTTTCCGCATTTTCAAGCCGGTGTTTGTAGCGGAACTATTCTTCGCCTTGCGGAATTTGCCCGTAAAGTATTGGTTGAGTGCCGTTAAGATAATGTACGTTGAAATTCACCGTGCGACGAATCTAAAGAATGACCTTGTCGGCTTATGCAAAGCGAAAAATCTGAATCCTTCCGATTGCGTGTTCTATTCCTATTGGCACGACTATAAGGCTTTGGCGTTAGCGTTGATGCTGAAAGAGAACAAATCTCTCAAATGCATTGCTAGGGCGCACCGATGGGATGTTTTTGCTGATAAGAACACTATCCCGTACTTGCCATTCAAATCGTTCATAATAAACAATTTGTCGCAATCATATTCGATCTCGGATGCGGGAAAATTCTATTTTGAGCAATATCTGAACCGCAAACTCGATGATAAAGTGACGGTTTCTCGGTTGGGAAAGTTCAACGGCAGACAACCGAATATGGACAGGCAGCCCAACTCGGTGCTGATTTGCTCGTGCAGCAATCTTATTCCTGTAAAGCAGGTTGACAAGATTATTGAAGTTATCTCACATTTGCAGACAGAAAATATCCGTTGGGTGCATTTTGGCGATGGGCCATTGCGTTCGGATTTGGAACAATTGTCACGGGGAATGTTATCTGACGTGCAATATGAGTTTCGCGGCATTGTTGCAAACGACAAGATTTTGGATTTCTATGCCGAAAACCACGTTGATTTGTTTATAAACTTGAGCGCTTCCGAAGGTATTCCAGTGAGCATTATGGAAGCGTTGTCGGCAGGAATTCCTGTTGTGGCAACCAATGTTGGCGGCACTGCCGAAGCCGTAAACAGCAAAAATGGGTTCTTGGTACCTGCCGATTTTGATAGCAACAATGTGGCAAAAATCGTTGACAATTACTTGAATTTGCCAATTTCAGAGCAAAATGTCTATCGACGGAATGCCTATGATTTTTGGAGAGAATACTTTGAAGCAGAAAAAAACTACAATGAGTTTGTTTTCCACCTCAATTCTTTATGACTTCACCCTGCAATTTGCTGCCTTACATGACTTTTAAAAAATGTTTTTAAGATTTAAACAATAGGGTGTTTGTATTTTCAAAAAAATACCGATATTTGCGGTTCAAAATTCGAAAGGAAACATTAACAGTTTTATAGAGAAATAATATGTATCTAACAGCAGAAAAAAAACAAGAGTTTTTCTCAACTTACGGAAAATCAGCAAAAGACACTGGCTCGACTGAAGGCCAGATTGCAATGTTCAGTTACAAGATCAACCACCTGACTGAGCACATGAAGAACAACAAGAAAGACGTTGGCACACAACGTTCATTGCTTCAGATGGTTGGTAAACGTCGCAATTTGCTGGCATACCTTAAGAAACAGGATATTGAAAAATATCGCGAACTAATTAAGGCTCTGAACTTGAGGAAGTAACAAAAAGAGGCACTTCGGTTGCCTTTTTTTGTTTATTATGAGTGCAAAGGTTTGCAATAAATCGGGCGGTGCGCTTTCTGTGCGCAAGGCCTTGTTAATCATTGCATTTGTAAGCGGTTGGCGTGTTAGGCGCCCGAACCCCACATCGAAAACTTCGGTTTAAAACAATAATATGAATTTGTCTGGCGGACTAAAAGATGAAACCGGCAGACGCAAAAAGATGCTTTTATGAATATAGTAAAGAAAGAAATCAAACTGCCCGACGGCAGAACGATTGAAATTGAAACCGGCAAATTGGCCAAACAGGCCGACGGTGCCGTGATGGTGAAATGCGGCAGCACAATGCTGCTCGCCACAGTCTGCTCAGCAAAGGATGCCGTTCCGGGCACCGACTTTATGCCGCTGACTGTTGAATACAAAGAGAAATTCGCATCGAATGGTCGCTTCCCAGGCGGATTCACCCGTCGCGAGGGCAAGGCTTCGGACTATGAGATTCTGATTGCCCGCTTGATTGACCGCGCTCTGCGCCCGTTGTTCCCATCGAACTACCACGCAGAAACATTTGTAAACGTAACACTTTACTCATCGGACGGCGTTGATATGCCCGACAACTTCGCTGGTCTGGCCGCTTCGGCTGCACTTGCAGTTTCTGACATTCCGTTCGAAGGCCCGATTTCAGAGGTTCGTGTGGCTCGCGTTAACGGTCAATTTATCATCGACCCGACATTCGAACAAGCAGAAAACGCTGATATCGAGTTGGTTGTAGCAGCAACGCTCGACAATATAATGATGGTTGAAGGCGAAATGAACGAGGTTAGCGAGCACGATATGCTCGAGGCCATCAAAGCCGCTCACGAAGCCATCAAACCGCAGTGCCAGGCTCAGATTGAGTTGATGGAGGCTGCTGGAAAAACAGTGAAACGCGAATATTGCCACGAAGAGAACGACGAGGAACTTCGCCAGCAAGTTCACGATGCCTGCTATGCAAAAGCATACGCTCAGGCAACCGCCGCCGACACCGACAAACATCACCGCGAGGCAATGTTCACCGCTATCTGCGACGAGTTCAAGGCACAGTTCACCGAAGAGGAGCTTGAAACCAAAGGCGCTCTCATTGACCGCTACTATCACGATGTTGAGAAAGAGGCAATGCGCCGCGCCGTTCTTGATGAAGGCAAACGTCTCGACGGCCGCAAGACCAACGAAATCCGCCCAATCTGGTCGGAGGTTGGTTACCTGCCAGGCCCCCACGGCTCATCAATCTTTACCCGCGGTGAGACTCAATCGCTCTGCACCGTTACTCTGGGGACAAAACTTGACGAGAAGATTATCGACGAGGCTCTTATCCAAGGCCGCGACAGATTCCTTCTCCACTATAATTTCCCGCCGTTCTCGACTGGCGAGGCCAAGGCACAGCGTGGTGTTGGCCGCCGCGAGATTGGTCACGGAAACCTTGCCTGCCGTGCACTGAAGAAAATGATTCCGGCAGACTACCCGTATGTGGTTCGTGTTGTTTCTGACATTCTTGAGTCGAACGGCTCATCATCGATGGCAACAGTTTGCGCTGGTACTCTGGCACTTATGGACGCTGGCGTGAAGATTAAGAAACCTGTTTCGGGTATTGCAATGGGTCTGATTTCGGAGAACAAGGGTACCAAC
>JAEEGG010008034.1_pt1 | contig 24079 bp, 11 predicted proteins | sample 9134161 | NCBI WGS metagenome assembly JAEEGG01 (sample SAMN16246543, study PRJNA631951) | gut metagenome | biome: gut microbiome; feature: rumen; material: CR-attached | host: Bos | place: Iran: Karaj | collected 2018-10
TAGCACTCTATGGGCATAAACGGTGCTATCATATTGCCGGCACTCAGGTATCCCATGCTCTCAGGCGTTTTGCCGCTCTTTGCCAGCTCAGCCTCGCCCTGCAGCCATGTGTTGCCGCCCTCGTGGAACCAAGCACTCTGCTTGCAGCCTTCCAAATCGGCAAAGGTAGCATGGATGCCCTCATGAACGCATGCATTCTGCTGGCCAATGCGGTCGCTGTATGTGCAGTTAGGGTCGAACGATGCAATGGGGTAGTAGCTCAGCAGCACCATCGGCCATGACTGTCCGTTATAGCCCGTTGCGCTCTGCCAGCCGCCTGTAGCGGTGTTTGGCTCATTGTCGGTGCCCACACCGCTGCCATATCCGTATATCTGACTGTAGTAGCCGTTGCGTGCACGCTTATCGGGGGGCCATCCGAACACGTCGCGGAAGAACTTAAAGTCCTCGTCCATCTTCTTAACAAGCAGTACCAGTGAGGTGTCGGTGATAGCCTTGTTGGCATTCGGACCAACGGCCACGCTCCACCATTCGCCATGACGTTCGCGTGCCACATTCATCTTCTCCGGCAGACGGCCCTTTGTGGGAGCCGACAGGGTGGGGTACTCCCAACGGAAGTCGTAGTTCAGCGTCGGCTCGTACTTTGGCCAGGTGTAGCTTACCGAAGGATCGATGTATCCAATCATCTGCAGTTCGCGCAGTCCGCAGGCCTTGCTGCTGCTCATGTAAACACGGATGGCGGTAGTAGATATCTGCACTTCAGTAACCGACAGCTTCTTGTCGTCAGCAGCAGTAAGTTCGTTGCCGCGCTGCCATTCAGTGCCGTCCCACCATGTAATATAAGCCTTAGTGGGAAGCAGCACGTTGGCATCGTTGGTAGCCCAATACGCGCGTACCTCTTTTATTATCATCACCTTTTCCCATTGCATTTCGACGTATGCCTGCTGTCCAAACGAATCGTCGTTGGTGTAGCTGGACCAGAACTTCACATTTCCACCATAACGGTTGTCGTTAAGAAGCTTTGTCTGGTCAGCGCTGTTGTTTACCGATGCCGTCACTTTTGGTGACTGCAACGATAGGTTGCTGACGTTCTGACTGTGTGTCATTTCCGTTGTCAGCAGAAGCAGCAATGAGGTAAGGGTTGAGATGGTAAATTTCATTGTAGTTTTTAGGTTTGTGCAACAAAGTTAAGTCATTTTTCAGTTCCAAACAAATTTTTTTGAAGAAATTTTCATTAAAATCATCATTTATTTTCTGGCGCTGAAAAAATAGTCCAAACGAGCAAAAATATCGTCCAAATCGCAGTTTTTTCTGACTTTTCTCTTGTTTGTTTTGATAATTCTTCCTATTTTTGCAGTGGACTACAAGAACAACTATTTGTTAAGATTTACAACTACTATTATTTAATAACTTAAAAAAACAATTATGAAAAAGAATTCTACTTTTCGAACGCTTATGTTGGCAGCCATCTGCCTGCTGACAAGCGTACAAGTGAAGGCACAGTATTCTGGTGAGGTTTCACAGTATCCCACCACGGACTACTCTGCCAAGGCCGCTGAGTTTAATTTGTCAGAGGTAGCTACGACGCTTGGCACCGATGCTGCCACGCTTTTTACTGCTATCGACACGTACATTAAGGCCGAAGGTACTCCCGATCCCATTCTGCTTTATGCTGTGGTCGATGGTGCCGATGTCCCCTACACCGATGCTACTCAGGCCGATGCCCATGGTTTCTGGATGACACAGAATGGTACTCCTCAGGCTTATGGCGATGGTTGCTACTTCTACATCAGCCCCTCTGTCGAAGAGAATGCGTTGGCATTCAATATGGGGCAGATGCCTGGTGTTTGTAAGGTAGACGACAAGTGCACAGCCACGCTGAAGCTGAAGTTCAACGGCAAGGAGGCTACCTTTGCCCTGACACTCAACGTCATTGCCAAACCCGACTTCGACATTCCCGAGCCTATGCTTCTTTCCAGCCAGCTGACTATCGTCGGTGAGCAGGAGAAAATTGTTGAGCAGTTCCCTCGTGGCGACTACAGTTCTGATCCTGTTGAAGTTTCCGTTGCCGAGGCTCTTCAGCTGCTGGGCATCACCAATAAGGCAGGCATGGCCGAGAATATTGGTAAGGTAGTATATACTACTTGGTACAATACCGCTGACGTAGAGCAAGGAGGTGGAATGAAGAAGGATTCGCTGACTAATGCTCCTACGGGCGAGGGTCACGGTTTCTGGTTCCGTCCTGTTCAGAACGCCAACGGCGAGGAAGACGGTGAGGTGGCTGCTACCGGTTGGGGTGACGTTGACAGGTTCTACCTGAACAACTTCACCTACAATGCCGAGACTGATTCGCTGACAGCTCAGCTTGGCCAGTACCCCGGTGTTTGTAAGGAGAACGAGACCTACTTCGCATACGTGTACATTATTTATGGTGAGAAGGCTTACCGCATTAAGTACACCCTGAAGCTCGGTGAGCAGGAGGCCGGAAGCGGAATGTCGGCTTACACAAAGCTGGGCGAGGAAGACGCCATTGTAAAGCAGGAACCATTGACCGACTGGGCTGCCGTGCAGCTGAATGTTGACTTAGAGAAGATTGCAGGCGTTCTGGGATGTGAGGTATCAGCTCTCGGACTCGTTGCCCTTGACGATAAGGATAACTTCGGCGGTAGCACAGCAAACAATGGTGGCTGGTGGCTTACCGAGACAGGCACGGTGGTGGCTTATGCAAATGGTGATTTTTACATAGAGCCCGCTACAGCCAACGACTACTCCGTGCTGAACGTCGGTCACAAGCCCAATACGCGTCAGGTAGGTGACGAACTTAAGACTTCGCTCTATTTTACAAACGGCACAAATTACTATCAGCTTAATGTAACTCTGCAGATTGTGGAGCCCGAGAAGCAGGAGTTCGCCTTTGAGAGTGTCGCTACTCGCACTTTCGCTGTACAGCAGCAGCTCGATAACGATTATACTATGTTCGACCTGGGCACTGTCAAAGTTGAGGATATTGAGAGTCTCATCGGTACCGCTAATCCTGTTCTCTATGGACTGAATATCGACTCCGTAGCCGTGGTCAAGGGCGACTATTCGAAGGCTTGGAACTGCGATCCGAATCCCGGATTCTGGCTCAACAAGGAGGGACGCGTCTCTGCATGGGGCGATGCCAACTCAATCATGGGCATTGTATATGCCGATGGACTTTTCCGCGGATGTCAGAAGCCTAACCTGCCCGCTGTCGGCGATGCCTTCACTACACAGCTCTTTCTGGTTAACGAAGAGACCAATAAGATGATTACCGTCAATATCAGCATCTCATTCGTAGAGGTTCTTGAGCAGAAGGAAGTTGCGGGTCAGGAGAATATCTCACTCCCCGTCACCACCGTTGGCAAGGATATCGAGATTGATCTGTCGAAGGCTGCCGAAGCACTGGGTGTTACTGTCGATGACCTGCTCAGCTCATCGAACTACTACCTGCGTGGCATGAAGAATGGTGTCTATGGCGAGGCTGCTAATGCTGAGAATGGTCTGGCCTTCACTGCTGACGGACAGTTCGACGCTTACGGAAGCATCTACTTCTCAATAGCAAAGGATGGCGACAAGGCAATGCTTATCATTGGTGGCAACGACGAGGTGGCAGCCGACTACAGCGCCGACGCACAGTTCTGCTTCGAGGTTAACAACAAGCAGTATGTTTACTACGTCAAGTTCCTGTCCGAAGCACTCTATCAGGACTTCCTGCAGGGCATCAGCAGCGTAAAGACCGCTACTATCGACGGCAACATCTACGACCTGCAGGGTCGCCAGGTAAAGGCCGCCAAGAAGGGTCTTTACATCATAAATGGTAAAGTGGTCGTGATTAAGTAATCCACAAACTACACAATAGGGACGGTTCTTTCTGTGTAACTTTACACAAAGAGAACCGTCTCTTTTTTTCTTTCTTTTTATTTCGTTGTGTTCAAAGAATGAATATTTTTTTGTATCTTCGCGCTCTGAAGTGAACTAACAAACGAAAAGACATAATGAAGAAACTGATCTTTGGCGCGCTGATGATCGTGATGGCATCATGCGCTGTGGCACAAAACAAGTCGTGGACTGCCGACAACGGCAACGGCACGTTTACCAATCCCCTGTTCTACGACGAGTTCTCCGACCCCGACGTCATCCGCGTTGGCGACGACTACTATCTGGCTGGCACGACGATGCACGCCGTGCCGGGACTGGTCATTCTCCACTCGAAGGATTTGGTGAACTGGGAGTTCGCCTCCTACTGCTTCGACCGCTTCGATTTTCCGGAAGACCGCTTTGCGCTAAAGAACCATCAGGAAATCTACGGTCAGGGCATCTGGGCGCCATGTATCCGTTATGCCAATGGGCAGTTCTATGTGTTCTCTAACGTGAACGGTAAGGGCCTGCAATGCTATACCGCAAAGAATATCAAAGGTCCGTGGACGCACCATAATATGAAGGGCAACATCTACGACCTCGGCGTGCTCTTTGATGATGATGGCAAGATATACGCCATCCACAAGTACGGCGAGGTGCATTGTACGGAGCTGAAGCCCGACATGAGCGGCCCCGTGGAGGGCAGCGACCGCGTAATCATTCCCGAGGGCAACGGCATTGGTGAGGGCCACCACATGTATAAGATTGATGGTATGTACTACCTCATTTCTACCGACTACTCGCCTAACGGCCGCACGGTCTGTTCACGTTCGAAGAGCATCTGGGGACCTTACGAGACACGTGTCATCGAGGCCGACGAGACCTACGGCTATCACGGTGTAGGCCGCACGACCGTGCCTCGTGGCACGAAATTCCGTATTGGCGAGGACGGCACGAAGTTTGGCGTGGCTCCCGCCAGCCCCGACGCTACGGGTTGCGACAATGCCCATCAGGGTGGTATCGTGCAGGCGAAGGACGGCTCGTGGTGGGCACTCTTCATGCAGGACTTCCACTCCATTGGCCGCACCGTCTGCCTGATGCCGATGACCTGGGAGGACGGTTGGCCGATGGTGGGACTGAAAGGCAATCTGGGTCGTGCGCCCCGCACGTGGTTCAAGCCGGGGGTAACCCCTCCTTCAGCCCCCGAGAGGGCTACGATAGTCCCTGCCGACAAAACTATAGAAGCCCCCTCGGGGGCCGTAAAGGGGGATTATGACCGCTCGGACAACTTCAACGGCAAACAGCTGAAGCCCGTGTGGCAATGGAACCATAACCCCGACGACAAGCTGTGGAGCCTGAAGAGTGGAAAGCTGCGCATTCAAGCTCAGCCCGCCGAACAGCTGATGTGGGCTCGCAATACGTTGACGCAGCGCGTCATCGGTCCGAAGAGCATTACCATCGTTGAGCTGTACACCAAGGGCATGAAGGACGGCGATGTCTGTGGTCTTGGCAACATCAACGTGCCCTGCTCGTGGATAGGTGTTATGAAGATGGAGGGTCAGCCTCTCATGCTTCGCGCCTTTGAACAGATGACCAATGACACTACCACGACATCGCCGGCTATCACTTTACCAGCCATTCCTGCCAACGGGAAAATCTGGCTCCGCTGCATCGGCGACTACGACAACAATCAGATGCAGTATGCCTATTCGACGGACGGCGTGAACTACCAGACGCTGGGCCGTATGATGCCGCTCACCTATCAGCTCATCACCTTCCAAGGCTCGCGCCATGCGCTGTTTGCCTTCAACGTGAAAGGTAAGCAGGGCGGCTATGCCGAGTTCGATAACTTCACTGTTGAGGAGCCGTGCGCCGACCGTTCGCAGAACATCCCCATCGGCAAGACCATCCGCATCATCAATAAGGCGACGGGCCGCCCGGCTATCGCTCTGAAGCACGGTATGCTCCACGACACCCATGCCGGCGACAAGAGCGAGCTGACGCAGTTTAAGGTCATCGACCGCGGACAGGGCATGGTCGCCCTGCAGTGTGCTGATGGTCGCTACGTGAAGGTCTATGGCGACGGACTGCCTGGCGACGTGCGCTTTTATACTCACGATGAACCCTTTGCCGGCGGAGCAACCATCCTCTCTTCTGATGATGTCCTCAGCACGACATTCCTCTGGCAGGACTATCTCGACCACGACTTCATGCTGCTGTCGCTGAAGAACCACAAGTACCTGGGCAAGAGTCCCACCACGGGCAGTCCTTACTCATGGGACTTCGTCGGTCCCGACCCCGCTCGCCGCAACGGCTCGGTGCTGATGTGGGAGGAGGTGAAGTAAATTACCCCTTTTTTAGTGCGTGCACCTCCCGCACCTGGCGCACCTAATGCAGATTAAATGAGAAATGAGGAATGAAAATGAAAAATGAGAAAATGACGTTAGACGTAGGGGTTAGGTGCGCCAGGTGTGGGAGGTGCGACAACTTTTTCAATGAATATAGTAATCAAAATTATTCATTACTAATTATTCATTACTAATTACAACAATAAAGGTGGTCTTTACGAATGATAAGGTGACCTTAACGAACGATAAGGTGACCTTATTGCGCGATAAGGTGACCTTATCGTGCATGGCTATGCACCGGTTTTGCAAAAAGGTGCATAAATATTTAGGTACCAACAATACTTTCCGCTGTGTTACCGCTGTTGCAATTCTTTCCACCGTGGTGGGTTGACACCCAGCAGGTGGCGCACGAAGAAGTCCATGCGCTTATGCTCACCGTAGGTCTCGCCCATGGTGTGGCGGGCACCGGGGATAACTACGAGTTCGAAGTCCTTGCCTTCCTTCTCAAGAGCGTTGACCACCTGCATGGTTGAGGCAGGGTCGACGTTGTCGTCCATCTCGCCAACGACGAGCATCAGCGGGCGCTCCAGTCGCCATGCGTTCTCTACGTTGGAACACTCCACATAGCTGCTGTCAACGGGATAGGACATCCACTGTTCGTTCCACCATATCTTGTCCATGCGGTTGTCGTGACAGCCGCAGGCAGCGTAGGCAGCCTTGTAGAAGTCGCCGTGGAACAGTACGGCAGATAGTGCGTTCTGTCCGCCGGCACTACAGCCGTAGATTCCAACACGGTCGGCATCCATGTAGGGGTACTTGCGTGCAGCGGCCTTTATCCACTCAATGCGGTCGGGCAGTCCGGCATCCTTCAGGTTCTTGTAGCACACCTCCTCGAACTGGCGGGTGCGGAACGAGGTGGTCATTGCGTCTAACTGGACAACGATGAAGCCCAGCTCGGCAAGCTCAGCCATACCCCAGTGCCACTCGCGGAACGACTTGGGTACATATTGGTCGCCAGGACCGCTGTAGATATACTCGATGACGGGATATTTCTTTTTAGGGTCGAAATTTGTGGGACGGATAATGATGCCCCACATCGGTGTTACACCGTCGCGCCCAGGAGCAACGAACACCTCGGGAGCGCGCCATCCCGTTGCCTGAAGCTGGCTTATGTCGGCTTTCTCGAGCGTGAGCAGCACCTTGCCGTTGGAGGCAGAGCGCAGCACGCTGACGGGTGGGGTGGTGACGGTTGACCAGGTGTCGATGAGATACTTCATGTCCGACGAATAGACCACGCTGTGATTCCCTTCATCAGGGGTCAGACACGTCAGTCCCTTGCCGTTTAGTCCTATGCGGTAGTAGTGTATCAGATAGGGGTCCTCCTGCTTGTTCATGCCGCAGGCAGAGAAATATATCAGTCCATGCTTCTCGTCGATATGCTGTATGTCGCGAACGTAGTACTCGCCATGAGTAACCTGCCGGATAAGTCCCTTCTGGCGGCTGTAGAGGTAGATGTGGTTGCGACCGTCGCGTTCGCTGGTCCACACTATGCGCTGGCCGTCGCTGAGGTCGTGACGCTGCTGACGGGTATAGTTGACATACTTGTCGTTGCGCTCCTCAATGAGTGTGCGTACCTGTCCGGCAAGGTTCATCTCAAGCACCCGGTAAACCTTGTGTCCACGCTCGTTGAACTCGAAGGTGACGGTCTGCGAATTCTTGTCCCAGCGAGGTGCCGATACCTGATACTGGTGCTGGAAGAGTTCTGTTGACGGCTCTGTGACACGGCCTGTCTCTATGTCGACGATGACAGGCACACGGTAGTTTAGCGAGTCGCCGGGCTTGGCATACTCCTGCTTGTGGAGGATGGGCTCCACACGGTCCTTGGGCGACGACTCAACGTAATAAACATAATGCTTTGGCGCCGGCTTTATCCTCACCGTGGCGTAATACCTGCCGTCGGGCGAGAACGTGCCCCACGACGAGTAGTAATAGTCGGCGGTGCCGTTGGTGGTAAGGGCAACCCCCTCCTTCTCCCCGAGGGGAGAGGTTCTCCACAGGTTGTTGTCGCGATGATAGATGGTTATGGTGCTGTCCTTGGGCGATGTCTGACGACCGTCCTTCTCGTCGGGCACCTCCATCCAGTGGCGCTGTGGTCCGCGTGGCTGCCAGTGGCGTGGCGGCGTGGGGTCACCGGGCAGAAGGGTTACGGTATGCTTGTCGGCATCAACCTCCTTGAATACCGATTTCTCACCATCGAACACGGAGTACCAGAAACGGTGGGTACCGTCGATGGCATGAGGCTGAACATTGGTGTTCTTTACCTTGCCGCTGAATTGCGAACGAATGTTGAAGGCACGCTGGTAATCGGCCAGCGTGCCTTGTGCCCACAGGGGGCTGCTTAATAAACTAAAACTTAATATTACTAAAACCACATTGCTTTTCATTGCCGTATTGTTACTGATAGATTATGAAATCGGTGAGTTCTGCCCACGAGTGGTTGTCGCTGTAGGTGGTCTGATAGACAGCTATGCCGACGGTGGGCGCTGTCAGCTCAATGGGTGAGCCGGGCATGTTCTGCCATTTCTGTCCGTCGCGACTTGTGCGGGCAAAGAGCAGGTTGCCGCGACGCTCAAACTGCAGCAAGGGGTCGAAGTCGTATCCCTTATAGTTGGGGAATTGCGGACGGCCGTGAGGGCTGAGCACCGTGAACATATTGCCGCAGTTATACAGGGGGAATACGCCGAGCTGATAGTAGGTGTCACCGTTGGCGATGATTAGTCCAGCCTCATTATATCCCTTTACGCTATGGTCGGCAAGTCCCTCCATATCGCTGACACGTGCCATTACGACAAAGTCGCCAGTCAACTCTTTTACCTGCTGTGCACCGTTCGATAGCGGGGCGTTGTTGAAGTTGGGCGTGGTGGCACTGAGACGGTAGTCGGTGGCCACTCCGCTGACGGCTTTCATCGTCGGCGAGAGGGTGAAACGACTGTCGGGGTCGCTCTCGTCAAAGTCGTCGTCGCCCAACGACGGGTAAGAGGGGAGAGATGAGAGGTGAGAGAAGAGCGCCGCTGCTTCCTTGGCTGTGGTAGCCGTGGGCGATATGCTGAGGCTGCTGATGTAGCCTTTGAAGAAGTTGGCACCAGCGGCATCGGCGCCAATGGTTACCTGTCCATCGGGGCGTAGCATCAGGAAGTTATTTTGCTCATGCAACAGACGACCGTCAAGATATACGCGCTCCATCCATCCGTCGAAGGTCACCAGCCAGTGGTGCCACTGTCCTACGGCACCACTTACTGCGTCAGGCGCTCCGTAGCTCTCGAACGATCCGTTATGGTTCACCAGTCCTGCCTGAGGGTCGCTGCCTAAGCGTAGTTCGGTAGTGGCAAGATCGGCACGCGATGCCGACAGCGACGTAACGGTCTGAACGGCACCGCCCTCTGTCTGCAACAGCCAGGCGCTGATGGTGTAGGGGCTGTTGTAACGGTACTCGACGGGTAAGGACGAAGTGGTAGACAGCGACTGTGAACCGTTGAAGAACAACGCCCAGCGGCCGTCCTTCACACGGGCACGCAGAGGCTTGTTGGCACGCATACCGCAAACCTCGGTGATGTCGAAGGGCTGCTGCCTGCCTTGGGCTATCTGACTGACATCAAACGACATGGTGTTGCAGGTTCTGTCTGTAGGCTCCACGTCCATGCGGTGCATGCCGGGGTAACCGTTATAGGCATCTACGCTGATGTCGGGCAGTTGGGGAGCCTTCTGCCACACCTTCACGTTCCATATGGCAGGCATGTGGCCGTTTTTCTGGGTGTCGGTGATGGTGATGCGCAGATAGCGAGCCTTCCCCTTCCCTTTGTCAATCATCGGTGAACCCTGCATAGTGTTTGCTGTGCGATCGGCAAAGATGGTCCACGACTTGCCGTCGATAGATGTCTCAATCTTGTACTGATAGAAGAACGTGGCGTATTCAAACTGTGTCCACACCTCGTTGAATTTCTGCACCCGGCCAAGGTCTATCTGCAGCCACTCGTCATGATGCTTGCCAGTAGCCCAGTTGGTGCTGGCAGCCTTCCATAGCGTGGCATTATTGTCGTCAACGGCATACTCGGGCTTGAACCAGTCGTCATAGTATGATGACGCTGTTACCTTCGCGCCAAAGGCGAGATTTTTTGAAGTGAAGAGTGAAGAGTGAAGAGTGAAGAATTTCTTGCGTCCCGATGGTAGCAAGCGACCAAAGGTCGAGCGGCTACCGCTGTGCGTAGGAACGACGGGCAGGATGTTTCCGTCGGCATCGAACGTCAGCTCATCAATGCACACCTGGCGGTTGAAACCGTGAACTGAGCGTGGCAAGTTGTGACGGTGATAGACAATGAAAAACTTACCGTCCTGTTCCAAAATACTATGGTGACCAGGGCCGTGAACAGTCTGGTCGGCATTGGTCTTGAGGATGCAGCCTTTGTACTCGAATGGTCCCATAGGACCTACAGTCGAAGTGGCATACTGCACACGGTAGGTGTCGTCGTGACATGAACCACTGGAGTAGGTAAAATAATAGGTGTTGCCTCGTTTGAACACATAAGGTGCCTCGAAGATATCCTTCAGCTCGGTGTTGGGGATGAGGCGTTTCTCGCCAAGATTAGTGCCGTATATTTTCGCCACGCCGCAACCGAAGTCCTTGTATATTCCCCAGGTGCAGAAGTAAAGGTACTCCTGACCGTCATCATCGCGAAAGAGTTGGGGATCGAGGGTTATAGCGTTGTGGACGAAACGGTCGGGAACCAGCACGGCATCGTCGGCACCAAGACTGTTGCGCCACGGGCCCACCGGCGACTTGCTTTCGCCTACCAGTACCTCGCAGGGACGGCAATAGTAGTAGCGGAAGGTACCATCGGGCTGCTGAACCACGTCGGGAGCCCACACCACCTCGGTGGTGGGCCAGTTCATGACGATGTTCTTCCAGTTTACAAAATCATTAGATGCCCACACCTGCGCCGGACCGTAGCCGTTGCCGGTACCGTCGGTGGTGGCATATATATAATAGGTGTCGCCAAACTTGCGAATGGTGGGGTCGGCAAAGTACCCCGGGATGATGGGGTTGCCAGCACCGGGAGTGTTCCACGACTGCGCAACGACGGTGCCGTTGCCAATGAAGAACGAAGATTGAAGAATGAAGAATGCTGCGCCGAGCACCGCAGTACGTTTCATATCCATAGTCCTTTTTTTACTTCTCTCACTTAATCACGACTCTTTGTCCGTTGACTATATACAGACCTCTCTTCGTTGGCTTACCACTGATTTTCATGCCGTTCACGGTATACCATGCACCAGCAGACTTCAATTTTTCAATTCTTCCATTTTTCAATTCTTCAACGCCCGTAGTTGGGTCGGTATAGTCGGTGCTGACAAGCGTGGCCGAGGCGGTAGAGCCGCCGACGGTGATGTTGAACACGAAGTTCGCATTGGCATATACGTTACCCTTCTGACGATAGCGCAGCGTCTGACGGATGGTGTACTTCGTGCCCTCAGCGCAACGACCGGGATACTGGCCAATGGAGAAGGTGAGCAGTGAGGGATAGAACTCGGAGAACACCTGGCTGGTACTGTTGCCATAGTTGGTGACGGTGCCTGTAGCCGTAAACCAGTGGCCGTAGCCGTTGGCAGTGCTGCCCGACTGTATGAGCGTGCCGTTGGCATTTGAGGCATTGAATGAAATCTTTCCGAGAGCGACGCCATTGGCGTTCCATGCCTGCATCTTTGATTCAATGGCTGTGGGCTGCAGCTGTAGTGCGGTGCCGAGAGCTGCCGCTGCACGGCCGCTGACGGTGACGTAGACACCGCTGTAGTTCTGGGCATCGCGTGGGAAGGTAACATCGTAGGTAAAGGTGATGTCGCTCACATCGCGACCGTCGAGGGTCGCATTAGCATAGACGGTGGCTGAGGTACCAATGTCGGTGCCCTCAATCGAGAAGCGGTAGGGCCACATGTCGTCATTGTCAATCTTCTCGTCCCAGCGGTGGGTGATATAGTTTGACAGGGCAGGGGTGACGATGAGCCACAGACGGCTCACGCCCTCGGGGACGGTCATCTGATAGGATGCTGTCTTGACACCACGCCCCTGACAGTAGACGCTGTCCTCGGAGAAGTAGCGCCGCGAACCGTCGGTCATCAGGGCTACGTAGCCCATACGGAATCCGCGCCACGAGGCATTGCCCTCGGTTGACACCATATACTTGCGATTGGATACTTTCTCCCACTGAGTGTCACCGTTGAGGAATTCGCCGGGGTCGTTGTCGAGAAGTGCCGAAGCTGGGTTCAGACCGGTAAGGTTGGTCTTGACAACGGTACCCGATTGAGGCACCTCCAGCGGAATTACGTTGAAGCCAGACCCTTGGGGACAGCTAGCGAGAGCTACCTGATATTCATCGTTATCGGTGAGCACGCAGCGGTAGTTGAAATCGCCAATATACGGATTGCGATAAGGCTTGCAGGCTTCGATATCCCATGTAGCCAAATGGCTGGCATAGTCGAAGTAGAGCTTGTAGAGGTTGCGCACCGAAAGATTCTTGAGTTTCATCAGTGCCTGGTTGAAGTCGCTGCCCTTGCCGCTCGACTGTCCGGTCATTGGGGTGTTCCACACCTGGGCGACGGTGGTCAGGTCGTTGTAGTACTGGTTAATGAAGTAGTGGAACCAGTAGCTCTGATAGCGGTGCCACTCGTGTGAGTATGCATAGTTGTGGGAGTTGCGGAACACGCCGATGCTTTGGTCGTACATCAGCTCAGGGTACGACTGTGCCGCCTGCCACTGTGCCGTCTGTTCCCAAATAGCCTGACCGTTGCCGCAGGCAAGGTGGAAACCTGTATTGTCAGTTGAAGAATCCTTGTGGCCGCTGTGCTCGGCATAGCACATATAGTGGAATGAGTGGCCTACTTCATGGGCTACCGAGTGACCTACGGGCTTACAGGTGGCAGAGTTCAGCCACAGCGCACTTACCTGATAGTCGTAACCGCCGCCATAGCATGCCCAGTCGCCGGGCTGCGAATAGTTCATAAGAACCATTACTTTGTATTTGTTGAGGTTGGAGTTGACGGGATCGACAAAGCCCAGCTTGTTTATCTCCAGATCGAAGAATGCCTCACATTTCTGGAGAAGGTCGGGGATGTCAACATAGTTCCAATCGCTCTTCGACAGCTCGTGGGGCTTCTTGTTGCCGTAGTACTTGTCCCAGAAAATGATGACATTGTCACTTTCCACTGAGCGTGACTTCGACCAGGTGTACTTGTTGTCGGGATCGCTCTCTTTGTAGAGCAGCGAGTCGCTGGGCCAAGGGTTGCGCCACTCGTTGGGGATGTACACTGTTTTCTGCGCAGCCGTCTGAAGGCAGAAAGCTGCAGCAAACATAGCTAAAGTAAAAACCTTTTTCATTGTTATTGTTTGTTATTATTTCTTTGTCGGTTCAGGGATGGCAGCGATGAGATAGGTCATGTGTATGAGCCGGTTCTTCAACCACCGGTGCATCTTGTCAAGTTCGATGTTATAGGACTTGCCCTTGATAGGCCAGCGGCGTAACTCACGGTCTAAGGCTCCCGAGACACGAAGCTCCTCAACATATTTCATACACTCTGTCCAGGCACAGTCCACGATGGTGTCCTTGCAGGCTGCCCATTGCTCTTTATAGGCCTTGACAAACTCCTTGCAGCCGAAGAGGTCGGTGAAGAACTGCGGAACGTAGTTGTAGTTGCCATTGCGCTTCAGGGGATTGCTGCCCATGACGGTCTCATTGAAGGCGGTGAAGAAGTTATGACCAGTGGTCATCTGACTCCAGTCGAAATCGTAGCCGGCATCGAAGTCCCACAGCGGTCCCATAACCCACTTGCCATCGCCATCCTTATGAAGATAAATGGATCGGGGAGCAGAGAGCTCTACGTTATAGACGAACTCCTGAATCTGCAGGTACTTGATGAACGACGGGATGTCAAGCAGCTGCTCCACCTGGGCGTAGTTCTTTGACTTGATAGCCTTCTCCAGTTGGCCGAAGACAGCCTTGACGCTATCAACGGTATTTGCCGTGAACGCCTCATCATCGGGATATTTCACACAGCACGGCATCTTATACACTTCGCTCCAGAAATTATCATCTGCGTAAGGATTCTCGCCGGGACCATCGTCGACGTCAAGGGAGAGTAGAATGCCACGGTCGTCGCTGACGGCCACACGGTTATTGTTCTGTTGCACCTGCTCGGTGAGCTGGTAAACACCCTTGTAGTCGCCGTTAAGGAATAACTCCACGTAGCGGGTATGGTTGGTGAAAGGCAGGCCAAGAGCATGCCCCATCTCGAAGGCGAAAGTGTTCATCATATCCGTCACGTCGCGGTAGTTGGCAAGCAGCACCCAACTCTTCGCCTTGTCTAACCCCAGCAGTTTATGCTTGGTGTCGAGTTTTATACGGTAGGGCTTCTTGTCATACCACAGAAACGAGCTGTTGCCACGACAACGGATGGCACCACTGCCGGAATAATCGGAGAACGAACCACGGGCACCCAACGAAATGAAGCAGGGCACGTAGGTCTCCTTGGAGGTGACGTTGGAACCGTCGGTAGTGGTGATGTTCAGTTGGAACACACGATAACGGTTCTTGTCTTCCGAGCCAGGAGTGTGCGTAAAGGTAAGGCTGTCAATGATGTCGCTACTGAAGGATAGTTTATTGCCGTCCTTCAGATGGAACAGCACAGACCTTTCGCTGAAGGTAATATCGTCGGTAAGGTCGGCTGACACGGGGAAATCCCATTGGATGTTCTGCTGACTGGTATGGACATGCACGTTGCGCTGGGCGTTTACGAAAGAAAACGTCAGTAGCAGGCAGACAGTGAGCCTACAGCGCATATCAGTCAGTAATCTGGAATTCATAGGGGTATTGCTTGTATTCTGGAGCATTGCCATTTGTCATCACATCAGAATGACGCTCAGGGGCTCCCATTACTATAAGGTATAGATGCTTAAGTGGTTTGCCATTGGAGGTGAAAGACGTGGCATTGACATCGCTGTAGATGCTCTTGCCGTCGGTGGTGATGCCCACAAAGCCATAACGCAGCTGGTCGCCACGCAGACGCAGATTGAAGGCTGGCGACTTAAGGTTCACATGACCATCGAGCTTTATAGCATTGAAACCATACCCTTCGGGTAATTGCTTCGGACGGAGCCAACCATCAGCAGTCTTCTCCAGCTCTGTGTCGAAAGTGCAGGCATACTGACGAGTCTCTTTGTAGGCATGGGAGAAGTCGAAGTTCACCAGATGCTGGTAGCCGCGGAACATCTCGTCGCAGAAGGCTGACTGTGACAAACCGTTCAAGCGTTTGTATGTCATTGCAGGATCCTCGCCGATAGCTCCCTGACGGAACAGCTCGGCAATGGACTGGCGGCCGTGAAGGTCGCTCCACCACTGAAGCACGTAAGGAGAATGATAGATGTTGTCCATGTGCAGGAAGGCTTTATGCGTGAGCCCCTTGAACGCCTCGAAATGGTAGTTCTCGTCGGTAAGCCAGTTGGGATTGACCTGCCAAAGCATCCACTGCGAAGCCATTTCGAAGAATCCCGTGCCTCCCCAGCACTGGCCAATGCTGTCGGCCATTATCTGTGACTGGAAGGAGTGCCCCAGCTCGTGGGCCATGCAGTTCATCTTAGTGTCCTGTATGCGGTTGGGCGCCACCCACAGGGCACCTATGAAGTTGTCGTAGGTGCCTCCATAGGCAGTACCGTCGAGAGAGTACATTACCATTACCATCATCTTATAGCGGTCGGCCTTCGACGGTCCTTTCACGAACCCCAAGGTGTCGCGGAAGAAGTGATAGAACGACTGAACGCGGTCGCGAAGGTTCTGCAGATTGAAAGACATTGGCTTACCTTCAAGATGCGGAGGATTGTTGACATCGTTGCCAAAGCCACGCTCCCACATAAAGATAAGGTCGTCGGTCTCAAGGCTACGCTTCAGTGACCACCGTGAGGTGTCTGATTGCAAGTCCATGCTGCGCAGGTCTTCGGGGACATAGATAGTCTTACCGTTGTTGGCGCCAGATGCCGTCAGCGAACAGAAAAGGATGATGGTTGAAAGGACTGTTTTCGTCATCTTAGTAATAATTTGATGCAAAGGTACACAATTGTTAGGTCTTATCGTGAAACTTTCGGCTAAGAAGATAATAAAATTGTCCAAAAAAGCGTTGATAATTACAGATTAGACAATTTTCCGACCTCTTTAGACTATATTTTTATATTGTCAAATGTTTTTTGTCTACCTTTGTACCATGAACGTAATAATGATGCATGATATGAAGAGATTTTTGATGGCTGCTGTTATGTTGGCCATTATGGTTTTGGGTGTTTCTGCCGCCAGTTCACGCTACATCACAAAGGTGGCGACTGTCAGTGTGACAACTCCTGTAGGGAATGCCCCTCGGTTGCCTTACCGCTTATGGGTGACGTATTCCGACGGTAGCGGCGAGTACAGGCAGGTGAGATGGATGAACGCTTCGGAGGCTACAGAGAAAGCTGAGGCCGACCCCACGATGAATCCTGTGGGTACAGATTATAAGGTACGTGGATTCATCATCGGTGATAACACCACATCGAACGGATATCCTGTGTCGGCAGAGGTGAGGGTGGTGGATTCAATTCATTATTCACAATTCATAATTCACAATTCTGCCATCCCTGTCGCAGAGCCTCTGCCGATAGACAAGGTGAGCATTGACGGCAAGAATCGTCTGACGTGGAACCGTGACCTGGATATTGACCAGCTGATAAGTTTGCCGGTAAAACAGCAACTGTATAACTATCGCGATACCTATGGATTGCCTACAGACGGATATCCTGAGGCCGACGGATGGGACTCGCCTACGACCAAGCTGAAGGGCCATGGTGCAGGCCACTATATGTCGGCAATGGCATTTGCCTTTGCCAGTTGTCAGGACAAAGCAAAGAAAGACATACTGCGCAGGAACATCAAAGAGATGGTCGACGGTCTGCGTGAGTGTCAGGAGAGAACTTTCGTGTGGAACAAACGGCTGGGGCGCTACTGGGAGGCACGCGACTTCGCACCCGAGGGAGAGTTGCGCGAGATGAAAGGCACGTGGGCAGATTTCGACCGCTATAAGAAAGAGTGTACTAAGTATGGCTACGGATACCTTAACGCCATTCCAGCCCAGCACTGCGCCCTTATTGAGATGTATAGGGCTTACAACAACGAGGACTGGGTGTGGGCACCTTATTATTCGGTACACAAGCAGCTGGCAGGACTCATTGACATAGCTACATATATTGATGACAAGGTTGTGGCTGCAAAGGCGCTGCTCATAGCAAAGGATATGGGACTGTGGGTGTGGAATCGCATGCACTACCGCACATTCGTTATGAGCGACGGACGTCAGGATGAGCGCCGTGCAAAGCCCGGCAACCGTTATGAGATGTGGAACATGTACATAGCCGGTGAGGTGGGAGGAATGGCTGAGTCGCTGGCACGACTGTCGGAGATGACCGGAACGGCTGAAGAGAAAGCCAGATTGCTGGAGGCCGCTACTTGTTTTGACAGTCCGGCATTCTTCGACCCACTGGCAAAGAACATAGACGCCATACGTACACGCCACGCTAATCAGCACATACCGATGGTGACAGGTGCATTGCGCATATACCGTGGTAACGGCAATCCATACTACTATAACATCGCCGAGAACTTCTGGACAATGATTCAGGGACGCTACCGCTATGCTATGGGTGGCGTTGGCAACGGTGAGATGTTCCGACAGCCGTACTCGCAAATTACGTCGATGTGCAACAACCTGACCAGCTGGGGTGGGAGAGAACTGCGCCCGGAACCGACAATCAATGAGACGTGCTGTGCGTATAACCTGGCAAAACTGACGAAAGACCTGAATTGCTTCTATCCCGACTATGCCGGCTATATGGACTACTACGAGCGTGTGCTATACAATCAGATAATCGGTTCGGTAAATCCCCGAAGGTATCAGACAACCTACCAGTATGCCGTAGGACTTAACGCCTCGAAGCCGTGGGGAAACGAGACACCGCAGTCGACATGTTGTGGTGGTACTGGTGTGGAAAACCATGTAAAATATCAGGAGGCGGCATACTTCGTCAGTTCCTCATCTATGGAAGGGAAACAGGGTGAGGCTTGCCTTTGGGTAGCGCTCTATATGCCTACTACCGCCCACTGGGCTGCACAAGGTGTGACCATTAAACAGGAATGTGAGTGGCCGGCAGAGAAAAGCACAATTCGCATTGTTCAGAGTAATCAGAGTACTCGGAGTACTCAGAGAACTCCGATAAAAGTAAAGCTACGCGTGCCTTACTGGGCTACTGAAGGCTTCGATATAAAACTCAACGGCAAGAGCATTTCTAAGACTTATCAACCGTCGAGCTATGTGGAGATACCTGCCCGCAAATGGAAAGACAGCGATAAGATAGAGGTAATCATGCCCTTCACACGTCATATTGACTTTGGTCCCGACAAGAAGGACGGCTACTGGGTAGGCGCCTTCATGAACGGTCCGCTGGTGATGGCAGCCACTGGTGTCAAGAGCTGGGATGAGGCTACCGTTGACATGTCGGCAGATATCAGCAGTTTTGTTCCAGACTATGATGGTGACAAAAACCTGACACACTATTTCCGTATCAATATCCCCGCCGCCACCGCCCCCGTGGCCGATGGTTTACCCATCGACAAGTCCCAGCTCCGCGAACTTCTACTCATTGTCAAAAGTCGCATCAACGAGCAGCAGGCATGGAACGCCATGGAAGTAAAGGTGCCGGAATATGCCCCGTGGGCACCTCACGGGTTTGCACGTATGATGGAACAGCAGGAAAAGGTGCAGCCAATGATGGATGATCCCAAAGATAAATATACTCAAGAAGAGATAGACAAGGCTGCTTCGGCACTAAATGCCGTAATTAACAACATGCGTCCGGGTAATCTGCCAGAATTGGAGGATTTGAATGAACTTCAGCAACTGTTAGAGCAGGCAAAAAAACTGCCTGAGGACGATGAGAAAGCCAATCGAGCCATAGGCTATGCCGGAATGGTGATACGTTACGTCAGTGACGGCAGTGGCACGAAGGATATGATAGACAGGGCTGTGAAACAACTAAAGGAGCTGATGAAATGAATATCAAACGATTATTGACACTACTCATATTATCTGTACTGTCATACGGATTGAACTGGGCAAAGACTGTTGTAATATCATCGCCTGATGGAAAACTCTCAGTAGCCATAAGCAATGGAGTGACCATCAGTGTCAGCCGGCTGGATAGCAGAGTTGTGACGGTGAAAGCTGCCATGAATGGTAGCGACGGGAGAATAGTAAGTGCTCACCCAAGCAAAAAGCAGCAGGAGCATATTGTAAGTCCGTTTTATCGGCAGAAGCAGTTCAATGTGGAGTATCTTCAGGCAAACATTAAGCTGTCGGATGGTTTTAATATGGAGGTAAGGGCTTATAACGACGGAGTGGCGTATCGCTTCCTTACCACGCGAAAGGGCGAGATAGTTATACAGGACGAGTCCGCTGTCTTCGGTTTCCCCGAAGACGCAAAGGCGTGGCTGTCATATACCACAAATCCCGAAAAGCCTTTTGCTATGGCGTTTCAGAATACCTACCATGAGACGCACTTGGTAGATGCCCGTCCGTTACCCGCCTTTTTGCCTGCCACCGTGGAGAGCGGCAAGGTGAAGGTAACGATTCTTGAGAGCGACCTACGATCGTATCCCGGCATGTTCCTGAAGGCTGATGGCAACAATCTGACAGCTGTGTTCGCAAAGTACCCGAAGCGGATGGACTACTACCACTGGCGAGGCATGAGCTATGTGGCTGAGACAGAGGACTACATAGCTAAAAGCACTGGTGCGAGGACATACCCCTGGCGTGTTATGGCCATAACGGAGAAAGACACGGAGATGCCTGTGAACAATCTTGTCTATGCACTGGCTAAATCCAACAGTATCGGTGATACCTCGTGGATAAAGCCGGGAAAGGTGGCTTGGGACTGGTGGAACGACTGGAATCTTAAGGGAGTGGACTTCAAGGCTGGTATCAATTCGCGTACATATCAATATTATATAGATTTCGCTGCGAAGAACAATATTCCATACGTGGTGCTTGATGAGGGATGGTATGATTCGTCGAAGGGCGACATAATGAATCCCATTGCCGACATTGACTTGCAGCAACTGATTGATTACGGCAGGGAGAAGGGTGTCGGAATAGTGTTGTGGACGGTGTTCAACGTTCTTGACGAGCATCTGAAAGAGGCGTGCAGGCAATACTCGGCTATGGGTGTAAAAGGCTTTAAGGTGGACTTCATGGATCGCAACGACCAGACGGCAGTAGAGATGGCGGAGCGCATAGCGAGAGAATGTGCTGCCAACAAGCTGTTTCTTGATTACCACGGATACTTTGCGCCAACGGGGATGAGTCGTACCTATCCGAATATCCTGAACTACGAGGGTGTCTTCGGTATGGAGGAGTGCCGTTGGGCAAAACGTGATACCGACATGCCGCTCTATGATGTGACGTTCCCCTTCATCCGCATGATGGCAGGCAGCGTCGACTTTACTCCGGGTGCTATGCGCAACGGCACAAAGGAGAACTGGGTGGAGTGCTATCAGAACCCCGTGTCGATGGGCACTCGCTGTCACCAGGCAGCCTGTTACGTCGTCCACGATTCGCCGTTCACCATGCTCTGCGACGCGCCGACCAACTATGAGCGCGAACCCCGCTACACCTCATTCATAGCCCAGATTCCCGACCAGTGGGACGAGACGCGGGTATTGCAGGGCGAGATGGGGAAATACATTGTCACCGCCCGCCGCTTAGATGATATATGGTACGTGGGCGGCCAGACCAACTGGGACCGTCGTAGCATAGAACTGCCACTCGACTTCCTTGGCAAGGGAGCCTACTCCACTACCCTACTTACTGACGGCGTTAATGCCAACCACAACGCCGAGGACTACCGGCTGGATACCAAGTTGCATCACAGCCATGAAACGCTGACAGTGAAGATGGCCAGCGGCGGCGGCTTCGTGATGAAGTTCGTAAGACAAGCAAATATCGATAACAACTAAAACATAAACAATATGAAAAAATTATTTCTGTCATTCATTCTTTGTTCATTGTCCTTTGGCCACGCAGTGGCGCAAAAGGGCTATCCGATAACTCCCGTGCCGTTTACGGCTGTGAAGGTTGCCCCTGGCACGTTCTGGGGCCAGCGTCTGGAAGCCAGTCGCACGGTGACGATTCCCCTAGCTTTCTCGAAGTGTGAGAGCGAGGGGCGCTACAAGAACTTTGAAAATGCTGCCGCCCACTTGGCAGACCCCTCAAAGGTGTTTAAAGTCAATGGCGTGGGTTATTCCTTCGACGATACAGACCCCTACAAGACGCTCGAGGGTGCCGCCTACATCCTGCAGACCTATCCAGACAAGCGGTTGGAGGCCTACTGCGACTCGGTCATCGACATCATCGGCCGTGCCCAGGAGCCCGACGGCTACCTCTATACCGCCCGTACGCAGAATCCTGCCGCCCCGCACCACTGGGCTGGCGACCGCCGCTGGGTGAAGGAGGAAGACCTTTCGCACGAGCTCTACAACCTCGGCCACATGGTTGAGGGTGCCGTAGCCTACTGGCAGGCTACGGGAAAAAGAAAATTCCTCGACATTGCCCGCCGCTATGCCGACGTCTGCATTAAGGAGGTAGGTCCCAATCCAGGTCAGATAACGGTTGTCCCTGGCCACCAGATTGCCGAGATGGCCATGGCCCGTCTGTATTTGGCTACTGGCGAGAAGAAATATCTGGGCTTCGCCAAGTACCTGCTCGACTATCGCGGAAAGACGGAGATAAAAAACGAATACAGCCAGAGTCATCTGCCCGTTGTCAATCAGGCTGAGGCCGTAGGCCACGCTGTCCGTGCCGCCTATATGTATGCCGGTATGGCCGATGTGGCAGCGCTGACAGGCGATGAGAGCTATATCAAGGCTATTGATAATATTTGGGACAATATTGTTGGCAGGAAGCTTTACATCACTGGAGGCATTGGCGCTACTGCCAGCGGTGAGGCCTTCGGCAAAAACTACGAGCTGCCCAACATGAGTGCCTACTGCGAGACCTGCGCCGCCATCGGCAATGTCTATGTCAACTACCGCCTGTTCCTGCTCCACGGCCTGTCGAAATACTACGATGTACTGGAGCGCACGCTCTACAATGGTCTCATCAGCGGCGTCTCGCTCGAGGGCAACGGTTTCTTCTACCCCAACCCCCTGGAGTCGATGGGTCAGCACCAGCGCCAGGCGTGGTTCGGCTGTGCCTGCTGTCCGAGCAACATCTGCCGTTTCATTCCCTCGCTGCCCGGTTATATCTATGCTGTGAAAGACAGGAACGTTTATGTTAACCTGTTCCTGTCGAATAAGAGCAATCTAAAGGTTGCGGGCAAGCAGGTGGTGCTGAGCCAGACGACGGAGTATCCATGGAACGGCGACATCACCATTACTGTCGACAAAACCGCTGCCGGACTGTTTGCCATGAAGATACGCATCCCCGGTTGGGTTCGTAATCAGGTCGTTCCTTCTAATCTCTATCAGTACTCTGATAACAAGCGTCTGGGCTATACCGTTTTGGTGAATGGCCAGGAGCTTGCTGCGAACGTTACCGAAGATGGCTATTATACCATCAGCCGCAAGTGGAAGAAGGGCGATAAGGTGCAGCTGCACTTCGACATGGAGCCACGCACCGTGCGTGCCAACAACAAGGTTACTGCCGATCGCGGCATGGTGGCCATAGAGCGTGGACCGCTGGTGTATTGTGCCGAGCATCCTGACAACAGTTTCGACATCATGGGCGCGCTTATCAATCAGAATCCTCAGTTCCGTCTTGGCAAGAGCGAGATAGCCGGGACACCTGTCCAGACACTTATCACCGATGCCCAGACCCTAAAGTTCAACAAACAGGGGAAACTGGAGGCTCAGGATCAGACGCTGACGCTCATCCCCTATTATGCATGGTGTCATCGCGGCAGTGGTAAGATGCGCGTCTGGGTGCCTCAGGACCTCAACGCCACCAATCCCTCGCAGCCGGCGACGCTGGCATCAGAGAGCAAAGTCTCTACCTCGAGCAAGGTGCCTGCCCTGTCGAGTATCAACGACCGTCTGGTGCCAAAGGACGAGAACGACCGCAGCGTGCCCTACACCCATTGGTGGCCGAAGAATGGCACAACAGAGTGGCTCGGCTACGAGTTCCCGCAAGAGGCTGAGGTGAGTACGTCACACGTTTATTGGTTCAGCGACAAGCCCTGGGGAGGCTGTGACGTTCCTAAGGCGTGGCGTATCCTCTACCAGACAGTCTCTGGAGAGTGGCTGCCCGTCGAGGGTGCTGACAGCTATCCTACACATGTAGGAACGCCCAGCACAGTCCACTTCACTCCCGTCAGAACTAAGGCGCTGCGGCTTGAGGTTACCCTACCTGACAATGATTCGGCTGGATTATTTGAGTGGATTGTCAAATGACACCCTTTTGTCAGTGTCCAATAGGATAAAAATGGCAATTTTGTCACCTTTGGCAACTTTTTGAAAAAGTAACTACTCAGCACCCTGGTATGAATGGTCATCTTACTGTTGTACGACAGCAAGTATAGCGTTGAATTTGGAGTTTCCGTTCTTCATCGTTATTTCTGCAATGGAGTGCAACTTGGCAAAATCGTCTACGTTCCACCCTTCAGACGTGCCCTTGTGGCACGAATTTGATTTTTATTTTGGTGCAAAGATACACCTTTCTGGTGACATAACCAAGGTTTTCCT
>JAEEGG010008035.1_pt1 | contig 24078 bp, 15 predicted proteins | sample 9134161 | NCBI WGS metagenome assembly JAEEGG01 (sample SAMN16246543, study PRJNA631951) | gut metagenome | biome: gut microbiome; feature: rumen; material: CR-attached | host: Bos | place: Iran: Karaj | collected 2018-10
GGTAGAACTGAGGACGATACTTGTTGCCGAACGGAGTGTGACGGCCACCCTCTTCCTTCTTCAGGACGTAGATAGAAGCCTTGAACTTCTTGAAGGGCTTGATCTGACCCGGATGGCAGAGCACCATACCGCGCTTGATCTCGTTCTTGTCGATACCGCGGAGCAGCAGACCAACGTTGTCACCAGCCTGGCCCTCGTCGAGCAGCTTGCGGAACATCTCCACACCAGTAACCACTGAGTTCTTATCCTCACCGAGGCCGAGCAGCTCAACTGCGTCACCCACGTGAATCACACCAGTCTCGATACGGCCAGTAGCCACGGTGCCACGACCTGTGATTGAGAACACGTCCTCAACGGGCATCAGGAAGGGCTTATCGGTAGCGCGGGGAGGCTCCTGAATCCACTCATCGCAGGTGTTCATCAGCTCCATCACCTTGTCTTCCCACTTCTCAACGCCATTGAGGGCACCGAGAGCAGAACCGCGGATGATAGGAGTATCGTCCTCGAACTCATACTGAGCGAGAATCTCCTGGACTTCCATCTCAACGAGCTCCAGCATCTCCTCATCGTCAACCATGTCGCACTTGTTCAGGAACACGACCAGACGGGGAACGTTTACCTGACGGGCGAGCAGGACGTGCTCACGGGTCTGAGGCATAGGACCGTCGGTAGCGGCAACCACCAGGATAGCACCATCCATCTGGGCAGCACCAGTAACCATGTTCTTCACATAGTCAGCGTGGCCCGGGCAGTCAACGTGAGCGTAGTGACGCTTCTCGGTCTCATACTCCACGTGAGCGGTGTTGATGGTGATACCACGCTCCTTCTCCTCAGGGGCGTTGTCGATAGCGTCAAAGCTCTTCACCTTGTCAGCGTTACCGGCCACACGCTTTGAAAGAACCAGCGTGATGGCAGCGGTCAAAGTGGTCTTACCATGGTCAACGTGACCGATGGTGCCAATGTTTACGTGCGGTTTAGTGCGCACAAAAGTCTCTTTTGCCATTGTTTGTTGTTGTTATTAATTTTGTTGATTATACAATTGTTTTTGCTCCTCCAGTCATTTCTCAGAGAGCTGTAACTGAGAGTTGAACTCAGGACCTCTTCCTTACCAAGGAAGTGCTCTACCACTGAGCTATTACAGCAATTGTTTATAGAGCGGAAAACGGGGCTCAAACCCGCGACCCCCAGCTTGGAAGGCTAGTGCTCTATCAACTGAGCTATTTCCGCAAGTACGGCATCTCGGCTTCGCCTTGGCAAAAACGAGCTTTTGCGCCCGGCTTGCTCTCAATTCCGCAAAAACACTCTTGAGCGTGGGAGGTGATGGATTCGAACCACCGAAGTCGAAAGACAACAGATTTACAGTCTGCCCCATTTGACCGCTCTGGAAACCTCCCTAATTATTGTATCCCTGTGACCTCTGTCACACTTGGCTTTCCTTTCTGTATTTTGCAGCCGTTTTCTTTTCAGAATTACGACCTGTTGGAAAACGGCTGCAAAGTTACTACTTATTTTTTAATTACCAAAATTTTTTGGAACTTTTTTTAGTAATTTCTCGATTTTTCTTTAATTTTCTGCAGTTGCACCCTCAAAGCGTCCACACAAAGGTCGATTCCTTCCTCAAAAGTGTCGTTTGTCTTCTCTACGTGAACAGGAGCTTGTCCCGGCATGGTGACCGTGAGGCTTGTCTCCTTGTTCTGGGCCGTAGCGGGCTTCACAACTTTCAATTGCACCTCTACTTTCTGTATGTCTTCGTAAGATTTTTCTAACTTGGCGACTTTCTTTTCGATAAACGCCTGTAACTTCTCGGTAGCGTCGAAGTGAATCGACTGAATTTTAATTTCCATAGTTACCTCCTATTTTTAAAAGTTAAACTATAAAGATCAGCCCCTTGGATGGGCATCTTTGTAAACTCGCTTCAGTTGCTCAAATGTGGTATGCGTGTAAATCTCTGTTGTCTCTAGGCTCTCGTGCCCCAGAAGTTTCCTCACGCTTTCCAGTCCGGCATCGTGGTTGAGCATGGCTGTGGCAAACGAATGCCTTAGCACGTGTGGCGACCGTTTTTTCATCATTGTCACCTTCGAGAGCTGCTCCCTCACCACGGCGTACACCTGGTCGCCTGTCATGCGCCGGCCTTTGGCGTCGACGAAGAGGGCGTTGCTTTGGCGCGCCGTTTCGTTGTTGCGCACTTCCATGTACTGCTTCAGCTGCATGGACAGCTCATTGCCGAAGGGTATCACCCTTTGCTTGTTGCGCTTGCCTGTCACCTTCAGCTGTCCGGTGGCAAAATCCACATCCTCGTCGTTGAGTCCTGTCAGCTCCGACCGTCTCAAGCCAGCCTCGTAGAGCAATATTAATATTGTACGCGCGCGCACATCATTAAACTCATCGCTCCACTCCTCTGCGTCGAGTAGCCTGTTCATGTCGTCCTCTCGGACGAAAAGGGGCAGTGGCTTGGCTTTCTTCGGTCCTGTCACATTGTGGGCAGGATCCTTTTCTAGTAGTTTCCTTGCCAGTGCAAAGCGATAGAACGACCTCACGGCCGACAGCTCTGTATTTACGGTCGAAGCTTTGCAGCCCCGTTCCATCAGGCTCTCCATCCATCCGCGTATGATGTCGGCATCCACCGATGCCCATGCGAGCCCTTCGTCCAGTGACTGAAAATATGCCTCAAAGTCGCGAAGGCTTCTCTCATAGCGCTCCACGGTGAGTTCACCGCGGTTTCTTTCATAGCGCAAATAGTCGAGAAATTTGTCAATCACGCTTTTCGGCAACGAATTTACGGAAAAAAAATGAAACTACCAAATTTTTCCGAAGATTTTTTTAATTATCCTCGGCTGTACGGAGCTGCTGCACGTAAATGGCATGTTCCATCTTCAGGCGCTTCAGTACAGAGGGCTTGTTGAACTGCTGACGGCGGCGGAGTTCTTTCACAACGCCAGTCTTCTCAAACTTTCTCTTAAACTTCTTGAGGGCCTTCTCGATGTTTTCGCCTTCTTTTACGGGTACGATAATCATACTGTTTTTTGACTTTAAATAATTGATTGTTAGACATATTGCATACTTCAAGTGCATAGCGCACATGAATTGCGGGTGCAAAGGTAATACTTTTTGGCGAATCTACCAAGTTTTTTGCCTTTTTTTTCTCTTTTGCCCTAAAACCTGGCTGGAATCCAACTGAAACGCGCCTGCGAAAACGACCTGGGGTGCTAATACTGTTACGCGCGCGCACGCGTTATCACGCGCGTGATGAAAAGGTGCTTGCACCACTTGCACCATTGTTTAGCCGAGAGTTGAGCATTGGGAGTTGCGTTTTTGCTACCGCTGCTGTTATTGGCGTTTTGGGTGGGATGTATATATATGCAGGAAAGTGCATAAATATGCAGTAACGGCAGGAATAATCCCGAACTATGTGGGTTTGGTGCAAACGGAGGCTCCCCGGTAAAATTTGGCGGCCACTTTTTTTCACGGGAGGCCGCCATATTGCCACGGCGGGCCGCCACATAACTGCATAAATATTCACTTTGCTTTAGTGGTGCATAGGTGTGGGCAGACTCTACGCTCTACATGCTCCACTTGGAAGTGGTGCAAGTGGTGCAAGCACTTTTCACTCACGCGCGCGTTATATCGCGCGCGCGCGAGGCGATGAAACAATGATACAAAAACAAAAGACACGAAGTACTCCACTCAACGTCATGTACCTTCGTGTCTTTGTGCTTCACTGACATGCCATGTACTGCACTGCAGCAACTACGGCAGATACTCCCTGAAGGTGTTGGTGAATATATTTCCGTAGTTTTGAATGTTGTACATGGTGGCGTGCGAGCCGACAGTCTGCTGAGCCACGAAATAATAAAGGTTGCGCAGCGTGATGTCAGGGTCATCTTCAATGGCTGTGCAGAAGGCGCGTATGAAGCCGTTGGAGAGCCAGATGCACATCTCCGGGTCCATAATGTCGGCCATCGACGACTCCGAGTTGTTGGCTGCAGTAGGTTATCGCCGCCTGGCGTGACTCGCACCATACCGGGAGTAATGTTGTTCTCATCGTAGAGGATGTCGCCTTCCCAATGCATCGGCAGAGTCGCTGAACTCTGGCATCAAGGGCTTCCGTGCAGAACTGCATGGCATCTCTAACCTGCCGTTCTTCTTCTACAGAGTCTGTAAGATATATGGATGACTGGTTTTATCTTGCTTATGCAGTCATGCGGGTCTGTGGAGGTCAGCCACGGAAAAATCCGGGTGCGCCAATTATTCAAATTCACTTTTGTCTGCGACGCCACACGAATTACCATAAATACCCATAAATGACTCATAAATAATATTTGTGGAAAATTTGTGGCCATTTGTGGTCATTTGTGTTTAAAAGAAAATAATCAGATTCGTGGGCAAAATTATAGTAATTATTCAAATTCGTTTCAAATACATGAGGGAGGTGTGGAGGGAGGTCTGTTGTCTCAAATATTTACGTTCTTGTCTCATTGGTGTTTAAAAAACGTCAATTTATACATCTCTTTTTTTTATTGTTTAATTATTATTTTGTAATTTTGCACCCAAATTGGCGTAAAATCATTATCAACCAAAATAAAATAGTTATGAAAAGATTATCTTACCCAAGATTTCTTGCGAGAGCGGCAATGACGCTGCTCGCCGTGTTCTGCTTCTTAGGAGCAAGGGCACAGACAACCGTAGAGATTGGAAATCCGCAGTCTACGACTACGGAGCACCGTTTTCCAGTCTGTATGTATTATAATCATTCTCTGACGCAGCAGATCTACACTGCTGACGAAATTGGAATGGCGGGAACCATCAGTTCCATTGCTTTTGAGTACACTTACTCCAATTCGTTCTCTATGGAGGGTGTCCAGATGTACATGATGAACGTGGACAAGGAATCCTTCGAATCCAACACTGACATAGTCGCCCTCGACGATGCCACTAAGGTATGGGAAGGCACTTTCACCGCCTCTGGTGCCTGTTGGGTGACCATCGACCTTGACACCCCGTTTGCCTATGATGGCACCAGCAACCTTTTGCTCTGCTGCTACTACCCCAACGAAACAAACGTAAACTACCCGGGCTCCAACTTCAAGTTCCGCACCACTGCCACTGAGGCATACCTCGGCATCGCTTATTTCCACGACAGCTACGTTCCGAGTCTGGAGGATGTGAGCACCTATAGCGGCACCAAATACCGTTATCAGTACCGCAACAACATCCAGCTCGTAATCACTCCTTCTGGCGTCCAAGTCTGCTCGAAGCCGACTCTGTCTGTAAGCAATGTCACCAACGATAAGGCTACCTTGACCGTGGGTGGCGGCAGTTACAAATACAATGTGCAGTACAAGCTGGCTTCAGCAGAGAACTGGACTGACGTGGCAATCAACTCTACAGAAACATCATTTACGCTCACCGGCCTCACACCATTGACAGCATACGAGGTCCGCGCACAGAGCATATGTGATGGCAATGCTACCAGCGACTGGCGTACCGCCAGATTCACTACCACCGCCGTGGCCGAGCCGGTTGGCGACAGCTGGAGCGACAACTTTGAGGGAACCACTTGCGGATGGGAACTCATCAACGGCACATTGACCAACGCTTGGGCTTGGGGCACCGCCGCCAACCATGGTGGCACGAAGGGTCTCTATATCTCTAACGACGACGGCACGACAAATGCCTATACAACAACCAGCAGCACGATGGTGTATGCTACCAAGCTCCTACAATTCGCTGATGGCAGATACGAGTTCTCCTACGACTGGTTGGCTAACGGTGAAGGCACCTGGGACTTCCTGAGAGTGGCCTTGGTACCCGCCACCATAACACTTACTGCCGGGACAAGTCTTCCTTCTGGGTTCAGTTCTTCGGCCCTTCCCTCTAATTGGATAGCCTTAGACGGTGGCGGCAAGCTAAACCTGGTTACCGAATGGCAATACAAGAGTGCGGCCGTCAACGTTACGGCCGGCAACTATTATCTGGTTGTTGCTTGGCGCAACGACACCAGCCAAGGCAATCAGCCTCCTGCAGCCATCGACAACGTAAGCATCACCAAGCTCGCCTGCAGTTATGAAGTGACCGATTTGACAGTAAGAAACATCACCACCACCAGTGCCACCCTCAGTTGGAGTGCCGGCGATGCCACACAGTGGCAGGTGGCATACAGTATTGCCAACAACTTCGAGGGCGCAATAGAAGAAATCGTCAGTGCTGCCACCTACAATATGGCTAATCTGCAGCCTGGCACTCACTACTTTGCCAAGGTGCGTTCTTACTGTGGCGGAGAGGATTTCGGCTCATGGAGCGATGTGTTGGAACTTAACACCGACTGTAACCCCCTCACGGAATACCCCTATACGGAGAACTTCGACGGCATCACTGTTGCTTCGGCCTCCACTCCTACAGCCCGAACGCTGCCTGTCTGCTGGGATGCCATCAATACGACCACCTATAATTCGTATAAAGTTTATCCAGCCATTTATAATTATTCTTCCTATGGCAACTCAACGCCCAACTGCTTGAGATTCTTTTCTAATTATTCAAGTTCTTTTGATTACGACCCACAGCCGCAGTATGCTATCCTGCCAACAATGGAAAACCTGGCTGGCAAGCAGATTACGTTGCAGGCCAGAGGCTACAACACAAGCAGCACTTTCAAGATTGGTTTGATGTCTGACCCGAATGATGCTAACACGTTTATAGAGATACCAACCCAACAGGGACTGACCAATTCCTATCAGGAATTCGAATACATAATTCCTGCTGATGCTACTGCTACTCATGTGGCCATCATGATTGAGGCAGCTAATTCTGAAAGAACTAGCAACGGTGTCTATATCGATGACATCACAATTGATGAGGCACCCACTTGCATCAAACCGACTGGCTTGGTCAAGTCTGACGTCACCGCCCATGAAGCCACCATCAGCTGGACTTCCGATGCCACCGCATGGCAGGTTTGTCTCAATAACGACGAGGATCACCTCATTAACGTAACAGCGAATACCTATACCTTTGAAAACCTCGCTCCTAAAACGGACTACACTGTCAAGGTGCGCACCAACTGCGGCAATGACGACTACAGCGAGTGGAGCAAAGGGGTGAGCTTCACCACCACCATCGCCTGCCCTGTGCCCACCAGTTTCACCACCTCCAACGTCGGTGCCCACAGCGTCACGCTGAGTTGGACCAGCGAAGCCTCCGAATGGGTTGTGGCTTACAAGATTTCTACCGAGGAAGAATTCACCGAGGTTCCCGTTACTGAGAATCCTTACGTGCTTGAAGGTCTCGATCCTGAGACACAATACACCGTGAAGGTGAAAGACGTTTGCGGCGGCATCGACGGCGAGAGCCAGTACACCACCACCCGCAGCTTCACCACCACCGCGGTTTGCCCCGCTCCCGGCAACCTGACCGTCAGCAACCTGACCGCCACCGGCGCTACCCTGACCTGGACTGAGCTTGGTGAAGGCGCCGTTTGGTTCATCTGCCTCGACGATGACGAGGAACACCTCATCGAAGTAGATGAGCCCACCTACACCTTCACCGAACTCCAAAGCGAGACAGTGCACACCGCCAAGGTGAAGTCAGACTGTAGCGCCGATGGCGTTTGGAGCAGCACCGTGAGCTTTGAACCCACCGTCAAGCTCGTTATTGGCTCGGGCACTGCCACCAGCAGCTATCTACCTACCAATACAAATTATGATTATTCCTATTCCCAGCAGATTTACACTGTTGAGGAATTAGGTGATGCCGGTCTCATCGAGAGCATTGATTTCTACATGACTTCGAACTCTGCTTACACCCGCAACTTGGATATCTACATGGTGAGCACCGACAAGGAAAGCTTCACCGGCGCAAACGACTGGATTGCTGTTACGGATGCTGACAAGGTGTTCAGCGGCGAGGTGGTGTTCACGCCTCAGGCTTGGACCACCATCACCCTCACCAATCCCTTCATCTACGATGGCACACAGAATGTGGCCATCATCGTTGATGACAATACGGGTGTTTATAGTTTCAGATATTTCCGTGCCTTTACTGCCAGTGCCAGCCAATCACACTATTGTTACCAAGATAACACTAACATTGATCCGAGCAATCCGTCTACTAGTTATAATTATACTGACACCAGCAAGAACCAGATCCGCATCCTCAAGAGCGCTCTGTCAGGCTGTATGAAACCCACGGGTCTTACTGCGAATAATGTCGGATCTCGTAGCGTTGAACTGAACTGGACTGAGAATGGCGAAGCTACTGCTTGGGTTATCAGCTACAATGGAACAGCGGTTGATGTAACCACCGATCCTTCTTATACATTGACAGGTCTTGCTCCCGAAACTGAATACACCGTGAAGGTTCGTCCCGATTGCGATGAGAATCTGTGGAGCAGCGAAATCACCTTCACCACCGAGGTTGCCTGCTCTGCTCCCACTAACGTTGTTGCCAGCAATATCACCAACAATTCGGCTGTGATCAGCTGGGAGAGCGAGGCTGATAACTTCAATGTGCGTTATAGAAGAAAGGAAGCTGAACCTACTTTCTTTGAAGATTTTGAAGATGGCCTTACCGGTTGGACGACCATTGATGCCGATGGTGATGGCAACAATTGGAAACTTGGATCAGTGTTGCAAGCAGGTTACACTCCTTATTCATACGATGGTAATGACTGGGTAGCCTCTCAAAGCTACGACGGTTCTGCCCTCACTCCCGACAACTACCTTATCACCCCTCAGGTACAGCTCGGCGGCATGATTCGCTTTTATGCTAGTCCTCAAGATGATGATGTTTTTGCAGAACACATCGGTATTGCTGTATCCACAACAAACAACACCAGCACGGATGCTTTCACAACGATTTGGGAATATACAATGACTGAGAATGTATATAAAGAATTCACTGTCGACCTGAGTGCCTATGCTGGTCAAACTGGTTATGTGGCTATCCGTCACTTCAACTGCACAGGCCAATTCTATCTTAATGTTGACGACTTCGGCATCTATGCTACTGGCGAATGGCAAACGCCTGACAATTCTCATGTTTCTGAAAGCATCATCACCCTCACGGGTCTTACCCCAGAAACTGATTATGAAGTTCAGGTGCAGTCTGATTGCGGCGATGAGGACGGCGGAAGCTCATGGGTGAGCACACTGTTCACCACACTCCCCAACGACGCTGCTCCTTACGATCTGAGTAGCACTCAAACATCCACTACTGCTACGTTGAGCTGGGTTGGCGCTCAGGACAGCTATAATGTGAGATACCGTAAACTCGTGGCCGGTGAAGAGGTAGAAACTACTGAGGACTTCTCTGGGCAAATCGCAGTTAGTTATGATGCCACTAATGGAGAACTTCCCACTGGTTGGTATTCATACACCACGGGCACCCATGCACCTCGTGTATCTAATCACAGAAATTATAGTTTCATTTCGGCCTTGACAGACAATTACTTGCTGATGACCACCAACGACACTGGCCAAAGTACCTATGCCATCATGCCGCAATATAGCGACATTACAGAAGTGTCGTTCAACTATACTTTCGAAAGAACCTCAGCCTGCGGCAACTTGGAAGTGGGCTATGTGACCGACAACACGGGCTACAGCACCTTCACGAGAGTGGGAGAACCTATAACTCCAGCCACCGGTTCACACTCCTACACGCTGTCATCGGCTGACATTGCCACCATCAACAGCAATAACGGCTATATTGCTTTCAAGTACAACTCAAATAGCTCCTCTTGGTTTTCCGCTGCCATTGACGACGTTGTCGTTACTACCCAGTCCTTTACCCCTGGTGCATGGAACACGGACAACACCAACGTCACCAGCGGGCTGACCATCAACAGTCTTGAGACGAACACCACCTACGAATGGCAGGTGCAGGGCATCATCAGTTCCCAACTTAAAGACGCTGTCACCACTGACTGGAGCGACAGCAACAAGTTCACAACTTTGTCTTTCATTGAGCTGGTCAATGACGACTCCGGAAATGCAGCAGGTTCGAAGAATAGCGATGTCATCAATACCTACAATGGTCAGACTGTCGATGTCAAGCTCACGGATCACATACTCTACAAGGACGAAAACTGGAACACCATCTGCCTGCCCTTCGACGTGACGATTGCCGGCAGCCCGCTGGATGGTGAAGGCGTAACTGCCAAGACGCTCGTCAGCGCCACGGTAACGCCAAGCGGTGACCATATATCGCTGAACTTTGGTGATACTAACCTGACGGCGCTTGAAGCTGGCGTGCCTTATATCATCAAGTGGGATAAGGATGTGGTGAATCCGGAAATCCAAAATCCCGTATTCACTGGTGTCACCATCAAGAACAGCACCGAAGAAGAGCGCACGGTTTCGCCCATCAACGAAGTGAAGTTCATCGGCTATTACGATGCTAAGCCCATCACTTCTGCTGACGAGAACATCTACTACATGACCGCTAACAACACGCTGAAGCACACGGGTCAAGACCGCACGCTGAAGTCCTTACGTGCATACTTCGAGTTCACTGTGCCATCAGGAAGTGTTCGTGAGTTTACACTCAACTTCGGTGACGGTGAGTCATCAGGCATCATTTCAATTGATAGTGAACAATTGGAGTCTAACTGGTACACTATTGACGGCAAGATGCTCGACAAGCAGCCCACGCGCAAGGGTGTGTACATCAAGGACGGGAATAAGGTCGTGATTAAGTAGATTTTGATTGGAAACGAATTGCCCTAATGAGTCCTAATTCAAATAATAAATTATGGCGATTAAGTTCAATTAAGGTGATTCGTTTCCAAGAAAAGATCTGAGCTAAGTAGTTTTTAACTGGAAACGAATTACTCTAATGAGTCCTAATTCAAATAAAATAAATTATGGTGATTAAGTTCAATTAAGGTAATTCGTTTCCAAGACAAAAGAATTAGAAATTTCATTCCAATATAAAAAAAAGAATCATGAAAAAGAAAGCATATATTTCACCTGAAACAGAGGTGGTAAAAATTAAGATTGAGCATCTGATGCTTGACGTCAGTTCCGGCAAGGAAGGTATTAAAAGCGACGACGAAGGTGATATGAGCAATGTCGACAACCGCTCACGCCGCCGTCGCGACGTCTGGGAAGAGGAAGAAGAAGACTGGTAAACGCTACACTCGCTAGACACGGCGGAAGCACAGATAGACGTTATCTGTGCTTTCCGCTTTGCTAATAGTAAAACAAACCAACTTTCGCAAGTGATGATATCCTCTGTAGTCATACGCCCCCGACCTTCGGCCACCCCCTCTATCTTAGAGGGGGAGTCAGTTACCTCAAGCACTGAGAGCTTGCGGAGGCCTTCTACGGCGCAGCCCATTCCCCCTCTAAGATTAGAGGGGGTGGGGGCGTTGAATTACTTGCGAAAGATGAGCAAAACAATAAACGAAATGTAATATTATGAGAAACCAATTGAAAATTGTGTTGATGATTCTTTTCCTGATGCTTGGCGCGAACGTCATGGCACAGCAAAAGATTTTTTTGGTTTACTAAATAATGTTGGTTGATATCAGTCTTAAACAATTTGCAAAGGTAGTGCTTTTTCAGCCAATCTTCACAATACCGGCTACGCATTTAACTTTTTTATACAAAAGTCTTTGCTCTGCTACTCTGTCATGCTAAGTCTAGTCTCTTATCCGACTCATGCATGATTGATGAAGATGAATGTTTACACCTCATTTCAGGTTGCCCAGAATGTCGCGTGTCAGCTCACGGGTGGCAGTGCGTGTGGCGGCGCTGGTGGCGTTCTTCACCACGCGTCCAGTGGCCGATGTGCGGCTCTTGGTCTTCTTGCCCGTCACCTTGTCGCTGATAATGGTGCCCAGTATGGCGGCAAAGGTCGATGTAACGGCAGTGATGATGGCCTTCAGTATCTTCTTGAAGAATCCAGGCTTGCCGTCCTTGGCTTTCTTCTCCTTCTCTGCGGCCTTCTGCGCCTCCTTCTCCTCTGCCTCGGCAGCCTGTGCGGCCTCGGCTTCCTCGTTCTCGCGCGTCAGTATCTCAAAGGCACTCTCACGGTCCACCATCTCGTCATATTTGCCATATATGCGGCTCTGCTTGATGATGTCGAGGCGCTGCCCCTCTGTCACGGCGCCTATCTGGCTCAGCGGGAACAGAATCTTGGCGCGCTGCACCATGCTGGGAGCACCCTTGGGGTCGAGGAAGCTCACGAGCGCCTCGCCGGTCTCCAGTTGCATAATGGCCTCATCGGTCTTGAATGCTGGGTTGGCACGGAAGGTGTCGGCAGCCGTCTTCACCGCCTTCTGGTCTTTCGGCGTGTAAGCGCGCAGGGCATGTTGCACACGGTTGCCCAACTGTCCCAATATGTTCTCGGGAATGTCGGTAGGACTCTGCGTAATGAAGTATATGCCCACGCCTTTCGAGCGTATGAGGCGTATCACCTGCTCTATCTTGTCTAAGAGAGCCTTCGACGTGCCGTCGAAGAGCATGTGAGCCTCGTCGAAGAAGAACACCAGCTTGGGCAGTTCCAGGTCGCCCACCTCAGGCAGCTTCGAGTAGAGTTCTGAAAGCAGCCATAGCAGGAAGGTGGAGTAGAGCTTGGGCTGCATCATCAGCTTGTCGGCAGCCAGCACGTTCATCACGCCCTTTCCCCCCTCGGTCTGCATCAGGTCGTAGATGTCGAAAGCAGGCTCGCCGAAGAATTTGTCGGCACCCTGCGCCTCCAGCTGCAGCAGGGCACGCTGTATGGCGCCCACGGTGGGTGAGCTGATGTTGCCGTATTTCGAGGTGTACTCCTTGGCGTGTTGCGACACGTAGTCGAGCATCGACCGCAGGTCTTTCAGGTCGAGGATGAGCAGCCCTCGGTCGTCGGCAATGCGGAACACTATGTTCAGCACACCGTCCTGCGTCTCGTTCAGCTGCAGCAGACGGCTCAGCAGCTGCGGACCCATCTGGCTCACAGTGGCGCGCATGGGATGTCCCTGCTCGCCGAAGACGTCGAAGAAACGCACGGGGCAGCTCTGGAACTGGGGGTTCTCCAGCCCAAACTCCGGCAACCGCTTCTCTATGAAGCCGCTCATCTTGCCCACCTGCGAAATGCCGCTCAGGTCACCCTTCATGTCGGCCATGAAGCAGGGCACGCCCGCCTGGCAGAACGACTCAGCCATCACCTGCAGCGTCACCGTCTTTCCCGTACCAGTGGCACCAGCTATCAACCCATGGCGGTTGGCCATTTTTCCTACAATGCTCAGCGCTCCGTCCGAGCAGTGGGCTACGTACAGCCCATGTTCCTTGTCATACATAATTGCTCGCGTTTTATTGTTTTATGCAAAGTTAACGATTGTAGGCGAAACGGCAAGCAAAAGCGCCGAATAAATAATATTTTTTAACACCACATCGCTGTGCCAACATCTTTCCCAGCCATGCCAAGTTCAGTTGTATCAAAATTGTGGCTGCGCTAAAGGAGCCCGTAGGCACTCCCCGCCCTTGTCAGGCGAAAGGCGACGGGTAGCAGGAATGACGATGCTTACTCCACGTTATTTCTTCTTTAGGATGAACTGCATACACTCGTGCATGATGGTGACGCGCAGCAGGCGCATGATGGCATAGTAGAGCACGGCAGCCACAACAATGCGCACTGCCAGCAGCAGCCAGAGGTTGCCGATGGGAAGCGTGGCAAAGTGGGTGACGGCCATCACGGCGGCGCTGATGACTATGAAGGGCACGGTGTCGCGCAGCAGATCGGCTGCCTTCAGGCCGATGATGCTCCATGCGAATGGCTGCCACGCTGCGAGCCACAGCACGTTGAAGGCGGTGTAGGCCACCACCATCATGGTGATGCCCCGACGGTAGAATAGCAGTATGACGCATAGCTGCAGCACTATCTGCCCAACGTTCAGCCACATGTTCACATCGCTGCGCCCGTGGCTGATGACCAGGTTTTGCAGCAGCGTGTAGAGTGGCATGAAGGCACCGCTCACGCAGAGTATCTGAAGTAGCGGCACGCAGTCCGTCCACTCTGTGCCAATGGTGCAGAGTATGAACTCGCGGGCCACCAATGCCAGGCCGAAGAGGGCGGGGAAGGAGAGGAAGGCTGCAAAGCGCACCATCTTGCGAAACACCTGCAGCTCGCGCTGGCGCTCTTCGCGCACACTCACCAGCACGGGCTGCGCCACCTGCCCCAGCATGCCGCTCACGGTTTGGAAGGCCATGGCATTCCATTTGTAGGCCTGGAAGAAGTTGCCCACCACGCGGGCATCGCGAAAGAGTCGGCCGAACACCACGGTGAGCATGTTCTGGTTGACTGTGTTTACCACCGTCGTAACCAGGATTTTCATGGAGAACGAGAAGGTGTGCCTGATGTAGTCGAACGTGAAGTGGAGCGAAGGGCGCCAGGGAGCGGTCGTAGAGTCGTTAGGCTGTTTGGCCGCTTGGTGGGGGAGGCTCACGTAGCAGAAACGGCCCACCACGAGCACTGCAGAGTTGACCACCTGCTGCCACGCCAGGCTCCAGTAGCCCATGTCGCATAGCGCCATTACGATGGCGGTGCTGCCCGACAGAGCAAGGGCCGAGATGTTGACTATGGCTATCTCGCGGTTCATCATGTTCTTCACCATGTAGGCGTTGGTGGCGATGCCAGCCGACGAGATGAAGAACGACAGGAAGAGAAAGCGCGACAGCCCTTCGAGGGCCGGCTGGTGGAAGAACTGTGCTATGAGTGGAGCCGACAGAAACAGCAGGGCATACAGTGCCCCGCCCATGAGGATGTTGAACCAGAACACGCTGTCGTACTGACTCGGCGTGGGCTCCTTCTCGTTGATGAGCGCCGTGGAGAATCCGCTCGACTGCAGGTTGCCTGCCAGCGCCGAGAAGATGGCCAGCATGCCCACCAGCCCGGTGTCGCCCGGCGTGAGATGGCGCAGAATAATGATGCCGATGAGCAGGTTGAGCACCTGCATCAGCACGTTGTTCACTGCGCCCCACATCAGTCCGCGGGCTGTCTTCTCCTTCAGGCTCTCCATATACCCTTGTTCTGCTGTACTTACATAAAAGTAAGCCCCTGCATATAAAAAAAGCGGTGCAAAAGTAATGAAAAAAGTTGGAAGTTCAAAACATTTTGCTTACTTTTGCACCTACTATGACACCAATCACCGACATCAACGAGCTGCGCAGCGTGCAAATGGGCATTCTCGACAGCGTGCACCGCTTCTGTCAGCAGCACGGCCTGCGCTACTTCCTGAGTAGCGGCACCCTCATCGGCGCCGTGCGCCATGGGGGATATATTCCCTGGGACGACGACATAGACATATACATGCCGCGCGCCGACTACGAGCAGTTCCTGCAAACTTACACCGACGCGGGTGGCGTGTATCGCGTCATCAACCCTGCCACTGAGCCGCACTACTACTACACCTTTGCCAAGGTAGTAGACCAGCGCACACGCATGAAGGAGGCAGAGACCGAGGGCTACGAGATAGGGGTGTATATTGACGTCTTTCCCGTAGACTACGTCACAGACGACCCTCGCGCGCGTGCAAACATTTTTAGGAAAAAGAAGCTGCTCTACAAGATACGCCGCTGCAAGATATCGGCAGCCAACCCGCTGCGCTCACGCCTGGCATATATAGTCTACCGCCACTGGCCGCTGACGGTGAAGCAAATAGAGCGCCGCATCAGGCGGCTTATCGTGCTCCAGCAGCCCACGGCCACCGTGTGCAACATGACTGAGGCGGGCCCCGGCATCAAAGGCTGCTTCCCCGCTGAAGACATAGCCACCAGCGTAGACATAGGCTTTGAGGGGCGCACCTACAAGACCATGTGCGGATACCGTGACTACCTTACACGCACCTACGGCGACTACATGACGCTGCCGCCGCCAGAGCAGCGCACCACCCACCACTTCGAGGCTTGGTGGCTGGAGTAGGTGTCAGTTTTTCTTCTTGAAGTAGTCGTTATACACCTTGATGGCAAATACTATGATGCTGCACGTCGAGGTGATGAGGTTGGTGATGAAAAGCGCCCAGAGTATATCGGGCTTGTGAAACAGCCCCTGCAGCATGAAGCACAAGCTGCCGATGCCCATCATGAGGAAGGTGGGCAGGGCTATGCCGTCGGTTTCGCGTGTGCGTATGGTGTGTATGGCCTGTGGCAGATAGCCAAGAATCATGGTGATGCTGGCCAACCATCCGCATATTTCGTAGAATGATGTTTGTTCCATAGTCTATTTAGTTTGTTAGTTCTTTTTAATGGCAAAGACGCAGGCAGAGCCGATGAGCAGGAGTGTGCAAGCCACGAACATCATGGCAGTCTGCGTGCCTCCAACGAGTTTGAACACCAGTCCGCCGCAGGCTGCTGCCACAATCTGAGGCAGGCAGATGGCGCAGTTGAACAGTCCGAGGTAGGCGCCCATGTGGCCGTAGCCTTGCAGGGCGTTAGTGACCAGCGTGAAGGGGCATGCGAGCATGGCAGCCCATGCACATCCAATGAGCAGGAAGGGCAGTATCTGCAAGTATTGGTCGTGGCAGAAGGGAACGAGTGCGAAGCCCAGCGCACCGAGCATGAGGCTGATGGAGTAGGCACGTTTCATGTCGCCGAAGCGGGCAATGACCACGGCCCATGCCACGCTGCCCATGGCCTGTATGGCATAGAGCACGCCCGTCCAGTTGCGCGCCGTCTGGTAGGCCTCGCTCTCAGGGGCGTCGGTGTTCCATACGGTGAGCGACACGGCATCGACGACATACGACCACATGTAGAGGAACGCAGCCCAGCAGAAGAACTGCACCAACGACACGCGCCAGAAAGCCTGCGGGGCATTGCGCAGCAGCGTCAGCCAGTTGCTCTTGCCCTCTTGTGCTTCAGGTTGCGGGTTGTACTCGGCATACTCCTTAGGCGGCCACTCCTTCACCTTCATGGTGGTGTAGAGCACGCAGAGCAGCAGGATGGCAGCGCCCACGTAGAACGACCAGATGACGCTGTCGGGCACGACCCCCTTCTCGGCCACGTTCTTCACGCCAAGCCATGTGAAGAGGAAGGGGAAGATGAAGCCTGCCACGCTGCCGGCATTGCAGAGAAACGACTGAATGCTGTAGGCCTTGCCCTTCTGGCGCTCGTTCACCATGTCGCCCACCAGCATCTTGAAGGGCTGCATGGCCATGTTGATGCTGGTGTCGAGCAGCATCAGGGCAAAGAGTCCGAAGATGAGGGCCAGGCTCACCGACATGCCGAAGGAGCCACTGTTGGGCAGCAGGCACATCACGGCCACGGCGGCGAAGGCTCCGACGAAGAGGTAGGGTATGCGGCGCCCGAATCGGGTCCACGTCTTGTCGCTCAGTGTTCCCACCACGGGCTGCACAATCATTCCCATCAGCGGGGGCAGAATCCAGAAGAAGCTCAGCGAGTGTGGGTCGGCACCGAGGGTGCGGAAGATGGAGGAGATGTTGGCGCTCTGCAGCGCATAGGCTATCTGCACACCGAAGAATCCGAAGCTCAGGTTCCAAAGCTTCCAAAAACTAAGATCAGGTTTCTGTTTCATATCATATATACATTTTTTATATTAGCGGGTGGTACCACGTATGATGAGGCGTGTGCGCACGATGCGGCGCTCGGCATGTTCCTTGGGCAGGCGGCCCTCCACGTGGCCTATGAGCACGCTGGCAGCCTCCTCGCCCACACGCACCCCCCGCTGCTCAACGGTGGTGAGCATGGGGTCGCAGGCCACGGCGCGCTCGCCATTGGTGAAGCCGCAGATGCTGATGTCTTCCGGCACGCGCAAGCCCATGCGCTTCACGGTGTAGAGGATGCCTATGGCGGTGTCGTCGTTTACGGCGAAGAAGGCGTCGGGGTAGCGGTCGCCGTCGAACATGTCGGGAGTGATGATCTCGGCATCCTCGCGGTTGTCGCAGGTGCGAGTCAGCTGCTCGTCGAAGGGCAGGCCGTGCTTCAGCAGTGCGTCTTTGTAGCCGTTGAAGCGGTTCTTCGATATTTCGAGGTTCATCTGCGACCCGTAGTACGCAATGCGGCGGCAGCCCGTATCTATGAGATAGCTCACGGCGTTGTAGGCCCCCATATAGTCGTCGACCACCACACGGCTAGCGTTCACGCCGGTGCATATGCGGTCGTAGAACACCAATGGCACGCCGGCGTCGATGAGTCGCTGAAAGTGCTCGTAGCGCTGTGTGTCCTTGGCCTGGCTCACGATGATGCCGCACACCTTGTTCTCGTAGAACGACTGGCAGAGCTGCACCTCGCGCTCGTATCTCTCGCCGCTCTGTGCCACCATGATGCGGTAGCCCTGGCGGCTGGCCTCCTCTTCTATGCCCTTCAGTATGGAGGAGAAGTAGTAGTGCACCATTTCGGGCACGATGACGCCTATCATCTTGATGGGCTTCACCCTTGAGTGGCGCAGGCTTTCGGCCAGCACATTGGGCGTGAAGTTGTGCTCGCGGGCATACTGCTGAATGCGCTTCCGCTGCACCTCGCTGATGCGCGGCGAGTCGCTCAGTGCCCTCGACACCGTTGCCACGCTCACGCCCAGCTCACGCGCTATGTCCTTCATGGTCAGCATATCAGTATCTGCTATTTTGCGAGTTCACTATTTGCAATTCTTCTCTGCGCTGTTTGCAACCGTCTATTTGGCTAATCGTTTCTGCCCTTGGCTGATGACGATGCCGTGCTGGTGTGCTGCGGTGGCGGGGCGTCCCTGCAGGTCGTAGACGGCATGCGCTGCTGCGGCAGGTGCTGCGGTGGGTGTCTGCACGGCAGCCGGCTCTAAGAGCTCCAGCTCCATGTAGTCGATGTCGGGCATCCAGCTCTGGGCATTGCTCAGCCGCACGGTGTTGTAGCCCTGCTGCAGGTTCACGGTGAATGTTTTCTTGCCCACGGTCTGCCATCCGCCAGAGTTGATGCTGGCGGTCTGCACGCGCTGCCCGTTCACGCTGAGTGTGATGCTGCGGTTCTCTCCGCATATAAAGCCCACGGTCATCTTGTAGCGTCCGCCGGTGATGGAGTACACGTTGCGCCACTGCAGGTCGTTCTTCTCGCTGTAGCCCAGCCATCCGGCCTTATAGCCTGCGGCGCAGAAGGCAGCTGCCTCGTATATGCCGGTGCGCTCCGACTGGTTGTTCTTTATCTCCTGATAGTCGCTGATGTAGGCCGTCTCTGCCTCGTAGCGGGTGCGCTCCAGGCGCTGTGTGCACTGTGCCACGTATATGCGGGTGGCATGTGCAGGTACGGTCACCTTGTAGCTGTCGGTAAACTCGCCGAGGTCTTTCTTTGTAAACACGTCGCGCAGCGTCACCGTGCCTCCCAGGTCTACGGTGCTGAAGGGCAGTGTCACGGTGCGTGTGCCGTCGGTGGGGTTGTATATGGCTATGGCTCGCTTGCCCGCCTGCTCCTGCTCAATGTCCTTCACCAGTACGAAGCATTCGTTCAGTCGTGCTGCCAGATACGCCTGCTGGTAGAGCGTGTCCTGGTTCAGTGCTATCAGCTCCGTGTTCTTCAGCAGGTTCAGTGTGGTGCTCTTTATGTTGGTGAGGTTGCAGCCTATGAGCAGTGGCGAGTTCATGATGCACCACATGCCGAAGTGTGTCTTGTCTTCCTCGCTGGTCATCGAGCGCCCCACTTCCAGCATGTCCATGTCGTTGTAGTGTCCGCGGCTGCAGTAGGCCGAGAGGTAGAGGTTCTCTGCCAGTATGTCGCGCACCGAGCCCCACGAGTCGTTGATGTCGGCGGTGGTGCGCCATGAGAAGGCGGCCTCGTCTACCCATGTGCCCGGGTAGGCCCATCGGCAGGCGTTCATGCGCACGTCGGTGCGCCCCGTGTTGGCTATGGCCTGTGCTATGGCTCTGTAGCGCTGCTCCTCGTCGAGCACCAGGTGGTCTTCGTTGTGATAGTAGGAGCCGCCGCAGAAGTCTACCTTGATGAAGTCGAAGCCCAGCTCATTGAAGAAGAGGTCGGCATCCTGCTGGTCGTGCTCATACAGTCCCACACCCTTGCCTATGGCGTCGCCGCCAAACATGCTGCCGCAGGTGTTGTGGCCAGCATCGCTGTATATGCCTGCCTTCAGTCCCTTAGCGTGTATATAGTCCACCACCGTCTTCATGCCGTGTGGGAAGCGCTGCGGGTGTATGAGCAGCCGTCCGGTGGTCTTGTCGCGCCCGCCAAAGTAGCCGTCGTCTATGTTGATGTGGTCGAACCCCACGTCTTTCAGTCCCTTGCTCACCATGGCGCTGGCCTGGTTTTTGATGATGGTCTCGCTGATGTTCAGTCCGAAGGTGTTCCACGAGCTCCAGCCCATGGTGGGGCCGTCGGGTGTCTGCGCTGTGGAGCGCTCTGCAGTCAGCGGGCAGAGCAGCGCCGTCAGGGCTGCGGCCAGCAGTAGGCGTCGATGAAAAGTCTGTTTCATAGTTATATTACGATAGGTTGTGATGTTGCTTGTTGCAATTGCCATGCAAAAATACAACATTATTCCGACACTGACAAATAATCCTTGTTTTTTTTGCGAATAGAACGCTTTTTGACCATTCATCTGGGGGGGAGCACTGTGGCTCGCACATCTTGGACGGGCGCTGGCAGGGGCGCTTGATGCGTGGAAAAAAAATAGGAAAAACGTGCAGAGTTTGCAGAATGTTTTGTATATTTGCAGGCGAATGTGCGATAATTATATGCAGAAGCAAGAAACACGTATAACGACTAACACTATGAGACAACTATTATGTGGCTTGGCCATGCTGACGATTCTCCCGGCATCGGCGCAGACGAATTACAAACAGTTTCAGCTGCTGGACGAGAAGTTGCTGAGCACCTATGGAGTGCAGGAAGGCCCTGGGTCTGGCTACTTCAACGCTGGCGGCACCGATGTCATGGCGTTCAGCGACTTCTATCCCGAAGGCCATCAGGGCGGTGTGTGTGTCATCATGAACGGGCGCCGCGTTGCCACCAACGGCGACCTCCGTCTGGAGGCAACGCCCGGCCAGTGGCAGCCGGTACCGAAGCAGCTGAGCCGCAAGGTGGAAAACGGGCGCATAGTGACAACACTCTGCTATCCCGACTCTTCGCGCCATCTCACAGGCTTCAACCCTATGGTCTATCCCGAATGGAACGTCACCTACACCGTCACCGTTGAGGCGCAGCGCGAAGGCATCATGGTCAGCGTCGACCTTGATAAGCCTGTGCCCGACTTCCTGCTCGGAAAGGCGGGCTTCAACCTGGAGTTCTATCCCGGCGACCTCTTTGGCAAGCCCTGGCTCATGGACGACAAGAGTGGCATCTTTCCCCAACAGCCTAACGGACCGCTGCTGCAAGTGCCCACCAATCGCGGCCACGACGGCAACTACTTTGCCGGGCGAGGGCAGAAGGCCAACCTTGTCCAGCTGGATGGCAAGGGCTACAGCCCGCTGCGTGCCGACGACATCATAGCGCTGCCCTACGCCGTTGGCCGCAAGTTTACCTCGCGCCCCGACGACCCCCTCAGTAGGCTGACGGTGGAGTCATTGACCGGCGAACTGAAACTCTACGACGGCCGCATGAACCACAACAACGGATGGTTTGTGCTGCGCAGTGAGATAGCCCAGGGTGCAACGAAGGGTGCCGTGTGCTGGTTCATCACACCGGCTGTCAGTCGCTCCTGGCATGCTCCCACCGTCATTCAGACATCGCAGGTGGGCTATCTGCCGAAGCAGCCCAAGCACATTGTCATTGAGACCGACCGCCGCGACAGCATAAGAAATAATGTCGCCTTGCGTAGCGCCAACACTGTCGACCTTGTGCGCATTGATGCCGACACAGAGACCGTGGTCCACTCTGTTGAGCCCACCGTATGGGGCTATTTCCTGCGCTACCGCTACCTCACCGCCGACTTCACCGCCGTCACCGAGCCAGGCCTCTATCAGGTGCGCTATCGCGACGCTGTGTCGAGCGTATTCCGCATTGCCGACGATGTGTACGACCGCGGCGTGTGGCAGCCCGTCGTAGAATACTTCCTGCCCGTGCAGATGTGCCACATGCGTGTCACCGAGAAGTACCGCGTGTGGCATGATGCCTGCCATCTCGACGATGCGCTGATGGCCCGTGTGGGCAACCACATCGACGGCTACGACCAGCGCCCCGGCCTCTCAAAGATAGCTGAGGGCGAACAGGTGGCTGGCGTGAACATTGGCGGATGGCACGACGCTGGCGATTTCGACCTCCGCGTAGAGTCGCAGGCAGGCGAGGCCTACATCCTTGCCATGGCCTACGAGCAGTTTCACCCCAACATCGATGCCACCGCCATCGACCACACCAGCCACACCGTAGAGATACATGAGCCAGACGGCAAGAACGACATACTGCAGCAAATAGAGAATGGCGCCCTCACCGTGGTGCGCAGTTACCAGGCCCTGGGCCGTCTCTACCGTGGCATCATCTGCAACTCCCTGCGGCAGTATGCCATGCTGGGCGATGCAGCCGCCATGACTGACGGCATAGCGGGCAATGCCGACGACCGATGGATTTTTACCGAAGACAATCCCGCGCGTGCCCTCACCACCGCCGCTCAGCTGGCAGGAGCCGCCCGTGTGCTCCGCACGTTCAACGAGGCGCTGAGCCGTGAGTGCCTCGATACGGCCGAAGAAATATATCGCAGCACCAGCCCAACCGAGCGCACTGACGCTGCCAGGCTTCATGCCGCTGCCGAGCTATATCTGGCTACAGGCACCTCCGCCTACCTCGACTTCATCCTCGATCGGCAGCGCACCATTGTCGACAACATCAGCCGCACCGGCTGGTACACTGCCCGCATAGCCAAGCTGCTGGAAGGGAAGAACGACAAGCGGTCACGGCGGTTTGTGACCGCCTTCCGTGCAGCGCTGGCCAGCTATAGCGCCCAGCTCACCCGTCAGGCAGCCGAGACACCCTATGGTGTGCCCTACCGTCCGAGCATCTGGGGGGCAGGCTGGGATATACAGCGCTTTGGTTTCGAGTATTACTTCCTCTGCAATGCCTATCCCGACATCTTCGACCGTGAAACCGTCTACAACGCCTTGAACTTCGTGCTCGGCTGCCATCCCGGCTCCAACACCGCCTCGTTCGCTTCTGGCGTGGGTGCACGCAGCGCCACCGTGGCCTACGGCCTGAACCGAGCCGACTGGAGCTACATTCCCGGCGGAGTGGTGAGCGGCACAGCCCTCATACGCCCCGACTTCCCGGAACTTCTGGAGTTCCCCTACCTCTGGCAGCAGACAGAGTACGTGCTGGGCGGCGGCTCCTCACACTATATGTTCCTCGTGCTCGCGGCGCAGAAGCTATAATTCACAAAATGATGTGTCGCCATCAAGCGGCAAAGACGCTATAGGGTATCCTCTCAATAGCCTTTCAGCGAGAGTTGCTGCTTCTTTGCCACTTGTCTGTATATATAAGCAAAACTATCCATCACCTCCCACATCTAACAGTTAACTTGTTGATAATCAGTGGGTATTTTGGGTGTGGCATCGCTTTTTATGCCACACCCAATGCCACACCCAAACTCGTCTGACAGTGTTTCTGTTTTTACTGTTTCGCTTTTATATCCTTAGTCTACTCCGAAGAGTTCAAACTGTGGATAGTGAAGGCGGTAACCACGCCCGCCCATCACTTACATGCAGCGGACAAAACGGTAGCGAGAACAAGATGCGAGTTTGTGGCGTCTTTCTCTACCTATCACATCGAATCTGCCGAATGACGCTGAAGACATCATCTTTCAATGGCCGGAATGTGCGAAACACCCCCTGGAAAAGTGAAAGTGAATATTTATGCATTTTACGCGGAGCCCTCCCGTGAAAATTTGGCGCCCTTCCGTGAAAAAAAGTGGCCGCCAAATTTTTACAGGAGGCCACCATTTTTATGAATGTGCCCACCGCACCGATTTTGCCCGCCCATTTTGCATATTTATTCAATATCTTGCATAAATATTCAATACTCCCTTCATGGTGGCTCCTATTTAAAAATTGGCAATGATATAGAAGTTGACCTGCCAGATGAAAATTCTTATATATACGCGCGCGTGAGTGAAAGGTGCTTGCACCACTTGCACCACGCTCGCCCTCCATCGGCCATGTAGCGCGTGGAGAGGTAACGGGCGTGAGCTGACTGT
>JAEEGG010008037.1_pt1 | contig 24076 bp, 18 predicted proteins | sample 9134161 | NCBI WGS metagenome assembly JAEEGG01 (sample SAMN16246543, study PRJNA631951) | gut metagenome | biome: gut microbiome; feature: rumen; material: CR-attached | host: Bos | place: Iran: Karaj | collected 2018-10
TCAGGTTGCTGATATGGAAAGGGTTCACGACAACTTCTCTCGAGAAATGAAGAAAGCAGAGCAGGCAGACGATGCTAATCGTGAGGAACTCACAAAGAAGGCAGTAATGAGAGACATCTCTTACATGCGTACTATTCTGAATGAGACTCAGTTCCGCAAGTACAATGCAGTACTCAATGCAACCCTGGCCAATAGAGGTCTGAAGTTCTAAAATAGTCTAACTACATTCCTATATACCAGAACGGCAATTATCTCCCGCAGATGATTGCCGTTCGCTTTTTATCAGTATTACTTGACGGAAAAATTACAAAACTTACGCATTTTTCTAAACACAAATGTCAAAACATCTTATTTTTTTTCTGTTTTCTGACATATTGTAAAAATATTTTCCCAAAATGTTTGCAGATTAACATTTTAATTTGTACCTTTGCACCCAGAAATCAAGAGTTTAGCGTTTAGAGTTTAGTGTTTAGAGTTTTTTACGCTCCACACTAATCGCTAATCACTAAACAAACAACAATGCGAAGATGCTTCGCACATTGCACTCGAAAAAGAAAACATCTATATACAGAAATGAGTAAACTGATAAAACCAGCAGGATACAAGGCGTTGCTTGACATGAAGCAGACGGAACAAGGTATCAAACTTATCAAGGAGTTCTTTCAGCAGAACATAAGTACTGAGCTTCGTCTCCGTCGTGTTACTGCCCCACTCTTTGTGCTTCAGGGCCTCGGCATCAATGATGACCTTAACGGTGTGGAACGCGCCGTTACCTTCCCTATCAAAGACCTTGGCGACCAGAAAGCTGAGGTTGTACATTCCCTTGCCAAGTGGAAGCGTCTCTCTCTTGCTGAGTACGAGATAGAACCTGATTACGGAATCTATACAGACATGAATGCTATTCGTGCTGATGAAGAGCTCGACAACCTGCATTCTCTCTACGTTGACCAGTGGGACTGGGAGGCTGTAGTAACGAAGGAAGAGCGCACCCTTGCCTATCTCAAGCAGGTGGTAAACCGCATCTACTCTGCCCTACTCCGCACAGAATACCTTACCTGTGAGACATACTCGCAGATTAAGCCTTTCCTCCCACGTGAGATTCACTTCATCCACAGCGAGGAACTCCTTCAGATGTATCCTAACCTCTCTCCAAAGGAGCGTGAGGACGAGATATGCAAGAAGTACGGTGCTGTATTCATCATCGGTATCGGTGGCAAACTCTCTAACGGAGAGAAGCATGACGGTCGTGCTCCTGACTATGACGACTGGACAACTCCTAACGAGGAAGGATATTATGGTCTCAATGGTGATATCCTCATCTGGTATCCAATTCTTGAACGTAGCTTTGAGCTTTCAAGCATGGGTATCCGTGTTGACAAGGAAAGTCTTCTCCGTCAGCTTGAAATCGAAGGAAAGACAGAGCGTAAGGAACTCTTCTTCCATAAGTCACTCCTCGAAGGCAAGCTCCCTCTCTCTATCGGAGGAGGTATCGGTCAGAGCCGTCTCTGCATGGTATTGCTCCACAAGGCTCATATTGGTGAGATTCAGGCAAGTATCTGGCCAGAGGATATGCGTAAAGAATGTGAAGAGGCAGGAATGCCACTCATCTAATAGAAACAATAAAAGCTCCCGATTTGGGAGCTTTTTTTATGATGGAAAGTAAATTACGAGTAAATTATTACAGTAAATTAAATTAAAATTCTCTTGCGACGAATATCGCTATATAATTTACTTTTCTATTCCCCATAGATTTCTTTAAGTTTTGCTTTCAACTTATCAGCCTTGTCACTACCAGAAGCACGATAAAGAATTTTTCCAGATGAATCGATGAGAATAGTCGTTGGAAAAGAATTTATATTGAAGCTGTTAGCCACACTTGTTTCGTCTTTACTCAATTGGCAAACATGCGTCCAATCCATATTGTGTTCATTAATGAGTTGTTTCAACTTAGGAAGATCGTCCATACTGCCCTCGGAGGCTATGCTTACGATATTCAGTGATGGGTAATGCTTATGAATTTCTACAAGTTTAGGAATAAGAGCGATACATGGTTTGCACCACGTTCCCCAAAAATCGAGCAATGTGTACCCCTTTCCAAGAGTAACCTTTTTGCCATTAATATCCTTTACTGAAATATCTGGAGCACAGAATCCTTCGTATGGATTTATCGGCAAAGTCTCGACTGTTTGTGGCGTGATGCTGATTTTACATTGCTGTCGGCTGAAATCCATATCATGATATCTAAATATCAAGTTGTCGCAGAGAATAGGTGATTTTATATCCCTCAAAAAATCTTTATTATTCAACATCTTTGTCAGATCATCATCATTCGCAGGAATGGAGTCAGTAATTGCGAATTTAGTTTTTTTATATGCTGAGCAGATGTAATAGTTTTTGCCTTTATAGTCGAAACTACCAACACATAAGGTATGAAACGAAATCGTAGGGACGAACTCATCAAATGCGATTCGACTACCAATAATCAAACCTTTTCCACGCTTTGCAGTACCATTCAGGTACATATCAGGATACACCCAGATATCGTTGTATCGCTGAGGAGCAAACGAACGATTCTCATAAACCTGATTGCGCGTAAAGTAATAATGATAGTCATCAGAAAAGTCCTTGTCTTTGTTCATGTCAAACACACTGTAGTACCACCCCTTCCGACTATCATCACGAGCTAAGAGACAAACGACATCTTCATATCTATAGAGGCGAAAAGAGGCTGTATCAGTCGGCAGCCCCTTAAATCCTTCACTCGATATTTGGGACATACCTATATTGACTATAAAGGGGGAGTTTACCTTTAGTTCCATCCCGACGCTAAGAGTATCGGTAGTCTGAGCCTTAACAATAGCTGTGGATGCGTTTAACATACAAAGCATAAGGAATAGTGAAAGAATAGTTTTCATCATTTATTAATTGTTTAGATAGGAATGTTTTTAATTTTTCCGTCTTCATTATTTTATTTCAACTGCAAAGATACTAAAAAACAATAGAAAAACAAATAATTCTTCAAAATAAATCTACTATTCTTCCATAAACTTGCAAAAAGCCAGAAAAGATTCCGCTATGCCTTCGCTAATAGTCCATAGCCCCCCCCATCAGTTCTCCATAGATACTCCATCAAAACTATGGACCATCTATGGAGTATCTATGGAGTATGTATGGAGTATCTTAGGAAGAAGAACATTGGAATAGCTTATGAAAGGACAATTAAAAACGTAAAGACACGAAGTCGCAAAGGTCTTTATGAACACGTATTTTTCGTTTATTTTGTACTTTTCGTGTTCAATATAAATCTTTGCGACTTCGCGTCTTTGCGTTCAAATAGAAAAGATTGCTATTTCAAGACTATCTCTCCAGAACCATAGCAGCGGTGATGCTGTTCGTCATAGATAACGCAGAACTGACCAGGAGCAACACCGTGGATAGGCTTTGCAGACTTGATGAGATAGGTTCCATCACCTGCATCGGAAATTGTGGCATGATTGTAATCAGCCGTATGGCGAATCTTGAAGGTGATATCTGCTGTACCGCCTTCTGTAAGGAATGGAGCGGTAAGAAGATGCAGATCGTGGATGTAAAACTCTGAACTATAGGCAGATTCAGGGTCATACCCATGTGAGAGATAGATAATATTCTTTTTTATATCCTTCTTTATAACGAACCAAGGACCACCACCAAAGCCGAGACCTTTTCGCTGACCAATGGTGCAGAACCAATGTCCCTTGTGCTTGCCCACAAGTTTACCAGTCTCAATATCTATGGCATCGCCCTCCCATTCACCGAGATAGCGACGCAGATAGTCATTGTAGTTTATCTTGCCAAGGAAACAGATACCCTGAGAGTCCTTTCGCTTGGCATTTATAAGATGATTCTCCTCTGCAATACGGCGAACCTCATCCTTGTGCATGTGACCGATAGGGAAAAGCGCCTTTTTCAACTGCCAGTCGTATATCTGGGCAAGGAAGTCGGTCTGATCTTTTACAGGATCAGGAGAGGTGACGAGCCATTTCCTTCCCTCAGCATCGATTTCCGTCTGCGCATAGTGACCAGTAGCGATATAGTCGTATTCATGCCCACGTTTCTCATAGAAAGCCCCGAACTTTATCAGTCGGTTGCACATCACATCAGGATTAGGCGTAAAACCGTTCTTCACCTTATCCATTGTGTACTTTGTAACCTTATCCCAATACTCCTGATGGCAATCCACTATTTCGAGCTTACAACCGTACTTCTGGCACAGAGCAGTAGCCATTTCAAGGTCCTCCTCGGAAGTACAGTCCCAATCCTCTTTTTCCTCTGGTCCTATCTTAATATAAAAGCAATCAGGTTTAAGTCCTTCGGAACACAGCACATGCAAAACAACGGCAGAGTCAACTCCACCGCTCAACAATAGTGCAATTCTGCTATCCGCAAGATTTTTTCCCAAATTACTCATTATTAATTATTCATTATTAGTATGCCGGTCTATACTTGCCCTCCTCCTTATCATTCAGCATGGAGATATAGGAGTTGTATCTCGAAAGTGCGATATAATGATCCTCAACAGCCTTGAGTACAGCGCATCCAGGCTCATGGGTATGAGTACAGTTGCCGAAACGGCAGTCAGCTGAGAACTTGAATATCTCCTTAAAATAAGAGCATATCTCCTCTGGCTCCATATCAAACGTACCAAAGCCACGTATTCCCGGAGTATCAATAACCCATGAAGGCTTTTCGGCGGTTGATGAAGGTAACGGAATCATCTCTGAGAAGGTAGTGGTATGCTGACCGGTATCGTGGGCATCAGAAATCTCTGCAGTTCTGAGATTGATGCCAGGGATGAGCTGATTAAGAAGCGTACTCTTCCCCACTCCACTATTTCCACTGAACAATGTCACCTTGCCGTCGAGCATCGGACGAAGTTCATCCACTCCCTCGCCAGTCTCTGCAGAAAGTGCCACACACTCATAGCCTATTGTGCGATATAGGTTCAGCATCATATCCAAATACCTGAGTTCGTCATCAGAAAGAATATCCTTCTTATTGAAAACAAGGATAACAGGCACACGATAAGCCTCTGCAGAAGCGAGGAATCGGTCGATGAAGGTCGTTGAAGTCTCTGGATGAGAAATTGTTACCACAAGGCAAGCCTGATCCACATTAGCAGCTATAATATGACTCTGCTTGGATAGATTCGTGGATTTACGCACGATATAGTTACGGCGATCATCAATAGCCGTAATCCAATAAGCGACCTCTGTTCCCTCGCCAGAAGCGGAACCTGATGAAACTGACACAAGGTCACCCACAGCTACCGGATTGGTACTGCGGATGCCCTTGAGCCTGAAATTTCCTTTTATCTTGCAGTCTATTGTCTCGCCCTCATCAGTAAGGACTGTGTACCAATAGCCTGTATTCTTTATTACGAGTCCGTGCATTTAGACGGTCATGATTTCCTTGGTCTTGTCATCAAGCATAGCATCAATCTTAGCGATGTACTTGTCGTGCAGTTTCTGCAAATCGTTCTCTGCATCCTTTTCTACATCCTCAGAAAGACCGTCCTTGATAGCCTTCTTCAACTTATCCTTGATTTCAGCACGCGCATTACGAACACCAACCTTTGCCTTCTCACCAATCTTATTACACTGCTTAACGAGGTCGCGACGACGCTCCTCTGTTGGCTGTGGAATACCGAGACGGATGATCTCACCGTTATTCTCTGGTGTGATACCAACGTCAGAATCCATGATACCCTTCTCGATTTCGCGAATCTGCTTCTTGTCGAAAGGCTTGATTGCGATAGTACGAGCATCAGGAGTTGTAACGCTTGCCACCTGATTCAGAGGCACCATCATGCCGTATGATTCTACACGCACGCCACTAACGATTGCCACATTGGCTCTACCGGCGCGAATCTTAGCGAGGGACTCATCGAGATACATTGCTGCCATCTCCATCTGCTCCTCAGCTTCCATTAGGGTTTCTTTTACGTCGATCATTGTAATTTGCTATTTTTAGTTTTTGTTGTTTTCTGTTTTCCAAGATTCCGGACTTTCCGGATAATCCGGGTTTTCCGGTTATTCTGGAGTATTACTCCCTGCCAGTTCCTTCTCTACAAGATTCGTTAGCTCTACGAACTGCTGAACGCTCAACTGCTCTGGGCGCTTAGTCATCAGCTCATGCTCAAAGAACTCTGGACTTGCAGCATTATCTCCGTTGAATATCTGGCGAAGTGAAACACGGAGCATCTTCCTACGTTGGTTGAAGGTGGTCTTCACTACCCTCTTGAAAAGAGCCTCATCACATCCGAGATCAGTAACCTTGTTGCGTGTCATGCGAATAACCGCACTCTTAACCTTTGGCGGTGGATTGAACACATGCTCATCTACTGTAAAGAGATACTCTGTATCATACCAAGCCTGTATCAACACCGAAAGAATGCCGTAAGCCTTGTTTCCTGGCTCTGAGGCTATGCGCAACGCTACCTCCCTCTGAATCATACCCGTACAACAAGGTATCAAATCCTTGTTATCCAGCATCTTGAAGAATATCTGCGAAGAGATATCGTAAGGATAGTTGCCCGTAAGAACGAACTGCCTACCACCAAATACTTCATTCAGGTCCATACGCAAAAAGTCAGCACCGATGATGTTATCTCTCAAACGAGGAAAGTTCTCATTGAGGTATGCCACCGATTCTGTATCAATCTCCACGCACTTGAACTCACGTTCCTTGGGATAGAGGTACTGCGTCATCACACCCATACCCGGTCCTATCTCAAGGACTGGTATCTCAGGATATGCGTCCACAGTATCGGCTATACGACGCGCTATGCCAAGGTCGGTCAAGAAGTGCTGACCTAAATTTTTCTTTGGTCTTACCTGTTTCATTCAAGCGACAAAGGTACAATTAAAAAACGAAAATCCATAACGAAATGTATAAAAAAAACATATTTTTCACATTTTCGACATATTATTCAAGCGTATTTTTGGTATTTTCCCGAAATAGCATTACCTTTGCGTGATATTATATGAACAAAAAACGCCTTATAACAATCCTAAAAGTCACCACCCCATTCATTTTGGGTGGTGCTATTCTGTATTGGATGTTCCGAAACTTCGACTTCAAGAGCATGGAGCGCGTCCTCTTCGAGGAGATGAACTGGTGGTGGATGCTCTTGTCCTTCCCTTTCGGAATCCTTGCACAGGCTTTCCGAGGATGGAGATGGAAGCAGACTCTCGAACCTATAGGCGAGAATCCGCGTACCAGCACAACCATTTACTCTATATTCATCTCATACGCAGCCTCGCTCGTTGTACCTCGTATTGGTGAGTTCACACGCTGTGGAGTCCTTAAACGCTGGGAAGGAACATCATTCCCCAAAGCCCTTGGAACAGTAGTTACAGAAAGAGCCGTTGACTCTCTACTGATACTGATACTCACGCTCATCACGTTTCTAAGCCAGTTGCCAGTGTTCCTTACCTTCTTCTCTCACACAGGAACACGCTTTGACGAAATTTTCGGAATGTTCTCTACCACAGGATATATCGTGACACTCATCTGTGGAATTGCAGTTATCATATCCCTCTATTCCGTCCGTAAGAGACTGTCATTCTACGATAAGGTGAAGGCAACGCTCCACGGCATCATAGAAGGTGTTATGTCACTCCGTGGAGTGAAGAACATCCCTCTCTTCATCTTCTACTCCATCGCTATCTGGGCAAGCTATTTCCTGCACTATTACCTCACGTTCTTCTGTTTCTCAGGAACTGAAAACCTCGGTATAACATGTGCAATGGTAACGTTCATCGTTGGTAGTATCGCCGTACTTGTACCAACTCCTAATGGAGCAGGTCCTTGGCATTTCGCTGTAAAGACAATGCTTATCCTCTATGGAGTTGCCGAAAACGAGGCTCTATACTTCGTGCTTATAGTACATACCGTACAGACCCTTCTCGTCATTGCCATCGGAGTTTATGCCTGGGCAGCACTTTCCCTAAAAGCCCGTCGCTTGCGCGACTGATAAGAAAGTAAATGAGCAGAAAATGATGCCAGTAAATTAAATCCAGTAAATTATAATATAAAAAGATTTTACTGAACTAATTTACTGAATTAATTTACTCATAATTTACTTTCCTCCCCCACGCTCCGCAAGGAGCGTTCAAAAAAGACTATTATTTTACAATTTAAATTTCATATAAAACCATGAGCGAGATTAAATCCCTTCAGCCAGAATGTATCTGGCGCAATTTCTATGCACTCACCCAAGTGCCACGTCCATCAGGACATCTTGAGAAAGTTCAGCAGTTCCTTCTCGACTTCGCCCAAAAAGTTGGCGTAGAGGCTTTCAAGGACTCTGCAAACAATATCGTAATGCGCAAGCCTGCCTCTCCTGGTATGGAGAACCGTAAGACCGTGATGCTTCAGGCACACATGGATATGGTTCCGCAGAAAACTCCAGACTCTACCCATAACTTTGAGACCGACCCTATCCAGACATGGATTGACGGTGAATGGGTAAAGACAAAGGGAACAACCCTCGGTGCCGACAATGGTCTTGGAATAGCGGCTATAATGGCTGTAATGGAGGATAAGACATTGAAACACGGTCCTATCGAGGCTCTCTGTACTGCTGACGAGGAAACTGGAATGTATGGTGCCAATGACCTTCCTGCAAACCAGATGACCGCAGATATTCTCCTTAACCTCGACACTGAGGATGAGGGCGAGATGATTGTCGGTTCTGCAGGAGGCATAAACATCACAGGCACAATAGAATACAAGGCTGCTGATACCGAGGCTGGCGACAAGGCTGTAAAGGTTACTCTCAAAGGATTGAAGGGCGGTCATTCAGGTCTCGAAATCAACGAGGGACGTGCCAATGCCAACAAGCAGATGGTTCGTTTCGTGCGTGAGGCTATCAGCCAATGCGATGCACGTTTGGCAGAATGGCATGGTGGTAATATGCGAAATGCCATCCCTAACTCATGTATCGTTATCCTTACTGTTCCTGCCGAGAACGTAGAGGCATTGAAGGAGCTCGTAGAAGACTGGAAGGTATATATTTCAGAGGACTACTATGGCATTGAGGAAGGCATTGAGTTCTTTGCTGAGGACATAGCCACTCCAAAGACTGAGGTTCCTGCCGAGATTCAGGATAACCTCGTGGATGCTATCTATGCTTGCCACGATGGCGTTATCCGTATGATTCCAAGCATCCCTTCAAAGGTTGAGACATCAAGTAACCTCGCTATCGTTGATATTACTGATACCAAGGCAGAGATTAAGGTTCTTGCACGCTCTTCTTCTGAGAGCATGAAGGATTATATCGTAACCACCGTTTCAAGTGCATTCTCAATGGTTGGAATGAAGGTTGAGACCGATGGCGACTATACCGGCTGGAATCCTAATCCAAACAGTCCTATGGTAGCCTTGATGAGCAAGATCTACAAGAATCTCTTCAATGCAGAGCCTACCGTACAGGTTTGCCACGCAGGACTTGAATGCTCTATCATCCTCGGCAAATATCCACAGCTCGACATCGTGAGCTTCGGACCAACCATCCGCTCTCCACATACGGCAGGCGAACGTGCTCATATCCCTTCTGCTCCTAAGTTCTGGAAGTTCCTTACCAAGACGCTGGAGGAGATTCCGGAGAAGGATTAAAGGAGAAAGTGTAAAGAGTAAAGAGAAAAGTAGAAAGTATAAAAAAATTACGAATTACTTTGTTACATTTATCGTAACTTGGTAATTCGTAATTTGTTATTAGTTCTTCTCCCACATTCTATACGTTTTCGTATTTATTCCCACGGCGATATTTATTGCAGGCACCCATCCTACGCCATTCCCATATCGCGTGACGCTGAAATAAGGCTTCACACGCAACTGTGTCTCGGTAGCAATCCTAAAGAAGGAGCGGAAATTGATGGTATGCTTCAGTTTATAGTCAATCATCATGCCCAAGCCTGTGGAGAAGCCAGCACATTGATACGTTACATTGTTCTTCTCCTTATATTCCTCATATCTTTCTCCACCATCGAAGAAACGCACACCAGCCCCTATAAACGGAGTAAGTGCCACCTTATTCCTATTATATATATTATATCCGAAATAGGATGTAATAGCGCCACACGTAAGCCAATCGCCTTCATCTATATGACCTTTCTTTGCAAGAATCTGCTTCTTACACTTGGTAAAGAATGACAAATCAATATCCAATCCGTACAACCTTTTACACCTGTTATAGCTTGCTCCGAAACTAAATCCATAGGATGCGCCATGATAATCAGAGAAAGGGACACTTGCAAGGATTCCCACATCACCCATCCAATACACCTTAGAAGGCTCAAGTCCCCTTGTCATATCGCGTGGGTCAAACTCTTCGTCGGTAAGTTTCTTTGCCAACTCATCAGCAATGCTATCCACCGCCTGAGCGTTGTTTCCCTGGCTGGTGACATTATTCATCCTTTCTATTTCCTCGTCGAATGCACGTTGCAAATACTGTTTATCAAAATCCACACCCTGCTTCTCCGACTCAACAGCCACCTTCCTGACAAGAAACTCCCACAGGTCAAATTGATTCTGACAATGCTTCAGCTTCGACTCGTTCATGTTCTTAGTATCTATCCACGACTGACCCTGAATAGCATAGTTCTCCCTGCCGATGTATTTGTATTTTATTCCATCCAGTATTTTCTCCTTTTGCATTGATATCATCTTAAGACTAACATACGAGGAAGTCTTGCCCTTCATTGGATTCACAGCCTTGAAATCATCCCAACGGAGCTTTCTCTCACCCCATTTAACCATACCCAGATGTATGTCATCATTACTTTTCTGAGCCTGCTCCGATTTCTTCAAGCGATACGTTTTACCGTTTACACCAACACTGATGTTCAGCGCAGGAGTCCAGCCCAGAGGCTTTCCATAATTAGTAAGACTGAAATATGGCTTCACCCTGATTTGCGTCTCCGTGCTTTCCATGTCAGGAAGCTTATATCTCATGTTGACCGTATGCTTCACCTTGAAATCAGCCATCACACCCAAACCAACTGAGAAACCTGCAAGTTCAAGTGCCTTGTCCAAACGATTTTTCGGATTTTCAGGCCTATATTCTTCATATTTCTCGCCTCCGTAAAAGAAACGCACACCTGCACCTATAAATGGAGTAAACGACTTCTTATTCCGATTATATACATTATAGCCGAAATAATGCGTAAAGCCACCGTGAGATAGCCAATCACCATCTTCTATATGACCTTTCTTTGCAAGAATCTGCTTCGTGCATTTACCAAATGTCATATCAAAATCAAGTCCAAACAAGAATCTGTTGCGGTTATAGCTAACACCTCCACTAAATCCCACAGCGGGAGAGGCATATCCAGTAAAAGGCACATTCATTACAAGACCGACATCAGACATCCAATATACCTTCGAAGGTTCGTAACCCTTTACTATATCCCGCGGGTCAAGTTCCTTTTCCGACAGTTCCTTTGCCAACTCATCGGCAATACTGTCAACCACATGGGCATTATTTCCATAATTGGTAGCACTCTCCATCCATTCCGTCTCCTTGGCAAACCTCTTTTCCATATCGGAATATTGAGCTTCAAGGCTTTCATACTGCCTCCTCGGATATTCAACAGCCACCTTCCTGACGAGAATTTCCCACAGGTCAAACTGATTCTGGCAATACTTCAGCCTTGACTCATTCATGTTATTGACATCCGTCCACGACTGGTCCTGAATAACATAGTTATCCCAGTCTATATATTTATACTTTATGCCATCCAGTATTCTTGCCTTATCCCTCGGCTTTGCCAACAGACTGACATACGATGATTTCTTGCCATTCACAGGCTTTACCCCTCTGAAATCATCCCAACGGAGCTTTCTCTCACCCCATTTCACCATACCCAGATGCAAGTCTTCATTATCAGCATTTTTCTTTGATGATGCCTTCTGAGCCTGCGAAGGCACTATGCACAAAGCCAAGAGAATCTGTAATAGTATCCTTTTCATATAACGTTTTTTATGTAATCCAGATGCAAAGATAGTCATTTTATCTGAATATCAAGAAAATATCGTGTAAAAAGTTAATAAACGCTAAAATACGCATGGCGGATGCAGTCTTTTCTGTGAAATCACACACTATATAAGTGAAATTAATTACTTTTGCATTTAAATAAACCTAAGTATGAAAAGAAACAAAATCCTTTGGCTTGGAGCCATCCTAATCACCACGACATTTTGTGGCAGTTGCAGTAGCGACGACGATTCTACCGCACTAACAACGACAAGGGCTAACGGTAATGTCAGCATTGCCGACAATTCGCTATATGCCATCGCACGACAGGATAATGGCGCCTTCATGCAGCATAAGACTGAGATACCGGTATTCTCACTCAACGACATAAAGAGTTTCAATACCGCAACAGGCGAGATGACATTCAATGATAATGTTGTATTCGACAAAGAGCTGTTCTACGACATTTCCTGCAAATATCGTGTATATTTCTATGCAGGTGATGACCTGCTGTTCGATGCCCGTACAGTATCATGGTTTTCCAGCGCAGGCTATTTCGACGAACTCACATTCCAGTGTGATTTCTACGGACCTTCCGACGACGGAATGAAGAATAGCCATTTCTATCTGCTCTATGGCTACCCCGGTACAATAGACGGCGATGAGACAGTCAAGGAACTGATGAAAAAGAATGCAGCCGGCATGGAACGATTCATCAGCATACTACGCAAGGCAGGAAAGATTGTCGATGCAGAATAACACCATATCCACAGTACAACAAGAAAAAGACGAACTCATTAGCAGGTGCAAGGCTGGCGACCGTCAGGCCTTGAACCTGCTATATAGTCATTATAGACCGTATCTGCTCAACATCTGCAAGCATTACGCCAAGGATAACGATACGGCAGAAGACCTGTTGCATGACGCTTTCATAGTGATACTCACATCACTCGACAAACTGCGGAGCACAGACAAACTGGAGGTATGGATGACAACAATAGTACGCAACGTAGGCTATCACTATTGGAAACATCTTGACAAGGAACATACTGCCCTTCAGCAGATGGCAGGCGAGAGCCAAGAAATCACAGCAGAAAGCCTCATGCCTGATTTTGAACTGATGCAGAAGCTCGTAGCACAACTACCCAAGGGCTATCAGCAGGTATTCCGCCTGTCTGTGTTCGAGGGACTCTCGCATCAGGAAATCAGCCGTATGCTGAACATAGCGCCCCACACCTCATCATCGCAGCTACTACATGCTAAGCGAATGCTCCGAAAACTCATCAAGCAGTCATGGCTCCTCATACTGCTATTCATCGCTATACCTACGGCCATCTGGAAATTCCTACAGAAAGACAATCCCAACATTGAAGGAAGTGTAAAAGAGGCACGTGTACAGCCTATTCCACAATCTACGCCAATAAAGAGTGAGGCTGAGTCTGCCAAGAATTCCTCTTCTGATATCAAGAGGAATTCTGAGGGGTTCCTACACCCATCATCCACCACCCAACACCTATCAACATCTGTTCTCTCTCATGAAGAGGAAGAGCCTATTCGTGAGGATGAGTCCATCTTCAAGGAAGATTCTGAGGATTTCCAACACCCATCACCCAACACCCAACACCCATCACCTAACACCCATCACCCAACACCTAACACCCAACACCCAACACCTAAGCCAAAGACATCTGCATGGAATATCCAACTGGCATATAACGGACAACTCGGAAAGCGCGATAACTTCCATGAAGCGACGAGCGTAAACGCCAAGAGTTTCTCTGCTATAAGCAATATCCTCATCCCAGCAGAAACATCCTACAGCAACTGGAACGACTATTCCTTCTATCTCAACAACGAGGTCCCACCGATGGACATGACCGAAGAGACACGGTCGCTGATGGAGATTGCAGCAAGCAATGCTCAGATAAACGGTGGAAGTATGGAAGCCCATTACGAGCACCAGTTGCCTCTCAGCATACAACTGACTCTGAGCCGTCAGCTCGGCAAACAGTTCTCCGTAGAAACAGGACTAAGCTACACCCTACTCCAGTCAACCAGCACGACCGGAAGTTCTGCTGCATATATTCAGGAGCAGCAACGCCTGCACTATCTCGGCATCCCTATCCGTATGGGATGGCAATGGTACAGCCATAAACAGCTAAGCTTCTATACATCATCCGGAGTGATGTTAGAAATGCCAATCCACAGCACTCTCAACGTGAATCACGTTGTCAATGACATGAACACCTACAGCAAGCAGGAAAAGCTCAGCGTACCGCTCCAATGGTCCACCTCCGTAGGTGTTGGCATCCAGTACGATATCACGCCTCATATCGGCTTCTATCTAGAACCAAGTCTGCAATACTTCTTCAACGACGGCAGCAGCATAAAGAGCTATCGCACGGAGCATCGCTTTAGCGTTACCCTGCCTCTCGGCATCCGCTTCCATTAGGATGAAGGGGAAAGATGATTTTTGTTAATAATGACGGGGAGTCTCTGAAAGCCGTTTATGATACCCTTTTAGCTCTCTTCCGGAATAAGAGCTACATAAGAGCAGCATAAGAGCTACATAGGAGTCACTAAGGCGGTAGCTTTCCCATGTTTTTGCCCCTGTAAACCTCGCGTCCGAGGTGCTCCCTTAAACACTACAAAGATACTAATTTTTCATGAGTTATGCAAGCCGAACAAGCATTATTCCTCTCGTTTTCAAGTCTTTGCGTCAAGATGCGTAGAGTTGCGTAGAAACGACATAGCAAAGCGTAAAAGGGTGGAGATGGTGGAGATGATTCTATAGGAGGTAAGAAAAAATTCAATAATTAAAATGCAATTTTATATTTTTATTTTTTGATTTTTTTCTATACTATATAGGAAATAACCCCACCATCTCCACCCTATTCCCCCTTTATATAAAATAAAATCCCGAACATTCGTTATGAACATTCGGGATTATCTATTCTAACACGAACCTTTATCTTCGGTTAAATTGCTTTTTCTATGATGATGTTATTTCTTTAATGACGTATTGTCTTCATATCAAAAGTAGTCATGATTGTAGCATTTTCGTCATATGCGTCCACAAAGAATATCGCAAGCAAATCGCGTGATGGATGCATAAATACCGATCGTAGTTCACATTTTCTGTTGTCCATCCTTCCAGAATACTTAACTTCTGCCTTGCTTGCATCTAAATATTTTATGAAAAAAACGTCTCCTTCGAAACTATTCTGATAGTATATCTCAGTCGCTTTTACCACGCAATTCTCCTTGTTATAGTCAAAATCACCAAAATCATTATATGCATAATCACCTAGTACTGGAGATTCTTTTTTTGTTGAATAATCAACCATACAAAGTTCACCCAAACATTGTACCAAATATATCGGTTTACTACGGTGAAAATGTCTGTAATCTACGGTTGCACTACCATGCCACTTTAACTCGTAAAGTTTTGGCGTTGGGTTACTTCGCGATACTGTATAGAAATCTGCCCCATTATATGATTCTAAGTAGATATTTATGGATTTCTGGTCATAATTGGTAGCTACTCCTCCATAGAAATTTTCCCAATTATTATCGTATGTTACCTTGTTTCCGTTTTTAGAATCTACAAAACAGAGATACGTTGCTGAACTTCCAAAATCATCTCTAACTATAACCCCAAAGCCGTCTTTCGTAAATGCCATAGATCGTGGAGTTGAGTCAGGTAACCCTTTGTCTCCGTCTAAACTTACAACGAATGCACTTTCTTCCTTCAGTGTCTTTGGGTCAAGGACATGTACTTTACGGTCATAGAGTTTTGCTTCATCATAGTCATGTGTATTAAACCCAACATACAGCTTATCATTGTAAGGATTCAATGCCAATACATTTGGGCACAGTTCAAAATCCTTATGAACCTCTTTGGTCGGATCAGCCATTGATATGCCATATAGACGATTTGGCAAGATTGTAGCCATCCATATTCTTTCACGTTCATAGTCGTAAATTACACTCTGAACTATACCTTCGTACTTATACCGTTCATTAAATGTTTTTGCCTTCAGAGTAAAAGACCATGTCCTGCCTGGAGTCGTCTTGTCGGTCATGTTCAGTTCTATATTATATTCTGAATTAAATTCTATAGGTGAACTGATAACCAATGCGGAATCACCATTTGCAGTTTTCCAAGTTGCTTCTTTTGCATCTGTTTTTACAGAATTGCAAATAACCGGATGGTTGAATCGTACTGTTATACTACCTCCTGAGTTGGTAATTGTATTTCCGACCTCATAACTATAGCCTAAAAGTTTTAGTGAGTCTATAGTTGTTTTGGGTGGAGTAACAGGAACGTTTGGATTAACAGGGTCGTCATCTTTTGAACAGGAAAAAACGACACTAATCGCCATTAATAAAAAGAATAGTTTTTTCATTGTCTATATTATTTTGTAATTATCGATGCAAAAATAATAAAAAAATTGCATATAGCAAAAAAAAATTGATAAACTATAAAAAAATCCCGAACATTCGTTATGAACATTCGGGATTATATTTTTAACATTAAGATCTTCTTAGCATGATGCTACACAAGCTGACTGGATTGCCTCGTAGATACAGCTGACTACTCCGAAGAGGAGAATGCCTGCTGTGCAGATGGCGAGGGTGAGCTTTGTGTTGCCATCGCTCTGGAAGGTTGGAAGTGGCTCGTCAGTCTTGTTGATGAACATAGCCTTGACAATCAACAGATAGTAGTAGAGTGATACTACGGTATTGATCAAAGCCACGAACATGATGAAGTATGGGAGCCAGTTGCCTTCCTGTCCATTCACGCTTGCCATGAACACGAAGAACTTTGAGAACATTCCTGCAAATGGAGGGATGCCACCAAGCGAGAACAAAGCCAAGGTCATGAGAAATGCGAGCTTTGGATTATTGCCATAGAAACCATCGTAAGCACGCATATCAGTACGACCGCCGTTGTTCTGTTCTACTACAGAGATGATAGCGAAGACGCTCATGTTAGCCACGATATACACGAGTACGTAGTACATCAGAGAAGCCAGACTTGCCTCTGCACTTGCACCGATAACAGCAAGCATGATGTATCCAGCCTGAGAGATAGAAGAGAACGCCATGAAGCGCTTCAGCTCAGTCTGGCGGATAGCCATAAGGTTAGCGATGGTGATTGAGAGTACGATGAGGATGTCCATGAGAATCTCCCACTGCTCTACAAGCTCTGCAAATACGTGATGAAGTAGAACTGCGAGAGTAAATGCTGCAGCGCCCTTTGAAATCACGCTGAGATAGCCTGTAACGGTTGTTGGAGCACCCTGATAGGTATCGGCTGTCCAGAAGTGGAATGGCACGAGAGAGAGCTTGAAACCAAGTCCTGACACGAAGAATACCATACCGCAGATAGTCATTGCGTTAAGCTCAAGAGCCTCAGAGAAATCTCCGAAGTAGAGAGTTCCTGTTGCACCATAGAGGAATGAGAGTCCGTAGAGCATCACACCACTTGAGAATGTAGCAGTGAGGATGAACTTGGCTGCAGCCTCTGCAGAATCCTTCTTGTACTTGTCGAGGGCAACCATACATGCCAATGGCACAGAGGCAGTCTCAAGACCAAGGAAGAACATGAGGAATGAGCCAGCAGACATCATGACGTACATACCAAGGAGAGTAGAGATAGTGAGCATATAGAACTCCCCCTCAACAGGCTTCGCATCTTCAGTAGAAAGCCATTTCCTTGACTGGAGCACTACGATGAATGTTCCTGCACAGAGAATAGCCTTCATCATGGTGTTGGCTGGAGTAGCAACGTATGCACCACCGAAAAGTACTGCTGTGTTATCGCCAACGAAGAGAGTAGCCACGCTTGAAGCGAGGAGCATGACGCTAACCAATGGGTTAAGCCATGACTTGTTCTCCTTACCGTGAGCGATGAAGTCGGCAATAAATGTGATTACCAGAACGACTACGAGAATAGCCTCTGGTGCCATATTCAGAAATTGAAAATAATTAATATTCATATCTATTACCTCCTTTATTACATATTAATAACACCCAGTACGTTACCTACAGCACCATTGATTACATTGCTTGCCCAGATAGGGAAACTACCGAGACCTGCAACACAGGCAATGAGGCATACAACTGCTACCTTCTCATCCCATGTAGCATCTGTGAGTTCCTCGTAGTGTGGATCGGCAACCTTCTCGAAGAGGATGAAGCCGACGGTACGGAGGATATACACAGCTGTTACTACGATAGATGTACAAGCGATGATGGTGCAGCAACGGTGGAATGTGTCTGCATTCTCGAAAGAACCAACGAAGATTGTCATCTCAGCAATGAAGCCAGAGAAACCAGGGAGACCGAGGTTAGCAAGACCTGCGATTACATATCCTACAGAGAGGAATGGCATAATCTTCATCAGACCACCGAGCTTACGGATGTCACGAGTGTGAGTACGGCCGTAGATCATACCGATGAGGGCAAAGAAGAGGGCTGTCATCAAACCGTGAGAGAGCATCTGAAGGATAGCACCTGTACATGAGGTCTGAGTCATCATGAGAAGTGCGAAGAGTACCAATCCACAGTGAGAAACAGAAGAGTAAGCGTTGATGAACTTCAGGTCAGTCTGTACACATGCAGAGAATGCACCATAAACCACAGAGATCGTGGTAAGGATGAGGAATACAGGAACCCATGTCTCCTGAGCACCTGGGAGCAGGTACATAGCGATACGGAAGCAACCGTAGCCACCGAGCTTCATCAATACACCAGCGTGGAGCATTGATACTGAGGTTGGGGCACAGCCGTGACCGATAGGAGACCATGTGTGGAATGGGAACAGAGCACCGAGCACACCGAATCCGATGAAGACGAATGGGAACAATACGTTCTGTACGTCAACAGGGATGTTATTGTTGTGGGCAATCTCAAGGATGTTCATGGTAGAGGCACCATTGAAGAAATAGATACCTACAAGACCGAGGATGATAAGTGCAGAACCTCCCATGAGCATGAGGGTAAGCTTCATAGCGGCATATTCCTTCTTTCCACTACCCCAGTAGCCGATAAGGAGATACATAGGGATAAGGGCTACCTCATAGAACATGAACATAGCGAAGAGGTCGATGCAGATGAAGAATCCGAACACACCTGTAGAGAGGAGTACGAACCACATGAAGAACTCCTTTGTGAGTGGCTGGAGTTTCCATGAAGCAAAGGTACCAGTGAAGACGATGATGCTTGAGAGAAGCAACATAACGACAGAGATACCGTCAACACCTATTGCATAACTGATATTCAATGACTTGAACCAAGGCATTGATGATACGAAGAGCATCTCGTCAGTATTGCCAGCCGCACGCAGATTGATGAACTGCACGGTAAGCAGCACAGAGAGCGCTACGAGGACAGAAGAGCCCGCAACCATCACGCCACGCACCTGCTTGATGTCACGCGCAATCCAAAGGCCGAGCAACATCAACGCTGGTACTATAACAAATAATGTTAATCCAAAATTAGAAAATATATCCATTTTTTTTAGCTTTTGGGCGATGGGTGATGGGTGATGGCGGTTAGTCAATTCACTAACACCTAACACCTAACACCTAACACCTAATTTTTAGATTGCGAGAAGAATTAAAGTTAACGCTACCGCACCAGAGATGAACCATACGGCATAGTGACGAACGTCACCTGACTGCCAAGAGCGGATGCTCTCACCTCCTTCGTTAACACCCCATGCAGAGAAGTCGATAAGACCGTTGATGATAGTCTCATCAATCCATGCAACAGGCTTTGAGATGCAACGGAACATAATCTTGTGAGTTACGTACTGATATACATCATCCATATAGAAACGGTTCTTTGCCCACTTGTGGAGTCTTGGGAACGTAGCATACAGACGGTCGGCAACAGGCTGGCTCTCACCCTTGTAGATGTATGTGGCAAGAGCGATAGAACAGCAAGCCACAACGGTAGAGATGATGGCTGTAGTTATGTCGAAGTGAACTGTATATGCAGTGGTGTCAGGAGTAACGAGATTACCGAAGCTTGCCCATTCGAATCCAGGCACACCGAAACCGCTGAGGGTTGTGAAGATACCTACACCTACTGTGATGACTGTGAGGAAGATAAGTGGGAAGGTCATGGCATTGAATCCATGCTCGCTAACGTGATGTGACTCATAATGCTCTACATTCTTCTTGCTTCCGAAGAAGATGCACCAATAGAGACGGAACATATAGAATGCTGTCATAGCAGCAACACCTGTCATGAACCATCCGAGGATTGGTGAGTAGTGCATGCAAGCAGAGATAATCTCATCCTTTGAGCTGAAGCCAGAGAAGAATGGAATACCAGAGATTGCAAGACATGAGATGAAGAATGTGGCACTTGTGATAGGCATATACTTATGCAGGCTACCCATAGCAGACATCTCATTGGTGTGAACACCGTGGATGATTACACCTGCACAGAGGAACAGACAAGCCTTGAACATAGCGTGGGTGAAGAGGTGGAACATACCAGCGAGGTAGCCGAGACCACCGTGCTCGTGGTGGTTAAGCTCAAGGGCTGTGCTTGCACCAAGGGCAACCATCATGAATGCAATCTGAGAGATTGTAGAGAATGCAAGTCCACGCTTGATATCGCTCTGGGCACATGCTACTGCTGCCGCATAGAATGCAGTGAATGCACCTACCACAACGACGATTGACATTGCGTTTGGAGCATAGTTAATCCAGAGAGGGAACATACGAGCAATCTGGAATACACCAGCTACAACCATGGTAGCAGCGTGGATGAGCGCAGATACAGGTGTTGGACCTTCCATAGCATCTGGAAGCCAGATGTGGAGAGGGAACATAGCAGACTTACCTGCACCACCGATGAACATAAGCACGAGGGCTGTTGGGAGTACCATGCCACCGAATGCGAGTGACTTAGAAGCAAGGTCGGCCTGACATGGGGCAAATGCCTGCATACCCTCTGCAATCTGTACGTTTGGCATGAAAGAGAAGTTGAATGTCTCGGTGTAGAATCCGAAGATAAGGATACCTACGAGGAAGAACATATCAGCAAAGCGTGTAACGATGAACGCCTTCTTTGATGCGTGAACAGCGGCATGCAATGGATAGTAGAAGCCAATGAGGAGGTATGAGCTTACGCCTACAAGCTCCCAGAACATATACATCTGGAAGATGTTGGTAGCAAGCACGAGTCCGAGCATTGACATTGTGAAGAGAGAAAGGAATGCGTAGTAACGCTGGAAGCCCTTCTCACCGTGCATATAGCCGAAAGAATAGATGTGCACCATGAGTGATACCGTTGAGATGACAACGAGCATCATTACCGAGATTGGGTCGAGGAGGACACCAAGGTCGAAGTGCAGATTGCCGAGTGGCAACCATGTATAGTTGTAAGGCACGAGAGTTGCGAAGGTGCCATCTGCCATACGAGCACCGCCGAAGTAAGCGACTGCCGTCCAGTAACTCAGGATAGTTACGAGCAACAGCGATGCTGTGCCGATGGTTCCTGCCACCTTAGGTGCCCATGCGTACTTCTTGTTCAGGAACTCTGGCACACCAATAGTGATGAACGATGCCAGAGGAAGCAGAAGTATTAGGATTGATAATGTGTATATCATAATGGCGAATTACAGTTTAAGATTATCAATAGCCTCTACGCTATCAGACTTGAACAGACGATATACGTTGAGGATGATAGCAATTGCAACGGCACTCTCAGCTGCACTTACACCGATAGAGAAGAGTGTGAAGAAGAATCCTTCATTTCCCTCTGGGAAGAGCAGGCGGTTGAATGCGGCAAAGTTGATGTCAACAGCATTGAGGATAAGCTCAACAGAGACCAACATTGCTATCAAGTTACGGCGTGTAACAAAACCGAACACACCGATGAAGAACAATATCGCACTGAGTACGAAGAAACATTCTACTGGTACCATAATTACTTATCCTCCTTCTGATTACGTGAAACAACAAGTCCGCCAATGATACATGCAAGCAGGAACAATGAGATGAACTCGAATGGAAGTACGTACTGATACTTCTCTGAACCTACAAGTGCCTCACCAATCTTCTCCATAGAGACCTCGCTGTCAGCAACTGACATGAACTTGTCGATGAAGAAGTTCTTGAGCATTACACCTACAACGGTTACACAGCCTACCAGTGACACGATAGCAGCACCTACGGTACGCTTGAAGCTGAGCTTCTCAACATAGCCCTGAAGGTCACGACGACCAAGAAGCTGGATAGCGAAGATATAGATCATCGTCATACCACCGGCATAAATACTGAGCTGTGCTGCACCGAGGAAGGTGTAGTCAAGCAGGAAGTAAAGACCTGCAATGGCGAACAGCACGAAAAGCAATGCGGTAACAGAACGCATGATACGCTTTGTGAATACCGCTGCAAGAGCAGCTGCAATGATGACAACTGCGATGATTGCGAATACTATTATATTTGCCATGTCTTACTCCTCCGTTTTTGTTGGTTCAGCCTTTGGTGCAGCAGGAGCTGCCTTTGGTGCCTCTGCAGCCTTGGCAGCTGCTATCTTGGCATTCTCCTCGTACTGCTTCATTTCCTCCTCTGTAGGAGCAACATTGAGATGCTTTACGAGTACATCACGACTGAATGTAGCGTTTTCGAAATCCTTGACGAACTTGATAGCACCGAAATTGCAGGCATTGACGCAAAGCTGACAGAACATACAGTCGCCCAAGTCATACTGATAGTCAGTAAGGAGCTTCTTCTTCTTTCCGTCGGCAGTTACGACCATCTGCGATGTAATCTTGATGGTGCCATTTGGACACGCCTTCTCGCACAATGTACACGCAGTACACTTGTTCTTGCCATTCTCATCGAGAACCATGACAAGAGTACCACGGTGACGCTCTGCGATATGCTGTGTCTTGCGGTTTTCTGGATACTGCTCAGTAACCTTGCGGGTCATGTACTCACCCATGGTGATGTCCATACCCGTAAGCAGGGTTTTGAGACCTGCCAGAGCACCGCCGAAATATGATTTGTTACTCATTTTGTTTACTTTTTCTATAGATATTCCGGATTATCCAGATTACTTATCCTTCTTAATTGCGAGGTCAATGCCTACAAGCTGCTGATCCTGCTTGAACTGTGACTTGAACTTCATAGCGCGCATTGCGATTACAGCGAATACCACAATGATTACTGCTGCAACAGCATAGCCGATGAAGATGATGCCTGTGAGGTTGAATGCCACGCATACGGTCATCAGAACAAGATTGAAGAGTGCAAGCGGCATGAGATACTTCCATTCGAGTTTAAGGATCTGGTCGATACGGAGACGTGGGAATGTCCACTTGATCCACATAAGCAACCATACCATAGCGAATGCCTTACCAAGGAACCAAACGATACCAGGGATAAGATCCATTACATCGTCAAATGCTGCTACTCCAATATGAATTGGGCACCAGCCACCGAGGAATACGAGTGAAGTCATACCAGCTACGATGAACAGGTTGAGGAACTCAGCAAGGTAGTAGAAACCGAAACCCATACCAGAATACTCAGTGTGATAACCCGCGGTAAGCTCAGACTCAGCCTCTGCAAGGTCGAACGGACCACGGTTTGCCTCTGCATTACCTGCGATGAGGAAGATGAAGAAAGCAATGAGAGCTGGGATATGTCCCTGGAAGATAAGCCATCCGAAAGGACCAGACTGTGCCTCTACGATACCAGACACCTGCATTGTGCCTGTGAGGATAGTAGCAGTGATAAGGCAAAGACCGAGTGACATCTCGTAAGAAATCATCTGTACGGCACCACGCATAGCAGATACGAGACCGTACTTGTTGTTTGATGACCAACCTGCAAGGAAGACACCGATAACACCTATTGCGCTTACCGCTGTGTAGAGGAAGATACCTACGTTGAAGTCGAGGATTACAGCACCGTTATTCCAAGGAAGGAAGGCAAAGGCACCTATAGAACCCATGATAACGAGGATAGGAGCAAGGGCGTAAAGAAGCTTATCAGCCTTGTCAACGAAGAAAATCTCCTTGATGAG
>JAEEGG010008038.1_pt1 | contig 24075 bp, 21 predicted proteins | sample 9134161 | NCBI WGS metagenome assembly JAEEGG01 (sample SAMN16246543, study PRJNA631951) | gut metagenome | biome: gut microbiome; feature: rumen; material: CR-attached | host: Bos | place: Iran: Karaj | collected 2018-10
GGCTTTAATCACTTACACCGACGATATCCGTCAGCTGCTTGGCGTGATGCAAGGCCCGCTGACGCTAAAACAAATTGTGCAGCTGTCAAAACTTCCTCGTTACAAGGTGATCAACTTGTTGGCCAACCTCATCCGTTTTGGCACGGTGAAATGGGAGTATTTGGAGCAGGAGTTTTTCTTTAGCTTGGTTTGACTTCACCTTAGGAGAAGTGCTTTTTCGATAGCTAATAATTGCTGTTTGATGTCTAGGCCGGAAGCATAGCCTGTGAGGGAACCATCAGCACCGATGACTCGGTGGCATGGAATGATAATGGCGATGGGGTTACGGTGAATGGCTTGACCGACTGCTTGTGCCGAGCGACAATTGATGTGTTTGGCAATGGCACCGTAAGTGGTAGTTTGTCCATATGGGATAGCCAGCAACTCACGCCAGACTATTTGTTGAAACAAAGAACCTTGAGGGTTTAATGACGGGGTGAAATCGGGTTTTATTCCGCTAAAATAAAGGTCCAGCCAGCGGCAGGTTTCTTCAAAGACTTGAAGGTTTTTTTTATTTGACGGATCCTGGATTAAAGGTTGTGCAAGCCGAAGTTCTTTCAGCGAACTCCCATCGCTAACCAAAGTGATGATTCCAATGGGGGAATGGTATTGGGCGGTTATCATAAGAAGAGAGTCTTTTGGAGTTCTTCGACTTTGTCCACATGATTCCAGTCGCTCATATCACGATAGCCCCAGTTGACGGCGATGCCCTGGATGCCTCCGTTGGCAGCCGTTTCCATGTCGGTGTCGGAGTCGCCAACCATGACGGCTTGGTCTTGGGAAATACCTGCTTTGCGAAGTACCTCCCCTACCACTTCTGGATCTGGTTTCAACGGGAACCCTTGTCGGTTGCCCAAAACGGCCACAAAAGGAATCTCAGGGAAGAACTCCTTAATCAAATGCTCCGTTCCTTCTTGGAATTTGTTCGAAGCAACAGCCAGCATCACCCCTTTTTGATGTAGTGCGGCAATGAGTTCTTGTATTCCAGGAAAAGGCTTGGTGTAAACATCAATGTGAGCGTTGTAATAGGTACGAAAGTCAGCAAGCGCAGCATCAATCAAGGCCTCGTCGTCCTTATGTTCCATTGGCAAGGCTTGACTCATTAAGTTTCGCGCTCCATGCCCGACCATCTTCATATATTCGCTGCGGGTATGCAAGGGGAAACCTCTTTGCTGCATGGCATGGTTGACTGCCGCACTGAGGTCGTCGAGCGTGTCGAGCAGGGTGCCGTCCAAATCGAATATCACTAGTTTGTACTTCATGACTTCACTATATTTCGCAAAAATACGAAAAACCCTTTGAATCCGGTCGAAACGGTTTTTTTCCTACTTTTGTCCCCCGTTAAACAAGACCATTAAAGCTATCGAATCCCATAAATATTCGAGCATCCTGAATATGTTTTACAATCTCAAAAAGACAATCATTTGTAAATCAATAAATAAAAGGGTTAAACAAAATCCTTTTGATTACCAATATGCCGAGAACTTCTCACTCGAAGGTGAAACAGATCCGTTGATCAACAACTCCTATTATTTTTCTGCTCACGATGAAAACATGTCGTTTTTCGCACGTTTAGGCAAGCGTGTGAATGTCGATGAAACATGGTTTGCTATTTATTTGGAGGGCAAGATCTATTCTCTAAAACAGGAGTTTTTCCCCAATGGCAGCTCGCCTATCCTTGTTGAAAAAAGCGATGAAAATTGGGTGATTTCCTATCAGGGTAAATTAAATGAGAACGACGAAATCACCTTTCATGCGACCTTTATTGCCAATCAAAAGCCTATTGATTTTACAAGCAATATGCCTGCTGAGAGGATGGCCACTGGGATTGCCAACGAAAAATGGAACAAGACGTTTTTTGAGCAACTGCAAAACGTCAGCGGGCAGTGCCATTACGAACAGGAAGGAGTGCTTGAAGGCCAACTGACCTTGAATGACAAAACCATAGATTTCCGTTTGCCTTGTGTGCGTGATCATTCCTTCGGGAAACGGGATTGGAATTACATGAACAACCACCTGTGGCTGATGGCGGTTTCACCTTCCCGCCAATTCAATTATTCCTTGGTTTCTTACCCTGTGATGAGTGTGTTGGAGGTGGGCAATTATCGCGATGAGGCAGGGATGCATTATTTGATGCAGGCTGATTTGGACTTCCAGCAAATCAACCAAGGGACAATTCCTCACGAGCTGTCGTTCCAAGTGCAATTGGATCATCCCCAAAGCATCCATGTCACGGCTAAGAAGTTGGCGGGGGTGACCTACCGGTTTCAAGAGGGTCAATACATCTTGCATGAGAATATCGCAGAGTTTATGATTGATGGGAATGTGTGTCGCGGCATTTTGGAGATTGGCTTTAATGGCAACAGAGACCGTTGGTTTAATCAAAGAAAGTTGGAGAATATCAAAAGATGAAAATATACACACTGGGCGAATTGCCTGAGAGTTTATATCCAAAGGTAGGAGGAAAGGCAAAGGGGTTGGATTTGTTGATCAGACAGCACTTTAATGTCCCCAAAGGCTTTGTAATCACTGAAATTGACCAAATTGACGAAGAGGCTGTTTATCATGCTTTTGATGCTTTAAACGTTCAACAGGTATCCGTGCGTTCTTCAGCCTCCAATGAGGACCAATCAACGGCTTCCAATGCCGGACAATATGAGACCTGTTTGTTTGTGGATCGTCTTCATCTATTGGAAAGCATCCAAAAATGCCTGAACTCTCTGAATTCCCATCGCGTTAAGGATTATGCCGAGCATTTCGATTTAAGCCAAGGAACGATGAATATCGTCGTTCAGGAGATGGTGGACAGCGATAAAGCTGGGGTACTTTTCACCGCCAGTCCGAACAATGGATCCGCCATCTTGATAGAAGCTGTAAAAGGGCAAGGCGAAAACTTGGTTTCCGGACAAGTCGCCGCTCATCAGTATGAGATTTCCCGCAAGAATTATCGTTCCTGTCCTGACGATTTGCTCAACGAAAGTGAGATAAAACAACTTTACGAAACAGGGAGAAAGATAAGAACGACTTTCGGTGAAGAGAAGGATGTTGAATGGGCCATCAAAGATGGGGATTTGTTTCTCTTGCAAATGCGTCCCATCACCACGGAAGTCATCGATATTGAAGAATTCGACCGTGACGATGATGTAAGCAACCATCTGTTTACCAAAAGAAACGTCGGCGAGATGATGCCAGGAGCCGTCACCCCGCTTACCTTATCCACTTCGGCGAAGGCCATCGACTATGGCATGCGTTATATGCTTTACATAGCGGGCGTGTACAAATCGCCATACGAAGAAAAGCCTTTGAGGTTGATTTCCTCCATATCGGGACATCTGTTCTTTGATATGAATTTGCTGTACAACATGCACGCAAAAGTCGCCATCGCCAATCCACAGTCGATGAACCTGTCCATTATGGGTGAATACCACGATTATCCGCCCATCACCATTCCTTACGCCAATCCGTTTGTCCGCGCTATCAATTCCTTAAAGTTCTTGAAGTATGTGTACTCGGGGCACGGTGCGATGAAGAAATTTAAAGAACTATTGACCAAAGTTCACTTCACGGAGTCCTCTTCATACCAAGATTTGTATAAAAGCATCGATACCAATCTCGCCTTTTTGGATGAAAGTCTGATCTACCACTATGCTTCTTCCGCTTACTCTGGTAGGACGACCAGCACCCTATACATGATGCTTGATAAGGAATTCCCTGACAAAAAGGAGTATCAAGCCTTCCTATCGCATCTGCTGACTAATATCCCAAATATCGAAAGTGCCGATATTTTGTCGCGCTTGCAGGACCTGGCGATCATGATTAAAAAACAGGAGCCTAAAGCTTTTGATTTCCGTCCCGATGAATTGTTGGCTTTCATCAAAAACAACGAGGAAATCCATGGAAAATATCAAGACTTTTTGGCTCATCATGGCCATCGCTGCATCAAAGAGGCAGAACTGAGAAGCAAGCCTTGGCGAGCAGATGAAATGCCGCTGATCAACTATTTGCTATGCATCATTAAGTCGCCGATGAACCTGGTCCAAAAAGAGGATAAGATCGACTATCGGAAAGAGTTCGCCTTTATCAAGAACCCACTGCTCAAATCAGCCTCCATATCCTTTGCCAAAAAGGCTCGTCAAGCCGTGGTGGACCGTGAATACACGAAATCGCAATTGATTACGATTATTGATTTGTTCAAGACACAATACGCCCGATTGGCCGAACTTCTGGTGGCTAACCACCTGCTTTCGGATACGGATTTGATTTATTTCTTAACGCACGACGAGATTGGCCAACTTATCGAGGGCGATACCCGACTTCTTCCGCTGGCCATAAGGAGACGAAAAGCCCATGCTATCCAAGAAGAGCTGTCGTTTGACGATATCTATATCGGCAAACCCATAGCGGAAGTCTTTGATGTAGAAGAAAATGATGGCGTGATGAGAGGCGTCCCTGTTTCCAACGGAGAATGCGAAGGTATTGTGCATATCGTGTATTCTCCTGACGATGCGAACACCTTGCAAAAGGGAGAGATCATGGTGGCCAGATTCACGGATATCGGTTGGTCGCCTTATTATTCCATCGTCAACGGTCTGATTACCGAGATTGGTTCATCCTTATCGCACGGAGCCGTCGTAGCAAGAGAATATGGCCTACCCACCATTGTCAACGTGAAAGGAGCCACGAAAATCTTGAAGAATGGGGATCATATCAAAATGAATGCGACTAAGGGCACGATTGAAATCATAAGCGCTTCTTAGTAATGACTTGTTATGCGGCTATCCTAATCTCCTCCACAAGAATCTCTTCGCCAGTGGAGATGATATAGACAGCTTTTTGCCCGTTTTCGCTGTCGAGCCATCTGCCCACATAGCCGTCGTGTTTCAAGTTTCCTTATGGTCACACGATACCAGCGTGAGCGTTCCAATAACAATGACTACCAGCCAAAACACAGATTTCTTCATACCCTTGAGATTTTAATTCATGTTACCAGATATAGGGAATCACCTTGTGTTTTACCCGTTGTTTGTATTCACTATAGCCCTCTAAGCCTTGTTCCAGCACAGCTTCTTCGTTGCGGATGCGTTTGGCGATGAGGGGGATATAGAGCAGCATGATGCCGAAGGAAATGGGCGAGGCCAGCACTAGGGGCATCATCAAGAATAGAAGGGTCGTGGCCATATACATTGGATGACGAACGATGCCATAAAGACCCGTATCTATCACCTTCTGATGCTCCTGAACTTCGATGGTACGTGAGAGGTAGGTGTTTTCGCGCAGCACCTCCGCATACAAGAGGTAGCACACCAAGAAAAACGCCGTAGCCACCCACACGGCCCAGTTAGGCAGCACGCACCATTGGAAGCGCCAGTTGAGCCCAGCGACGACAAAGGCGGCGATGAACAGCAGTCCCGATAGTGCCACCACCGTCTTTTGCTCCTTCTCTTGTTCTTTGGCATTGAGTCTTTTTTGAAGCAATTCCGGGTTTTTGACCATCATGACGAGTCCCGCGATGAACATCGGCACAAAAAGCACGCCCATCAGCAGCCAACCCTGCCAATAGTGAACGGAACCTGCGGGCAAGAAAATGAGCAGGCCTAGGATGACGACACCCAGAAGGAATTTGGTTAGGGATTGGAGGAAGAGGTGGGGGTTCATAATTAAAGATTATTCCATTGTTGTCATTATGGTGCGAAGATACAACTTTATCCCTTATCTTTGCTTCCCATATCATTGCTAACTATTATAATGCTACTATGAAATATACCTACTATCCCAAAGGCACTTGCAGTCAAGCGATTGAGTTTGAAATCATTGACGGCAGCATTCACAATGTTCAGTTTTATGGAGGCTGTAGCGGCAACACCCAGGGTATAGGTTGTCTTGTTGAAGGTTTGAGAGCCGAGGAGGTGGTTCAACGGTTGGAAGGAATCCGTTGTGGATATAAGTCCACCTCTTGTCCCGACCAGTTAGCGAAAGCCATCCGGCAGGCGATGGAGAAAGAATAGAGGATTAGCCCCCTGCAACAATGACTTCACTTTAGTTCGTGTTATCACAAAAAACAATTTCCCCTATTTTTGCACCCGAAAACACTACCCCATGTCCTGGTTGGAAAGTCTCGGTCTGTTGGGCCTGTTTATCGGCACCTTTCTGGCGGCGACCATCGTGCCGATCAGCTCGAGCGCGCTGTATATCGCCGTTCTGGTAGCCACTAAAAATCCCGTCGCCTGCCTTGTAGTGGGCACACTAGGCAACTGGCTCGGAAGCGTCTCCACCTATTGGATCGGCAGAATCGGCAAGTGGGAATGGATAGAGAAATGGTTCAAGATACAGCCCGAAAAGCTGGAACAACAAAAAGAAAAAGTGGATCGCTACGGCATCTGGCTCGCCCTCCTGGCTTGGGTGCCCATCGTAGGTGACTTGATCACCCTCGCATTAGGCTTTTATAAAGCCAAGCCCTTCGGCACCATGGTGCTGCTGCTCGTCGGAAAGTTTCTGAGGTTTCTTGTTTGGAATCTCCTTATAGGGGCATTGTGACGAACACCTCTCTGAACTCCATCACATCCAACATGTATGGTGAGTTTATTCCACGATGGTCATCTCATCCACCAAATGCTTGGCACCGGCGAACTTATCCATGATGAAGAGCACATAACGGATGTCCACCGAAATGTTGCGGCAGATGTTGGGGTCATATACCAGGTCGCTCATGGTACCTTCCCAGCAACGGTCGAAGTTCAGGCCCAACAGCTGACCGTCAGCGTTCAAAATCGGGCTGCCCGAATTACCTCCAGTGGTGTGTACACTGGCGGTGAAAGCCACATGCATGGTGCCGTCCTTGTCGGCATAACGGCCATAGTCCTTATTGTTGAAAAGCTCCTTCAGCTTAGGTTCCACCACATAGTCGTAGATATCGGGGTTCTCCTTTTCCATGATGCCTTCGAGCGTGGTGAAATGACGGTAATTCTTGCCGTCCTGAGGCTTGAAGCCCTCCACCTTGCCGTAGGTGACGCGCAGTGTGAAGTTGGCGTCGGGTGAGAAATGCTTCTCGGGTTCCATCTGCATCTGGCCTTTCATGTAAAGACGTTGCAAGCGAGCCAACTCTTCGTTGATGGGCTTCATCTTCGGATTGACGTCCTCACGGTAGAAGTTGATCATGCTCTGATAAGCCACCAAAGCCGGATCTTTCTGCAGTTTCTTGACGCTGCTCAACCTGAATTTCTCCAAGAAATCATTGACTTTCTGCTCATCACAGAACATCGATTTGCTGAACAACATGGCCACATAGGCATCCACATCCTTGATCTCATTCAAGAACGAGGGACGGAAGTCGGCAGGTTGGTTTTCGAGGTATTCGTTCAACATGGTCTTGGCCACTTCCTTGTCAATAGGCTGATAGTAGTTTTTGAAGAATTCTTTCGAAGCCTCCTTCAGTGATACGATCATGTCATCAATTTCTTCCTTTGGAGTGTCCTTGGTGACTTGTGAAAGCTTAGCGAAATTGCCTGCAAAATCGATGAGTTCGATATTTAGACCAGCGTTGGTAAGGTAGGTGTATGCCACCTTGTAAGGTTCCAATTCCTTATACTTCTTATCGAACTGTTCCAGCAGATTAAAATAGAAAGACCGTTGGAAGGTGACGTAGCACCATTCTTCAAAGGACTTCTCGTAAAAACGCTTTTTCTCCACGCCGTGGAAATGGTTGATGCCTTCGGTGACACCCATCCATTTCTTCCAACCGTTGCCCAAGCCAGCATGTTTCGAGGCATACTGGATGCGTACCTTACGGTCTTGTTCCTGATACTTGTTGTAGATATCCAAAATCTCACCACGGAGTCTTACTGCGATGGGGTCGATCACGTTGGCTTCCTGGTCGACAGCCACTGCCGGCAGATACTCATTGGTGCGGGCAGGATAACCGAACACAAAGGCAAAGTCGCCTTCTTTGGCACCTTTCAAAGAGATGTCAAGGTGTTTGGCAGGCTTGTAAGGAACATTGTCGGCACTGTAATCGGCAGGATGACCGTCTTTGTCGGCATACACGCGGAACACGCTGAAATCGCCCGTGTGACGAGGCCACACCCAGTTGTCGGTATCGCCGCCGAACTTACCGATGTTGCTCGGGGGACAGCCCACTAAACGCACATCGGTAAATACTTCATTCAGAAGCAGATAGTATTCATTGCCGCAAAAAAACGCTTTGATGGAAACCTTATAAGGCGTGGTCTTTTCCACCTCGGCAATGATACGTTTCGTGTTCTCATTAATGGTGGCTTGACGTTTTTCCTCTGTCATATCATCCGTCACCTGATCAAGCACCTGTGCCGTCACGTCGCGCATCTCCCTTAAAAAGACGACGGTCAGGCCTGGGCAAGGCAGCTCCTGTGAGCGGTCCATGGCCCAGAAACCGTCGGTGAGGTAATCATGATTCACCGAGCTGTGCTGCTGGATGTAGTCGTAACCGCAGTGGTGGTTGGTGAGCAGCAGGCCGTAGTCGCTGACAATCTCGCCTGTGCAGCCGCCGCCAAAGAGCACGATGGCGTCTTTCAAGCTGCTGTGGTTGATCGAGTAGATGTCATCTGCAGTGATGCGCATACCCATCTCCTGCATCTCTTTCTCGTTATACTGAAGGAGCATCGGGATCCACATTCCCTCTCCGGCGAAGGCCATCGCTGAAGACAGCAAGATGGCGAGTGATAAAAGAAGTCGTTTCATGGTAACTATGCTAAATGTTAAATTTCGGCAAAGTTAATCATTTTCCTTTTTATTCCACCTTTGAAGGCTACATATAATCCGCCCAACGAGCTTGTAGCTTTTCCTCGGCTACTTCGATGGCGTCTCTCAAATGTTTGCCATAGGAGCGGTAATACACCAGCCAAGCCGTGAAAGCATAGAAAGCAGTCTGTATCCACAATCCGATCAACTCGGGCCTTACATCGCGTAATACAGCGCCCATATTGTTGATTTTCACGAAACCGTTGATGCCGAATGTCGAAGGGAAGAGCCATGAGACCACCTTCCAGAAGTGGGGTATCGAGCATGAAGGCCAGGAAATGCCGGAGATGAACAGCAGCGGCACGGAGACGAAAACGAACATGATGATGAATACCTCTCGGTTGTGGGCTATGCCTGAAATGGTCAGACTGAAGAAGATGCACGCCAACAAATAAGGGAACAAAAAAGCCACCATATCCTGCCATTGCCCGATTTGAATCAGGTGGAACAAACGCGGTACCACGCAGAACACATAGGCTGACATCACGAGATAGATGGCCAGATAAGCTAAGCTTTTACCCAACAGCATCTCCATAGGCTTTTTGTCGAGTACATGCGGCTCAAGTATGCCACGACGCTTTTTTTCGCTTTCCTCGCCAGCCATCATGCCGATGCCTAACACCATGGTCTGCTGTATTAGCAGCACCAATACGGCAGGAATCAAAAAGGTGGCAAAGCCGCTTTGGGTATTGAACATGGGCACGTATTCGTATTCGATGGGATAACAGAATGTGGAAGCCTGCTTGTCGGTAGCGCCCACCAAACGTTGGGTCTTGATGTCGCGGTTCATGTCCAAGGAGACCTCGGTGCAAGAGGCCAACACCGCCTTGTAATAGAGCATGCTGCCCATGTCGGAATACAGCTCCACAACAGCCTGTTGTCCGCTCATCAAGGCGTAGTCGAACTCTTCAGGGATGTAGATCAAACAATGAGCCTTACGGTGATGAACTAAGCTCACGGCTTCCTGCATATCGGCACAATGGCCAACGATGTCGACATCGGCCGTAGCGTCCACCTTGCGCAAAAACTCACGGCTGGTGGCTGAATTGGCGTTGTCGACCACCACCGTAGCCACTTCACGGACATTCTCATTGCCGTAAAGATAGGCGTAAAGCAGCGGATAGAGTAACGGCACAATGAAGAAGAACACGATGACACCTTCATCGAAAATTGAATTGTGGAGTTCTTCACGAAAGACTTCCAATATATTGTGAATCCATTTCATCTTATCGGGTATATTGATATTCCAACAAACACTTTTTCAATCGGTTAGGCAATAACATCGGCAGAGCCAAGAAGGCCAGCAATGCCGCAAAGTTCATCCAAGAATAATATATTGGAAGACCGTTCAAGGCTTGATCGACATAAATCAAGTAATAATGCCGCAGGGGAAATAGGTATGACAGCGCTTTCAACGGAGCTGGAAACGCTATCTGGGGAAAAGAAAAGCCTGAGATTGGAAACGACAGCACGCCCCATAAGGTAGCTATACTCAAGGCCCAGCGCAACGAAGGTAGCAGTTCACAAAGAAACACTCCGAAGGCCTGCGACACCAATATAAGCAACAGCGCCGCCAAAGCCATTGGCCAAAGACCGCATTTTAATGGGAAGTCCCAATAGGCGTAAAGCACCACCATATAAACGGCACCCATTACCAGCCATATGGCCAATTGGGGTAAAAGCTTGCCAGCCAAAGCCTTGTAGATATTGCCATTCGCCATTGCCAGCCAATGCTTTGAGGTGCCTTCCTTAACTTCGCTGTGGATGGAATAGATGGTCACTTGAAAGATGAGCAACATCAGCATGGCGGGCAGCAAAATGTTCGAGAGGTAGATGGAATAGTTCAGTCCCGGGTTACCGATGGCGTGCATCTCCATCTTGATGGGTTGAAGTATGCCCATCACCTGCTCGTCGGCATAGCCTTTTGCATACAGAGTCTCTCGGGCGATGGCTCCTGAGGCCAGTTCCGCCATCATTTTCATGTCGCGATATTCCAATGAAGCCGGCACCAGATAGGCGGCATTGGTATAGAATGAAACCTTGGGCTGTTTGCTTGACAGCGCCAACTCTGTGGTGCCTTTAGGAATGTAGTAGAATGCGTAAATTTTGCCCTGTTGCACGGCTTCTCGTGCCTCGCCGAAGTTAGGGTATTGCGCCACGATTTCCGACTGCTGGAAGGCATCCAAGTTGCGCAGCACTTGACGTGTGATGGCGGTATTATCCTCGTCGACCACCCCGATGGGGATGTCCATGGGTAACCCCTGGCCCATCAAGGTCGTGAAGAAAAGATAACCCACCAAGGGTGCAACAACCATGCAAAAGACGTACACTGGCTGCGAGAACATCCTGAGCACCTCACGGCGCATCAAACGCATTAAAGCACTTTTATGTTCTTTGTTCGGGTTCATCTTCTATGTTCCCTTTTCACCACCACGCTCATGCCAGGACGAAGGTCTCTTGATATTGATAGCGGGGTTGCACGTACTTCGAAGGTCTTCAAGTCATATTGTCCCGTCTCCTTGGTGGCTTTCCAAGCAGCATAATCACCGAGATCCTTCATGTAACTGACCTTCATCCGGATAGTCCTGTCAATCGCGGGGATGTAGCCGTCGAATTCCGTGCCGATGCTGAAGTCCTTCAAACAATCCTCGCGCACGTTGAAGCTCACCCATTGCTGATCCATCTGTGCGATGTTCATGATGGGGGCGCCTGTGCCGACCAGTTCACCGACATGTGGGAAAATCTCAGCCACCTCACCGTCGGAATAAGCCGTCAGAACGGTCTCATGGATATAGGAGTTGACTTCAGCCACCACGCCTTGTGCCTGCAAGACCTTGGCAGCGGCCATCTCCTTATCCTCTTGCTGAGCACCGGCCAGCGCTAAGTTATACTGGGATTTGGCGGCTTTTTCGGTAGCGATGGCGGCATCACGCTGTGCCTTTACCTCGTCGTATTTCTGCTCGCTTACGACGCCTTCTTGGTAAAGGTTGCTGACACGATTGAACGACTTCTCGGCGATCTCCACGCCGACTTTTGCCTTTTGCCACATCTCGTAGGCGCCTTCTATCTGCTGCGACCTGGCGCCGTGTTGGGCTTTGTCGCTCAAGGCGATGGCTGCCTGCTCTACAGCCTCCGCTTGAGCCCGTTTGGCTTCCACTTCGGGAGCTTCAAGGATGGCAAGGGTGTCTCCCTTCCTCACCATCTGTCCTTCATGGACCTTGTATTCCAAAATACGTCCCGGGACTTTGCTCGACACGCGGTACTCCGTCACTTCCGCCTGTCCTTGAAGGTATTCCGTTTCTTTGTGGAAGGTAAGTATGCCAATGATGCACACCACCGCTATCACACCACCCAGCACTCCCAAAGCCAGGTAGGTGTTAATTCTTTGTTCTCTTAATGTTGTAGCCATATTTGTTTGTTTTTTAATTATTTCAAAACACCGGCGGCCTTGCGTAAATTTACGTCAGCCATAATACAATCGATTTTGGCGTCGATATACTCGGAATGGGCTTGCAGCCATGCGGTTTGGGCAAGGTCAAGCACCGACGATGCCACAACACCCTCTCGGAAGCCGGCGTTGGCCATTCGAAGGTTTTCGTCGGCATCGTTGAGTTTTTCTTGCGTCTGTTTCAATCGCGAGTTGGCTTCGCTGAGCTTGGTCTCACATTGGCGGACCTGCAACATGATCATCTCCTTGGTGTCGTCGTAGGTATATTGCTGTATTTTCGCTTCGGCTTTGGCCATGCGTATCTTGTTGTAACCTTCTCCCCAGTGGAAGATCGGTATCTTGGCCATCACGCCGAAGTTCCACATGCCGCCGAACTCGTTCTGGAAGCCGTTGAAACACGACGGGTTGCTGACCACATAATTGCCAAACGCTCCGATGGTAGGCAGATAATCGGCACGGGTGATCCATACCTTTTTGGCGTAGATGTCGTTGGCCAGGCTTAGGCATCTCAGTTCAGGACGGTTAATTTCGATTTCGCTTTCCGAATACGAAGGTTTTTTGCTGATAAGCAGTACATCGTCGAGCTCTTCGTCGGCCAGGACGATGTCTGTGTCAAGCGGCAATCCACAAATCTGACAAAGCAGCATTTTTGAGAGTGCCAAACCGTTTTGCGCTTTCAGCAAGGCAGTCTCCGCTTCGTTGAGTTTCACCTTTACGGCCAACTGGTCAGAATGGGTGGCTACACCTGCGGCAACCATTTTCTCCACATCGGCATTAAGGATACGAAGTGATTCGGTATAGCTCTCGGCCAGTTTCAGCTTGTTGGCGATGCTGACAATCTGCCAATAAGCCTGTTCTGTGGTCACCGCCACCTCTTGCTGCTGCATTTCCAGCTTTGATTCGGCTAATCCTTTCAGGTCCTTGGTAATCTGGTTGTAGGCCACAATCTTGCCACCGGCAAAAATCGGCTGTTGTATGGAGACTATGCCTGCGTAGATGTTCTTCGTGTCAATTTTGAAAGCATCTGACACTTCTTCGCCGATTTGGTTGAGGGCTTCCTCTACGTTAAGTCCCATCAAGTCGGTGACAAGTTTATTAATCAGGGGATCATGTTGCAACAATGCCCAAGATACAACCGCAAAGGGATCATTTTGATAGATGGCCAGCAGCTCCTCACGATAGGCGTCTATCTGGTTTTGCGCCATGGTGCCAATGTGGTTGAGTTTGTCAATGTTTTCATTGCTCAACAGCTGCAAGCTCTTGCTGTTATGCATATAAGTGCCTGTTGCTGATACCTTGGGAAGATAGTTGGCGTATGAGGAATACAACTCATAGCGGGCTTTGTTCACCTCTTCTTCAGCCACTTTCAGTTTCTTGTTGTTTTCCAAGGCCAACTGGTGACACTCATCCAAGGTCAGCACTCTTTGTGCTTCAGCAGTCAGCGAAATCAGGCTGAGAGCCAATAGTAACATTATGTTTTTCAATACTTTATTCATTATTCTATTCCATTTTGTTCGATGGCGCAAAGTAAAGACATCATTTTCGACCAAAAGGAATCCAAATTACCCCTAAAACTGTCAAAAAGTCGAATTTTCGATAATTTGTAATCAATAATCCATCAAAACAATCTACTTTTGCCGAAATTTTGAACGAATGGAGACGAAAAAACTGAACAGTTTCAGCATTGCCAAGGTCAAGGAGCTATTCTTGACCGATGATATCATTAATATCGACGATGACTTCATCATGGCTGACCGCACCAACGAGGCCAATTACAACCTGTTGCGCTATCCTTGCCGCATCAACGCTTATATGGTGGCATTCTGCAAGAAAGGCAGTTTCAAGGGCAGTATGAACTTGAAGGAATACGAGATCCACGAAGGCATGATGGTGCTCAACTTGCCTCAAAACATCATCCGCATTGAGCCCAACGAGACCGAGGATGCTCCCGAGTTGACCATAATCGCGGTCACTGAGCAGTTTTTGTCGAATTTCCGTTCCGACATCACCAAGATGCTCAACGAAGCCATGTTGATCCTCGACAATCCGTGCATTACTTTGCAGCCCGACGAACTCGCCTTGGTACAGCAGCACATCCAACTCATCAATGCGGCTATCCATTCCAACTATGCCTACGCCCGTGAAGGTATCAGTCACTTAATCTCCTCAGTGTTCTTCTTGTTTGGCAGTTTCCTCAACCAACGCATGCTTAACCATAGCGAAGCGGAACAGCCCGTCTCAACCCGACACAAAATCGTTTTTGAACGATTCTTGGACTTGGTCACGCGGTACCACATCAGGGAACGAAACGTAGGGTTTTATGCTGACAAGCTTTGCATCACGCCAAAGTACCTCTCCAAAATTGTGAAGGAAACCAGCGGTGAGTCGGCACCTTATTGGATTGACCAATACGTTATCTTGGAGGCCAAGCAATTGCTGAAGCACAGCGACTGCGGTATCAAGGAAATTGCCGACGAATTGAATTTTCCAAATTCTTCTTTCTTTTTCAAGTATTTCAAGAAACACACAGGGATGACACCAAATCAGTATCGGAATAGTTAATTCATCGATTTTCACCTGATGATTTCAAAAATTCAACAACTTATCTATTGACTTTTTTTGAATTAATAGTATTTTTGCAGCGAATTAATAAAATACATTATACTATGAAGAAAAATCCCATAGAAGAGGCACGGAAACACCTGCGATGATGGTTTCCGTCTCGCTAATGACATCATTGACCGATGTGAGAAGCTGTTGGCTTCCTAAAAAGCGAAGAACGTATTATTCCCTTAAACAACGGACTTTTCCGCCTAATTCATACTCAATGGGACCATAATGCTTGGCGTAATACAGCTCTGATGGGAAGGTGTTTCGAGAGGAAATGGCATCAAAATCGGTAATCTTGAAGTGCATGACGTCTTGATAAGTCTTGCCGTTGACCTCATGGAAATCAAGCATCTCCATGGTGCAAGGCACTGTCCCGCCAAGTGCCCTGTCGTCCAAACATTCCGAGCATGAGAACTGGTCATCCGCCACTTCTATCGTGAAACACACGTCGTAGAAATACAAGGAAAAATGCGAACTTGTTTCGTAATAGTTGGTGATACTCAGCCTGAGGGCGTCGCCAACAAAGTAGGAGACACGACCGTTTTGGTGAATGTTTTCGCAAAAGTCGTCGTCGGTCTCGAAGCATAGAAAATAGGAACCACTGGGAATCATATCCACCACAGTGTCGTCGACATGGAAAACTTGGGCGATGTCATTCTGGTCACGCACCATGAAATCGGCTTTGTCTTGGTCTACAAACCAGACCTTAAGGTCGTTGTCTACATAATGATATTCTGTTTTCACACACGAGGTAAAGGCCAACAACAACATGAAGGCCATCCAAATGCTATTTCTCTTCATAAAGCAAATATTTTTCACCGTTCGACATGAAGATGGCGATGACGCCTTTTTCGTAATTGTAATAAAACGACTTGATGTCAATGTCTTGTGAGCTTCCCTCTTCGACAAATTCAAACACATCGAAATAGGTGTGACCGTTGACTTCGATAGAATCGAGCACGGTAATCTGGTCCGTAGGTTCGCCGATCAGCGGGAACAGGGTGTACAAGTTATGGCAGTTCAGTTGAGCGGTTTTTTGCTGAATAGGCTGGTGATAATACATGCTGTCAGCCATATAAGCATTGGAGAACTGGAGTTTAATGTCAAATATCGGGTAGTCGGGTTTACAGGTGGTGACATCAACTTCATAGTCGAAATAAACAGAAGGAGCCGGTTTGTATTTCCCGTAATACTCGACCCCCCAAGCATCGTTGCCTTGACTCAGAATGCGATGGCGGCTGACTTTGAAAGGGATAATGTTTCGGTCGCTCTCGTGCTGAAGATAGAAGGTCTGTCCATCCTCGTAAGGCACGGTGGCAAGATATTTTTCGGGAATGGTACCCAAGTCAATAACCTCTGGCTCTTTGCACCCTATCAGGAAGATGACCGAGACAAAGGCTATCAATAAAAAAACTAATTTTTTCATGGCGGATTGTTTCTTTTGTTTTACTTGGGCAAAATTACAATAATTTTTTCTTAATGATTCCAAAATTTCAACAACTTATCTATTGACTTTTTTTGAATTAATATTATTTTTGCACCGTGAATTTATTAATACGATAGCATTATGAAAAAAGAGAAACTGATAGAAGAATCGAGGCGATATGTTGACAATGCCGAAAAAACATTGCGAGAAAACGGACGTTACAACTCGGAGTTAAAACAATATGAAGACGACAAGTATGTGAGAGCCGCAGGCCATTATCTTTGGCATTCAGTACTGTTGGCGTTGGATGCCGTGTTCGAGGTCAGAAAAGACCGCCGCACAAGAGTTGATATCAATGATTATTATGATGCGATAAGGAAAAGAGACAAGAAGTTATTAGCTTTGGTGAATAACAGCTATAACACCATGCACCTTTCCATGGATTATGACGGCAATTCAAGAAAAAAAGTTTGCGATGCTGGTTTCGAACTCGCCAACGACATCATTGACCGATGTGAGAAGTTGATGGCTTCCTGAAAAGCACGACATCTACCGTATCAGTCCATGATGCGAAGGTAGTGTCGAAAACCACGTAATCATCGGCAACGAAAGTGAATCTGTTCGTTCGGGACTCATGGTCGAAAGCGGCGTCAGTAATGGTGGCTATCCCATCGGAATCCGTAAAAACACTTCTTGTTCGGTTGATGATGGGGTCGTTGTCGAAACTATCCAGTTCTTCGGCTTTGACCTCAACGTTCGAGATGGGATTGCCGTTATCAGCACTCACGTGAAATGTCACTGGTTTTCTGTTTACAAAGACATCGCCGTAAGCGTCACCTTTGCAAGCGGACATCGCCACCAAAACCATTATGGTGAGCGCAATTAAAAGAAGTTTTTTCATAATTAGTTTAATGTTTTATGAATTTCCGGATTGATCCCGCAAAGGTAATGAAAAACATTCCATCGGGCAATGTCGATACGTTGATTTTTTGATTATCGCTATCAATTCTGCCCGTCATTAGGGTTTGACCCATGATGTTGGTGATGCTATATTCGCCTGTTTGTCTACCTGAAATGGTGATAACGCCATCAGTTGGATTGGGGAAGATGCTGAATTCTTCCGATCCATTGAGGTCATCCACGCTGTAATCATGGAATTCTTCATAGACCTCGTCACATTCCTTCTCGCCATATTTGAAAACCAATTCACCGTCTTGCCAGAAGCAACGGATGCCTTCTACACGATAGCCTTTGTTAAGCAGTCTTTCAGGGAAGAAACTTGTCAAATGACCGATACCGCGAATTATCGTGCCGCTGAAGAGGTTTTCTGCATCGCTCACTTGAAGCATCTTGTACTGCCGTCCTTCGTATTCGTACAGTTCCACAGCATCCACATGCATCAACAAGCTTTCCAAACCCACATTGATCTCCCATTCGTCACCAACTTGGGCGTTGTAATCGTAAAGCACGGTAAACTCTTCCAAGGTTTTGTTCCACCAATAGACCGTATCGTCTCTTTCATAGATGTATTCGTGACTCTTCTCAACATGTTTGCCTTTGTCGTAAAGCGTATTGATCTTCACGATGATTTGAACCGGTTCGTCATTGATCGTGGTGTCACCGCTGTGTTGCAAATACTGATAGGTGATGCTGCCGTCATCGTTTAGGATTTCGTAGTACCACTCGGAACCGGAAACCAGATTGGTTGGCTCAATGGAAACACAAACGGGGAAGCCGTCGTTAGTATTATTGACATCTTCGAGCCAGAGGTAATTGTCGTGCGGGCCGAGATTCAGTGCTTCGAGCAAATCGGTAGTGCCGTACTGTGCTTCGTCGAGAACCCAAGTCTTTGGTGTAGCACCTTGATGGAACGATGTCGAGCCAATCATTTCGGGCATGTAATAATTACCTGCAGCGGGAATCTCATTTTCAAGCCAATAGCAGTTGAGATAAGTACCGTCTTGAACAATGCCAACGATAGTTCCGTAGCCACTACTATTAGGATCTGGCATATAGATTTCGCCTGCATTGTAAACATTGTATAGAGAGCCTGCCGAATAACCGACGATACCCCCTGCAAACTCAAAGTCCGCGACGACATTGCCTCGGTTATATGAATTGGCAATCACACTGGAACCGTGAATACTACCTGCGATGCCACCTACACACACGTTGCTCACTTGTCCTGTACCTACAACTATGGTTTGACTGGCGCATCCCTCAACGATTCCGTATCTCATCTCGCCTACGATGCCACCTGAAACACTGCCTTTTACATGGTAATATTGTTCGTTGTGGGCACCACAATTCAAAACAAGATAACGTGCATAAAACAAGTCATCGTTAACCTTTCCGACAATGCCGCCAGCATCAACAGCGCTTTCAACGGTTACACGATTAATCTCGCAATTCGTTATTTTTGAGACGTTTTCATTTGTTTCATGAATTCCGAAAGGCATTCCCGCATGGCCGACGATGCCGCCAGCCACTCCACCTGTGGTAATAATTTGTGAATTTTGGACGCTACAATTAAAAATATCCGTCGAACCAGCATAACCTACCAAACCACCTGCATACTCCCCTCCAGTAAGCCGACAACCCGACAAATTGACATTAACAATCTCAGCACCATCGGTGTAGCCGAAAAGACCCATAGCATCATCGTCATAAGTATCATTTATTATTATATTTTCAATCTTATGACCATTTCCATCAAAAACGCCAGTAAAAGGTCTGCTAGTTTGTCCTGTAGAATACCTTCCGATGGGTTTCCACGGCGTCTGTGAGATGGAACCCAAACATATATCCCTTGTAAGAATATAGTAAGCGTCTCCACCTGTGCCGTTATCTGTCTGCTCAGCAAGCAAAGCAAGCTGTTCTGCCGTTATAATCTGGTAAGGGTTTTCTTCTGTGCCATCGCCACCGGAGTATGCTTCTGCCACAGTGCCGTCCCAACAGTAAGGGTTGTTGTTGTTCATCACACACTCGTCAAACTCCTCGTTGTCCCAAATCAAACCGTTGTTTTCGTAGTAGCACAGTAAATGGGAAGATGAGCCACATAGGCTTTCAGAGCCGCTGTTCAGGAATCCGTATGTGCTGCCCACGCCTTCAATCCAGTATTCATAAACCGAACCCAAAGGCCAAGGTTCGTACCCAAGGCCCAATTGCCGTCTCATGGTGCCATCCACTTCCACTTCGGATTCTTCTATCACCATTAGCGTTTCGTTATTTTCACCAACTGTCACCGTGTCGCCCTCCGTAAGGTTAAAGTCATAAAGCAGGACTTCTTCTCCCAATACATATTCTCCATTATAATACGATAGAATTCGAGAATAAACACGCTTGTTTTCTTCTCGCACAAAACCTTTTATGCGAAGCCCTGTACCACCCGAGCTTTTTCTCCAGGCTTGCTTATATGCTATACCATCAATGATGGAATCGCCTTCAATAAACTGAATATCAGTATTCCAGGTATATTGATAGGGTTCTACGATGTACAATACATTCCATTGCTGATCATCACCCTCATGAACCAAAGGATAATAAGTTGATTGCGCTAGGCCGCTGATGGCGAAGGTCAAGAAGATAAGAGTTGTAAAAAAGAGCTTTTTCATATCATTGATTTTTAATTGTTTACACTGCGTTCACGATTTCCTCGAAGCTTCGGTTGTCGTCGCCAAGGTTCATTTTCATTTGCTTGATTCGGGTTTTACGTTTGTAATAGGAGTCGGTTTGGGTATCCAGCAGGATGGAAATCACCTGATTGGAAAAACCGTTTTTCGACAGGCAGCAGATGCGCACATCCCACTTGCCAAGCTTGGGATAAAGCTGGAGCAGCCGTTGCGAGAAACCATCGAAGATCAAGTCGGTGAGATTGACAAAATCGGTCCAATCGTTGTCACTAAGCTCAAAATTAAGGGAATCCGGACTGATCTGCTCGCTGAGCGCCTGAGCCGTTGCCATCACCTTGTTGCGGGCCATGATCTTTTGCGTCATCATCAACTCTTTCTGCGAGAGGGTCTGCTGGTTGCGTCGTAACTCGTCATTGGTGCGGATCAAGGTCTCCATATCGCTCACCAACTCGTGGATGCGGTTTTGGTCACGCTCCACTTGTCTCCCAAATTGCTCCATCTCCAGCCTGTGGTCGCTGATTTTCTTTCTCACAATCAGGATGATAACAAGCAAAGCAATAACCACCAAGGAAATGATCAGATAAAGCCTCAACGCTTGGTTGCGGTGTTGGCTTTCCAGTTCGTTCTTTTGTGCTTTCAGCTCATATTCCGCCTTGATGCGTTGCATGGCTTCACTGGAATGCTCCGTTTCTGTTTCCAACAAATTGGCTGCGTATAGTTTATGGTATTGGATGGCTTGTTGGTAGTCTTTTTCGACACAGGCAATGGCGAAAAGCGTTTGATAGACCGACATTTTCAGGCCTGGACGGTCGCTGCGCAAGGCTTCGTTCAAGTGGGATTTGGCTTGTTCGATGTCTTTCATATAATAAAAGAGGATGCCCAATGTCATGTGGGCGATGTCGGTGTCGTTGTCGTTGAGACCTCCCTCTAGAGCCATGTTGACATTTTCGATGCCCTTGGCCAAGTTGCCTGTATGCAAATAATAGTCGCGACCCATTTCCATGTAAAGGTCGCTCAACATGGCTTGATCATTCATCATTGAGGCGATGAGGAAAGCCGAATCGTAGTATTGTTTGCCTTGGGTGTATTGTTCTTGGGCGCACACTGCGCGGCCACTGTTGCGGTAGGCGTTCATCATGCCCGTGGAGTCGGCAATTTGGCGAAAGCAAATCAACGCTTGCTGATGCTGGACAAAGGCATCCTCAAAAAGTCCGTGTTTGAGGTACATGGCGCCGAGGTTGTCGCAAAGCTGGCCTTCCAACAGAAGAACCTTTTCGGTCTTTTCACAACCACGTAATTGTTCCAATCCTTTTAGGAAGCACTCGGCGGCTTCCTCTGAAAGGCGTTGCTCACGCAGACGCACGCCTTCCATAAAGAGGGTCTTGGCCTCTTCCTCTCGTTTGGTCTGGGTGTTGCATGCCTGCAACAAAAGGCAAATAATGATTGATATCAACAAACGGAGTTTCATTGTCAAACTTTTGTTGAAGCAAAATTAGACAGAAAAAACATTTGTCAAGGGGGTTCTGCCGGACCAGTGAAAGATGTCCTTGTTTTTACTCAAATGTCAATAACTTTTCTTGCTGATAATCAATGATTTATTAATTCTAAACAAGATAATTTGTCCTTATTTTTTTATTAGCCAAGATTCATTCTGTATCCAAAATTTCAACATAGAAACCCTTGACTTTTTTAAAAATATTGTTATTTTTGCAGCGTATTAATAAAAATGATTTCTCATGAAACAAGATTTGATCAAAGAGGCAAGGCGTTATGTAGACAATGCTGAACAAACCTTGCGGGAAAACGCTCGTTACAACTCGGAGTTAAAACAGTATGAAGACGACAAGTATGTGAGAGCCGCGGGGCATTATCTTTGGCATTCCGTGCTATTGGCATTGGACGCCGTGTTCGATGTCAGAAAAGACCGCCGCACAAGGGTTGATATCAATGATTATTACGAGGCTATACGAAAAAGGGATAAGAAGTTATTGGCTTTGGTGACTAGTAGTTATAACACCATGCACCTTTCCATGGACTACGATGGCAATTCTAGAAAAAAAGTTTGCGATGCCGGTTTTGAACTCGCTAATGACATTATCGACCGTTGTGCCGTGTTGGCTTCGTGATTGTTTTTTAAACAAAACCACTATCTTTGTCCTGTCAAAAACGGATAAAGATGGAAGAAATCATCACCTTTCTCACCAACGTGCTCCACAACAACAACCGCGAATGGTTTCATGAGCACAAACAAGAATATCAAAGCGCTCAGGCGAAGTTCAACGCCATCGCTGAGCAGATTATTGACGGTGTAGCGAAGTTCGACCCCGACATGCAGGGGTTGACGCTGAAAGACTGCACCTATCGTTTCTATCGCGATACCCGTTTTTCGTCTGACAAAACGCCTTATAAAACCCATTTCGGAGTGTTTGTCTGCAAAGGCGGCAAGAAGTCGATGCTCAGCGGGTATTATTTTCAGGTACAGCCCAAAGAATCAGAGGATTATTTCAATGGCAACATGCTCTGCACGGGCATGTACATGCCCTATCCTGAAACTCTTAAGAGCGTCCGCGAAGAGATCCTTTACAACGGCGAGCCATTAGAGAAAGCCATCAAGAAGGCACGTGGTTTTTCGTTGGATACGCACAGTGCCTTAAAACGGGTGCCCAACGGCTATCCTAAGGACCATCCCTACGCTGAATATTTCAAGCAACGCGATTGGCTCTTGATGAAAGAAGTGGATGACAAACACCTCTATAGCCCAAACCTTGTGGATTGGGTGTTGGAGGAGTTTAGAAAGACTAAAGATTTCTGCCAGTGGTTAAATAAGGCTGGTAGTTAATCGTCGCTTTGCGTCATTGCGAGGCCTTTGGCCGAAGCAATCCATAAACGGCGATAAGTGGATTGCTTCGCTACGCTCGCAATGACGTACTATTCCTTGCTATTCCGTTCCTTAACGATTTCTTCCTGCTTGTCTTTCGGGGTAGGCGTGTACTGGAAGAACTCCATCGAGTAGTTAGCGCGGCCTGAGGTGAGGTTGCGCAAGGCCGTGGCGTAACCAAACATCTCCATGAGCGGGATGAAGGCATCCAACTTTTGTGAGCCTTTGCGGAAACGACGCATGTTCTCGATGCGGCCACGGCGTTTGTTGACGTCGCCGGTCACGTTGCCGATGTAATCGTCAGGAGTGTTGATCTCTACCTTCATCATAGGCTCAAGCAACACTGGGCTGGCTTTCATGAAGGCTTGCTTGAAGCACATCTGGGCGCAGAGCTGGAAGGCCATGTCGCTTGAATCCACGGGGTGCGAGCTACCATCCACCAAGACACACTTCACATCCACCACAGGATAACCAGCGAATGGGCCTTTGTTCATGGCAGCTGCCAGACCTTTTTCCACCGAAGGGATGTATTCCTTCGGGATCACGCCGCCTTTGGTGACATCGACAAACTCGAAGCCCTTGCCAGGATTGGGCTCAAAGCGGATGACCGTGTGGGCATACTGGCCCTTGCCACCAGTCTGCTTGGAGAACTTGTAGTTGCACTCGAAGGGTGCGGTGATGGTCTCACGGAACGACACCGACGGAGCACCCACAGATACCGGCACCTTGAACTCGGTATTGATACGGTCAACGATGATCTCTAAATGCAGTTCACCCATGCCTGCAATGATGGTCTCTTCTGTCTCCTCGTCGAAATGGGCACGGAATGAAGGATCCTCGTTGCAGAGCTTGGCCAGAGCCTCGCTCAACTTGCTGCGGTTCTTCTTGTCCTCGAGATTCACTTTCATCTCGATGACCGCCGGAGGGATATGGATGTTTTCGAGCATCAGCGGGGCTTTTTCGTCGCAAAGGGTGTCGCCGGTGCGGGTGTATTTCATGCCCACGAGAGCCACGATTTCACCTGGACCAGCCTCGGCAATCTCTTCACGTTCCTTGGCCTTGATGCGGAAGATACGGCCTACACGCTCGCTCTTGGTCTTGTTGGTGTTATACACGCTCATGCCGTTCACCAGCTTACCGCTGAAGATACGGATGAAGGTCTGCTGACCTACGTATGGATCGTTGATGAGCTTGAAAGCCAAAGCGGCAAAAGGTTCATTTTCAGAGGGGTTACGCTGACATGTCTTCTCCTCGTTGTAAGGATCGTGAG
>JAEEGG010008040.1_pt1 | contig 24069 bp, 19 predicted proteins | sample 9134161 | NCBI WGS metagenome assembly JAEEGG01 (sample SAMN16246543, study PRJNA631951) | gut metagenome | biome: gut microbiome; feature: rumen; material: CR-attached | host: Bos | place: Iran: Karaj | collected 2018-10
TGAAGGCGTCGTAGGGGTTGGCCACGATGAGCACGTTGAAGATGCGGCGCGTCATCAGGTTCACAAACGACACATCCTTCAGGTAGAACTTGTTCCACATTCCCGAGTCTTCCGGCTCGCCTACCCGCTGCCTTTCCTGTGGTATCTTGCTGGTTTCGTCCATTACCGGTAGTAAGTTTGTGTGCAAAGTTACAACTTTTTCGGCTAATTCACGCCTTTCCCTGCAGAAAAGTGTAGGGCGGAGGCCGTTTTTCCGATAAAATATGTATCTTTGCACCCATAAACAAGCTAAAAACCAAACAGAGTATGAAGAACATCCTGACACTAATCGTCGTTGCTCTGGGAGCCATCCTCCCGGCAACAGCAGCAGAACAGCTGCCGCTTATCCAGAACGTGAACGCCTATGAGAGCACGTCGCTCAACGGCAAGTGGAACTACATCGTAGACGTCCAGGAAGAGGGCTACTACGACTACCGGATGAACCCCACCCGATGGGGATTCTTCCAGAATGCCAAGCCGCAGAAACCGGAAGACCTCATCGAGTACGACTTCGACAAGGCACCCACGATGCAGATTCCAGGCGACTGGAACACCCAGGACGACAGGCTGTTCTTCTACGAGGGCACCGTCTGGTTCAAGAAGAGCTTCAGCCTCCCCCCAGCCCCCTCCATTAGAGGGGGAGACAAGTATCTGCTCTACTTCGGAGCCGTCAACTACGACTGCCACGTCTATGTCAACACACGTCACGTGGGCCACCACATCGGCGGTTTCACGGCCTTCAACTACGACATCAGCGACCTGCTGAAGGATGGTGAGAACACGGTCATCGTCAAGGTCGACAACAAGCGCCACGCCGAGGACGTGCCTACGCAGATTTTCGACTGGTGGAACTACGGCGGCATCACCCGCGACGTGAAGCTGGTGAAGGTGACGCCCGTCTATCTCGAGGACTACAACCTGCAGCTGAAGAAGGCCGACGCCAAGGCCAAGCAGCGCGAAATCACGTTCTCAGCCAAGCTGAACAAGAAGGAAGCCGGCCACAAGGTAACGGTCTTCATCCCCGAGCTGAAACTCGAGCAACAGCTCACCACCGATGCTGAGGGAACGGTCAGCGGCACCCTGAAGGTCAGCGCCAAGAAGCTGTCGCTTTGGTGTCCCCAGAACCCCAAGCTCTACCAAGTCAAGATTTCACTCGACACCTCTGTCATCAGCGACGAGATTGGATTCCGCACCGTCGAGACGCGCGACAAGCAGATACTGCTCAACGGCCAGCCCATCTTCCTCAAGGGCATCAGCATCCACAACGAGAAGCCCAACGGCGGCGGTCGTGCCAACAGCGCCGAGGATGCCCGCACGCTGCTCTCGTGGGCCAAGGAGCTGGGCTGCAACTTCGTGCGCCTGGCCCACTATCCCCACCACGAGGAGATGGTGCGCGAGGCTGAGAAGATGGGTATCCTCGTATGGTCGGAGATTCCCCTCTACTGGACCATCGCCTGGAAGAACCCCAAGACCTACGAGAACGCACAGAACCAGCTGACCGATATGATTGCCCGCGACCACAACCGCGCCAACATCATCATCTGGAGCATTGCCAACGAGACGCCCCACTCCGCCGAGCGCGACGACTTCCTCGGACGCCTGGCCACCTACGCCCGCACCCTCGACGACACCCGCCTCATCTCGATGGCTATGGAGGTGACGGGAGCCTCGAACTACGTGAACCGTCTGAACGACAACATGAACAAGTACGTCGATGTTGTCTCCTTCAACCAGTATATCGGCTGGTATCGCGACGTGAACGATGCTCCGAAGATGCGCTGGGAGGTTCCCTACAACAAGCCCGTCATCGTCAGTGAGTTCGGCGGCGGTGCCAAGTACGGCTACCACGGTGAGAAGAACCAGCGCTGGACGGAGGAGTTCCAGGAGAACCTCTACCGCGAAAACTGCGCCATGCTCGACAAGATTGAGGGGCTCGCAGGCACCACGCCCTGGATTCTGAAGGACTTCCGCTCGCCGCGCCGCGTGCTCAACGGCATCCAGGACTACTACAACCGCAAGGGCCTCTTCAGCGACAAGGGCGAGAAGAAGAAAGCCTTCTACGTCCTCAAGGAATGGTACGAGGGAAAGTGACTTCCTTGACAACGAACGCGACATAAAGACCGGGTTTGCCCCGAGCAAACCCCCTGTTTTACCCGGAGCAAAAGGTCAGTTTGCTCCGGGTAATTTTCGGGTTTGCAGGCGGGCGCGCCGAAGCAGTGTCGCCCATGATGATTTTCTCAGCTGAAGACCCGACTCAAGAAAGCCGGGAACAAGTTGACTACACGCTGTAGTCAACTGAAGATGACAGCAGCTGATGTGCCCTGCCCCTGCGGAATGTTATTTGTTATTTTAGTCTGCAAACTATTTTTGAAAGGAACCGCCTTTTCGAATTGTATATTTATACCTTTGGCAGATATTACCTGAAACCCTCGATTAGGTGTAGTGTGACCTTTGGCGCGACCTCTGGTGCGGCCAACATCGGACAAGAACTAGCTGAAAGTCAAGTCGTTAAGTACCAAGTGCGCCAGGTATCGCCTACTATATATTTTTGTCGAATTCGTCTATTTCCTTGATGGCTTTGTTCAGTGAGCGCATCTCGCGGGAATAGATGTAGAAACCAACGGTTAACCCTATCACCAAAAAGATAATAAACCATAAAGCCCATTCTTTTTGATTTTGCGACGTACGGCCTGGTCCGTCGAAATATACCCAGAATCCCCACAACACAATCATCGGCACTTCTATCACTGTCTGCCACTGTTCACGCTGCTTGAATTTGAGCAGTCGCTGGCGGGAGGTCAACACATCGTCGGACATTAAATATTTGGTGCTAATAGACCGGGTGTTCCAGACGTTAAATATCAGCTCACCGATTAGAATGATCAATATCATGATGAAGGGTGCCCACGAACAGCCTATTTTTTGCAAGAAGAGTGCCAACACTGGCATAAAAAACAGACAGACGACATCAGCCCAAACATTAAAATTCTTAAACCACGACACATGAGCCGTCATTGCCTGCTTCAGCAGCTGTTGGTTGACAATCTCCTGCTTTCCCATACGGTTCTTAAACTCTGCGACCTGACTGCGCAGCTCCTCCAGTTCCTGTAAGTTGTTAATCTGATTTTCCATAATATTTCCTGTTTTTTAATCGTTTGACATGTTTTTTAGTTCCTCCTTGATGCGGTAGAGACGCACGCTGACGTTCTTCACCGTGATGCCCATGACGGCGGCAATCTCCTCGTAACTCATGTTCTCCAACCAGAGCAGGATGATGGCGCGGTCGTACTGCCCCAGCTTGGAAATCCGTCGGCGCAGCATATCCATCTGGCGCGAGTTCTGGTTACTTTCCACCTCCTCATAGGGGTCGATGTCCATTGTCAGCGGCACCGTCTTGTTGCGCCGCTTCTTGCGGTCGAGCGAGATACACACGTTCAGACTGACGCGGTAGATCCAGGAGCGCACATTGCCGCGCTCCTCAAACGAGGGCAGGCTCTTCCAGAGGTTGATTAGCACCTCCTGGAACAGGTCGGCCACCTCGTCTTGGTCGTTGGAGAACATATAACAGACGGTGTAAATCGTGCCGCGGTTCTCTCTCACCATTCGTTCAAATTCTCTTTCTAAATCTTTCATCGATTCATTGTTTTGTTTGACTCGTTTGATAAGAAATCGCAGGAAGGTGACAAAAAACTACAGGAAACTGGAACTATTTTTCAAATTCCTATGTAAAGTTTCGAAATAAATTCGTGAAAATATCCACACACTAGGTGACACCTCTTAAAACTGGTGTCACCTATTGATCTCAGGAGCTACAGCAGGAGATTCTCCAAAGATTTTCTGCAGCCGGCGGTGCAGGGGCTTGCCGCGCAGGGCACGGTCGATGATCTTGCCCTGCGGGTCAATGAGGATATTGTCAGGTATGCCATCTATCTTATAGGCGGGGGCAGCAGCACAATTCCAGCCTTTCAAGTCGGAAATCTGCAGCCAAGGCATCTTGAGCTGGTCAACAGCCTTGATCCATGCTTCCTTTTTCTGGTCGAACGAAACGCCTATCACCTCGAAGCCCTTGGCATGATATTGGTTGTAGGCTTCCAATACGTTGGGCATCTCAGCCCTGCAGGGACCACACCACGAGGCCCAGAAGTCGACGAGCACCCAATGGCCTTCACCCACAAGCTCACTGATCTTGTGCATCTTCCCGTCAGGGTCGGCCATCTCAAGGTCGATAAACTGCTGGCCGATGAAGGCCGTCTTCGGACTGTCATTCGGCTTCAGCATTGCCTCCACCTCGTCTCTCGTCTTCTTCAGATAGGGATGGTTGGCAAACACCACCTGCTGCTTCACCAGCTCGTCAAATGCCTCCACGCCATTTTCCATAAAGTAATAGCCGGCGAACGCCACGGGTATCAGCGAATTGCGCTCCTCCTTGAACACCTTGGCAGCGAAGGCTATCTGCTCGTCAATCATCTTGTTTATCTCGTCCATGAGCTCATCCTGATGCGCCATCAAGTCAGCCTCGGTCATGTTGGAAGTCTTCGCATTCAGTATCCTTCTGGGTATGTCCTGTTCAACTTCCAACTTCGCCAGACGCTCGTTCAGCGAAGAGCCTTTCAGCGTACTGTCATTGACGTTGATGACGACAGGCGTACCATCATTGAAGAATTCCGTGGTCCATTTACTGTTCTCTGCCTTGACGGCCAACAAGGCATCCTTATCGGCCGTGCCAGTGAATGAGAACTTGCCGTCGGCAACAAAAATGCTGTCGATGGCCTTGTCTGCCAACTGGTCTATCAGATAGACTTTCTTACCATCATCAGCATACAATCCGCTGACGGTATACTTTACCTGCGCCGTTGAAGGCACTGCAGCGATGACGAATGCTGCTAATATCCATTGTTTCATTTCTTTCATCATGAGCGTTTCCTATCTTATCACTTTAATGTCCTTTACGCTCTCGCCTGGCCGCCGGTCGGCCTCGCGAGGGAGATAGACGGGAATGTCGGCCTGCAGGGGCAGGATGCGAAGCTGCAGGCGAGTGCAGTCGGCGGGCAGTCGCCAGAGGCCGTAGAGGAACGGTCGGCCATACTGGAAATTGTCGGCCACGAGTTTGCCGTCAGCATAGAGGCGGGCACAGTCGCCCTGATATTCGATGCTCAGAAGCCCGTCTCTTTCTCCCCCTCTACGGGAAAGGCTACGGGTAGGCGAGCTTTGCTCGGGAATGGGGGCTGGGGGGAGGCTTATGTCATAGACGGCTGCCTGCTGCCAGTCCTCCTCCGAAGGTGCCTCAGCCACCTTTGCCTTGCCCTTCTTGACTGTGCGTAGCGGGCCAGCCTCTTTCACGCGATGACACTCCACGCTTACTGTCGTCGTTGGCTGTGGTTCCTCCAATCCGAAGTGCTCGGCCTGCTGGCGTGTCAGCAGGTAGAGGTTCTTGTAAATAGGCTTTTCTGTGCCACGGGGCTTCACGTTGCGGAGTGTCTTGCCGTCGTTCATGCAAATGATGGTGGGAATGCCGCTGACCTGCATCAGATAGACCTTACCATCGCAACGGGCCACGAGCTGAGCTGTGGCATAGCGGATGCCTTCGACGTTGACAGGGAAGATGGCCATCGTACCGCTGGGAATTGTCATTGCAGGCAGTGTTACGCCACAGGCTGAGAGTCTGACGCCCTTCTTGTCTGAAAGCTGCTGCAGGCGTTCGTAGTTGTTGACGAAGATGAAAGCCCCCTTCTGACCTCCCCCCGTAGGGGAGGAAATCGAGCGATAGGACCAGCGCAGGCCGGTGTCTTCGCCTTGCTTCAAATCCTGCGGTGCAGGGAACGTGGCTTCCATCGGTGCCAGGAGTTCTCCCCAGTCGCGCATAAAGAGGTGCAGCGGGCGCAGCATGTAGTACTGGGGATAAGGCTGTCCGAACTCTCCCAGCGGGGCCTGGAAATCGTAAGTACAGACAGGCAGGTCGTTGTTGGCGGTTCCTGGCGACGTCTGGCACTCGTTCAGCGTGTTGAGCACGCCCTCGGGGTTCGTGCCGCCGTGGTACATATAATAGCCTAACAGGTTGGAGCCGCTGCCCAGCTTCACCAGGGCCATCGAATAGGCGTCCTCGGGATAGACATACGGACGGCGGTGATAGGCGGTGGCCATGCCGCCACCAAGCTCGCAGGTGAAGTAAGGATACTGGTCGTCGCCGGCATTGGTCTTCTCTTCCTGCTTTCCCAGGAGGTCGGTGCCGATGGCCGTCGACGAGCGGAAGGCCTTGAAGTTGAAGGCCTTGTAGTAGTTGCCGCAGCCCTCGGTGATATCCTTGTCCCAGAAGCCGTCGGCATAGTCGCCATAGAGCGGCAGCATCTCGCCGTAGGGCACGGGCGTTCGCAACTCGGGCCAGCCTGTACGGGTATAGAACGGCAGGTCGAAGCCAATGTCGAGTGCCGTCCGCTTCAGTGCCATTAGGTACTCGCCCCGCCCGCGATATTCGTTGTCGAACTGCGCAGCCACGACGGGGCCGCCGTCCTTCCACTGCAACCCCTGCACCTGGGTGAAGATTTGCCGGTAGAGCAGCTCGACATAGTGCAGGAACGCCGGATTCTCCTCGCGCAGTCTGCAGCCCTTGGTGAACATCCAGTCGGGGATGCCGCCGTTGCGCACCTCGCCGTGACAGAAGGGCCCCAAGCGCAGCACCACGGGCATCTGCTCGTCGCGGCACACCTCAAGGAACCGGCGCAGCGACCGCTGGCCGTCCCAGCGGAAGATGCCCTCCTGCTCCTCGACGTGGTTCCAGAACACATAGGCGGCAATGATGGTCACGCCGCCCTCCTTCATCTTCCGGACTTCCTGCTGCCACTCGTCGGCGGGGATGCGCGAATAGTGGACCTCGCCCATCACGGGACACACGCGCCGCCCGTCAATCATCAGGCTGTAGCGGTCCCAAGTCACTTGTTTACCGAAGTCGCACGCAGTCTTCTCGGCTGACTGTGCCATAGCCGTCAGCGACATCGCCAACAGCAGGCTAAATACTATCTTTACTTTTTTCATCGCCCGCAAAGATACATCTTTTATGGCAAACGGCCAAGAACTTCGCCGTTTATTTGGCCAATGAAACAGCAGATAGGGATATTCCTATATATAATTAGGGAAAATCCGTTTGGCGGTTTCCGAAATAAATACTATTTTTGCACCGTGAAACTTTAAAAAAACAAAGAAAGACGATGAAGAAGGTATTGATATTATCGCTCGGCGTGCTCCTGATGATGAGCAGCTGTGGCACTTATGAGGCAACGGGTGCCTATACAGGTGCTCATTTCGGTTCTATCATCGGTTCAGCCATCGGTGGCATCACTGGTGGATGGCGCGGTAGCGATATCGGTTCGATTGTCGGTATGGCTGGCGGCGCGGTTGTCGGCGCAGCTATCGGCAAGGCTGCCGACGACAAGGCTGAGGCCAAAGCTGTGGAGCGTTACGAGCGTCACCGTCAGGCCAACGCCGCACGCCATCATGAATATGGCTATGACGACAGCGGCTACGACCCGCAGGGTCGCGGCGACGACCGCATCATACTCGACGGCATGTCGCCTGGCTATGCACCGTCGCCGACGCCTGTGCGCCTTGAGATGAGCGATGTGCATATTGTCGATGCCTCACGCGACGGTCAGCTGATGCGTGGCGAGTCGGCCCACGTGGTCTTCGAGATTCACAACCCCACCGACAAGCCCGCCTTTAGCGTACAGCCCACCGTCTACGAGGTGACGGGCAACCGCCACATCCACATCTCAGAGAACGTCCTGGTGGAGTGTATCCAGCCCAAGCAGACCATCCGCTATACCGCCCAGGTGAAGGCTGACGACGGCCTGCGCAATGGCGAGGCTGTCATCCGCGTCTCCGTCCTCCAGAGCGGCCGCGAACTGCAGGGACTGACGCGCGATTATCGCGTAGTCACCCGCAAGCGCTAAACTATTTTTGCTGTCCCTGCCGCTTCAAGTAAGCCTTGGCGGCATTGGGCGTCTGGTTGATTTCATCGATGACGTTGTCGGTCTCTTCGTCATCACGCTGAATATTTGCGTTCGACTCGTTGGCGGTCTGGCTCATGGAGCGTTGTACCTTCAACGGGTCGATTTTGGCTTCGCGCTGCCAGACTGGTGTAATGCCGACGGGGGCGATGTCGGCCAGTTCAAAATCGAACTTGGGCACGTCGGGGTCGTCCTCCTCGGGTTTGAAGGGTATCGTCGATGTCGTGACACGCTCCACAGACACAGGGGCAATGCCCTGCGACAGCATGCCAATGGCTTTGGCAGCCCCCCAGGAGAGGTCGACGACTCGTCCTCTGACGTAAGGTCCGCGGTCGGTGACGCGCACCACCACCTGCTTGCCATTCAGCAGGTTTGTCACTTTCAGCAACGTGCCGAAAGGCAGCGTCTTGTGGGCGCAGGTCATCGAGTCGTGGTGCAGCCGTTCACCGTTCGACGTGCGGCGTCCCGTCCACGACTTGGCATAATAAGAAGCCTTTCCGCTCTGAGTCTGGGCGTAAAGACCCGCCCCCTGTCCAAGGGAGAAGTTACCCCAAATCAGGAGTAAGGTAATCACTCCCCTCCATACAGGGAAAGGCCACGGGTAGGCGCAACAGCGGGAATGGGGCAGGGGGTGGGTCTCTTTCATATCATACAATTCCTTGTGCCAGCATGGCTTTGGCCACCTTCATGAAGCCAGCCACGTTGGCGCCTTTAACGTAGTTCACATAGTCACCTTCCCGGCCATACTTGACGCACTGCTCGTGGATGCCAGCCATAATCTGGTGCAGACGCTGGTCGACCTCCTCGGCCGTCCACGAGAGGCGCATCGAGTTCTGACTCATCTCCAGTCCGCTGGTGGCTACGCCGCCGGCATTCACGGCCTTGCCCGGAGCGAACAGCTGGCGGGCAGCGATGAACTTCTCGGCAGCCTCGGCTGTGCAGCCCATGTTCGACACCTCGGCCACGCAGAGCGGCTTGTTGGCCAAGATCTGGTCGGCATCGTCGCCGTTCAGCTCATTCTGGGTAGCACAGGGCAGGTAGATGTCGGCCTTCTGCTCCCACGGCTTCTTTCCGGCGAAGAAGGTCGAACCCTCGAACTCCTCGGCGTAAGGCTGGCAGATGTCGTTACCCGAGGCACGCAGCTCCAGCAGGTAGTCAATCTTCTCGGCATCGAGTCCGGCGGGATCGTAGATGTAGCCGTCGGGACCACTGATGGTGATGACCTTCGCACCCAGCTCCGTTGCCTTCTTGGCAGCGCCCCAGGCCACGTTGCCGAAGCCCGAGAGAGCCACCGTCTTGCCCTTGATGTCGAGACCGTGCTCCGTCAGCATCTGGTTGACGAAGTAGAGTGCGCCGAAGCCCGTGGCCTCAGGGCGCAGGATGCTGCCGCCCCACTCGCGGCCCTTGCCGGTGAGCACACCCTGGAACTGGTGGGTCAGCTTCTTATACTGTCCGTAGAGGTAGCCTATCTCACGGGCACCGACGCCGATGTCGCCGGCAGGCACGTCCTCGTCGGGGCCTATATGGCGGTACAGCTCGGTCATGAAAGCCTGGCAGAAACGCATCACCTCAGCGTCGCTCTTGCCGCGGATCGAGAAGTCGCTGCCGCCCTTGCCGCCGCCCATGGGCAGCGTGGTCAGCGCATTCTTGAACGTCTGCTCGAAGCCGAGGAACTTCAATATAGAGAGGTTGACCGACGCATGGAAGCGCAGTCCGCCCTTATAAGGGCCGATGGCCGAGTTGAACTGCACGCGGTAGCCGAGGTTCACCTGCACCTCGCCCTTGTCGTCGACCCAGGGCACGCGGAACGTGATGATGCGCTCCGGCTCCACGATGCGCTCCACGATTTTTGCTTTCTCAAACTCCGGATGCTGGTTGTAGACGTCCTTGATTGACTCAAGCACTTCGCGTACAGCCTGCAGGTACTCCAGTTCGCCCGGATGCTTGCGCTCCAAGCCTTGCATGATTTTTTCAACTTCCATAGTGTAGTGGTTTTAAAAGGTTGTTTGTAACATTATGTTATCTTAGGTGCTGCAAATATAGGAAAATAATCAATACCTTCCAAGAGATTTCCCGATTATTTTTCTTTTTGGGTTACATTTTGTTAAATCTGCAGGATTTTGCCCATTAGTGGAGTCAGAAGACGCGAATTATTTTTCCTGCGTAAAACTTGCGGAAATGCTTTTTTTTTTCTATCTTTGCCCCCAAAACCTTAAACTTTTAGATTTATGAGTGTATTATTAGTTGTTATCGCCCTTGTGGTGATTATCGGAGGTTACTTCATCTCGACGCAGCGCTCGCTGGTCAATCTGGATGAATTGTGTAAGAACGCCCTGAGCCAGATTGAGGTTCAGCTAAACTCTCGTTTCGACGCCGTCATCGCCCTGGCCAAGACGGCTGCCAAGTATGCCGAGCACGAGTCGGACACCATCATTAAGACCATCCAGGCACGCGGAGGCAACAGCGGCGGCACCATCCCCGCCAATGGCACATCAGCCGCTGCCATCAACCAGCAGGCCGACTTGCTGGGACAGATGATGGGCCGACTGAACGTTGTCTTCGAGCGCTACCCCGAACTGAAGGCCAGCGAACTGTATGTCAAGGCGCAGGAAGGTCAGAAGCAGTACGAGGAGAACGTCCGCATGTCGCGTATGGTCTATAACGACACGGCTACGAAGATGAACCGCATGGTGCGCCAGTGGCCCTCGAGCATCGTGGCTTCGATGCTGCACTTCGACTTGAAGGACTATCTGAAGGTTGACGACGAGAAGAAGAAGGACTATCCCGACCTGGATGAAGCATTTAAGAAGTAATTTCTGTCGTTGGCTGCTGGCTGTTGGCTGTTGGCTGTTGGCAACGGGGTTGTCAGCGCGCCCTTATCTGTATGACCTTAATATTAGGGTTGTTCTGAGCCCCAACGGCGATGCCCGCATCACCGAGACGCGACAGATGAGCATCGACTCCGAGGGCACCGAGTGCTTCATCGGACTGGGCAACATGGGCGAAAGCCAGATACAGGACCTGACGGTCAGCGACGAGACGGGACGGCAGTTCGAGAACATCGGCGAGTGGGACGTCGACCGCAGCCGGGACTGGAAGGAAGGCAAGTGCGGCATCGTCTACAAGCGCGGCGGCTACGAACTGTGCTGGGGCCTCGGCGAAAGCGGCCGCCGCACCTACGTCACGAGCTACACCATCACCAGCCTCGTGCATGCCTATCCCGACGCCGACGCCATCCGCCACGTCTTCCTCGACGAGGCTGTCACGCCCAAGCCCGAGCATGCCCTGCTAAGCATCGTGGCCGAGGACGACAGTACCCACCTGACGGCCGAGCACTGCGGCATCTGGGGCTTCCGCTTCCAGGGCACCATCGACTTCGTGGGCGACAGCATCGTGGCCGAGACCACCGAACCGATGGAGAGCCGCAGCGGCATGTATATCATGGTGCGCTTCGACAAGGGTATGTTCGAGCCCACCATCCAGGAGGACGTCACCTTCGAGCAGAAGCAGGACGAGGCCTTCGAAGGCAGTGACTACGCTGACGACTTTGCCCATTCCACCGACCTGTCGGTTGGTGAGATTCTCTATATGATAGGTTTCCTGCTGATAGCAGTCTTTATACCCATCATTGCCTTTTTATATAAGGTGTACACCACATGGCGCTTCCGCAAGAATGTGAACAAGGACCTGCTGTGGTACCGCGACATACCACTGAACGGCAACCTGCCTGAGGCCAATAAGATGCTCAACGCCTACCGCTACACGGGCAGCGACTACAACAACCTGCTCTCGGCCGTCATACTGAAGCTTGTCGACATGGGGGCCATCACCATCGAGCCGCGCCCCAACAAGAAGGGCAAGACGGTGCAGAGCTTCGTCATCCACGACCTCCCCGAACAGGAAAAGCAGCCGGTGCTTGTACGCAAGATGCACAGCATCTTCCGGATGGCCGCCGGCGATGACACCGTCCTGGAGCCGTGGGAGCTGAAATCGTTTATGAGGAGTAACCAGTCAATCGCCGACTCGTTCATCAACACCCTCCACGTCAAGTCCGACGCCAGCAAGTACGCCAACCACATCGAGGAGGCGCGCAAGGTCTTCGGCCTGAAGAAGTTCCTGCAGGAGTTCACCCTGCTCGACGAGCGTCATGTCAGCGAGGTGGGACTGTGGAAAGACTACATGATCTATGCCACCCTCTTCGGCATTGCCGACCAGGTGATCCGCGACATGAAGAAGATCAACCCCGAGTACTTCAACATGGATAAGGTGGCCCAGCAGATGGCCGACGACATGACCATCCCGATGATCTACTCCGCCATGCACAGCAGCACGGCCCGTGCCGTGGCTGCCAAGGCAGCTCGCGAGGCCCGAGCCTCGGGCAAGGGTGGCCGCGTTTCATGGGGCGGCGGCGGAGGCGGTTTCTCCGGCGGCGGCTTTGGCGGCGGCGTCAGGTAGGCATTGCCCGAAGCGTGCTTGCCGCGGCTAAGCTACTCGAAGTAGAACGTAAGTGTAACCATCTTAGCATGACCGGCGCTGACGGAATTGGCGAAGAGCCTGGCGTTAGCGTCGGTCAGTTCGTCGGAGTGCCCTTTGTCGAGGGCGTTGGTGAGGCTGTAGCTGAACTTCAGTTCGGGTATGAGCTTAAAGAAGGGGAGGTAGAAGTCGCAGCCAAGGCCGATTTCTACCATTGTCTCGTAGCGTTTCAGCTGTATGAAGTCCTGCGACTTGCTGGTAAGGTTGAGCATGGGGTTGACACCGCCAATGATGTAGGGGCGATAGTTGTTGAACCGCTCAGCCGAAAACTTCAGGTCGATGGGGAAGGCTATATAGGTGTTCTTCATGTCCTGGGTTGCCGTGATGATGTGCCCCTCGTTGTCGGTGCGCGAGATGTTGCGGAAGGTAAGGTGCTTGGCACCGAAGTGCATGGTGGGGGCGAAACGGATGTTGAGATGCTTCGAGATGCGCTGGTCGGCCAGCACGCCCACGCTGAAGCCCGGGTTCCAGTTGTCCTGGTCGCAGAGGATGGTCTCGGTGGTCTCCGTACCTTCATCGAGCTTGACGACCTGGGGGCCGACGTTCTGGAACTCGATGTCCTGAACGTGGAATCCCACGCTGATGCCGAAGTGCATGGGCCGCAGGTCGATGTAGGGCTTGTGCTGCGGCTTGCGCTCCTGGGCATGAGCGGCAAGAGGCGAAAGGTAGAAAGCGAAGAGTACTAACAGCACTTTCACCCCCAGCATCGTCTTCACCTTATTATATCTATCTTGTTTCTTCACTTCATATATAACGCTGAAACTGCCTTATTATTATATTCCCGGCAATTTCGACACCGTATAAATTGCAAAAAAAGATGCCAAAAGTTAGGTATAATTCAAAAATAATTCTTACCTTTGCATCATCATTTTTAAGTATTAATTAATTCATTAACAATTTAAAAGAATTATGGCTTACGTAATTGGTGATGACTGCATCGCATGTGGAACCTGTATAGGTGAGTGCCCCGTAGAGGCTATCTCTGAGGGCGAGAAGTATGTAATTGACGCTGACGCTTGCACCGAGTGCGGAACGTGCGCTTCGGTTTGCCCGTCAGAGGCAATCTCTCTTCCGGCTTAATTCGTCTGAATAAGCTTTATAAACCGAAAAAGGGGCTTCCTACTCGGAAACCCCTCTATTTTTGGTTAGCGTTACCGTAACAAACCTTTAACAAGAATGTATTATGGAAGTACAAATCACAAGCGAGAACTTTGAGACATTGAAGAACGGCCAGCTGCCGTTAGTAGTTGATTTCTGGGCTACATGGTGCGGGCCGTGCCGCATGGTGGGTCCCATCGTCGCCGAACTGGCACAGGAGTACGACGGACGGATCGTCGTCGGCAAGTGCGACGTTGAGGAGAACGAGGACCTGGCTGTTGAGTTTGGTATCCGCAACATCCCCACCATCCTGTTCTTCAAGGGCGGCGAGGTGGTCGACAAGGTGGTAGGCGCCCAGAGCAAGGCCAAGCTTGACGAGAAATTCAAGGCTCTGCTATAAACACAATCGAAAATCGTAAATCGTAAATCGAAAATCCCAAGATGCCAAGCTTTGAAGACGAACTTCGCATGGACGAAGAAGAGAACCGCCGCGAGATAGCCTTTATCCGCGAACGGTTGCCACAGGAGCTGAAGTCATACTTCAGCGACGACGACCTGTACTACCTGATGGATGCCATCGTCGACTACTATTACGACAGCGGCATCCTGGAGTCGACGGCCGACGAGATAGAGATTGACATGCAACAGGTGGCCGATGCCGTAACCGCTCAGGCTAAGAAAGACAAGGTGGGAACCTTCGACTCCGAGGCCGTGTACTACGTCGTCGAAGCCGACATGGACTTTCAGGAACAAAACGCCTGATATTATACACTACGGATTAGTTAGCAGGACTAAGTAGGCCAGTTAGCAAGGCTCAATGCCTTGCCCCCTTCTAAAGCCTCACCCCTCTCTTATATCTGTCCCCCCCTATAAGGGGGACTTAGATATGAGAGGCAGAAGAGCGACACCACCCGTTGCGTCTGGGAACGCGTCATCGATGAGTGTGACCTCAACAACCTTGACTACCTGGAGCAGCTTCGCAACTGAAACTAACCATAAAGCATCATGTCAGTATAACAGCCCTACAATCCATAGGGGTAGTTTTTTGCCGACAGGAAACTCCATGGAGTCGGCAAGGATGTATGAGTCGGGAATGTCGGCTATCTGGTCGAAGGTCTTATCCTTGCCGCCAACCTCGATGGTGATGCCGCCGTCTATCAGAAAGTCCCCCTGAGTCTTGCCGTATTCTACGGTATGACCTACCGAGAGTTGGTTCACGACGAAACATTCCCTCAGGGTGCCGACGTTCTGCTCTGTCCCAAGGGCGTAGAGCATATTGGGATTATGTATATAAATCTTGTCAGGCTTCTGCATTTTCGTCACCGCCATGTTGTCAGCATAGAGCAGATGCAACAGTTCGGCCCTCTTCATGCTGGACAGATAACTCAGGACAGTACTCTTGTTGAGTTCCAGATAAGAGGAGAGTTTGGCTATATTCACGTTGTATGGCAGGTTGTTAGCCAGAAAGAGCATCATGGCCTTGAGTTTGCGGGTATAGGATGCCTCTACGCCGCAGAACTGTGTCATCTCTTGGTCTATGATAAAACTCACCACATTCTCTATGCGGCTATAATACTCCTGTTCGTCGCCATCATAAAAAGGATAGTAGCCCACGCGGAGATACTCTTCGAACAACGCCTGGGGATGGCAAAGTGAGCAAACCGCTTCACATACCGCATCGGCATCGGTCAGAATCTGTGTCAAAGAAAATACGGGCAGTTCTATATGCTTGTAGAAACGCAGGTATTCGCGGAACGACAAACCCGCCATGTCGTAACTGAGCACCCTGCGCGACAAGTCTGCATCAGCATTCAGAATCTGAATAAGCGACGACCCCGTGAAGGTAATCTTCAAATCTGGCCACAAGTCAATGATTTCCTTCACTTCCTTGCTCCAGGTGGGGTATTTGTGCACCTCGTCAAGGAACAGGTGTTTCCCGCCCATGATGTGGAACCGCTCTGCAGTCTCAAGAAGTGTGTGATTGGTGAAATACAAGCTGTCCATCACACAGTAAAGAGCCTCACCGGCATTCACTCCATAGTTTTGTTTGATGTACTGTCGCATGAGCGTTGTCTTGCCGACTCCACGAGATCCACGGATAGAAACAAGCTGTTTCTCCCAGTTGACGGACTTCATCATCTCACGGACAATCTCTGTGCTTGTCTGCGAGATTAATATACGGTGTTTCTTGAAAAGTGACTCCATACCTTACTGCTATAAATATCGCTGCAAAGATACGAAAGTTTAGTGAAACAACCAAATTATACAAGAAAAAGGTTGTTTGAGTAAACGTTTTTTGTAAATATCGGTTGACGCTGTAAACGATTTTGGGAAGAGTGCGACCTCAACGACCTTGACTACCTGGAGCAGCATCGCAACTGAAACGCCCATTTTTGCCTGTTTTTCGCCCTAAAAACGCGAAAAGGACTAAATGGACTGACAAAAAGGACTGAATAGGACCAATCCGTTTCAGCCCTTTTTCCGTAATTTTGCGGCGTAAAACAATTTTACGAGCAACTCATTAAAAAACAATTATTCGGAATCGGGAGGGACAAAGGCTGTTGATTCCTCCCGCAACAAATGTCGATAGAAGCCGCCGGTCAATGTCAGTATGTCCTGCTTATCCACATTTCCAGGAATCGGTCGGAGACGCTGTATGCCTTAGTGCGTTCCAGGATCTCGTAGGTCAGAAGTTGTTTCTGCTCAGGGGGGGGCTGCTCATAGGGTGCTCACAGGGGGTATGCCTGTCCCCTCCACGTGCCCCCTGTGCCATCCCCCTGTGCACTGTAAAGATCCAAATCGGCGGCGAAATACAGCACTGAAATTAGTTGGACACAAATAATAATGGTGTTGTTGGTAGATGCCAAAATGAAAATGAGCAATGACAGCTGCCTAAGGTAGAAAAGCCGTGCAATGGGTATGTTGATGGTTTAGAAATTCTTAATCAGCCATAAGGCGAAGAACAGATCGTAAACCTTGTAGAAACCCTTACCCTGAGTGAGCAAGCCTTTGTCTATCAATGCGGGGATGGCAGATTTCACAGAATTGGGTGACACAAGGCCATGGCGTTTGATGAATTTCCCACTGGTAACATTCTCTGCACTTCCGTCCTTTGCAACAGCAATCAATACGCGGCTCTGTTTCTCAGGCAGTTGGTACATCAAATCCTCGTATATAGGCGATGACACGGCAATAATCTCATCCACGGCATTGCTGACATCGTCTTCAATACAGGTGGCATCCGAAGCTGTCTTGCTGAACAATTCGTTCATGACTCTCTGCATGTAATAGGTAACTCCGTCGAACTGGCTGTAAAGACGATTCACGACGGCATCATCAAGTTTTTTACCCTTCTTCTTGAAGTGGGCAACGCAGAATGCCGTATATCTGTCCAATGGCAGTCGGTCAAGATGATATAGGGTGACACTCTGGTAGAAAGGTCTTGCAGGAGAGGTGAAAATAGCCCCCATCAGTTGCCTTCTGGAACCAGAAAACACGAAGTGGGCATTGCTGCAATATTGAACGCGGGTACGAATCTCTGCTTCAATATTCGGGTCGCCATATTTTGTTATCTGCTGGAACTCGTCAATAACAACCAAGCAGGGGCGGTCAGCATTTTGCAGATAAGTGAAAATCTCGTCGAGTGTGGCTGTCGGTGATTGGATGTCACCAACACTCATGGTCCATGACGGTTGCCCGTTTATATCGAAGGATATGCCAGAGCGCACTGATGCAAGAATTGCGAGAAACTTCTCCCATGCCTTCTTTCCATTCGGCTTCAGGGTCTCCAAGATGGCACTACCCAGTTTGGCAACCATTTCTGCCACTGTCTTGGTGGAATATATATCGACAATAAACGTATAATAATGGTCTGCAATAACCTTCTGAGCGAAGCAATGCCGCAGCAAGTCGCTCTTGCCATATCTGCGCGGTGAGATTAACGCAACATTATTGCCATTAGTCAGGTAGCGTATAATGTCCGCAGTTTCTTTTTCCCTATCGCAGAAGTATTCGGCACCTGCATAACCAGTGGTTACGAACGGGTTGTCAATCTTTACTTTCTCCTTTGCCATATTCTTTTTGCTGGCAAAGATAATAATTTTTCCATAAAATGGAAATCATAAAATGGAAAAAGATGGCATTGTTAGCATTTTTTAGCTTAATCAGTTTTTCCCCGACTCGTACTTCTCGCGCATCTTCTTGACGCGCAGCAGCAGGTTCTTGTAGTGCTGGGCATTGATGCCGCCGGCCTGCTGAGCTTTCAGGTAGCCCTCCACCTTGTCTAAGTGTTGCTCGAAGTAGAGGATGGCATCCGAGCGCTGGGCAGTGGCGTTGTTTGAATTAAGTGCCGTGTCGATAAAGTCGACGTATGTGCGCTGCTGGTAGCGGCGGAAGTTGTTCTGCAGTTCGTCCTTCGCAGTCAGGGGCTTCCAGACCATTGCGAAGATATCGTTCAGATATTCCTCAACGGGGTAAGCCTCGGGCCACTGCATCTGGGCGCTGTGCAGGTTCATGATGGCACCGGGCGAAAGCAGCATGGCGATAACCGTCTGCTGGCGGCTGCGAATCTCGTCGATATAGTCGACACCGAGTTTGGTGACGACGCTCTCGGGATAGAGCCACATCGGCGCCTCCATCACGTTGCGGTCAATCCACTGCAGGGCCTCCTTCTGCAGTTCGCGGGGCACGACGTCGTTGGGCTTCTGGCCAGGAACGTTGTTGACGTACTTGCTGAAGAGATACCGCTGCACATGGTTCACGTAGCGCTGGTACTGGGCGCGGGCAGCACGGTGAATCTCGTTCAGGTGCTCATATTCGCCGTCGGGCTGGGCCGTCCACTTCTCGATGTTCTGCATCACGCGGCGCAGGTTCTTCAGGCCGTACTCGTTGGCCTTCATCTGGTTGTCGCCAAGGTCCTCGGTCTGCGAGCGGGGGTCCTGTCCGTGACCTTCGTCGCCGCACCACCAGAGCCGGCGGTTGCCCTCCAGGGCTTTCGAGGTCTCTGTGCGCAGGGCTTTCTTCTCGGTGGCGGGGTCCTTGAACTCCGGACGGTACTGGTAGCCCCACTTGATGGCCCACTTGTCGTAGTCGTTGATGCGGGGGAAGAGTCCCTTCTCCGAGATGTTGTCCTCGGGCTGGGCAACATAGTTGAAGCGGGCGTAGTCCATGATGCTGCTGGTGTGGCCGTGGGCCTCGACCCACTGCTTGTCGCGCAGTTTCTCGACAGGTGTGGCCTGCGAGGCAATCATGTTGTGGCGCAGGCCGAGCGAGTGGCCCACCTCATGGCTGGAGACGAAGCGGATGAGCTCGCCCATCAGCTCGTCGGGGAAGTCCATTGTCTGGGCACGCTTGTCAAGCGGGCCGCACTGAATCATATACCACTTCTTGACGAGGTTCATCACGTTGTGGTACCAGCAGACGTGAGCCTCGATAATCTCACCCGAGCGGGGGTCGACGATGCGCGGGCCGTAGGCGTTCTCGGTCTCCGACGGCAGGTAGCGTATCATCGAGAAGCGGGCGTCGTCGACCGACATGGTCGAGTCGTTCGTGGGCCACTCCTTGCCCACGATGGCATTCTTGAAGCCCGCAGCCTCGAAGGCGCTGTTCCAGTCGTTGATGCCGGCAATGAGGTACTTCACCCACTTCTTCGGCGTGGCCGGGTCAACGTAGTAGACAATCTGCTTCTTCGGCTCCACCAGCTTGCCGGCCTTGTAGGCCACAGGGTCCTTCGGTTCCAGACGGTAGCGCATGACGATGGTCTCGTGATTCGTCGTCTGCTGCTCGTCGCTGAACTCGGTGATGCGGTTGTTGAAGTAGCCCACGCGCTCGTCGCCGAAGCGGGGCTGCATAGGCTCCTCAGGCAGCAGCACGATGCTGGTGTTCAGCGACAGCGTGGCCGAGCCGGTCTGTGATGCCGGCGTGCCCCCGGCGTTCATGCCGTAGGTGCGCAGCGACTGTATCTCGATGTTGATGGGGTAGGTCTTGATGCTGTCGATGAACGTGCGGTCGGCCATCACGCCGCCGAGGCTCAGCGACGTGCGGTCGCTGTTAGTGAAGCTCGTCACCTTATTGTCGCCCATAATCCACTTCGTCACGTTGATAAGCTGAGCCTTGGTCTTGGGATTGCGGCCGATGACCTCGAACTTCTGGATGATGGGGTCGACGGTTGCCTGCTTCACCGAGATGGCAATGCGGTCGCCGGGCTTGGCGAAACTCGACTGCACGTACTCACGCAGGAAGAGTGCCTTGTCGTTGTACTGTTCCAGATAGATGGCCGAGCGATTCACCTCCTCGCCGCTGAACATCCTGAAGCCCTGCGGCACGCTGGTGAAGCGGGTCACCGCCAGTAGCATCTTGCCCAGCAGCTCGTCGGGCACCTCGAGGTACCAGTCGTCCTTGATATGGCGCACGGTGAAGAGGCCCTCGCGCACCGAGCCGCCCTCCTTCACAATCTTGTGGTAAGGGTCGCTGTGGTCCTTGACGGTGGTGTCCGAGCAGCACTCGTGCTTCTTCTCAGCTTGTTTCTCTACTTTGACGGAGTCTGTCTTGTGGCTGATGGTGTCCGTCTTCTGACAGATCGTGTCCGTCTTCACTGTGTCTGCCTTCAACGAGGCAAAAGCTGCGGCCTGTCCGCAGACAAGCATCAGAGCTAAGGTAATGGTTCGGGTTATCGCTTTCATGGTTGCAAAGATACAACAAAAAAGGCGATAAGCCGCTAAGTAGCCTGAATAATTATGCTTATTTTACAAATTACCTGCAAACAGGCATATATTTTCTCTCGGATTCTTTTTGTTTTTCAGAATTAATTCGTAACTTTGCACACAGAAAGTTTTTATTCACTAAATTTAGGTAACTATGAAAAAGTACTTAGCTGAAATGGTGGGCACGATGGTGCTCGTTCTGATGGGCTGCGGCGTGGCCGTGAGCCTGGGTTGTGATCCTGTCAACAACATTCCCGCCGTGGTGGGTACGGCCTTCGCCTTCGGTCTGGCCGTCGTCGCTATGGCCTACACCATTGGAGGCATCTCCGGCTGCCACATCAATCCGGCCATCACCCTGGGCTGCGTCCTCACCGGCCGTATGGATGCCAAGGAGGGCTGCATGTACATGGTGTTCCAAGTCATCGGCGCCTTCATCGGCTCGGCCCTGCTGGCCCTGCTGACGGCCAACGTCCCCGGACTGGAGGGCACGGGTGCCAACGACCTGCAGGCCAACGTCACCGTCATGGGCGGTCTGCTGGCTGAGATCATCTTCACCTGCGTCTTCGTGCTCGTCGTGCTGGGCGCTACGTCGAAGACCAACGGCGCTACCAACAACTTCGCCGGTCTGGCCATCGGTCTGTCGCTCATCCTCGTCCACCTGGTGTGCATCCGCTACACCGGCACGTCGGTCAACCCCGCCCGCTCCATCGCTCCCGCAGTGTTCCAGGGAGGCACGGCCCTGACCAACCTCTGGATCTTCATCGTCGGTCCGTTCGTAGGTGGTGCCTGCGCCGCTGGTATCTGGAAGATGATTCACCCCGCCAAGAAGTAAATCAGTCTACAGAGACAAACGACTCTACGACGAGGGGACTCCGGCGACGGAATCCCCTCACTTTGTACCTTAGCTTTGCATGATGAAACTATTGACAACAATTATAGCGGCAACGATGATGATGAGTACATGTAACGGACAAAAGGCCCCGGAGCCGGTGGTGAGACCGGCGACCCAGGCCAACAGATTCTACACGGGCGATGCAAGGCAACTGGCTGAGGAGGTCGACAGCCTCCTGGCCCTCCATCGCGGCAAGCGTATCTACAATCATGTGGCGGCGCTGATAGTGCCTCACGCCGGGTACTATTTTTCCGGGAATGTCGCGGCGGCAGCCTATATGTCGATACCCACCGACAAGCGCTACAAGCGCATCTTCCTGCTGGGACCCAGCCACCACGAATGGCTCGACGGGGCTTCGGTGAACACCGGGGCCGACTACTATGCCACACCGCTGGGACAGGTGAGGGTTGACGTCGAGACGGCCAGGGAACTGGTCTCCGCCGACAGCGTCTTCTCCTATCAGCCCAAGGCGCACGACAGGGAGCACTGCCTGGAGGTGCAGCTGCCTTTCCTCCAGCGGCGCTTTGGCGAAGACTCGGTGCCTGCCATCGTACCCATTATCATATCGACTAACGATTTCATGAAGCTGAAACGGATAGCAGAGGTGCTGAAGCCGTATTTCACGGCGGAGCCCTCGGCCGAAGGCAGCCCACAGGGCGAGAACCTGTTCATCATCAGCAGCGACTTCTCGCACTACCCCTCGTATGAGGATGCCTGCGAGGTGGATGCCCGCACGGGCAAGGCCATTGAGACGGGCTCTGTGAGGCAGTTCCTCGCCGTGCTCGAGGAGAACGCCCGTAGCGGCAAGCGTAACCTCGCGACAAGTGCCTGCGGCGAACTGGCCATCGCAACGCTGATGCTGATGATGGACGGCCAATACGAGGTTAGGCATCTGCTGTATCAGAACTCTGGCGACATCGACGACCACGGCCACGACCGCGTGGTGGGCTACCATGCGTTTGCCATTCTTCGCAACCGTCAGGCACCGGCAGGCACGGACTTCGTCTTGACTGATGAAGAGAAGCGTATTTTGAAGCAGATAGCCCTGACGAGCATCCAGGATTCGCTGCGGGGGAAGCCCGTCGCCCGGCAGTCGTTCAATTCGCAGTCATCAGTTCTCAACATGAAGTGCGGCGCGTTTGTCTCACTTCATAAGCAGGGCCGGCTGCGCGGCTGCATCGGACACTTCGGCGAGGATGTGCCCCTGCATGAGATTGTTGCCGAGATGGCTCGCGCCGCAGCCTTCGAAGACCCACGGTTCGCGCCGGTACGCCGGGACGAGCTGGACGAGCTGGACATCGAGATCTCCGTGCTCACGCCAATGCGGCGCATACAGAGCCTCGACGAGTTTGAGCTGCACCGTCATGGCATCTATATCCGGCAGGGCTATCGCAGCGGGACGTTCCTGCCACAGGTTGCCGACGAGGTGAACTGGACGAAGGAAGAGTTCGTCAGTCACTGTGCCCAGGACAAGGCAGGCATCGGCTGGGACGGCTGGAAGGACGCCGAACTGTATGTATACGAAGCGATTGTGTTCTGATGACGTGCAGATATTATCAAAGACTTGACGATGGGCGGGTGGAGTGCCAGCTCTGTCCGCACCACTGCCATATTGCAGACGGCAAGTCGGGGCTCTGCCGCAGCCGGCGCAATAAGGGAGGCGTGCTCGTCAGCGAGGTGTATGGCAAGCCCTGTTCGCTGGCCATTGACCCCATTGAGAAGAAGCCGCTCTACCACTTCCATCCCGGCACCACTTGCCTCTCCATCGCCTGTACGGGCTGCAACTTCCGCTGCCTGAACTGTCAGAACCACGACATTTCGCAGGTATCGCCTTCCGGGGCCGGACACTACGACCTGCCGCCATCGGGTGTCGTCAAGCTCTGCCTGGAGCACGACTGCCCCGGCATTGCCTACACCTACACCGAGCCGCTGACTTACCTTGAATATGTCACTGACACGGCCCGGCTGGCCCGCGAGAACGGACTTTGGAACATCCTCGTCACGGCAGGCTACGTCTGTCGGGAGCCGCTGAGCGACCTCCTACCCTACCTCGACGCTGCCAACATCGACCTGAAGTCATTCAGCGACGACATCTACATGAGGATCAGCGGCGGCCACCTGCAGCCCGTCCTCGACACCATTCTCGCCATGCGCGATGCCGGCGTATGGATAGAACTGACGAACCTCGTCATTCCCGGGATAAACGACGACATGCAAATGATTCGGCAGATGTGCCGCTGGATGGCCGACAACCGCCTTGCCGACAATCCGCTCCACTTCAGCCGCTTCTTCCCCCGCTACAGGCTGCACGACATTCCGCCGACGCCTATACACACATTGAAGGCTGCCAAGCTCGTGGCTGAAGAAGAGGGCATCAAGCATGTGTACCTGGGGAATATATGACTCAAGTGAAGGAGGTGCGACAACATGAGCATATCATCCTCGTCGTAATACATGCGCTATTCAGTTGTTTCCTCAAATGGCAATGCACCCAGGAACTTGTCGAAGTCGCTCTGGAACAGTCGGTCTTGCACGATACGGTACTTCTCAAACTCCGTTTCGGCATGAAGGACGGCTTCTTCGTGGCTCACGCTCCCGGCATTATCCAGCAAGGGCCGCTCGTCACTGCTCAGATAGGCATCAATACGCTTGGCCCAGTCCTCCATCGTCATGGGGATATGCCGCTTAGCACGGCTCTCGGCAAACTCTAATACCGCCGTCACGATGCGCCCCATATCCTCTAACTCCATCTGCTTCAGATAATTCTTGGCTATCACGACGTCGGTCTTCCCAATCTTGCCGTCAG